>OLHJ01000014.1_pt1 | contig 111247 bp, 103 predicted proteins | sample 1609491 | NCBI WGS metagenome assembly OLHJ01 (sample SAMN05416861, study PRJEB24817) | seawater metagenome | isolation source: Sea water | place: Canada:Atlantic | collected 2013-11
TCTTATTTAATGTTGGTTATGGAGAAAGAGCACCTTCTGTAACGGAAGCTTATGGGTTTTATCTATATAATAGTTTTGACAATTACGATTATATAGGAAACCCCTATTTAAAAAATGAAAAGTCCTTAGAGTTTAATACTTCAATTAATCATTCCACTTCAAAATTAAAGATTGGTGCAGAAGCATCTTTCTTTTATATTTCAGATTATATCATAGGAAAAACAGATCCCGATCTTACACAAATGACTATTGGTGCCGATGGAGTTAGAGTTTATACAGCCTTAGATTATGCTACATTATTTAATACAAGTTTGAGTGCTAAATATAAATTATTCCCAGGTTGGGCCTTAAATGGATTTATGGGATATTCTATTGGTAAGGATAACAATAGTAATAATTTACCATTAATAAGTCCCTTCACCTATAAAGCGGCAGTACAGTTTAAAAAGAATTTATTTGATGCTGAAATAAATGTGAATGGAGCTGGAGAACAAAAAAAGTATAGCAGTTATTTTGGAGAAAATAAAACAGACGCTTATGCAATTTTAAATGTTAATGCTTCTTATAATTTTTATCTGAATAACCAGAAAATTTATCTGAAAGCAGGAATTGAAAACCTTTTAGACGAATATTATTCAACCTATGCAGATTGGAATAATATACCAAGAATGGGAAGAAATTTCTTTATAAATGTGTCGTATACGATTCGGTAGAAGTCTATTTCTTTTTACCGCCATTCATAAAAGAAATTAATAGAATAACGAGGACAACACAAACTAATGCAAAAACCCCGATCATAACTACACCATTTGTATAGTTGTAAAGTGCTATGTTTTGACTAATCATAATATTAATTTAAGGCTATAAAAATACAATTGTTTTTCTAAGTAAAACTGACAAATATCAGAAGAGAATAAAATAAAAGAGAGATGAAACCTTTGAATTCATCTCTCTTTTATTTTGACCAAACGAAGTAGTTTAATTAAAAATCGTATCCTTTTAACATCAGGTTCCAATACATAAATGGCAAGCCGTATTTTTTTAAGATCCACATTGGGTAACTAGCTTTTCCAGTATTAAAAAACTTACTTAATATAGGGTCAGACATTCTTACGCCATCATATCCAAATTCAGCTAATAACATTTTATTATGGGAAACTACTAGAGGACATGAAGAATACCCATTGTATTTTTTACAATCGGCTACTTGTCCGTCCATTAGTTTAACTATGTTTTTTACTACAACGGGTGCTTGTTTTCTAATAGCTGCTCCAGTTCTTGCAGTAGGTAGATCGGTAACATCCCCAACACCAAAAACATTAGGAAATTTTGTGGACTGCATAGAATGTTTATCCACAGCCATCCAGCCCTTATTAGGCCCTTCTTGATTTGCTAATTTGGTGTTTTGAAACCAAGTTGGAGCTGATTGTGGAGGAGCTAAATGAAGCATATCGTATTTAATAATATATTGGGTTCCTCTTTCTTCCATTTGAAATGGAGAGTTTACCTCTTGAACTTCGCGTTTCACACCATCTTCCCAAACGTAGCCCATACAACCTGCAGCATTCCTTTCATCGTTTACCACATAACTGTCATTTCCGTTTGGCAGCTCTAAACGTTCATAAATTGCCTCTTTTTTCTCCCCATCTATTTCAACAAGTTTGTATCCATAGCGTTGTTTTATGTTATATTTTTTAAGGTAGTTTTCTAGTTCATCTTTAAAGGGCTGAACTCCAAAAATCATAGTTCCAGGAGTAGCAAAAATTATATTTGTGTCCTCTTTAAAATTCTTATCTGCAATATAATCTCCCATTAAATACATGATTTTTTGAGGAGCACCTGGACATTTTATTGGAGTAGTTGGTTGGGTAAATAAAGCATTACCTCCTTTAAACTCTTGCATTAATTCCCAAGTATATCTAGGGTCGATATAGTTTGAGCAAACACCATTTTTTCCATAGGCTTCTTTAAGCCCTTTTATTCCATCCAGATTAATTTGAATCCCTGTAGCATTAACTAAATAGTCATAAGTAATTATACCTCCATTTTTTAAGCCTACTTCATTTTGCTCTGGTTGAATATCAGAAACAAATTCCTTAATCCAAGCAACTCCAGATGGGATCAGTTTTTTTTCTGATCTTATTGTTGCATCATATTCCATTAGACCTCCAGCGACCAATGTATTGGCAGGTTGGTAGGTATGTGTTTCAGTAGGGTCTATAATAGCAATATCTAGCCCTTTTTTTGCTCTCTTAAGTTGCGCTGCAACCATAATGCCACCAGTTCCTCCTCCTATAATAACTATTTGATGATGCTTTTTCATAATGTTTAATTTATACTGTTTTACCTAACAAAATTATACCTTTCCAAGCTTTTATAAAGTAACTATTGTTACATTTCAAAACCTAATAATAGCTTAGAAAAAAGAAGCTTATTAGCTTTAAAATTAATTATCTTTATTCTTTGTATTGATTCCTAAAACTGTGTAAAGAGGACAGAAGTTTAAAAAACTAGTTAATAAAAAGACTCCAGCAACAACTAATAAAATGATGCCTAATATACCTGGAACTGTTCCTGTGAAATAAAGTATTGCAGCAATAATTGCAATTACAATTCGAATCTTGCGATCTGTACCGCCCATGTTTTTTTTCATAATTAGTTTATTTTATTCATTAATTAAATAGAAATACAATTCCTGAAATTATTGAAATGCAAATTAGACAAGACAAAATAATCTTAAATATTTTTTCTAATTTCATACAATCAAAGTTATAAATTGTCAGTTAATATAAATGTGACAAATGTCATTATACTAAGGTAGTGAAAATGAAAGACATAAATCAAATATTAGGTAATACAGACATCTATTTATTAGATCAAATTGTTAAAGGGAGGTATCAAAATACAGATGTAATTTTAGATGCGGGTTGTGGTCATGGGAGAAACCTGCATTGGTTTTATAATAATGGTTTTACCATATATGGGATTGATGCTAAAGAAGACAATATTGAAGCTATAAAAAAGGAATATCCAAAGGAGACTCATAATTTTTCAGTTTCAAAAATTGAAGAATTAAAATTCAGGGATGATTTTTTTAATCATATCATCTGTAATGCAGTATTGCACTTTGCTGAAAACGAAATTCATTTTTTAAAAATGTTTTCCGAATTAATGAGGGTACTTAAGCCTAAAGGAACCTTATTTATTAGAGTAGCATCAGATATTGGATTGAAAGATAAAATAAAGTATATTTCAAATGGAGTTTATTATTTACCCGACGAAACAATACGGTTTTTATTTACAAAAACATTATTAAAAAAGTTAGTCGACATCAATAATTTTATATTAATAGAGCCATTAAAAACAGTAAATGTAAATGACTTACGTTGTATGACAACCTTAGTAATTCAAAAAAATTAATTCTATGGAAAAATATCTAAACGCTTTTATAGAAGCCTTTACTGGAACATTATCTTGGACTTGGGATTCGATTTTATTTAAAGTGCCTTGGTATACTAATTATTTTTGGGGATTAATCTTTATTTCATTGGCGGTTTGGATTTTGGAAATGCTATTTCCTTGGCGCAAAAACCAATCTTTTATAAGGAAAGATTTTTGGTTAGATGGGTTTTATATGTTCTTCAATTTTTTTGTTTTCTCTATTATCATTAGCGGGTTTTATAATGTTTTAGGATTAACATTTTCTGAACTTGGAATCACTCATAAAAGCTTAGCAATTATTGATATTTCCCATTGGTCTATGGTCTTACAATTGCTAGTGTTCTTTGTTATATTAGATTTTGTACAGTGGCTTACTCATGTATTGCTTCATAAATTTGAATTTTTATGGCGATTTCATAAAGTACATCACTCCGTTAAAGAAATGGGCTTTGCAGCACATCTACGATACCATTGGATGGAGAATATATTTTATAAACCTCTTAAAACATTTGGGGTAATGATTCTTGGTGGATTTGAACCAGAACAAGCTTATATCGTCCACTTTATTGCAATAAGTATTGGGCATTTAAATCATGCAAACATTAGAATAACTTGGGGCCCCTTTAAGTACCTGTTTAATAACTCTGTTATGCATTTATACCATCATATAAAAATATTGCCAGAGGACAGGCCGCAAGGCATAAATTTTGGGATTAGTCTTAGCGTTTGGGATTATATTTTTAAAACCAATTATATCCCAGAAGATAGCGGAAATATAGAGCTAGGTTTTCCGGATGAAGAAAATTTTCCAAAGGGATTTTTTGGTCAGTTGTTTACAGGCTTTGGTAAAAAGTAATTTATACCTCAGGGGACCATGGAGCACTTGCTCCATTCCAATGAGATTCATGTCCAAGATCAATACTTTCTACTAAAAAAGGTCGCTTTCTAGAAATGATAAACTCTAAGGTTTCGGCAATATTTTCAGGAGTTAAAATTTCAGCTCCCTCTTTATCATCCCAAGTATTTACACCCCAAGAATGAATAGTTGAAACTCGAATTTTTCCCGCTAATTCGTTTCGTAAAACGTGAGCAAATTGCATGATTCCTGCTTTTGTAGCTGCATAAACCGATTCTCCGACTATTCGATTTTTCGCAGACATAGAAGACATAAAAATAATATGAGGATCTTTACTTTTTAGCAATAAAGGGATTAGCTTTTTTGTAACTAATAATTGAGCGTGTAGGTTTAATGTGATAAGAGTATTTATGTCTTTATCTGAAAAATCTGAAAACTTTTCAATAAACATTAATCCAGCGTTATTAACTAATACATCTAGGCTATTGGTTTTTTGTTGCAGTTCTTCTACAAATAAATCTACATTTTCCATTTTTGTAAAATCATAACCAAAAAGAGTTGAATTTGGAATGGAAATCTTATCAAACGAAGAAGGATTAGATGCATGCAGGTACATTTCGTTGTCTTTAGAAAGTAATTGAGCTTCTGCTAAACCAATCCCCTTACTTGCTCCAGTAATGCAAATTTTTTTATCCATGAATCTTTTTATTTTTTATGAATTTAATAAAAAAATCATGAATTAGTACCCTTAAATTAAAATTTGGAATAGAATAAGAATTAAAAAAGGAAGAATCAATATTATTGTCTTACATTAAGTACAATCCATTGGTATCCATCATATACCATTTCAATAGCTCCTTGACCATTTATTGTTTCAAAAGGACCATTCCCATAAGTAAGTATCCTATTTTCTTCATCTGAGCCCCTAGATTCATCTATAACTTTCATGTTTTTACTGGATGGGTTAAGCAATATGACATGCTTTCCTGCAAATCCTCCTGTAATTCCGGAAAATCCAAAATGATTAGTTTGCCCTGTAAACCTAATCACAGTTTTATATGAATAATCACCAGCGAGACCTACATCTAAATTATCAAATTCAGTATTCGAATTAGGGGTAACAAGAGTGTGATTTATTATAGAATAATAACCCGAGCCGGCAGAAATGATAGTGTTGTTGTTAACCATCACTAAACCGTTGCCAACGGCAATCTTATTCAAGGTCCCTTCGTCATCTATACCAATAACAGAAACCATCGTTCTATCAACATCGAGATCAGTATCAGTTACTCGAATTTTTCCATTTACATGGAGTGTTTCCTTTGGATCTGTGGTGTTAATCCCAACTCCCTTTACTTGAGGAGGGTCTCCAAATTGAGCATAACCGTACTGAAACAATAATAAACATAATATGACATTAATTTTTTTCATAATGGATCATTTACAAACAGTATTAATTTCTTATATTAAGTACAATCCAACGGGTTCCATCATATACCATTTCAATAGCTCCTTGACCTTGTGTACTTGCAACAGAACCATAAATAAGTATTCTGTTTAGTGGGCTTGATTCAACATCTTCATTTCTAACACCCATATGCTCTGAGGATGGGTTAAGCAATAGGACATGCCTTCCTGAAACTCCTCCTTGAATTCCGGAAATATAAAAGGCATCAGGTGCGTTTATAAACCTAATCACAGTTTCATGTGCATTTAAGCCATCGATACCTAAATATAAATCTGCAATATCATCACCCGCTTCATAATCCTCTAGGTATAGTGCTACATCAGCCGGATCTGTAAAATCTATATTTTTCACAGAATAACTAGTAGTGCCAGAAACAGTGATAGTGTTGTTGGTAATCACAAAATCGGGGCTAAGGTTAATCTTGCTCAAAGTCTCTTCATCATCTATACCAATAATTGAAACCATCGTTCTACCAGAACCGATATCAGTATCAGTTACTCGAATTTTTCCATTTACATCGAGTGCTTCCTGTGGATCGGTGGTGTTAATACCAACTTGAGCAAAACTGCTTTCCATTAGAAATAAAAATAAAATAATACCAATTTTTTTCATAATCACCATTTTGAACAGTTCTTGTAAAACTGTTATTATATTAATTTGGGGTGTTATGAGTACCTTTTGTATTTATATAAATTAATAGGTAAAAGAAGGTTATTAACTTATAGTCAGGTATATGATGGGGTAAATTTAGGTATAGGGCTTCATTCATTTTATTAAAACAACAACTATTAGCCCAACTGTATAGAATATTCGCCCATCTACTTTAATTGTAAGACAAACGTTTATAAAATATTCGCCTACCTACTCAAATTATTGATGCTTTTACTGAGAAATGATGTAGGAGTAAATTTTAATTACTAAGAATAAATCTATAATTTTAATTACTTTTTAATGAATTTAATAAATAACTCTTCGTTTATTCTGCTTAAGATAGAGTTATATGAAGGATTCATTATATCAAGATTAAAATGGGGTGAAAAATACGAGATGTACTCCTCTTTCGTTCCGCCAAAAGGAGGCCTATCTACAAATAATGGAATATTAAAAAGAAGACCTACCAGTTTTCCTTTTTCCTTTAACAATTCACAAGCTTTTAATGCATAATTAGGCCTTAATTTTGGAGGTATTGCACAAAAAAACGTTTGTTCTATGATGAGGTCGAAAGTGTCGTTTAGTTCAAAAAAATTGGAATGAATTAATTGATTTTTAGGAAATTTTGGAATTCTTTTTTGAAGATTGGCTAATGCAGTTAAAGAAATGTCTATTACAAAAACGTTTTTAAACCCTTGCTTGAAAAGATATTCTGCTTCGTATGAATTTCCACCACCTGGAATTAAAATTTTAAGACTTTTATCTGTTAATTGATCAAAATAGGCTTTTAAAGGAGTAGAAATTTCCCCAATATCCCATCCAGTATTTTGAGATTTATAGCGATTATCCCAAAAGGATTCGTCTATTTCATTCATTGATATGGAGTTTAGAGAAATTCATTAATCTTAGAAATAATATCATTTTTAGGAATTACTCCAGATTGTCTCCACATAACTTTACTTTTCTTATATAAGATCAATGTAGGCACTCCCTGTACACTTAAGGCTGTTGCTAATCTTTGGTTTTTATCCACATCTATTTTTAATATTTTAACCTTATCACCAAGACTACTTTTTACATCTTTTAAAATGGGAGACATCGTTTTACAAGGTCCACACCATTCTGCAAAAAAATCTACGAGTACAATTTGATCACTAGCGATAATACTAAAAAAACTACTCATAATATTTTAAGATTTATTCCTTTTTAAACTGAATACTCCAAATCCCTCTAACCTGATTCTCTGAATACTCTATTGCCATATCGTTTGGATATAATCTCTCCAAAGCGGAGAAGGTTTTTGTGTCTATATCTTTATTGGGTGTACCATGGCACTTTAAGCACATTTCATTAGTTATAATTGGGTAATAAAAATGGATGCTATCGTTTTTAGTTTCGACTATAGGAGCAATATCTTCATTATTAGAAAGTAAGTTTTTAAAAACTTCAATGTTTTTTAATTCCGAATCATTAGCTTTATTATTGGGGTTTCTTGTTTTGTCTGAAACTCTTTTAATTCTAGCTTTATGGACTGTAGCCATACTATCTGTTAAGGAAATGGCTTTAATATTACAAAATTCTAAAGCTGCTACTGCCCCTTTTTCTTTCATGGTTCCCATCAAATTTTTTCCCAATTCTGCTTTGGTGGAAAAAGCTATTTCTAATCCAATTTGTTGATAGGAAGGGTCAATTTTTGATATGGCCTCTTTATTTTCTTTCTCTTTTAAAGAAGGACTAAGCTCTTTCTTTTCATTTTTACAGGAAGAAAAAAGGACGATTATCAAAACAAATACAAATGGAAATAGTTTTTTCATTTCTTAAATTCTTTTAAAGAGTGTGTAAATATAAGGTCTTGTATCACCAGATGGCATGGTATAGGTATAATTAAAGAACTCTAAAAGTTTAAAATCAGCTCCTAGTTTATTTGTTAGTAAATCTTTGTTATATCGCTTTACATTTAAGCCACTGCATTTGGTAGCTCCTTCTGAATTAAACGTTGAAATAAGAACAAAGCCCTTGGGTTTTATTATCTTCTTTAATAATGAAAAGTAAGTGTTTTGTTCTTTTTCGTTTGTAAAAAAATGCAAAACCGCTCTATCATGCCATAAATCTATAGGATCAATTTCTGAAAGTAATTTCGGATTTGTTAAATCGTCTACCATCCATTGAACCTTATTTTTATTGGCCCCTAATCTTGTTTGTAATTTTTCTAATGCAGTGTTGCTTATGTCGCTTGCAATTAGATTGTTATATCCAAAACCTAATAGTTCATCTATTAAAATTGAAGTGCCCACACCTACATTAAGAATTCTGGCATCCTTAGGCAATCCACATTTTTGGATAAGTTGCAAAGAGGGAATTGGGTCTTCCTCATACCATCCTAACTTAGTAATGTCATAAATCTCATAAGCAGAATCCCAATGTTTTTTTAAATCAGATTCCATTTTTTTGTTTAATTAGACATTTTTCCTGTGGCACAACTTACATACGATTTGGCTTTAGAAACTATAGAGTTATTTTCTCCTTCTTCAGGATATCCAATTGCAGCTAATTTAACTTTAACGATATTAATATCTTCTTCTGAAGTTGCTTCAAATATAACCGCCGAAGTTTCAAGATCTACAGATACATTATTTATGTTTTTTATAGCGGAAACTTTAGTTATAATGGTATTAGCACAGCCGCCACATTTTAAGTTTTGTATAGTTATTGTTGTTTCCATGTTTTTTTATAATTTTTTGTTACTAATAGAACTAGAGTAGTATAAAAGCATTTAAAAAAGAAAGGAAGTAGATTGTTAGAAAACAACTACTTCCTTTACTAACTAACCAACCAATAAAAACGGTTTAATATTTTTCTTTTTCAATAGATAATATATTTTTAAGGCATCACTACTTTTCCATCCCAGCTCAAAATTCCTCCTAATAGGTTATAGGTTTTTTCAATACCCAAAGATTCTAATATTTGACAGGCTGTAACGCTTCTAACACCACTTCTGCAATAGATATAATAATTCTTTTCTTTATTTAATTCTTCCGCAGTATGCATAAAATCTTGAGAGTTCATTAAGTCCATTAATTTGGACCCTTCTATAACTCCTTCTTCCCATTCAAATGGGCCTCTACAATCTATAATTACTGCTTCTTTATCTTTTTCTAGAAGGGCTTTCCATTCTATTTGATTAATATTCTCCATTTAACGTTTTTCAATTATAGTACAAATATATAATTAGCTTTTTAGAACGATGCAACAAACGAAACATTGTTACTAATTAAATATTAAATAGAGTTACTATAACATTGTTGTTGGACAAACAAAATCAGAAATAGGAGCCTTTGTCTCAATAATATCTTCAAAACCACCTCTTACATCAGTTACTTTTTCAACACCATTTGCCATAAAAATTGATGCTGCGATTAAAGAACGATACCCAGTTTTACAATGTAAAAAGTATTCTTTGCTGGTATCTATTTCGGCAAAATTAGTATGAATGAAATCTAAAGGAAAATTTTCTACACCAATAACATGTTCCGATAAGTATTCAGATTCTTTACGTACATCTACTGGTTTTTCTATTGCACCTTCTGCTAGTAAATCAACAAATTTATTTGCTGAGACAGAACCTATTTTATCTACCCCAAATCCATGAGCAAGCCAGTCTTTAATACCGCCATTTAAATAGCCAAGAGTATTATCATATCCAACTCTAGAAAAACGAGTTACAATTTCATTTACTCGTAATTCATCATCCGAAATAAATATAATTTTTTGATTAATATCGGGTACAATAGCACCAACCCATGGTGCAAAATTACCATCTACTCCAATATACCATGCTCCAGGAACGGTACCTTCTTCAGCATAAGCTTCTTTAGAACGGGTGTCGATTACCAAAATATCTTTTTTCTCACTTAATTCTTTAAAGGTCACTGGATCTAAAGGCGTTGTCCCTTTATGTAAAATTGTATCAATACTTGTATTGATAGATTTGTTCATTCTTACATTATTTGGGAAATATGGTGGTGGAGGCTTTAATCCCGAAGTTACTTCTTCTATAAACTCCTCTTTAGTCATATCTGCTCTTAATGCATAGTTCGTTTTCTTTTGATTCCCTAAAGTATCAAAAGTTTCAGAACTCATGTTTTTACCACAAGCAGATCCAGCACCATGATTTGGATACACAATAATATCATCTGGTAAAGTCATTATTTTATTTCGAAGAGATTCGAATAAAAAACCTGCTAGATCTTTTTCTGTTATAGTTCCAGACTTAACAGCTAGGTCTGGACGGCCTACATCTCCTATAAATAAACAATCTCCTGTTAAAACATAAGGAGAATTACCTTCTTCATTTGTAATTAAATAGGAAGAAGACTCCATAGTATGCCCTGGTGTATGTAGTAAAGTGATTTTACCATCACCTAAAGGAAACTCTTCTCCATCTGTACCATTATAAATATCATATTCAGCAGTAGCATTTGGCCCAAATATAATTTTTGCGCCTGTCTTTTGTGCTAAATCGTATTGACCAGAAACAAAATCCGCATGAAAATGAGTTAGAAATATATATTTTATTTTAGCACCATCAGCCTCAGCCATTCTAAGATAAGGTTCAGTTTCTCTTAAAGGATCAACAATTGCAGCCTCTCCATTCGACTCAATATAATATGCCATTTCTGCTAGGCAACCTGTAAATAATTGTTCTACTTTCATCTTTATATCTTTCTAAATTGTTAATATATTCTACAAAATTAGTCTTATTTTACGACTGATAAAGTAACTTATGTTACATTATCGCTTTAATAAGGATTTTGATTGGTTTTTCTGTTTTAAGTATTTATGAAACTTATCTTTCTTTAAACCAGTGTTGTACCAATCTACAGCTTCTTGAATACTCATAAAAAACAGGTCTTCATTGGCTTTTTCCATAAATCCAGATTTAATCATTTTATCTCTAACGGGTCCTATTAATCCTGTAAATGCAATGGTAACTTTCTTATTGTTAAAGTAATCTAAAATTTCTATTAAAGCATAAATTGCACTACTATCTAAACTATTAATACTTTCTCCGTCAATAATTAATAGTTGTAATTGTTTCCCTTTTTGAATAGAAAACTCTTGAAGCTTATCTTTAAAATAAGCAGTGTTTGCAAAATGTAATTGGGCATCAAAACGAATAATTAAAATTTCATCGTCAATTTCTACATCTTTAAACCGATTTTGATTTCGATAAAAATGAGTTTTGGGTACTTTACCTAAAACTGCAATATGTGGCTTGGTGCTTTTATAAATGAGCATTACAAGGGAAAGAACTACACCCATAAAAATACCTTCTTTAATCCCTACTGTAGCTGTAACAATTAAAGTTACATTTAGAATTACTAAATCTCTTTTTGAAAACTTTAATAATTGTTTTGGAATCTTAAAATCTAATAACCCAAAAACTGCTACCATAATTATTGCAGCTAAAACGGTTTTTGGCAGATAATAAAATAATGGTGTTAAAAACAAAAGTGTTAAAGCAATAATCAGGGCCGAAACTAAGGAAGCCAAAGGAGTTTTAGCATTGGATTGTTCATTCACGGCCGTTCTTGAAAATCCCCCAGTAGCTGGATAAGTTTGAAAAAAGGAACCTATAAAATTCCCCATTCCTAAGGCAATTAACTCTTGATTAGGCTTCACTTTATATTCAGGATGTTTAGCTTCAATTGCCTTTGCAACTGAAATTGCTTCCAAAAACGCAATAAATGAAAGGGTTAAAGCAATTGGAAATAGATCGATTATTGTTTTTTTATCGAATAAAGGCATTCTAAAGTCCGGTAAGCCCTTTGGGATATCACCAATAATTGAAACGCCTAATTGATCTAACTGAAATATTTTTGCAATTACAATGGAAAGAACCACTACAAGTAAAGCGGCAGGGATTTTCTGGAAATATTTTTTAATTAAAACTATAGAAATTATGGATAGCGTGCCTATTATAAATGTTAGCCAATGAATTTCATGTAGATGATGAAATGCTTCAAATAATAAATCTTGAAGTCTATTATTTCTATCTAAAGAAACACCAAGTAAGTTGTTTAATTGACTAAAGCCAATTATTAATGCAGCAGCAGATGTAAAGCCACTTATTACAGGTTTAGATAAAAAGTTGACTATAAATCCTAATCTAAAAACCCCGAATAAAACTTGTAAAATTCCCATTATAAAGGCCAATAAAATGGCAAACTCAATAAAACGATCCGTTCCTATTTCAGCCAATGTAACAACCCCAGCTGCAACAATTAAAGAATCCATAGCCACAGGACCAACAGCTAGTTGACGAGATGTTCCAAAAACTGCATATACTATTTGTGGAACCATAGCAGTATACAAACCATAAATAGGGGGCAATCCTGCAATTAGAGCATATGCTATTCCCTGAGGGATTAACATTACCCCAACAGTAATACCTGCGAAAACATCATTTTTAAGCCATTCTTTTTTATAATTAGGAAGCCATTCTAAAATAGGAAGTATGCTTTTAAAGTTCATGTATTAGCTTTTGTAATGTTTTTTGTTTTGCAAAAATACTAAGGAGAGCTCATATTATTTGTAACAAGAGTTACTAATTATTATTAGTTTAGAAAATATCCGTTTTAATTCATTTACACTCTTTAAATGCTTTTACCTTACAAGGACTATTTATTTTTTTATGAATTTCAATAATGGCAGATTTTTTATCTTTAAAGAATATATCATTCCCCATTTTATTATCAAATCCCCCTTTTTTTATGACTCCTTGACTCACTAATTTTAAACTGGAAATATAAATTCCTCCCCTATTTTTCTGCCACTTAATAATTTCATGGGTAAGCCATTCGGCAGCTGCTAAATCTATAAAATTAATGCCGTCAGCTGCAATTAAAACATGTTGTATTTTATTTTGATCGTATAAATTAGATAGGTAATCAGATATTTTATCTATAGATCCAAAATATAAGGAACCATCAATTCTAAGTATTTTCATATTAGAACATTCCATTGCTTTACTATCTCGAATCGAATTAATTAGTCTTCTTTGATCATTAACCGCTAAGGTTGCTATATTAGGTTTTGAGGTTCGCTCTAAATAAAAGAAAAATGAAGAAAAAATTCCAGCTAACAAGGCAAATTCCAAATCAAAAAAGAGGGTGCCAAGTAAAGTAATAGACAAAACAATAAGTTCCCTTCCACTGCTTTTAATTACTTGTCTAATATGTTTAAAATCTATTAAATTAAAACCTACTAAAACTATTATCCCTCCCATTGCAGCTTTTGGTAAATAGGATGCATATCCTGCAAACAGCAATAAAATTACCATTAAAAATACCGAAGAAAATATTGCTGCCATTGGAGTTTTTGCTCCTGCTTGATGATTAACTCCAGACCTAGTAAAGGACCCAGATCCTGCATAACTTGAGAAAAAACTTGCAATTAAATTAGATAAACCTTGACCTATAAACTCTTGATTTCCGTTAATTTTTTGATGGGTATGCAAAGCTATAGAACGACCTATAGCTACAGCTTCAATTAATCCTAATAGCGCTAATACCATAGCTCCAGAACTTAAAGCAGCAACATTAGAATACGTAAAATCGGGGACTTGAAACGGAGGAAGATTGGACGGAATGTCTCCAACAGTTTCAATACCATATTCACTTCCACCTATCCAAACTGCAAATAAACAGCCCAATATCATTGCGATTAACATATAATACCTAGACAATGGTTTGATTAGAGTTTTAATTACAATAGCTACTCCAAATGTTCCAAAAGCAACCGTAAAAACATACCAATTTGTTTCTGAAATGTGATGGAATAAATAAATAATAATTTCAGGAATTGAGCTGCCTTGTGGGACATTAACTCCGAAGACATGCTCTAACTGTTTAAAAGAAATTAAAATACCAGCTCCTGCTGTAAAACCAATAATAACGGAATGAGATACAAAATTTACTAATTTCCCCATTTTTAGTAATCCCATGGCAAACTGAAATAATCCTGCTAAAAAAGTTAATACTAATGCTAATGAAATAAAGGCTTCTAAATCTGTTTCAGGGTTCACAAATTTTATTAAAGTAGAATAAACCACAATAGATATCGCTGTAGTAGGTCCTGAAATTAAATGATAGGAGGAACCAAAAAGCGCGGCAATAATAGGGGTGACCATAGCGGTATAAAATCCATAAACTGGAGGTAGACCCGCAATCATTGCAAAAGCTACAGCTTGTGGAATTACAATAAATGTTCCTGTTATTCCAGCAATAACATCATCTTTCCAAGATTTTTTAGCTAATGGAAGCCAGACTAGAAATGGAAAAATTTTTGAAAGCATTTATAAATGTACGGTATTCTATTAAAATGAGATTTCTAATACATTAGGAATTTCATAAGGTTATTCTTTTTTTGGATCTATATAATAAGTTGATTTATCTGGTGTAAAAGCTCTTTTAAACCACAAAGGTCTTCGCTCTCCATTTGGTCCTGGAGCAGGTCTTGTCAATGCCAGCCACTCTTTATATATTTCATGAGATCTATTGGTATCCACAAAAATATCTCCATATTTTTCACCCCCTTTTGGTTTTTCAATACGAACACGTTGATGCCAACAATGCATACCACTAATAGGGTCTGGATGTACTGCATGAGTTATGTTTTGATGCACTCCACCATCTTTCCAAAAGATACGTTTGGAATCTTTATCATCAGAGTCAAAAGGTTTAATGCCCGAAATCGTATTCATTTTCCAACCTCCATTTCCGTCTCCTTCTATATTTACGGTGTTGGTTGCCCAACGATTTCCGGTTTTATCTTGAGGTCTTCTCCATCTTCCGATATGATGAGAACAAGCTACAACTCCAGGCTTCATTCCTTGAGTCACCCATACTTTATCGATAAAATATCCTATATCTGTATTCATTTTCACCAAATCCCCGGTTTTAAACCCCCATTTAGCAGCATCATCTGGATGCATCCATATTGGATTTCGATTAGAGATTTCTACCAACCATTTTGCATTTCCAGAACGGGAATGAATTAAAGTTGGTAATCTAAAGGTTGGTACTAACACATATTCCCCTTTCAATTTATCTAAATTATCGTTGTGTATATGACTTTTTAAGTATTGAGGAATAGCATATTCAGGCCATTTCCAATCTACCATCGTTTGAGAGTAAAATTCGTTTTTACGAGATGGAGTAGGGAATCCCAACATTGGCTTTCCATTAATCATAACGCCTATGTCTTTACCGTTTTTACGGATTACTTCACTTATAGGGTCAATTACAGAACCTTCTAGTTGTGTCTCTGTAAGTATCGTTTCATTCATTTTATAGGACTCTCCTTTTTCAATTTCGAAGGTGCCGTATTTTTGCATATATTCTAATTCTGTTATTCCTTCCTTTTTAGCAGTTTTAGGTAAGCCTGGAACACGTTCAAATATATATTGGTAATATTCTCCAATTTTAATTTTTTCTCCCGGCCTATACGGGGATTCAAAATGTTTTCTGATTCCCATACTGCCATCCGGGTCGATTCGCCAAGATAATTCAATCCAAAACTCATCTTCTTCCCAAACTTCTCCTGGGTTTGTTTCGTAAGTAAACTCCACATCTTTTCCATTTCTTCTAGCAGCTTCTCTAAGAACAGGTTGTCTAAAAGCAACCCAAGTTCCTCCATGAGTTGCATAAGAATTGATATCATGACGTTCAGAGGCTAATCCCATAGGTAGCACAAAATCTGCGTAAAAAGCTGTTTCATTCCAGGTTGGAGTTAAGGCAGCATGCATACCAAATTTTGATTCGTCTTGAAACATTTCCATCCAAGTAAACCCATCAGGATAGGTCCAAACAGGGTTAAACACTCTTGAGAAATACACGTCCATTTTCCCTCTTCCTTCTTTTAAGAAATGGGGTAGTAATTGACTCATTTCAAAAAATGCTAAAGGATATTCCTTAGGAAAATGAAGCTCATTCCATTTCTTTTGTGGTTTTGGTGGATTTGGTTGTGTAGGACTAAATTTATTCCAAGAATTTGGAGACGTTCCTCCTTTAGCGCCTACTGCTCCTGTAAGAACAGATAAGAAATGTAAACAACGCGCAACACCCCAACCCCCAAGGTTGGAAGCTCCAGCAGCTCTCCAGTTATGGGAAGCAAAACGTTCTCCTGCCTCCCCAATTAATCTAGCAATTTCAATAACAGTTTCTGCTTTTACTCCAGATTCTTTTTCAGCATATTCTGGAGTAAACTCTTTGTACTCTTCAATCATTCCAGCGATGTAATTTTCGAAGGTAACCTCCTTATCGCTATGCAATGCCTTTAAATATTCTTGCCAGTTGGTCCAGTTTTCAAGATAGTCTCGGTTATACAAATCTTCTTCCAAAATAATCAATGCCATTGCTAATAAAACAGCAGCCTCTGTTCCTGGATAGGTTGGCAGCCAATAATCAGACATCGATGCAGTATTTGATAAACGAGGGTCCATGGTAGCTAACTTGGCGCCTTTCATTTTTCCTTCGATGATACGTTGGGCATGAGGATTAAAATAATGTCCAGATTCCAAATGAGCAGAAATCAATAAAATAAATTTAGCATTGGAATGATCTGGGGATGGCCTGTCATAACCATACCATAAATTATATCCAAACCTTGCACCAGATGAACAGATGTTGGTATGCGAATTATGACCATCAATACCCCAGCCTTGTAGGATCCAATTCATAAATTTTTCATGGCCTGGGCGTCCAACATGATATGCAATTTCATTATGCCTATCTTCTTCTATTGCTTTTCTTATTCTTGCAGCGAGTGTGTCTAAAACCTCATCCCAAGTAACCCGTTCCCATTCTCCTTCACCTCTTTTTCCTTTACGTTTTAACGGAAATAAAATTCGATCGGGATCTGTTATTTGATTTATAGTTGCTGGACCTTTAGCACAGTTTCTACCTCTACTTCCTGGGTGTTCAGGATTTCCTTCAAACTTTTTAACCACTTGAGTTTCTTTGTCGATAAAAGCGGTTAAACCACAAGCACTTTCACAATTGAAACAGGTTGTAGGTACTATTTGATAAGTTTTTTTTACTTTTTTTGGCCAAGCTTTTGGATCGTATTCTACCCAGTTATCCCATTTTTCAGGCGGGGGAAAATTCTCATACATTTGAGCCACTTCGGCATCTGTAAATTGACGCATATCGCCATCAAACTCTTGGTATTTTTCTTTGTGCAGATTAGGGATTAATCCAATTTTCTCTGCCAATCCTTCAATAAATGATGCCTTTTTATATCCCATTTTTTGATTTATTTTTTTAGGCTAGTGGAACTCTTTGTGGAGCTTCTATCCAAATTTTTTCAGTGGTATAAATTCCTATTAAAATTAATATTGCAGCAATAGTTAACATAGTTGAACTTGGCAAAGCAATTAATAATACTAAGGGTAATACGTTTCCAATTATAACAACTCCAAACCAGAATAGTTTTTTATATCTGCCCTTTGTAATCATATTTACTACAGTATGTGCTGATGCACTTGGATGCGTCATCGTTAACTCAGTGATTATGGTAAATAGATTAACACATAAAGCAATAATCATAACCATTCCAAGTATAGACATCCAGTTTTCAGTACCTAAAACCAATAAGACTAAAGTGAAAATAGCCGCTCCAGCCATAATACTATGTACTAACATATGTAGTGCTAGAGAAGGGCTTTGCCAAAAATCACGCCCTTTAGCTTGCGCAAATAAGAACGCAGTGTAGATGGCCAACATTACTGCAAAAAATGCAGTTACCCAAATTAAAATAGTTTCTCCAGTTTGTATTTCAAAATAAGTCATTGCTCCCCAGATCGTTACTAATAACCCGAAAATGGTAATCGTATACCCGCCTTTTACAAGCCAAGAGTTCCATTGTGGTCGTAACAAAACATATAAAAATCGATCAGGTCTGTCTAAATCCATCACTAGGAAAAGTCCTGTTAGTGTAAGGAAAAACAATGAGATTCCAACTGACCAAAGTTTGGTAGTACTGGAAAGGTCATAACCCAATAACATAGCGATAAAAGGAATTAAAAATGCCCCGGCAGCAATAGCTTTTGCAGTAACATAAGCTGAAACTTCCCAACCCCAAAGGATTCCTTTTTCTGGAGTATCGTAAACTCTACGAGCTTTACCAGATAGAACATCTATATAATTTGGGTTTTCATTAGTTTTCTTTTGATAAGCGGTTTCAATTTCATTGTCAATTGTCATTTGCAACAAATCAATATCATCATTGGTATTCATCATTTTTTCTGCAGCTTTTGCAAAATGACCAACCCCTCTAGCTTGTGAATTCCATAGTCCAGCATTTACTTTTTCAGTAGCTTCAGGGATTAATGAAGCATCGTCTCCGTCTATATAAAATAAGTTTGGATTGGTTCCTTTTTCAGGTTTTCGAACTTTAACTTGTTGTCTGGCTAATAATTGGGAAATCTCTGTATTTGGGTTTTCCATGTCTCCAGCTATAATCGCATGTTCTGGGCAAACAGACACACAGGCCGGCTCTCTACCAACATCCACTCTATGCGCACAATAATTACATTTTGCTGCAGTATGGGTGTCGGGATCAATATATAAAGCATCATAAGGGCAAGCTTGCATACAAGATTTACATCCTATACAACGGTTGTTATCAAAATCTACGATTCCATCTTCACGAGTATATAATGCTTCAACGGGACAAATAGTTACACAAGGTGCATCTGTACAATGATTACATCGCATTACCGAAAATATTCTTCGAGTATCTGGAAACTCCCCTTTTTCAACTTGCTTTACATAAGTCCTGTTTACACCAACAGGGACATCGTGTTCCGATTTACAAGCGGTTGTACATGCGTGACAACCAATGCATTTTCGGTTATCGATAATAAAGCCGTATTTCATTTGTTTTGAGTTATTAAAATAGTTTTATGCTTAATGAGGAATTTTATTTTTAACTCCATGATATAGGAACGCTCCAATAAGTGCACCTAATATAACAATAACAATTGCCATTGCTCCTTTTCCTAATATGATAAACATAGGACCTGGACAAGCTCCTGCCAATGCCCATCCTAATCCAAAAATAATTCCGCCTAAAATATTTCTTGAAAAGCCTTTCTTTTTAGGCTCAATTTCTATTTTATTTCCTAAATAATTTTTGATACTTCCTTTTCTGAAAAAGTAAAATAAAATCATCCCTGTTATAACTGCAGATCCAATTACACCATACATATGAAACGATTGAAATTTAAACATTTCATAAATACGATACCATGAAATAATTTCTGCTTTGCTTAGTACAATTCCGAAGAGTATACCAAATAGTATAAATTTTATGTTTTTCATATACAAGTTTAAAAAATTAATGGAAGTAAAAGCCATGTCATGATAAGGCCGCCTATAAAAAATCCAATTACTGAAATTAATGATGGTATTTCCAAATTACTCAATCCAGTAATAGCATGCCCTGAAGTACAGCCTCCAGCATATCGAGATCCAAATCCAACTAAGATTCCCGCAATTAATAAAATTAAAAACCCTTTTAAAGAAAACATGGTTTCTATACTAAAAATCTCGTCGGGTAAATATTGAGCTCCCGCATTTTGAAAGCCAAGATCAGATAAATCTTGAATGGTTTGTTGGCTTATCGCCACAGTTTCATTTGGAGTTAACCATTGGCTGCTAATAAAACCGCCAATAATTAAACCTACTACAAAAAGTAAATTCCAGCTGTTTTTCTTCCAATCGGTTTTAAAAAAATCATTAAATTTTCCTGCACCACCTAGGGAACAAATTGTTTCTAAATTGGTGGAAACGCCAAATTTTTTCCCAAAGTAAAAAAGGAGAAACATCACAAAAGTGATTAATGGCCCGGCTACATACCATGGCCATGGGTCGAGTATAAAATCCATAAATGTTTATTATTAGTTATAAATATAGTGATGAAGTTATAGCTAATTAGTAACATTTGTTACATTACTAAATCAAATATATAAAAAGATAGTTTAGTGTTATTTTTAAATAGAAGCCCTACTATGTTGTAAACAAAGAGGTTGAATGTAAAAACATGAAATGATAAATTTAATAATCTAGAGAGAAATTATTTTAATATTATTTCTGTTCAATTTAATTTTTCCTTGATTTTCCAATTTTTTTAGCAATCGAGAGATAACCACTCTAGAAGTATGAAGCTCGTATGCAATTTCTTGATGGGTGCTGTAGATAACTTGATCTTTTGTAATATTCGATTTGTCCCCTAAATATTTTAATAAGCGTTCGTCCATTTTTAGAAAAGCAATACTATCTATAGTTTCAAGCATTTCCATTAAACGATTATGATAACTTTCTAAGACAAAATTTCGCCAAGATTTATACTTTCCAGTCCATTCTTCCATTTTTTCAATTGGAACCATGATTAGTTTAGTATCTAATTCTGCAACAGCTCGTATTTCGCTTTTTGTATTTCCTAAACAACAGGTTAAAGTCATGGCACAAGTATCTCCACTCTCTAAAAAATAAAGCAACAATTCATCCCCGTCGTTATCGTCACGCATTATTTTTATAGCTCCACTAATCAATAAGGGCATGGACTTAATGTACTGACCTGTTTCAATTAATTTATGTCCTTCTGGAACATCCTTAAGTAGGCCTATTTGACTTATTTCGTCTAGTAAAGCGTCTTCAAAAAGGTGACCATAATTATTCTTTAAGTCTTGAATCATAAGGTAAATCTACAACCTTTTTTTTAAAATATTTTTTTCGTATTTAACAAAAACGTTAATCCAAATAATTTTTGAAAGCGCGTAAAGTAATGGAGACAACAGTGTTAGAGAAACTATAATTGAAATTAACAAATCTAAAGGACCAGCTTCTGGGAAGAAAATTAATTTAATAACAGAAACTGCAATTAATAATGCAACTCCTAATGCATAAGCTACATAATAAGAACCCTGAAAAAAACTAGGTTCAATATTGTATTTTAAATCACATTTAGAGCAATTTTCATGAACCCTTCCCATGGTAGAATATTTATATGGGTGCCCTTTATAAAAATCGCCTTCATGGCATCTAGGACATTTCATTTTAAATATGCTATAAACTTTTGTTCCTTTTCCTATCATTATTTGGTTTAACTTTTGAAGAAATTATTCTTTAATAAATAAAGCTTTCAATTCTGTTGCCAAAAGAGGATCCATTTTGTCAGCAATTACTAAGCTTAATTGTTTTCTTCGTAATGCGGCATTAAAACGTTGTTTTTCTAATTTAGATTCTGGAACAATTGGTGGAACAGAAACTGTTTGCCCCATTTCATCTACCGCAACAAAAGTGTATATTCCTTCATTAGATTTATATCTTTTACCACTTTCACGATCTTCAATCCAAACATCCATAAAAACTTCCATAGAAGTTGTAAAAGCTCTAGAGACCTTTGCCTCAATAGTAACAACACTACCCAGGGGGATCATTTTAGTAAAAGCAACATTATTTACTGAAACTGTAACCACTATTCTTCTACTGTGTCTTCTAGCAGCAATACTAGCTGCACGGTCCATTCTTGCTAATAATTCGCCACCAAACATATTACCAATAGGATTGGTTTCACTTGGTAATACCATATCGGTAAGAATAGTAAGTGAGTCTGTTGGAGTTTTAGGAGTCATCATAAAATATTTTTTACAAAGGTATAAAGTAATCTCCCGTTTTCGAAAATCTTTTTAACTCAAAATAAAAAAAGGAAACGAATATCTATTGATCAATTTCTTGCACCAATAACCAAGCATCTTGGTTTTGAGAATTTTTAATAGTACGTAGATTTTTAAGAGCATCTATTCTATTTTCGTAGCTACTGTAGGCAACTTGATGTAAGCCATATCTGTTAACCCCAATAATTCTAGCAGAAAATCCTTTTTCTTGAAGTTGATTCATTTTCTTTTGAGCATTTTCTTCCACTCTAAAGGCACCAGCTATTATATGGTACTTACCGGTATGTTTAGAAAAAGTAAGATTTAATGTAGGTAATGGATTTTCAATTACAAATGTTGCTTCTTGAATTTGATTTTCTACAATTGTATTGGCCTTTTGTTTTTCAGCAAAATTATGTTTTTGGACAGATCCTTCATATAATTTCATACCGCTAAAACCAGCAATAGATATCGCAACAATTGCAATAGCAGCATATTTTAAATAAGATCCAGAAGCTCTTCTTTCAGGACTTATAAAAACAGGAGTTTTTTCCTCTAAAGCACGAACTTCTTCCTTATAAACTTCTCGGTTAACTTTAGGAGACACAAAGGAAGCCATTCCAAAAGAGGCGGTGCTAAAGTTTTGTTTTGAAGATGGAATAAATTGTACGGAGTTTTCTTCATTAAGATGAAACTCTCCAATATTTTTTAAGGAAACCACTTCTTTTTCAGAAAGCTGAAAAGATAACTTTCCAGTAAAATTTCTTATTTTCTGAAGGGAGGTTTCATAACTACATTTTTCAATAGAAGCTACATAATTAGCCAATAATCCATCATTGGTTTGCAATTGCCTGTTAAACGAAAGTGTTTTTCCTGGAGGGGAAAAAGTTTGTGTTTCAGGATCTATTTGAGCAGATTGATATTGAGTCAACAATGCGCCAAACCCAGGTATAATCACACACTCGTAGCGATAAAGTAAGTCGTTTATGTAAGTTGTTAATTGCATTTAAACAAATATACCTTTTTTTATATCTTATTTCCTTCCTAAAATAGATTTTTATTAACAGTATAAAAACACTATTTTTAAGGATTCTCCCCTTTTTATTTTTCGATTATGTTATCAAAAAACGAACTACGTTATACGTTGGCTTTACAACGTGTGCCTAACCTTGGAGATACTACTGCTAAAAAATTACTCCGTCTTGTTGGTTCTGCTGAAGGAATTTATAAAGAAAAAAAATCCAACTTATTAAAGATTGATGGGGTGGGAGCTTTTAAGTTAAGAGAATTATCTGAAAAGATTCAGCTTGATGATGCAGATGCAGAAGTACAGTTTATAGAAGATAATGAAATTGAATACTGTTATTTTCAAGATAAATTGTATCCTGAAAAATTAAAACATTGTATCGATGGGCCAATATTATTTTTCCAAAGGGGGAATATAGACCTTCAAAACAGAAAAATAATTAGTATTGTTGGCACCCGAAAGGTGACATCTTATGGCAAAATATTTTGTGAAAAATTAATTGAAGAACTCAGTATCCTTAATCCAATTATTGTTTCGGGATTTGCTTATGGAGTAGATATAATTGCTCATAAGTCAGCCATTTCAAATGGATTACAAACAATAGCTTGTTTGGCTCATGGGTTTAATCAAATTTATCCAAAAGCACATAAAAAATATATTCAACAAGTAGAAGAAAATGGAGGGTTTATTACTGAGTTTTGGAGTAGTGATGCTTTTGATAGAAATAATTTTTTAAAGCGCAACAGAATTATAGCCGGTTTATCTCAAGCAACTATTGTTATAGAATCTGCCACAAAAGGAGGAAGTCTTGTAACGGCAGATATTGCCAATTCATATAATAGAGAGGTTTTTGCTGTGCCTGGAAGATCCACAGATTCTCAAAGCCAAGGCTGTAATAATTTAATAAAAACACAACAGGCTCATCTGATTACTAATGCTGCAGATTTAATTTATATGTTGGGATGGGAATTAAAAGAATCCCAAGCGAAGCAACAACAAATTCAGTTATTTGTAGAATTAACAGAAGAAGAAAAAGTTGTTTTTAATTATTTAAAAAAGCAAGATAAAGAAGGCCTAGATATTATAGCAATAGCAAGTAAAATACCAACTTATAAAGTTGCATCCCTATTACTTAGTTTAGAGTTAAAAGGATTAGTGCGTCCTTTGCCAGGAAAATTATATCAGTTGATTTAATAACCAACTTTAGTTCTCACTCTAGTTAAAACGTCATTAGCTACTTGTTGTGCTTTTTTTGCACCAATTTCTAACGCCTTGTCAATTTCTTCAAGATTTTCCATAAAATAATTATAACGAGTTCGTTGTTCTGCGAATTTTTCAACAACTAATTCGAATAGTGCTTGTTTAGCATGGCCATAACCATAATTACCTCTTTGATAATTACTTCGCATTATTGTTACTTCTTCATCTGAAGCTAATAATTTATAAAGGGCAAAACAATTACAAGTATCTGGGTCTTTAGGTTCTTCAAGAGGAGTACTATCTGTTTTAATCCCCATGATTTGTTTGCGAAGTTTTTTGTCGGCTAAAAATATATTGATGATATTGTTTTTAGATTTACTCATCTTCCCTCCATCTGTTCCAGGAACTAACATGGTGTCTTTTTGAATATCCCCTTCAGGTAATACAAAAGTTTCTCCCATTTTTGAATGAAAACGAGAAGCTACATCTCGAGTCATTTCTATATGTTGTAATTGGTCTTTCCCAACGGGTACAATTTCAGCATCATATAATAAAATATCTGCTGCCATAAGCATTGGATAAAAGAATAATCCAGAATTTACATCTTCTAATCGATCAGCCTTATCTTTAAAAGAATGCGCTAATGTTAATCGTTGGTAGGGAAAAAAGCAACTTAGATACCAGGAAAGTTCTGTTACCTGTGGCACATTACTTTGACGATAAAAAACGGTCTTGTCCACATCAAGCCCAAAAGCAAGCCAAGCAGCAGCTGTACTGTAGGTGTTATCTCTTAATGTAGTAGCATCTTTAATCTGAGTTAAAGAATGCATATCTGCAATAAACAAAAAGGATTCGTTTTTTGGATTATTAGCCATAGCAATAGCTGGAATAATTGCTCCTAAAATATTTCCTAAATGTGGTGTGCCTGTACTTTGTATTCCAGTAAGTATTCTTGACATAGTCGTTTTTTAATTTTCACAAAGGTAATTTATTTAGTCAATTGGTAAAGTTCAATTTCCTATTTTTGGCTAACTATGAAATTAATTAAAAATATAGCAATTCTGTTTTACCGTATATGGTTTTACTTTTTAATGTTTATATATATTTTATTTTTCTTCCCAGTATTGTTTATTAGTATAATTAGAGAAGAATGGTATCCTCTATTTTTTAAAATGGCTCGGGGCTGGGCAATTTTTATACTTTTTGGAATGGGTTTTAGGCCTGTTATTAAACGTGAAGTAGCTTTTATAAAAGGGCAAAGCTATATGTTCGTGGCTAACCATACTTCCATGACAGATATCATGCTAATGCTTTATGTTTCAAAAAACCCCTTTGTTTTTGTAGGTAAAAAGGAACTAGGGAAAATTCCATTATTTGGATTCTTCTATAAGCGTACTTGTATTTTGGTGGATAGGAAAAACTCAAAAAGCAGAGTAGATGCTATTAATAGTGCACAGCGAAAATTAAATATGGGTTATAGTGTCTGTATTTTTCCTGAGGGGGGAGTACCAGATGATGAGAGTATAGTATTAGATGAATTTAAAGATGGAGCATTTCGGTTAGCGATTAAACATCAAATACCAATTGCGCCGATGACTTTTTTAGACAATAAAAAACGTTTTTCGTATACTTTTTTCAGTGGAGGACCTGGTAAAATGCGAGTTAAAGTTCATGCGTTAATACCAACCACTAAATACACAATGGATTCAAAAAAAGAATTGAATAATATAACTCATGAAATTATACTTTCTCAATTAAACTCTAATTGTTTGTAAATTGATACCACAAAAAAACCATTCTATGGCGAAGAATGGTTTTTATAGGGTTTGTTAACCAAACCTAACAAACATAACCTAAACTAAAACTTGAAACTCAATCCAGTATAAATTCCTATATAATAGGGTTTAAAGGCTACAGATGATTCTGTATAAGGGTTGAGCTGGTACTTGAACATAGGTTCAACATTAAACATTAACTTTTTTGAAAAACTATAATTCAAGCCTAATCCGATGTTTGTTGTGAAACTCAGAGTTGATAAATTATTTGCTTCCCCTAGATTTTCATTGAAATCTCCAGCTTCTACAAATATTTCGTTTTCACCTAAAAACAAGGTGCTAAAGCCACCAATTAAGTTGACTCCAAATTTATTATTTAATACAGCATATTTAAGTTCTAAAGGAACTTCGTAATAACTTATTTTTTGATTTAAAGAAGGTTCTCCAGAAGTAGATTTAGGAGTAACTGTTCCAAATTCTCCTTCCTGATTTTGACTAGCCAAATAACCTTTGTCAACAGCAATAATTACATTTTCTTTTTTGCTATAATTCACACTCTTTAATGCAACTGCAACAGGGCCGTTTCCTAATTCAATTCCTGTTATAGAATAACTTAAATTCACATTACTAAGTCCAGAACGCACACTTAAACGATTGTTTAAATGATAACCTACATTTACTCCGTATGCCATATTAACATCTCCGCTTTTAGAATTATCTGAAAAGGATGGGTCAATGGAAGAGCCATCACTTATAGAGTTATAATAAACTGGCGCTACATTAGGAGTTACATCCCAACGATTATCTGGGCTGTTATCAACAATTGCAATAGCTTCCTCATCATTTGTGCCCTCTATTTCATCAAAAATAGAACGTTTGTTTGTTTCTTCTGAAGCAGCAACTTCTGTTTCTTTTTTATCTGTTTCTGTTGAAATTATTTCTGTATCTGCTTTTTTATTATCGTTGATGTCATTTTCTACCACCGCTTCTTTGTCACTAATAACAGGAATAACCTTTTCCTTATTAATTAAAGATTCTTCATCAGATTTTTTAGTATTACTTGATGAATTAGAAGTGTTTTTTAGATCTCCTTGCACTGCAACAGCAGTATTTACTTTAGAAGTATTGCTTGTTGAATCTTTTGTAATATTTTCTGTATTATTTTCATTAATCTTCTTCTTAGTGTCATTTTCAAAAGCGATTTCAGTTTCTGAATTTATTGTGTTTTCCTGAACTTTTTCTTTATGTGAATCTCTTTTTATTTCATTCTCATTAGAAGTATTATTAAAGGTATCATTTATGGAATTATGATCTTCAGAAACTACTTCAGTTTCTTTAATGTTACTTTCTTTAATAATAGGGCTGTTTTGAGAATCCTGAGAATTTATTTCTGTATTTTCTTCGGTAATTGATGGCATAGTGTTAGAAGGTCCAAAAACAGAATTTCCTAGGGTAAGCATTAAAGCTAATATTGCAGCAACACCTCCTAGCTTAAACCAAAGAGGAATTACTTTTCTGTCTTTTTTCTCCTCTTTCAGTTTTGCTTGGATTTGATCCCAAACTTGAGGAGAAGGAGTAGCTTCAAAACTTTCGAAACGTTCCTTAAAAAGCTGATCTATGTGCTTTTTTTCTTTCATAATTACCCACGAACAGTAGGGGATATTTAATTTATATTTAATTATCGTAAATCATTTTCACGATTGTAATTTTCAATCTTTGTTTGCAATATTTTTCGAGCTCTTGCGAGGTTCGATTTTGAAGTTCCAACAGAAATCTCCATTTCTTCTGAAATCTCTTTATGAGGACACCCATCTAAAACATACATGGTAAAAACCAATCGATAACGATCCGGCAATTCCTGAACTATTTTTAACAAATAATCCAATGGAACATTAGTTTCCTCAACTTCTATTTCAACTTCTTCTTCAATCTGTTCTTCATTAGACAGATTATAGACACGTTGCTTACGGTATTTTTGAAGAACGGTATTAACGGCAATTCGTTTCATCCATCCTTCAAAAGAACCTTTTCCTTTAAATTGCTCTATACTTTTCAAAATTGTTATAAAAGCATCTTGCAAATTATCTTCGGCTTCATGATAATTCCTAGAATATTTTAAGCAAACAGAAAATAATATACCCGAAAATTTCTTGTATAACTCTTCTTGTGCTTTTAAATCATTCTTCTTACAATTTAATATGAGCTCTTCTAATGTCAAACGCAGTACCGTAAACTATTATTATTTTGTTGAAATGACTTACAATAAAGTAATTAGCAACAACAACATTTAAGGTTTCTACTTTAATTAGATACCAAAAATGTAAATGAGTTGCGTTGGAAGAATAAATTATTGATTAAGTGCCGCTATTGCTTCTTTAATTTTTAATTCTAACTCCTCCATTAATTCAGGATTGTCTAATAGCAGAGATTTTACAGCTTCTCTACCTTGTCCTAATTTAGTGTCGTCATAACTAAACCAAGACCCACTTTTTTTAATTATTTCAAAGTCTACTCCTAAATCTATGATTTCTCCTACTTTAGAAATCCCTTTTCCATATACAATATCAAATTCTACCATTTTAAAAGGTGGGGCAACTTTATTTTTCACCACTTTCACTCTTGTTTTATTTCCTAAAACTTCTCCAGTAGTATTTTTAATTTGTGTAGATCTTCTTATGTCTAAACGAACAGAACAATAAAACTTTAAGGCGTTACCACCAGTTGTAGTTTCTGGGTTTCCAAACATTACTCCAATTTTTTCACGTAATTGATTAATGAAAATAACGGTACATTTTGTTTTACTTATCGATCCAGTAAGTTTACGTAATGCTTGAGACATTAAACGTGCGTGAAGACCCATTTTAGAATCTCCCATTTCCCCTTCAATTTCGCTTTTTGGAGTTAATGCGGCAACAGAATCTATTACAATAATATCTATTGCTCCACTTCGTATAAGATTGTCTGTAATTTCTAAAGCTTGTTCGCCATTATCGGGTTGAGATATTATAAGGTTTTCAATATCCACACCTAAATTCTCAGCGTAATACCTATCAAAAGCATGTTCCGCATCTATAAAAGCAGCAATGCCACCATTTTTTTGAGCTTCCGCAATGGCATGCAAAGTAAGTGTAGTTTTACCTGAAGATTCTGGTCCATAAATTTCAATAACTCTCCCTCTTGGATATCCACCAACTCCTAAAGCAACATCAAGACCTAATGAACCAGTTGGAATAACTTCTATTTCTTCAATAGCAGCATCGCCCATTTTCATTACTGTTCCTTTTCCGTAAGTTTTATCTAATTTATCTAAAGTCAGCTTTAAAGCCTTTAATTTTGCATCTTTTTCGTTACTCATGAGTTCAATCTTTTTTAAGAAATGTTAGTAGGCTAAGGTACTATTTCTTTGCGTGCACAACAAAAGGAAAAGAAGAAAAACTGAAATTCTAGATATGGTATATTTATAATTAATATCTTTACTCCGTGTATAGAATCTGAAAAGGTTTTAACTTAAGTTTAATCTACGTCTCTTATTCAAAAAGAGCATTATATATAATATTATGGGCTGTACAAGTTGTAGTTCAGGTGTCGGAGGACAACCAAAAGGTTGTAAAAACAATGGAACCTGTGGTTCCGATGGTTGTAATAAATTAACAGTTTTCGACTGGCTTTCAAACATGGCTCTTCCTGGGGACCAAAAACCTTTTGATGGTGTTGAAGTTCGTTTTAAAAACGGAAGAAAACATTTCTATAAAAATTCTGAGAACCTTTCTCTTTCTATGGGTGACATAGTTGCTACAGAAGCAATGTCTGGACATGACATAGGAATTGTTACACTTACTGGAGAGTTAGTAAGAGTTCAAATGAAAAAAAAGAAAGAAGATTCTGATTTAGAGGAACTTCCAAAAATTTATAGAAAAGCATCTCAAAAGGATATAGACATATGGCAGAATGTAAGATCTAAAGAAGCTGAAATTCAAAAAAGATCTCGCGAAATCGCGATTCATTTAGGATTAAAAATGAAGATTTCTGATATTGAATATCAAGGTGATGGATCTAAAACTACCTTTTATTATACAGCAGATGAGCGAGTAGATTTTAGACAACTTATTAGAGACTTTGCTAGCGCTTTTAGTACGCGTGTAGAAATGAAACAAGTTGGACTTAGACAAGAAGCTGCAAGATTAGGAGGAATTGGTTCTTGTGGAAGAGAATTATGTTGCTCTACTTGGCTAACAGATTTCAGATCGGTTAAAACCTCTGCAGCACGTTATCAGCAATTGTCCTTAAACCCTCAAAAATTAGCAGGGCAATGCGGGAAGTTAAAATGTTGCCTTAATTATGAATTAGACACTTATTTAGATGCTTTAAAAGAATTTCCTAAAAATGACATCAAATTAATTACCAAAAAAGGAATTGCTGTTTATCAAAAAATGGATATTTTTAAAGGAATGCTTTGGTATACCTATGAGAATCAAGGAATGAATTGGCATAAAATTCCGGTGGATAAAATAAACGAAATTATAGCGATAAATAAAAAAGGGGAGAAAGTTTCAAGTCTTGAAGAATATGTTGAAGAAGAACAAATTTCTGAAAATAAAATTTTTAATAATGTAGTTGGACAGGATAGTCTTACTAGGTTTGATCAACCCAAACGTAAAAATAATAAGAGACGAAATAAAAGTAATAACCGTAACTCAAATCAAAAGCAAAACCGGAACCAAAAGCCGAACCAAAAGCCGAATCAAAAACAAAACAGACCCCAAAAAAAGAATGTATAAAATAATTGCAACATTTTTTGTAATAGTATTATTTATTTCTTGTGATTCTAATACTGTTTTTAGTGAGAGCAGGTCTTTATCTAGTGTTTGGAATAAAAACGAAACCATTAACTTTTCTATACCACAATTGGATAGTTTAAAAAAGTATAATGTATTTGTAAATATTCGAAATACAAATGACTATCATTTTAATAATATTTTTTTAATCGTATCTATGGATTTCCCCCATGGAAAGACAATTACAGATACTTTAGAGTATAAAATGGCAAACCCAGATGGCACATGGTTGGGCTCTGGTATTGGGAATGTGAAAGAAAACAAACTCTGGTATAAGGAAAAGGTTTCTTTTTTAGAAAACGGAAATTATAAGCTTAGGATTAATCATGCAGTACGCAATAACGGTAATGTGGAAGGCGTTACAAATCTTGAAGGAATTACAGATATTGGATATAGCATAGAAGAAATACTTCAAGAGTAGACTTATGGCAAAGCAAAAAGCAAAACGAAAAACAAAGAAAAAACCAGCACCAAAGAACAATTTGAAACCACAAATTAAAACGTTTTGGATTTTGTTTTTTTCAGGAATTGCACTCATATTTTTAGTATTCCTATTTGCATCTTGGGGAGTTTTTGGAGAGTTGCCAGATGAAACTAGTCTTGAGAATCCTGAAAAGAACCTTGCTACAGAAATCATTTCTACCGACGGGAAAACATTAGGAAAATTCTATAAAGAGAATCGTACTCCTGTTCAATTTGAAGAATTACCAGAACACTTGATTAATGCTTTAATTGCTACAGAAGATGTTCGCTTTTTTGACCATTCAGGTATTGATGCTAGAGGTACAGTGAGAGCTTTTGCTTTTTTAGGAAGCCGAGGAGGAGCAAGTACAATAACACAACAATTAGCCAAATTGTTCTTTACTGAAAACGTTTCCAAAAATAAATTGAGTCGTGGAACTCAAAAAATAAAAGAATGGATTATTGCTACACGTTTAGAGCGAAGATATACTAAAGAAGAGATTCTAACGATGTACTTTAACGAATATGATTTTTTAAATCAAGCCGTTGGAATTGAGTCTGCTTCCAATATTTATTTTGATAAAAAGCCTTCAGACCTTAACGTTATTGAATCTGCAATCTTGGTGGGAATGTTTAAGAATTCAGCACTTTATAATCCAATTCGAAATCCAGTAGGAGTACGGAATAGAAGAAATGTAGTATTGGCTCAAATGGAGAAATACGATTTTATTTCAGAAGAATTAAAGGATTCATTGCAGGCTACAGAACTTGAAATAAAGTATACACCTCAAGGTCATTTAGAAGGAATGGCGACCTATTTTAGAGAATACACACGTAAGTTTATGCATGATTGGATTAAAGAAAATCCGAAAACAGATGGCTCAAAATATAATATTTATAGCGACGGTCTAAAAATTTATACTACGATAGATTATAAAATGCAAGAATATGCAGAAAATGCAGTAGGTAATCATATGCCACGTCTTCAGGACGAATTTGATAATCAAAACAAAAACAATAAAATAGCTCCATTTAGAGATGTTACCCCAGAAGAAGTCACCAGTATATTAAATTCAGCTATGAAACGTAGCGACCGTTGGAGAGAAATGAAAAAGCAGGGGAAAAGTGAAGAAGATATTCGAAAAAGTTTTACTGTAAAGACTCAAATGCGAATTTTTTCTTGGAAAGGAGACATTGACACTTTAATGACTCCTTTAGATTCAATAAGACACCACAAATCATATTTGCAAGCTTCTCTAATGTCGATGACACCACAAACTGGAGAAGTAAAAGCATGGGTAGGTGGGATAAACTATAAGCATTATAAGTACGATATGGTTAAAAAGGGAAAACGACAAATTGGCTCTACCTTTAAGCCTTTTGTTTATGCAACGGTTATTGACCAAATGCATATGTCACCTTGTGACACTTTACCAAACACACAATATACCATTGAAGCCGGGAAATATGGTTTGTTAGAGCCTTGGACTCCAAGAAATTCTGGCGACAAGTATGGTGGAATGCTAACTTTGAAACAAGCATTAGCACAATCTATAAACACAGTAACCGCTAGATTAATTGATAGAGTAGGTCCACAACCTGTTATAGATTTAATAGATAAAATGGGAGTAGATACTGAAAATATTCTTCCAGTACCCTCAATTGCTTTAGGTACTCCTGATGTTTCATTATATGAAATGGTTGGGGCTTATAGTGTTTTTGCTAATGAAGGGGTTTTTATAAAACCTACACTTATTACTAGAATTGAAGATAAAAACGGAACCGTATTATTTCAAAATATTCCGGAAGCAAAAGATGTATTAAGTAAGGAAGCTGCTTATGTAGCAATAAGTCTAATGGAAGGAGTTACTCGATCAGGTTCCGGACAGCGGCTAAGAACCTCATGGGCGGTTAACGCTCCGGTTTATAAAAAAGTTATTACGGGATATCCTTGGGAGTTTAAGAACCCCATTGCTGGAAAAACAGGTACTACACAAAATCAAAGTGATGGTTGGTTTATGGGAGTTGTTCCTAATTTAGTTACAGGCGTTTGGGTTGGCGGCGAAGATCGATCTACTCATTTTTCTTCTGTCTCTTATGGACAAGGAGCAACAATGGCGTTACCTATATGGGCTAATTATATGCGAGATTGTTATAATAATGAAGATCTTCATATTTCAAAAGAGGAATTTAATGCGCCTGAAGACCTTTCTATAGAAACAGATTGCGAAAAATGGAAAGAAGAAAAAGGGAATGAAGAGGAAATTCCGAGTGAATTTTAATAAACTTTCTATTGCCTTCTGAAGTTATTATGCTTCATTTTCAGTATTTTTAATAAAAATTAGAACAAATGATTAATAAGACAGTTTCTGGTGTTCAAGAAGCTTGCCAAGGGGTAAAAGATAATATGACTTTTATGCTTGGAGGATTTGGACTCAGTGGTATTCCAGAAAATTCTATAGCAGAATTAGTGCGTTTAAATGTTAAAAATGTAACCTGTGTTTCCAATAATGCAGGAGTAGATGATTTTGGACTTGGCTTGTTACTTCAAAAGAGGCAGATTAAAAAAATGATTTCTTCTTATGTGGGAGAAAATGCAGAATTTGAAAGACAAATGTTAAGCGGCGAATTAGATGTAGAATTAATTCCTCAAGGAACATTGGCTCAACGATGTCAAGCAGCTCAAAGTGGCATCCCTGCTTTTTATACTCCAGCAGGTTATGGTACAGAAGTGTCAGAAGGAAAAGAATCTAGAGAATTTCATGGAAAGATGCATATTTTAGAAAAAGCATTTGAAGCAGATTTTGCATTTGTTAAAGCTTGGAAAGGCGATGCAGCAGGAAATTTAGTTTTTAAAGGAAGTGCACGTAATTTTAATCCTAATATGTGTGGAGCTGCTAAAATTACAGTAGCTGAGGTGGAAGAATTACTTCCAGTAGGAGTTTTAGATCCAAATCATATTCATATTCCTGGAATTTTTGTACAAAGAATTTTTCAGGGGGAGAGCTATGAAAAACGAATTGAACAATTAACCGTAAGAAAACGAAGCTAATGGCATTGACAAAAGAACAAATAGCAAAAAGAATTGCTATGGAAGTAAAAGACGGTTACTATGTAAACCTAGGAATTGGTATTCCAACATTGGTTGCTAATTTTGTAAGAGATGATATTAATGTAGATTTTCAAAGTGAAAATGGTGTACTTGGAATGGGTCCTTTCCCATTTGAAGGAGAAGAAGATCCAGATTTAATTAATGCTGGGAAACAAACCATTACAACTTTACCTGGCGCTTCCTTTTTCGATTCGGCAATGAGCTTTTCTATGATTCGTGGGAAACATGTAGATTTAACCATATTAGGAGCAATGGAAGTTTCTCAAAATGGGGATATCGCAAATTGGAAAATTCCAGGAAAGATGGTAAAAGGAATGGGAGGAGCCATGGACTTAGTTGCTTCTGCCGAAAATATTATTGTTGCTATGATGCATACCAATAGAGCAGGAGAATCAAAATTACTTAAAAAATGCTCCTTACCCTTAACAGGAGTTAATTGTGTAAAAAAAATAGTTTCTAACCTTGCAGTAATTGAATTGGTTGGGGATTCTTTTAAATTATTAGAAAGAGCGCCAGGAGTTTCAGTTGATGAAATTATAGAAGCAACAGAAGGGGATCTTATTATAGATGGAGAAATACCCGAAATGAAGTTATAAATTTCTTAATACAAATTGAAAAGCAATGTTTTTACATTGCTTTTTTTTGTTTAAAAAGTAAGAAAACACCCCGTTAAACCATCTAAATGTTAAATTAAATTGCATTATAACGAATAAATATGTTTTTTAGCGTTGTTATTGTAAATCTTTCACATATTAGCAATCCCAAACAAAACGAACGTAACCTACTATGCAATATTTTAAAACGACAATTAATGACACCTACTTACTTTTAAAAAACGTATTCTATATTGCTAAAAAAGTATTTTTTATAATGTAATAATTGTTTTTTATTTTAATCCCCATATCTGCAACGATTCAGATAGAGGTAAACCCGTTCTTTGTGAGGTTAGAACGGGTTTTTTTATGGATAAATATTTATATCCCTTTAGGAATTGCAGCGATCAATCTCTTTGTATATTCCTTTGTTGGATTGGCATAAATTTCATCTGCATCTCCAATTTCTTCAATTTTTCCTTCCATCATCACTAATAACTGGTCTGCCATAAACTTTACTACAGCTAAATCATGGGAGATAAAAATATATGTAAACCCAAAATCTTCCTTTAATTCATTTAATAAATTAAGAACCTGTGCTTGTACCGAAATATCTAAGGCAGAAACAGATTCATCACAAACCACTAATTTTGGTTCCATGGCAATGGTACGAGCAATCCCTACACGTTGGCGTTGGCCTCCAGAAAGTTCATGAGGATAACGATGGTAATAACTATCGTCTAATCCCACTCGATTTAACAATTCCATTACCTTGTTTTTTCTAGCTCTTTGGTTTTTGCCTATACCATGAACCTTCATGGGTTCTATTAGAGCTTCACCAATTATCATTCTTGGATTTAAAGAAGAATATGGATCTTGAAAAATAAGTTGAATTTCTTTACGGAGTTTTCTTACCTCTGTTGAAGAGAGTTTTGTAAGCTCTTTCCCTTTATATTTTATACTTCCCGAAGTCGATTCCTCTAATTGTAAGATAGATTTACCCAAAGTCGATTTTCCACAGCCAGATTCACCTACTAAACCTAAAGTTTCTCCTTCAAAAACTTTAAAACTTACTTCATCAACTGCTTTTATAACCTTCTTTTTTCTGAATAATCCAGCATTGGAATAGTATTCCTTTTTCAAATTAAGGACTTCTAATAAAGGTGCTTTTGTATAAATGTTTTTATGTTTTAAAGCGCGATGTAATGGAGTCACTTCATTTGCATTAAAGCTTTTGTCACTTAAAGATGCAATAGTAGGTAGCTTTTCTAAACGCACTTCTAAACTAGGTCGGGAAGCTAATAAAGCTTTTGTATAATCGTTTTTTGGGAATTTAAATATTTGATTCACACTGCCTTCTTCAACAATATTCCCTTGATACATAACAACCACTTTATCTGCGATTTCTGAAACCAAGCCCAAATCATGAGATATAAAAAGCAAACTCATTTTAGTTTCCTTTTGAATTTCTTTTAATAAAAAAATAATTTCTTTTTGTACAGTAACATCTAGAGCAGTTGTGGGTTCGTCAGCAATTAATAATTTTGGTTTACAGGCGATGGCCATAGCAATCATGACACGTTGCATTTGTCCACCACTTATTTGATGTGGATAGCTATTATATAAATCACGAGGACGAGGTAATTTTACTTTTTCAAAAAGTAATAAGGTTTCTTTTTTTGCTTTGGAAGGGGAATAGTTTAAATGAAGTCTAAGAATTTCCGAAACTTGTAATCCACATATTATGGAAGGATTTAAAGCACTCATAGGCTCTTGAAATATCATGGCAATTTCCTTCCCTCGAATAGATCGTAGATTTTTAGAATTTTCTTTAATTAGGTTTTTGGAATCAAAAAGTATTTCTCCTTTTTTTTGAGAGGTTTTATCAGGTAACAAACCCATAATCGACAATGAAGTTACCGATTTTCCAGAACCTGACTCTCCAACAATTCCAAGAATTTCATTTTTAGAAATACTAAAAGAAATGTCATGTACTACTTCCGTACTTTTTTTTCTAGTTCCGAATGCGATGGATAAGTTTTTAACCTCTAAAATTTTCTTGGGCGTCATGAATTCAAAGATAAAACAAATGTTTTGCTTTTGGAATTAATTAGGTGGAAGCCTAGTAAAATTAGTAATTACATTGTTGTAGGAAAAGAATTGTTGATAAATAGTTTGTGCAGTTCATCGAATAAAATATATAATTCTTTAAAATTATGTTAATTATGTGAGGAAATAATTAAAAATTAACAAAAAATCAACCAAATCATGAAGAACTTAAACAAAACCATTTTGTTGTTACTTATAACAGCTTTAACTTTTTTTGCAGGTACCACTAAGGCATTTTCGCAAAAAACTTCAGATGAAAATCAAGAATTAAAAAAACCACCTAGACTATTAAAATTTAATGAATCGCAGCGGGTTTCCCTACAAAACTCATCTCAATTAATTAAAAATGTATTCGATGCTTCAGATAAAACTTCTTTTGTAACAATCAGACAAGAACAAGATAAGCTAGGTTTTACACACCAGAAGAGCCAACAATACTATAACAATATTAAAGTAGAGTTTGGAATAATTACTCTTCATAGTAAAAATGGAATGGTAGAATCTGTGAGTTCTGAGTTTTATAAAATAGAAGACTTAAGTACTTCCCCAAACATTTCAAACATTCAAGCTTTTAATAAGGCTGTTTCTCACACAGGGGCAACTGCTTATTTATGGGAAGACGAAGCTGCTTCTAACGAATTAGGCTATAGTAAACCTGAAGGAGAATTAGTAATACTTCCTCTTTATGAAGGAGAATCTACTACAATGAAACTTGCTTATAAATTTGATATTTATACTATTTCACCTATGGGTGGAGGAGATCTATATATTGATGCTCAAAATGGACAAGCTTTATTCTTTAATAATAAAGTAAGACACATTGATAATTTTGGTCACGATGGTAGAGCTTTTAATTGCAATGAAGAAATTTCATCTACTAAAATAATTGTGGAAGAATTCGAAGCAATTGCTTCTGGTACAGCTGCAACAAGGTATAGTGGATCACAATCTATTGAAACTACTTTATCTGGAGGGAATTATATTCTTAGTGATGCTGGAAGAAAAGTATATACTCGTAATGCAAACAATTTAGCTCCAGTAGGGAATTCTTTACCTTATATTACTAGTTACTCTCAATTTACGGATGCGGATAATAACTGGACAGCTGCTGAATATAACAATAGCAATAAGGATAATGCTGCATTAGATGCACATTGGGGAGCAATGATGACTTACGATTATTGGTCTACAGTTCACGGTAGAGATAGTTATGATGCTAATGGCGCACAATTAAGAAGTTATGTACATGTGGATAACAACTATGATAATGCATTTTGGTTTTTAAATGTGATGTCTTATGGAGACGGTTCTTCTAACGGAAACGAAGGGAACGGTTACTTTGATGCTTTAACAAGTATTGATGTTGCAGCTCATGAAATAGGACATGCAGTTACTGAATATACTGCAAACCTTGCATACCAAAGAGAATCTGGAGGTTTAAATGAAGGATACTCAGATATATGGGGTGCAGCCGTTGAACATTTTGCAAAAGGAAATGGAAACGATGCAAATCCAGATGCCTCTATTTGGTTAATAGGAGATGAAATTGATAGACGTAATGGTTCTGCTGCTTTAAGATCTATGAGCAATCCAACTTCCTTAGGGCAACCAGATACTTATGGAGGAACTTATTGGAGTAATCCAAACTGTGGAACTCCCACAAGTAACAATGACTATTGTGGCGTACATACCAATTCTGGAGTATTAAACTATTGGTTTTATTTAACTGTTGCTGGTGGAAATGGCACTAATGATATTGGGAATGCTTTTTCTGTATCCGGTATTGGAATGACTAAATCTGCAACTATTTCTTATAGAGCAATCAACAATTATTTAAGTGCAAATTCCACTTATGCCGATGCTAGAACTGCTATGATTCAATCTGCGCAGGATTTATATGGAGCAGATGGAGCAGAAGAACAAGGAGTTACAAATGCATGGCATGCAGTAGGAGTAGGAGATGCTTATGGTGGAGGAAATCCTCCAGCAGATTGTTTATCAGGGGATATTTCTTTATCCATCACTTTTGACAATTACCCAGAAGAAACAGCATGGACATTAAAGAACTCAAGTGGATCTACAGTAGCATCTGCTAGTTATTCTTCTTCTAATCCAGATGGTTCTACAGTTAATGAAACCTTTACTGGTTTGGCTGTAGATGATTATACTTTTGAAATTACCGATGTTTATGGTGATGGAATTTGCTGTTCTTATGGTTCAGGATCTTATACATTATCTTCTTCTGCAGGTTCTTTTAGAACAGGAGGAAGCTTTGGAAGCTCTGAAGCAACTCCTTTTTGTATCGAAAACGGAGGATCTGGTGGAGATACTGAAGCGCCAACAGTACCAACAAACCTTACAGCTTCAAACATTACAGAAACTACTGCTGATTTAAGTTGGGATGTGTCTTCAGATAATGTTGGAGTAACAGGTTATGATGTTTACCAAGGTTTAACTAACATTGGAACTGTTACAGGAACAGCTGCCTCTATTACAGGATTAACTGCTTCTACTTCATATACGTTTAGTGTTAAAGCTAAAGATGCTGCAGGAAATGAATCTGCATCAAGTAATACAGCTAATTTTACTACTCCTTCTGGAGCAGATATTCAAGCACCAACTGCTCCTACTAGTTTAGCTGCATCTAATGTGACTCAAATTACAGTAGACCTTTCTTGGAATGCTTCTTCAGACAATGTAGGAGTTACAGGATATGATGTATACCAAGGAGCTACTAATGTTGCTAATGTTACAGGAACATCTACTCAAATAACTGGATTAACAGCATCCACATCGTATTCTTTTACTGTGTATGCTCGTGATGCAGCAGGAAATATTTCTGGAGTAAGTAATACAGCAAATGTAACTACGCAAAGCTCAGGTGGAGGTGGTTCTACAGTACTTCATGAAGGTTATTTTGAATCTGGCTTGGATGGCTGGGTAGATGGCGGAAGTGATTGCTATCGTTATTCTGGCTCAAGATCTTATGAAGGAAATCGTTCTATGAGAATTAGAGATAATACGAATTCATCAACAATGACTTTAAGTAATATTGATGTTACAGGTTATAATACGGTGGATGTAGAATTCTATTTTTATTCTTATAGTATGGAAAACGGAGAAGACTTTTGGGTACAATTTAACGATGGATCTGGATGGTCTACTGTTGCGTCTTATGCAAGAGGCACCAATTTTGAGAACAATAATTTTTACTCTTCTACGGTTGCAATTAGTGCTGGAGATTTTAATTTTGGAAGCAATGCTCAGTTTAGATTCAGAAATGATGCCAGTGGAAATAACGATCATATTTATATAGATCAAGTAACTATTACCGGAAATTCTGGGAGTGGATTTGCTGGAGTTGAAACGAACTTAATTGGATTGCCTGCTGGATTTAGTCCTGAAGGAGACTTTAATTCTGAAGAGGACTTTATATTATATCCTAATCCAGCTGAAAACTATATCCAAGTTGAAATGGTTGATATTATAGTTGGAACAACTTACAGAATTGTTAATATGCTTGGTCAGACTATATCTGAAGGAATACTATCTAAAGATTCTATAAGTATAGATGAATTACAAAGCGGAGTTTATTTTATGGAAGTAAACGATGGAGAGGAAGTGATGATCAAACGATTTGTTAAGAAGTAAGAATTAATTTTTTATTCCATTAAAAAAGCCGTTTAAACTTTTGTTTAAACGGCTTTTATCTATTTAAATAGTATGCTAAACTATTCTCGAAGTCTTTACATAATGAATATTTCGTTCTTTTAAATGCGACATAAAATAGTCAAAGCAAACTTGATGTTTACCTACTAATTCTGGAGGGAAAACTCCCTTTTCTACAAATAAACCCTCTAAAAATATATTAGCAGCAGCTGTTGCTGTATAGCCAGTTGTTCTAGCCATAGATGAGGTTTGGGTTTCTTGGCAATACTCATCGTGTAAATTATAAACGACCTCTTCTATTTGTCCGTGTATATTTTCTCCTTTAAGAGTAATTCGCATTACGGTTAACTCTTCTTCTGTTTCCCCAAGTTTCCATTCGTTAAAAAGAATTTTACTAGTAAAATCTAAAGGGGATACCATAGCGCCATCTACTTCCACTTTTTCAGTATTAAAAAAACCAGCTTCTTTTAAAACTCTAATATATTCCACATGTCCTGGATATCTTAAAGTCTTTTCTTTCATATTTGGAATATGTGGCATGGTAAATATAATAGACCGCAAACCATCTGAATTAAATGACTCTAAGGTTCCGACTTTATCAAAATCAATATATTCACAATCGGTTAAAGGTTCTCTGGTTATCATTTGACTATGTTCAACGTATCTCGCGGGTCTAGTATATTCCTCAATTACATCGATTGGAGAAAAAGGTGCTTTATAGCTAAAAGGCCATTTTTTTACTTTTGGCAATCCACCAACCAAACATTCAAAGTCGGTGAGTTTCATTTTTTTATTATAATAACCCAAAATGACATTGTCCATTCCAGGAGCTACACCACAATCTACAATAGCGGTAACGTTTTTCTCTTTTGCCAATGCGTCTAGTTCTAAGGAATTTTCTGGAAAGAAAGAAATGTCAATCACATTCCTTTCAGCTTCAATAATAAGCTTTAAAGTTTCAAATCCTAAAAATCCTGGAACCGCACAAACGACTAAATCGAATTTTTTAATAGTAGCTTGCAATTGCTCTTTATTGGTAACATCTAAAAGCTGTGTACTCAATAAATTACATTTATTTTTTACTTTATCTAAAACTGCTTGGTTGAAATCTGTTAAGGTTACCTGGTGGTTTTTTGTTAAATCTATGGCGATGGCACTACCTACCATTCCGGCGCCTAATACGATAATATTTTTCATGAAATAATTTAAATTAATGTTTAAAAACTGGAAAGAAATTCTATTAATTGAATGAAATGTATTGTAGCTATAAACCAGGAATTAGAATCCAAGGCATTTCAGAAAGGTTGTATATTTTGTTTTTAAGCATCGCTAAACTTACAAAAAAATATTTAAATCAAAAGGCATTTAGAACTTATTAGAAATTAATTTTTCTAGTATTTTGAATAATAAATAAATCCACTTTTTGAGGAGATCTAATAGTCATTTTATATTAAATCTTTTATAATCAAAAAAGCATATAAAGGACAAAACGCTCCCTTTTTTGTACCTTTGAATATAAATTTATCAACTATGTTATCAAATGCTTGCCAATACGCCATAAGGTCTATACTTTATTTATCCATTCATTCTAATGAAACTAAAAAAATTGGAGTAAAAGTTATCGCGGATGAACTAGAAACCCCGCAGCCTTTCTTAGCTAAATTATTGCAACAACTTGCAAAAAAGAAATTAGTTTCTTCTATTAAAGGGCCTCATGGAGGGTTTTATTTAACCAAAAAGAATAATGAAAATTCCCTTTGGGACATTGTAACCTGTATAGATGGGACTGATAAATTTGATAATTGTTTTTTAGGTCTAGCAACTTGTGATGACAAGAATCCATGTCCGGTACATTTTATTGTAGTGCCATTTAAACAAAAACTTCTTAATGATTTTAGAGATAAAACCATTGCACAATTTACCAAAGAAATAACCCTGTCTGGAAGAGTTATTTCATTAAAAGATTTTAACGCATTAAAAGATTAATTTTTTTATTCAGTTAAATTCCAAAATAAAGATTGTTACAATTAATAAATTAGGACATGCTGAACGAGCAATTAATAAACCCTAAAAGTATAGTTGTTGTAGGTGGGTCAAACGACATTAAAAAGCCAGGAGGAAAAATTGTAAAAAACCTTAGGGAAGGAGGATTTAAAGGGATATTGCAAATTGTAAACCCTAAAGACAATGCAATACAAGGATTACCCAGTTTCTCTTCGGTAAATGAACTCTCTGAAACGGGCCTAGCCATATTAGCAATTCCTTCAAAATTTTGTTTGGAAACTATTAGAATTCTTGTCGAACAAAAGAACACCAAAGCTTTTATCATAATTTCTGCCGGATTTGCAGAAGCTGGAGAAGAAGGGAAAAGAATAGAAAGCGAAATTGTGGCACTTGTAAATAGTGTTGAAGGTTGTTTAATTGGACCCAACTGTATCGGTGTTTTAAACGAAAACTATAAAGGAGTTTTTACCTCTCCAATTCCAAAGTATACTTCAAACGGTTGTGATTTAATTTCTGGTTCTGGAGCAACTGCTGTTTTTATTATGGAAGCGGGTATGCCTTTGGGAGTAAAATTTGCAAATGTATTTTCTATAGGGAATGGCGCACAAACTTCTGTGGAAGATGTTTTGGAATATATGGATTTACATTTTGATATTACAAAGGATCCTCCTATTAAACTATTGTATATAGAAACGATAAATAACCCTAAAAAACTATTAAAACATGCTGCTTCATTAATTAATAAAGGAGCTAAAATTGCTGCGATAAAAGCTGGAAGTACTGCTGAAGGTAGCAGAGCCGCGACTTCACATACTGGTGCTATTGCAAGTTCTGACTTAACCGTAAGAGCTTTATTTAAAAAAGCTGGAATTGTTTATTGTAGTAGTAGGGAAGAACTTTTAAGTGTTGCTTCTATTTTTAATTATAAAGAATTAACAGGAAAAAACATTGCCATTATTACTCACGCTGGTGGTTCTGCTGTGATGCTTGCCGATGAACTTTCAAAAGGAGGATTGCATATTCCAGCGATAGAAGGCTCTGATGCCAATAAGTTATTGTCTTTTTTACATCCTGGATCTTCTGTGAATAATCCAATCGATTTTCTTGCAACAGGTACTGCAGAACAACTAGGAATTATCATTGATTATTGCGAGCATAAATTTGATTCTATCGATGCCATGATTGTGGTTTTTGGTAGTCCAGGTTTGTTTGATGTTAAAAATGTTTACGATGTTTTGAGTGTAAAACTAGAGGTTTGTAAAAAACCCATCTTCCCGGTATTGCCTTCCATTGTAAATGCCCAAAAAGAGATTGCAGCCTTTTTAAATAATGGGAATGTAAATTTTCCAGATGAAGTTGTTTTAGGAAGAGCATTACCACAAGTTTTTAAAACACCAAAGCCAATTCCAAAAGACCTTGTTTTACCTGAAATAGATATTGCAACAATAAGAGAAATAATTGAAAGTGTAGAAAACGGTTATTTAGGTCCAAGAAATACTGCTAAACTTTTAGATGCAGCAGGGATTCCTAGAGTAAAAGAAGTATTTGAAAGCGATAAAGAAAAGTTGCTTTCAAAATTTCAAAAAAAGAACTTTCCATTGGTAATGAAAGTTATTGGACCCTTACATAAGTCTGATGTAAAAGGAGTGATACTTAATATTACAACGATAAAAAAAGCTGCCAAGGCTTTTGATAAATTAATGGAAATAAAAACTGCTAGAGGAGTTTTGGCGCAACCGATGTTACATGGCCTAGAGTTGTTTGTTGGTGTAAATAAAGAAGAAAATTTTAATCATACTATCATCTGTGGATTAGGAGGGGTATTTGTTGAAATTTTAAAAGATATTTCAGCGGGATTGAGCCCACTTTCAAAACTGGAAATTAATAAAATGATTTCTTCTTTAAGAGGGTACAAAATGCTTCAAGGAGCCAGAGGAAAAGAAGGAATTAATATTGAAAAATACATTGAGATAATTCAACGTGTTTCTGCATTGGTAGAAGTTGCTCCAGAAATTATTGAAATGGATATGAATCCACTTATAGGAAATCCAAAAGATATTAAAGCAGTAGATGTTCGGATTAGGGTGGAGAAATAACTTAAGTTTTTATAAGTAAGACAAGGCCACAAAAAACAACTAAAAAACCTATTATAAGAACTCCCCAAAACACATTAGCTTTTCTTAGTTCCATAAAATTAAAAGCTACTCCAATAAATTTTAAGACTGCTAATAATAAAATTAAAGGTATCACATAACTTATATGTGCACTAGAAACAAGTCCTGCAATAACAGTTAAAAGCAATAACAATATCCAGGTAATGACATTTTGTTTGTTCATAATTAGAATATCAAATAAATTACGGGAAAGAGGAGTAACCATATTAAATCACACATATGCCAAAAGGCTGCACTGGCTTCGACATCTTCCATTTTAGTCCTAGGATTCTCTTTTTTAATTCCGAGGTAAACCGATGTTAAAATAACCAAACCAACTATTACATGAATGACATGGAATAATGTTAACATCCAATAAAAAGTAAAAAAGGTATTATAGCCCATATCCAAACCTGCACTTAATTTGGCATAATATTCCACAGATTTTAAAGCCAAAAAAAGCAAACCAAAAAACATGGTCAATAATAGATATCCTTGGGCCCTTTGCTTATTATTCAATTTTAATTCATGAACGGTTATTGCCATAAAAAAACCACTAGTCAGTAAAAAAACAGTATTGATAGTACCATAGGTTAGATTTAATAATAGCCTAGATTTATGAAAGATTTCAGGCTCTTGATTTACAGAAAAAACCATTGCGATTAGCACAGCACCAAAAGTGATCAATTCTAAAAAAATAATGATCCATACTAGGATTCCCCCTGGTGGATATAATACGTTTTTATAATCAATTTTTGTAATTTCCAAAGTTATAAATTGAGGTGAATACTAATATGAAGAAGGATCATGATTGATGTTTAATTTTTTCATACAATTTTACCAAAGACTCTAATAATTCTACAGGAGTGGTTAAAATTTGATAATGATTTTGCCCAAACATTTGAGGCAAGTAATATTTTGCCTGGGCTTCAATCGCCAAAGCATAGGAGTTTATATTGCGTTCATTTAATTCTCTTAGAGCTTGCTTTACATCATTTGTTCCGTGCTTGCCCTCATAGCGATCATAGTCGTTTGGTTTTCCGTCAGAAATAAGAATTACCCATTTGTTTTTGGTATCCCGCTGATCTAATAAAGCTCCCGAATGTCTTAAGGCAGCACCAATTCTTGTATACCCTTCCGGCTGAATCGCTCCTACTTTATATTTTGCTTTATTCCAATCCTCATCAAAGCCTTTTATGGATTGGTAGGTCGAATAATTTCTTGTTTTCGAATAAAAACTATCGATTGAAAAGTCCACATTGAACTCGTTTAAAATCTCTCCAAACAAAATGGAAACTTGTTTTTCCACATCGATTACTTTATTTCCTGCTGCATAACCATCACTTGATAAACTAACATCAAGCAACATTAAAATAGAAAGATCCTTTTCTTTTTTACGTTTGGATAAGTAAATGTTTTCAGAAGGAGTATGTCCCGAATGCACATCGATATACAAATCGGTTAGAGCATCTAAATCAAATTCTTCCCCTTGGGTTTGTCTTCGTTGTTGTTGGTATTTATTATTTACACTAGTAAGCATTTTCCGAAGCCCCATGAGCGTAGAAGCATTTTCCCTGATTGTTTTTTGATAATAATCTACATTCGTTTCTATAATTGATTTTGGATATACCTTACAAAAGTTTTCTTTGTATTTCCTTTTAGAAAAGTCCCATTCATCGTATTCAATATAGAAATCGCTAGTGTTTTTTTCAGCACTTTCTGCGACGGTTGTATTCTCCACAAAATCTGCTTGATACACAGAGTGTGCAGTATCGTCCACACGAACGGTATACTTCATGTTTAAATCTTCTAGCGCATTCTCATGGTCGTCTAAATCGTCATCCCCATCCATATCTTTAAAGTTACCACCAAACTCTTCGGCGGTTTCTACCTTTTCGAACTGATGCTGTAAAACCATATCTTCTACTTGTTTTTGATCTACTTGAACAGATATAATTTCCTCTACTGCTTTAGATTTTAATATGGTTTTTGCTTGTTCTTCTTGGGCTTTTTTAACCCTATCACTAAAGTTATTTAATTGTTTGTCCGATTCCTCTTCAGGATTGTTACGCATCCATTTCCCGAAGATAAATGAAGTATCCACTTCTTTTCCTTTTTTTGTTTTTTGAGTGTAAAAGGCCAAGAAGTTTTGATAATATTTTTCGGTAATTGGGAATTGAATAAACAATTCTTCCAATACTTTTTCTGAATACTTTTTAGATTCTTGTTGCGATTCTAATAAGTCATGTTCTTCTATGCCAATCCAATTATAATCTAAATTCTTTTGGATGGACAAATACAATATTCTGAATAAAAAGAAAGAAATATTTTCGTTTACCGTTTTAAATTCTGAAAATTTTGAAGGTAAAAAAAAGTTATTATCTCGATATCCTCCTTCGCGTTCTGCTTCATATACTTCGATAGCTTTTCCTGTTATTGCACGTGCAAAAATGGTTAGCCGAGGTTTTATTTCATTTAAATTTACAGCGTGTTCTAATTCTGCTTCTCTTTTCTTTTTGCGATTTTTAAAAAAGAAAGCGAACTTGGTAAATAGAAATTCATCTGGCTCAAACTCAAACATTTTTTTAGTATTAAGTCATTTTTATCATTCCAATAGAATGAATTTAGGAGTGAAGTTAAATCTCGATAGATAGAGATTCATCACGACACTTCGACAAGCTCAGTGTCCATGTTCTGAATGACAACTAGATCATTAAATCACATAAATCTCTAAGAGCATTAGTCACTTCTAGATCATCTGTCAAAGGTTCCACAACAGCAACGTGTACTGCAAGTCGTTTTGGCAATCCGCTATGAATTAGTTTTGCAGCATCTACTAGTAATCTTGTAGAGACTGTTTCGGTTAATCCTAGTTCTGTTAAATTTCTAATTTTCCCACCAATATGGACTAACTTTTTGGCAATACTAGCATCAATATCTGTTTCATTTATTAAAATATCGATTTCAATTTTTTCCGTGGGATAATCAAATGCCATGGCAACAAATCGTTGACGAGTGGATGGCTTTAATTCCTTAAAGCCACGTTGATAACCTGGGTTAAAAGAAGCGACAAGCATAAAGTTCTTATGGGCTTTTATATTTTCACCCAACTTGTCAATATATAATTCTCTACGATGATCGGTAAGGGAATGTATGGCAACAATTACATCGGGTCTTGCTTCTGCAATCTCATCTAAATAAATAATTGCACCTTCTTTAACAGCAGCAGTTAAAGGGCCGTCTAACCAGATGGTTTGTGCACCTTTAATAATATATCTCCCAATTAAATCTGTAGAGGAGGTTTCTTCATGACAAGCTATCGTAATTAGTTTGGTATCTAATTGATGGGCCATATATTCTATAAACCTTGATTTTCCAGTTCCTGTAGGACCTTTTAATAAAAATGGAATTTTATTTTTATAGGACTGCTCAAAGACTTCAACTTCTTTACCAACTTCGTGATAATAAGGTGTTTTTTTACTCATGAGAATAGTGATTATATTACACTACAAAAATACAAAAAAATATATTAAAAGACCATATAGTCTTTTAATATATTTTAAAGATCTTTTCGATTTTGAATCTCTAAAGTAATCCCTTTTAATTTGTTTTTGCTAAGTTCTAATTCATTAAAATAATTAGTTGTTGCATCATCAAAAGTTTCAAATAAGTTGTAGTAGTAGGAGATTCCCTCGTCTAAATTTTTTGAAAAGTTTGAAAAATATTTCGATTGCTTTCTATCTAAAACCCCTTTAGTTTCCTCTAATTTGTTTTTAAGATAATCGATATAAATATTCAATTCTTTAATAAACATATTTGGACGATCAGTTCTTGTAATCACATTTTGTTTACCATAAATATGATGAGTCATTTCTTTTAAACTCATTTTTTTAGAATAATATGCCATATTAGGCCCAGGACAAACAGAAACTCCTGTTCCTTCTACTTTGGTGTCTAAACCATAGGCCAATAGTGCCGAAGTTCCTAAACCAACACAGGTACAGGTTTTTTCTGTAACTTTATTCAGTTGATAATTATACTCAGTTGGAGCTAAACCTTGAGCTTTTAATTCTTTTATTTTATTACGTTGATATTCTCTAGACGCAGTACAAATTCCTTTTTCTTTAAACTCTTTATTTAATGCAACAAATCTTTTTGGACAAACACTACCAGGTCTTCCAGAATCAATTTTTGTTTCCTTATCTAAATCTTTACTATTTCCACGAAGATTATTAAACGGAACACCTAAAGGGGATATATCACTTAAATATAAATCTTCCTCTTTTGCGCTTTCCAATTTTTTTATTGTAGCATTATCTACTGTTGTAGCTTCAGGAACTAACAAGAAAGGAGACCCCCAACCCACAGAATCAACTTTATAATAATCTAATAAAAAGTTATGTTCTTTTTCAGTTCCCACTCCACCTTGAGCAGAAACATCTATAGACAAAGAAGTTTTAGGAATTGTTCTTCCTTCGTTTTCTAAAACTGAAATTAACAAATCTTCTATCGAGTCTCTTAACTCATTTCTTTTTTCTTTAAACTCCTCTAGAACTGGCCCCAAAAGATATCCCTCTGTAGCAAAAGCATGACCTCCACAATTAAGACCAGATTCTATTCTATATTCCGAAACCCAAAGGCCTTTTTTTGCTAAAAACTTTCCTTGAATTATAGCCGATCTATAATCACTAACCTTAAGGATTATTTTTTTATTGATGTTTCCATTTTCGTCTGGGAAAAAGTCGTCAAACTGAGACATATAGGAGTAAAGTCTTGGATTCATTCCTGCAGAAAGGACTACTGATGATTTTAGATTACTATTTGCAAAGCCCCTTAGAGCCGCGTGAGCATCATTATACTCTACAGATAATTTTTCATCTTTAATATAATTATCCTTATCGACTTTCGTCATGATATTTACATCAATACTTCCCATTCTTAGGTTTTTCTTTGCCCAACTTTTTATTTCTGAATAATTAAAATTATTCTTGGTAAGTTTTTCAAATTCCTTTTTTACATCAGAATAATCTGGTAATAAAGAGATGTATTTTTTAATCTCCTTGCTTTTTTCTTCGGATACATTTTTTAAAGCTTCAAATTTTTGAACTGATAAATCGTTCATTAAATTTAAATAGGAAGTTATTCTTTTTGCTCTAAAGTCTTCTGCTTTATCTGAAATTTCTTTAAAAGGAATCTCAAACTTTTCGCTGTGCATTTTTCTTAATTTCTCTAGCAAAATATCATCAACTAAAGAAATTACAGAATCCATACCGTATTGAGCAACCTTTAAAGGGGTATCTATGGTGAACCCTATTCCCATCACTGGGATATGAAACGAATGTGATTTTTTCATTTATTAATATATTGTAAGTTTAACCTCTAATTATTTAGGTAAATTACATCACTAATAAATTGATAATAAGAGATTTAATTAGTGATTAAAATACGGGCGCAAGGTACTTCTTTTATTTATAAAAAAGATAAAACGACCTTAATATAATAATAGTGTTATGCCTACAAGGATTTTGGAATAAATAGGTGAATTATTTACCCTCCAATGGTAATCATACTCCTGTTTTGTAGATGTAATTTTGGTTCTTGAAGTTTCTCTAAAGTATCCATTCCTCCACGTACTTTATATTTACCAAGCACTGCTTTTTGAATGATAGGTTCTATAGATTTTCCATCTCGATAAGTAGTAAGAATATCGGATTCTGTATTTGAAAACAAACAGTTTTTTAATTTTCCATCTGCAGTTAATCGCAAGCGATTGCATGAATCACAAAAAGGATTGGTTACCGAACTTATTATTGCAAAGCTTCCACTATAGCCTTTTATTTTATAGTTTTTAGAAGTATCGTTTTCAGCATCTTGAAGACGGACTATTTTTTCCTCTGAAAAATTAGCCTTCACTTTCTGCATCACTTCTGCATAAGAAACCATTTTCTTCATGTCCCATTTATTACCATCAAAAGGCATAAACTCTATAAACCGAAAAGATATAGGCAGGTCTTTGGTGAGTTCTATAAAGTCAATAATCTCATCATCATTAAAGTCTTTCATTAATACCGCATTGATCTTCACATTAAATCCATTTTCTACCAAGAGAAGAATGTTGCTATATACTTTATCAAATTTATCCCGACGAGTAATTTCCTTAAACTTACTCTGGATTAAGGTATCTAAACTCACATTAATATTTAGAATGTTATTTTCTTTTAATAAAGTGATATATCGATCGATTGTAATGCCATTGGTAGTAAGTGCAATTTCAACTGGAAGGGAAGCTAATTTGCTCAGAATTACAGAAGCATCCTTTCTAACGAATGGCTCTCCACCGGTCAATCTAATTTTAGTAACCCCATGAGAAACAAATGTTTTTGCGATGGTATAAATCTCTTCAAAAGTCATTATATGCGACTTAGGAGATAAAGGAACACCTTCAGCAGGCATGCAATAGGTGCATCGAAGATTACATCGTTCGGTTAGGGAAATACGTAAGTAAGTATGTTTCCTTTTAAAGGTATCGGTTAGTATGTTTTTTTGCTCTTTCATTAATCGTGACGTGCTCCTTTTAAAATTCTGAAAATATGTAAAACCGAAGGAAATATTGCATCCATAGATTCTTTTGCTCCGTTAGTAGAACCCGGCAATGCTAATACTAAAGATTTTTCAATTGTGCCAGCGACACTTCTTGAAAGCATAGAATAGGGTGTGCGATCTTGACCGTAATTACGAATTGCTTCTTCTATCCCGGAAATTCTTCTATCAATTATCGGGAGCAAAGCTTCAGGAGTAACATCTCTTTTAGAAAGCCCCGTTCCGCCTGTATAAATAATTAAATCTATTCCTTGTTCTTGAAAAGCTATTGCTTTTTCTTGAATAATTTCTTTTTCATCTGGAATGATGATATAATCTGAAATAGCAACGCCACTTTCTTCTAATTTCTTAATGATTGCTTTCCCAGCTCGGTCTTCTTTTTGTCCTGCAGAAATAGTGTCTGAACAAACAATTACTGCTGCAGTTAAATCTTTTCGGAAGCGATCTTTAAAATCTGATTTTCCTCCTTTTTTCTCCAACAACTTTATGTTTTGTATTTCAATCCCTTTGTCAATAGGCTTTAGCATGTCATACATGTTTAGGGCAACCACACTTGCACCGTGCATAGCTTCTACCTCAACACCTGTTTTGTAAATGGTTTTTACAGTGAAAAGCACCTTTATTTCTAAATCATTTATCTCATATTCAATTCCTGTAAATTCGATAGGCATAGGGTGACAATCGGGTAATAGTTCAGGAGTTTTTTTAACCCCCAATAATCCTGCAGCTTTACTCATTGCAAAGACATTTCCCTTCGGTACGGTATCGTTTTCAATAGCAATAATGGTTTCAGCTTTGCTCACTTTTACTATTGCTTGAGCGATTGCTGTTCTTAAAGTGCTGCTTTTATGTGTGATGTCAACCATTTTTTTTTAAAGTGTTTAATCGTTGTTCGTTTAATTGTTGAATTGTGTCTTACTTAAAGCATTAAGTTTTTCAACTTCATGAATTATTGTCTGTTCGAGCGCAGTCGAGAACTAATTAGTTTTATAAAAAAACCTTTCGACTGCGCTCAAGGAGACATATTAACTATTAACCTTCCATTGATGACTCTCATCCTCAAAAATCTCTTTGCCAAATACAGGGACATTTGCTTTAATTTCTTCTACAATAAATTCGATTGCAGGGAATACTTCTTTGCGCCTTGGAGAGGAAACAAAAACAAACAAGCATATTTCTCCAGTATTTACTTTTCCAATACTGTGATAAATATGCATACAGTTAAGATCAAACTTTTCGAATGCGGCTTCTCTAATTTCATAAAACTTTTGATTTGCCATCTCTTCATAAGCAGTATACTCAATTGCCGAAACAACTTTGCCATTTACTTCGTCTGCTCTCACCTGACCTAAAAATATATTATGGGCACCTATGCCTGTTTTAGATTGATGTTTTGCTATTGAATCTGCAATAAATTGCGAAGAAATTGCTCCTTCCTTAAATACGTTTTTTGGTTTTTTATTTTCCATTCTTTTTGATATATTCTATTATTTCTAATGCCCCTTCTTTAATACTATAACTATTATTGATACGATATTTTTGTAATATAGATACTGCAGATTTACTTCTAATTCCAGCTTGACAAAAGATCACCTTTGTTTTTTCAAGATCAATTTTATCAAGGTTGTTTTCAAATTCACTTAATGGTAAGTAAAGGGGGTTTATACTTGTTACTTTTGGCTGTTCCTCCATTTCCCTAACATCTATAAACTGAAGGTTATTGTTTTTGAAAACTTCTTCAATGGATATTTCAGGAATGGTAACAGTACATTTAATCTCTTCTTCTTTTGAATTAAAAAAGGGTTTATTGTTTATTACTTTTTGAATTTCAGTTTCAGATTTATTGATTTTTATGGAAGTCATCTCTGAGGATAAGGCGTTATAATAAAGCACCCTTCCAGAAAGAACATTTCCAAGTTCTAAAATAATTTTAATTACTTCATTGGCTTGCATAGTTCCAATAATTCCAGGTAAAACTCCTAGAACACCAATCTCTGAACAATTTGGAATAGTACCAGCTTCTGGTGGGCTTGGAAATAAACATCTATAGCTTGGACCATTGTTGTAATTAAACACAGACAGTTGGCCTTCAAATTTATAAATACCTCCATAAACCAAGGGTTTATTTGTAAGTATGGAAGCATCATTTACGAGATAACGGGTTTCAAAATTATCGGTGCCATCGACAATAATATCATAGTTTTTAAAAATTTCTAAGGCATTTCTAGATGTTAATCTTTTAGGGTAAGCATTTATAGTAATGGTATTGTTTAAATCCTCTAGACGTTTCTTAGCTGCAAGCGCTTTATTGACACTTAATGTGGAAGTGCCAAAAAGAACTTGACGTTGTAAATTAGATTCTGAAACTACATCAAAATCCATAATACCCAAAGTTCCAATTCCAGCTGCAGCAAGATATTGCAATACTGGACAGCCCAAACCACCAGCTCCAATAACCAAAACTTTAGCTTTTGAAATCTTGTCTTGACCTATTTGACCAATTTCGGAAAGAATTATATGTCTATTGTATCTACTCATAATTTCAGCCTCCAGCAAAAGGAGGTAATAATGCGATTTCGTTGGTAGTTATTTCGGTATCATCGGAAACCAACACTTGATTTTGTGCAATTTGAAAGTCCTTATTACTCAATTTAGAATATTTAAGAAATAGAGCCTCCCGAAGATCCGAAATTTTCATCCCTGAAAACTCAAACTCCTCTTCACTACATTCCGTAATTTCAGCTAATTGACCAAAATATTTAATTGCTAACTTCATAGTCTTTCCTGCGAAGGCAGGAATCTCATCCTACACTTCTTGTTTTTTATATTAAACTTATTTTTCAACTTCTGTTAATTCCTTAGGTGTATTTATATTTGAGGTAAATCGCTCTTGATTTTTATTAAGAACGATAGTCTTCACTTTTAAATGTGTTAAAGCAATACGTAAACGTCTTTCTCCATCTTCTAATAAAGAATAAAACACGGCTTTGCTTTGTTTTTTATACATCGCAATTAAGGGCATCGATTTTCCATTACTTTCTAATTGAACCACATCCGTATTATCATCAATTCCTTCCATCAATAAGCTTAATGTTTCTGAATTAATCAAAGGAACATCACAACTAATAACCAAATTATTTTCAGTTTTAGAATAATGTAAACCGGTATAAACACCTGCAAGGGGTCCTGCGTTTTCTATTAAATCGTTAACACGTTTGAATCCGAAAAAATCATAATCCGGATTATTACTTACAATTATTATTTCATCCACTAAGGGTTGTAAAGCTTCTATAATATGCTGAACAAAAGCTTTGTTTTTATAGATCACAAAACCTTTATCGGTTCCCATTCTGGAGCTTTTACCTCCTGCTAGGATAATTCCTGTTATGTTGTTTTTCGTTTTCATTTAAACATAGAATAATTTAACTGATGCTAATACGAGTACAAAAGCTAGTAGATACCTTAAACTTTGATTGTTCATTTTTTTACTTCCAAAATAAGCGCCAAAAAAACCACCGATTAATGCAATAGCAACCAGGCCAAAAGATTCTATACTTAAGCTAATACCACTACTTAATTGTCCTACTAGTCCTCCTGCAGAATTTACCCAAATAAATAGAGCAGAAACCGCGGCAGCTTCTTTCATTTTTCCCCAATGTAATAATAGAATAATAGGGCTTAATATTATTCCGCCACCAATCCCAATTAATCCTGAAAAGAATCCAATAATTCCACCAACAAGAAGACCTTGCCATAATTTAATGTCTCTAATTTTAGTACTTTCTTTTCCAAATACATTTAGCATTTTTAGAACAGCAAAGATTAATAGTACGGCTAAAACCTTTTTATAAATAGTTGCGTCTACCTCAATATAGCCCCCTAAAATTGACATTGGTATGGAAGCTATAGCAAAATATAAAAACAGCTTTTTGTTAAAATAACCTTCTTTATAGTAATAATAAAAGGCTATGGCTGCTACAAAAAGATTGAGTAATAATGCAGTAGGTTTCATTAATCCTGGTGTAACCGAAAACAAGGCCATTAATGCCAAATAACCACTTGCACCTCCGTGACCAACACTCGCGTAAAAAAAAGAAACGATAGGTAGGATAAGCAAGAAGACTAGTATGTTTTCTATATCAAATATCATAAGGATTGTATCTTCTCTAATTGTGTGTCTAAATGTTTCCAACAATTTTTATTAATAGCATCAAAAGCCTCAATTAAGCTTTTCCCATAAGGAGTTAATATCGCACCACCACCACCTTTACCACCAATACTGCTTTGAGTAACAGGTTTTTTTGCCGATTTGTTTACAGCATCCACAAGAGTCCATGCTTTTTTATAGGAGATATTCAAACTCTTTGCAGCTTTAGATAAAGAACCAGTTTTTTCAATGGCATTTAACAAACGTACCCTGCCTTCCCCAAGCAAGACATTATTGTCAACTTCTATCCAAATTCTACTTTTTATTTTATACTCCATAATTGAATATTTTACTATCAATAAAACTAAACGGGTAAAAGAATAACTTCAACTGAATCTCCTTTATCTATATCATTAACATCGGCAGGGACATATACAAAAGCATTCGCCATCGCAAAAGTGTTTAACATTGCGGAGCTTTGCCCTTCCATAATAGTCACTTCTCCATTTTTTAAAGAAGCTTTTAAGAACTGTGCCCGATTTCCTTTTTTAGAAAAATTAGCGCTTAAGGTTGCGGTAACTCTTGTTAATGAAAAATCAATATTTCCAGATAATAACTGAAGAGACGGTTGCACATAAATATAGAAACTACTCAATGCTGAAGCAGGATTTCCAGGTAAAGCAAACACCGGAGTATTCCCTTTTTTTCCAAAGAACAATGGTTTTCCTGGCTTCTGTTTTACTTTATAAAAAATTTGCTCTGTTCCTAATTCCAATAAGGCTTTCCCCACAAAATCATAATCTCCAACTGAAATTCCACCAGAAATTAATACCATGTCATTTTCTGAAATCGCTTTTTCTAATGCGATTACTGTTGAATTATAATCGTCTTTTACTTTGCTAATGGTGATATCTTCAAATCCTAAACTTTGTAATGCGCTCATTAACATCCCCGAATTACTTTCGTATATTTTTCCGTAGGTGAGGGCCTGTCCAGCTTCAATTAATTCATTACCCGTAGTAACTATTGCAATAGAAGGTTTTGAAAACACTTCGATTTCAGAAATACCAAGCGTGGTCAAAAAACCAATAGCGGCTGAATTTATTTGGGTTCCTTTTTTTAAAGCTAAAGCGTCCTTTTGGACTTGTTCGCCCAAAGGTCTAATGTTATCATTAATAACAGCAGGACTGGTAAGAAATAATTTATTGTCTTCCCGATTTGTTTTTTCCTGCATCATTACACTATTGGCAGTATCTGGTACTGCAGATCCTGTAAAAATTCGAACCGCTTCTCCTTCTTTTAAAACAGGATGATGTCCATCGCCAGCCTTCACTTCGTCTATAATGGTATAGCGCATATCCTTATGTAAACAAAGGGCATAGCCATCCATAGCTGATTGCCGGAAAGGAGGCATATTAATAGGTGAATTTATATTTTTAGATAGCGTATAAGCCCTTGACTTTAAAACAGATCTATGCTCTGTTTTGTCAGTAGTATTTATATGGTCTTGTACTAATTTAAAAGCTTCTTCTACGGAAATCATATTGGGATTCGTTATGTCTTTACAAATATAACGAAATCATCTGCTCTAAAAAAGATTTCTTTTAAGAACTAAATTTTTCAGATTTGCATCTTAGGTGTATTAATCCATAAAAAAACCAGTGTAATTATTTTACACTGGTTTTTAAAAAGTTATTTAAAAGAGGTTTAATTTACATCTTCTGGTGCTGTAAACTTATGATTAAACAAGTTTGGCTTAAATGTAACCATCACCCAAGCCCAACTATTATGAAGACTGCTATCTCCACCTTTAATAGCTTCCATAGAATCGTTGGCAAACATTTGAGAGTATCCCGCATCTATTTTAATGCTTTTAGTTAATTTATAGCCTACGGTAAAATCGATTTCTGTACCTAAATAATCATCTAAGTTATCTCCATTAGTATCAATAATATTTGCTGCAGCAGCAAAATAATGAGGAGATAATTTAAAGTTCCATTTGTTCATAGAATATCCTAAATGTAAATAGATATCAGTTAAACCAACATTGTTGGCATGATTCCCTACATAAAAATAATCCATTAAACCATTAAATTTATGGTTGGTCCCAAACAATGGGGCGAATGAATTTACATCTGTACTAGAGTCGTCCATATCTTTACCAGATAAGTATTCCCCTCCTAAAGTAGCATTAAAATTGTCTGTGAATTTATAATTAAAATTCGCACCAAAATAAGAAGCACTTACACTATTGTCTAAAGATTTTCCAGTTTGAAAATAAAAAGCACCATCAGCAGAAATATTCCCAGATTTAAAGGTTACTCTTGGACCAATAGATTGCATATAATCTATGGTAGTATCCTCATTAGGAAGCCCCTCGTTTTCTAAATATTCTATCCCGGTGTTTAATAATAGGAAACTAACCCCTACCTTATTAAAATCACCGTGATACCAACCGTATTGGAAGGTTTTATAGCCAGCAGCATTGCTATACAATTGATCTAAATTAGACTGCATATCGGCATTATAAGCAATACCTACATCAATTTTATGGTTTTCATTTGGTCTAATTTTAAATAGAAAAGCGTCGTGACTACGAGCTTGTTGCGCCCATGCTACACCACCAAAAATTCTTTCATCATCATAAGCAATTATTTGTCGCCCTAATTTCATGCTAAATTTTTCTGATATGATAGCTTCCCCCCAGGCTTGGAAAAAATTAATTCCTGTATCATCTGTAGTCATTGTGGCAACATCCCCCCAAACTCTTACATTTTGAACATCCACTTTAAAAATCATTTTTGTGTTTTTAAAATCGAAATTTATTCTTGTACGTTGGGATACAAAATTTCCAGCCTCATCACCTTCAGATCGAAGGGACCCAAATCCATATCTGTTTTCATATCTTGGTCTTATTTCACCAGAAAGGTTAAACTCTTGAGCGATTGATGGCATTGCAAAAAATGCAATCATAGCTAATAATAGTAGTTTTTTCATCATAATATTAATTTGTTAATTTTGAGGTTTTAATTATTTTAGATATTGTTTCTTTATTGTCGACACCAAGTCCTTCCTGTTGATGGACCAACTCTCCTTGAGGATTAAATATACTTATTATATTGGAATGTGAAAAATCCATCGGAGAAATCTGCTTGTATTTTACAGCAAGAACATTGGCAAATTCTCTAACACTATTTTTTGTTCCCTGTAAGAAAGTCCATTGTTCCCCGTCCATATGATTTTCTATTGCAAATTCTTTTAGCCTTTTTGGTGTGTCTGTTTCTGGATCAATACTAATAAGAACAAAATTGATATCGGAAAGTAAATCTTTGGGAACTTGTTTTTCTATGTTTCGCATATCGGCAACCAATCTTGGACAAGCTGCTTTACAAGTAGTGTAAATCATAACCATCACTAAGGTTTTTCCTTTTAAATCTATAAGCTCTATAGATTTACCTTCTTCAGTATTCCAAGTACTAGTTAGGTTGAATATCGAATTATCTGAGATTTCATCTGTTGGTATTTTTTCTGAATTCTTTTTAGAAAGTGCCAAGATATCCATTTTGCAAACTGGGCAAGACCCTTCTTTAGAATATGTTTTTTCACCTTCACATTTCATTGGGCATTGATAAATAACTGTTTCTGAAGAAGCAGTTTTCTCATCATTACAAGAGTTTAGTGTTATAGCTGAAACCAATAGCAATACTATTGTTATGAATTTTTTCATAATAGAAATAATTGGATATTTATATGTAATTAATCTTTCACGCATCGAAAACCTAGATTTTTCATGGTAAAGCTAGCCTTTAAACTTCCACGAATAGCATACCTCATAAAAGCTGCATAATTCATTAAATCGGTCGCTCCAATAGCAGCACTTCCACAAAAAAGATTACTATCATTATCTACATCTTTTCGAGATTCTCCAGAGATTAACACCGAGTTAAAATCGGAAGTCCATTCCCAAACCAAACCATGTAAATCCCATACTCCCCAATAGTTTTTAAAAGAGGATCCGATTTCGTTATTAAAGGTTTTTGGTTTTTCATACCAACTTAATATGTATTCGTTATAGTTTTTTAAATATCTAGCATCTGCAATATTTTCATTAGCCATAGCCACATATTCCCATTCATCAATGGTTGGAAGACGTTTGCCTTGACTAGAACAATAATCGTTTGCTGCAAACCAGGAAATATTTGTAGCTGGAGCTTTTTGTGATTGTGAAGTTCCTAATGCTGTATCAGATTTCCAGCTAACAAGATAATTCCCATCTGCAAATAATTTTTTAACCTGAGACTTTTTCCATTTAGGGTTTGTTTTTACAAACTCTAAAAACGCTTGGTTAGTTACAGGATAAACATCCATATAAAAATCTGAAATAGTAACCTGTAAAGAATCTCTACCATAAAGAGGGGTATAGGTTCCTCCTTTAATAGGAACCATATTTGATTGACAATTCGCATTACTATTCCAAAGAAATAGAATACAAACTGTCAATCTTAATATAGCTTTCATACAGAAAATTAGTGTCCGCTTTTAACTTGGTCTACTTGAGAAGTAGTAACAATGGTTTTATTATTTCCCCAAGAATTGTAAACATAAGTTAATACATCTGCAACTTCTTCACTGGATAGTGTTTGTTTTGTCATCACACTATTATACTTATCTCCATTTACAATTATTTCTCCTGTTTTACCATTCACAACGATATCAATAGCTCTGTTTACATCAGCATTCAAATAATCTGATTTGGCAAGAGGTGGGAAAGCATTTGGAATTCCTTCTCCATTTGCTTGGTGACATGCAAAACATGTAGTGGTATATAAATTTTTACCTGAAGCAATCTTTTCAGCTAAAGATTTTTCGCCTTTTGAAACAACTTCTTTAGTTTCATCATCAGGCATTTCTTGTAATGTTCCTCCTTCAGGATTATAAATACCTTCTTGTTTTACACCTGAGTAAAGAGTTTTGTCTTCTTCACCACTTACTTTTAACATTCCTAAAGCACCTTTATTAAAAGCTCTAAAAATTGCATGATCTACTAAAATAAAAGTTCCAGGAACGTCCACTTTAAAATCTACAATAGCAGCTCCACCTGCAGGAATAGAAGTAGTTTGTACATTAGTATTGATTAAATCTCCACCTTCCACATGTACATTATCGAAAATTTCACCAATAACATGGAAAGACGAAGTTAGATTTGGCCCACCATTTCCAACATATAAACGAACTGTTTCACCTACGTTTGCTGTAATTGCATTGTCTCCAGTTAAAGATCCAACTTTTCCGTTAAATACAACATAATCCGCATCTTCATCTACCGCTTTTTTCATGTCGAAAGCTTGTAAGCCTGGAGCACCATTTTCACCTTTAGTATAAAAATCACCTTGCATGATATAGTATTCTTTATCTACTTTAGGTAAACCACCTTCTGGTTCCACTAATATTAAACCATACATCCCATTTGCAATATGCATTCCTACTGGAGCAGTTGCGCAATGATATACATATAAGCCTGGATTTAAGGTTTTAAAAGAAAATGTCTTACTATGTCCTGGAGCTACAAAAGAAGAGGTTGCCCCTCCACCAGGTCCAGTAACGGCATGTAAATCTATATTATGAGGTAATTTATTATCTGGGTGATTAGATAAAGTAAACTCTACTTGGTCCCCAACTCTAGTACGAATGAAACTTCCAGGAACTGATCCTCCAAAAGTCCAATACATATAAGTTGTCCCATCAGTCATGGTACCTTCTTGTTCTAAGATTTCCATATCTACGATTAATTTTTTCGCAGGGCGATCACCAACTGGTTCAGGAACAAATGGGGGAGCAGTTAGTTCCGCATTCATAGTTCCATTAAGTGCAATAGTTGCTGGGTCTTTTTTAGCAACTTCTTTTTCTTCAGATTTGCAACTTGCAAATAGGATAGCTACTAACGCTACTATTCCTAGTAGTTTTACATTTAATTTTAATAATTTCATTTTGTTGATATTGGTTGGTTAATTTAATTCTTCAAAGATAAGAAAATGTTAATCTCCAATCTTTGAAGAATATTTTTGTTATTAGTTCTTAATTTCTAAGGCTTCGTCTGTTGGTTGGCCATATTTTACAAAATCGATGATGTATAAAACTATACCAGTTAGAAAAACAGTTGCGCAGAGAATCAAAACATAAAAATGAACTTCGATCATTTTTTGAACTTCCATAAATTCTAATTTCATAATACGTTCTAAATATACTTGAGCTACTCCAGCTACACCAAAAGCTACCGTCATACCAACCATACCGATATTCGACAACCAGAAAGCTGCTCTTCCTCTTGCTCCATCATATAATTTTCTTCCTGTTAAGTTAGGTAATGCGTAACTTATTATTGCTAAAACAATCATAGCATAAGCCCCCCAAAATGCAAGGTGACCGTGCATTGCTGTAACTAAGGTTCCGTGTGTGTATAAGTTTGTTTGTGGTAGAGTATGTGCAAATCCTAATAATCCTGCTCCAACAAAGGAAACAATTGCAGCTCCTAAGGTCCAGAATAATGCAATTTTATTAGGATGTTTTTTCTCTCCCTTACGATACATATTTACTGCAAACAATGCCATTGCCAGAAAAGCAAGAGGCTCTAAAGCTGAGAATATTCCACCTACAATTAGCCAAATTTTATTTACTCCAATGTAATAGTAGTGGTGACCAGTTCCTAAAACACCAGAAAGGAATGTTAAACCAACAATTACATAAAGCCATTTTTCAATAACCTCTCTATCAACTCCAGTTAGTTTAATTAATAAGAAAGAAAGAATACCTCCCATAATTAATTCCCAAACACCTTCTACCCATAAGTGAACTACCCACCATCTAAAAAATGAATCCATTACTTGACTATCAAAAGGAAGCATACCTGGAAGGTAAAGTAGAGCAGCAAAAAATAAACCCATAGTAAGCACTAAGGCTGTTGTTGTTCTTCTTTTTCCTTTAATAAGGGTTGTCAATATTATTCCTAAGAATAATAATACATTTACAACTACCAAATAATCTAGTCCTCTGGGAATTTCTAAGAACTTTCGTCCTTCCCAAATATTAAAATGAAAACCAATTATAGCGGCAACACCTACTAATGCGAGTGAAATTAATTGCACATAAGCAAGCTTAACACTTACCAATTCGTGTTGTGCTTCTTCGGGAATAATATAATATGCGGCACCCATAAAACCTGATAATAACCAAACTACCAATAGATTAAGGTGAACAGCTTTTGCTGTGTTAAATGGAATGATGTCGTGTAATCCATCAAATCCTGCATGAGCAAAGCCCATAATAAAACCATATACCAGTTGTAGAACAAACAACAACATGGATAGGGCAAAAAACCAATAGGCTACTTTTTGTGATTTATATTTCATAATTATATTTTTTTAGTTTTTATCTTTAGCTAATGGAGATACTACGGTTTCGAAGCCATTAAGATCTATTTTACCAATCCAATCGAAAAAGGCAATTAAATCCTGAGCTTCTTCTTCAGAAAAGCCATAAGCAACCATCTTTCTTCCATTGGGTTCCCAAGGATTAGGGGTCATTAAAACGGCTTTGATATAGCCTTCACCTCTACGGTCAATTACTTTGGTAAGTTCTGGAGCGTAATAGCCTCCTTCACCTAATAATGTATGACAACCCATACAATTGTTAGTGTCCCATAAATCTTTACCTCGTACTACTTGTTCGGTAATATTCTCATAGTTTGTTTGATCTTGAGCTTTGCTAAGGGAATACACTGTTAACCCAATAAAGATTAAGAATGTAACTACCGTACCTCCTAAGAAAAAGGCTCGTGCTTGTTTTTTTGATAGCATAGGTTTCGTATTAAATTAATAAAATAAGATAAATTAGTCTTTTAATGTGCCAAAAATAATTGATTCAAGACCTTTATTTTATGATATATGTCATATTTTACATTTTTAACCCACACATATTCTAATATGTGAAGCCCAATTTTAGGACAAGAAGATTAGGTCAAAATTTGGAAGATTTTTCTGAAATAAAACAACAATGCCATGAAAAAAACCTTCGAAGGTTCCTTTCATGGCATTGATTACAGTTTAATAGGGTTAATTTGTTATTAATCCTATTTATTTCTTAAAGGCTAATTTTGTAGATCTACCTTTCTTAAAAATTTTATTGCTAGCGTGTGTTCCTTTTCGTAATTCTTTTTGCGTTTCATACGGCAATTGAATAATCTCATGACATTCATCACTACAAGTAAATTCCATTTTTTCGGAGCAAACTTCACACTGAATAAAGAGTAAATGACAGCCTTCATTTGCGCAATTTATATGCGTATCACAAGCAGCACCACATTGATGACAATTAGAGATAACATCATCACTAATACGTTCGCTACGTCGGTGATCAAAAACAAAATTTTTGCCTAAAAACTTATTTTCCAGGCCTTGATCATTTACTTGGCGAGTATACTCAATAATACCGCCTTCTAATTGAAATACATTTTTAAAGCCTTTGTGTTTGTAGTAAGCACTTGCCTTTTCACAACGGATTCCTCCGGTACAATACATCACCAACTTCTTATCTTCTTTATGGTCTTTTAAATCCTCTTCAATAATATCTAAAGAGTCTCTAAACGTATCTACATCGGGTGTAACGGCATTTTTAAAGTGTCCAATTTCGCTCTCATAATGATTACGCATATCTACCAAGACTGTATCTGGATCTTCTATTAAGGCATTAAATTTTGAAGCATCTACATGAATTCCTATGTTGGTAACATCAAAAGTGTCGTCACTCAATCCATCGGCCACTATCTTATGACGTACTTTTACTTTTAGTTTTAAAAAGGACTTTAAGTCTTGCTCTACAGCAATATTCAAACGGCAATTTTCTAAGAAATAGATACCATCTAAAAAGCTTTTAAAAGCCTTAAATTTTTTGGCAGGTACCGATAATTGTGCATTGATTCCTTCATTAGCTACGTAAATTCTTCCCAAGACTTCAAGGGCGTCCCAAGCTAAAAACAAATGGTTTCTAAAGAGTTCTGGATTGCCAATTTTGGCATATTGATAAAAAGAAAGAGTTAAACGGTCTTCTCCCGCTTCTTCCAAAATGGCTGCTCTCTCTTTTGCGCTTAGTGTATTGTACAGTTGCATGCTATACTAATTTATAAGGTTAAAAGAATAATTTTAAAGGCAAAAGTACTAGAATTTTTGTAATTATAAATATTAATTCTATTTTCTGAAGAAGGCATTATTTCCTATTAATACTGACAAAGAAGATTTTTCCTTTTTTAGCCCTACATATTCTTATCTTTGCAGCCCCAATTATTGGAAAAAAATTATGACACAATCTGGAAGAATTGAATTAATGGCTCCCGCAGGAAGTTTCGAATCATTGCAAGCTGCAATCATGAATGGAGCTGATTCTGTGTACTTTGGAGTAGATCAATTGAATATGCGTGCTCGGGCTAGTATCAATTTTACAATTGAAGACTTACCTGAAATTGTAAAGCGATGTGAAGAAAGAAAGGTTAGGACCTACCTAACATTAAATACTATTATTTATGATCATGATTTAACGGTTATAAAAACCTTATTAGATGCTGCTAAAGATGCTGGGATTACTGCAGTAATTGTTATGGATCAAGCAGTGATTTCTTATGCTCGTCAGATAGGAATGGAATTACACATTTCTACTCAAATTAATATCACCAATATCGAAACGGTAAAGTTTTACGCCATGTTTGCCGATACCATGGTAATGAGTAGGGAATTGAGTTTGCGTCAGGTTAAAAAAATAACCGAGCAAATTGAAAAAGAAAAAATTACTGGCCCTTCAGGAAACTTGGTTGAAGTAGAGATCTTTGGTCATGGTGCGCTTTGTATGGCTGTATCTGGAAAATGTTATATGAGTTTGCATTCTCATAATTCTTCAGCAAATAGAGGAGCGTGTAAACAAAACTGCAGAAAGAAATACACGGTTATCGATCAAGATACTGGTAATGAAATGGAATTGGACAATGAGTACATCATGTCGCCAAAAGACTTATGTACATTAGATTTTTTAGATCAAGTAATTGATACAGGAATAAAAGTTTTAAAAATTGAAGGAAGAGGTAGAGCACCGGAATATGTTGCTAAAGTAATAAAGACTTATCGCGAAGCAATCGATGCTTATTATGAAGGAGAATTTTCAAAAGATAAGGTAGAAGGTTGGATGACCGAATTGAAAAAAGTTTATAATCGCGGATTTTGGAGCGGCTATTATTTAGGTCAGAAGTTAGGAGAATGGAGTGATGTTGATGGGTCTAAAGCAACTCAAAAGAAAGTGTATTTAGGTAAAGGAATGCATTTCTTTCCGAAAGCAAATATTGGAGAATTTAAAATTGAAGCTTTCGATTTATCTCTTGGAGATTCTATTTTAATTACGGGACCTACTACAGGTGTTAAAGAATTTGAACTTACCGAAATGATGGTTAATGACGAACGATTAGATAAAGCTACAAAAGGAGATTCAGTAACTATTCCTTTAAAGTTTAGAATTCGTCCCTCTGATAAATTATATAAAATTGTACAAACTCCAAAAGAGGTTATTTCATAATCATGATTGTTGTAACCCTTCAAAGAAAAAAGTGCATTGGCTGTAATTACTGTGTGGAATTAGCTCCTGCACAGTTTCAAATGTCTAGAAAAGATGGAAAAGCAGTATTGCTAAAGTCTACAGAGAAAAAGGGTTTTTTCACTATTAAATCCCAAGACCATTCTATTTTTGATGCTTGTGAAAAAGCAGTAGAAGCCTGCCCAACGAAGATTATTTCTGCGAAAAGTATCTAACTTTTACTTTTTTTATGCAGTTTTAATTGGATACGTTTTCTAGCAACATCTACTTCTAAAACTTTTACAATAATTTGCTGATGCAAACTTACATGTTCACTTACATCTGAGACAAAAGCATCTGCAAGATTGGAGACATGAATCAATCCACTTTCTTTGATGCCAATATCCACAAAACACCCAAAATTGGTAATATTATTAACGATTCCTGGAAGTAATTGTCCTTCTCTTAAATCGGTTATCGTTTTTATATTTTGATTAAAAGTAAATACTTTAGCAGTTTCTCGAGGATCTAATCCTGGCTTTTCCAATTCCTTTACAATGTCCTTAAGTGTTGGTAAACCTATAGTTTCTGTACAATATGAATTCAATTCTATTTTCTGAAGTAACGTTGCATTTCCAATTAATTCGCTAATAGAACTTTTTTCATTTTTCGCCATTTTTGAAACGATGGCATAACTTTCGGGATGGACAGAGGAATCATCCAAAGGATTTTTAGCATTCTTAATTCGTAAAAAACCCGCACCTTGTTCAAAAGCTTTGGTTCCTAATCTTGGAACATTTTTTATTTCATTTCGAGAAGTAAAAGGACCGTTCTCATTTCTATATTCAAATATGTTTTCTGCTAATTTAGGACCAATTCCAGAGACATAACTCAATAAAGAAATACTAGCAGTATTGATATTTACTCCTACTGTATTTACACATTTGGAAACTACAGTGTCTAAGGAAGAATTTAATTTTACCTGATCTACATCGTGTTGGTATTGTCCAACTCCTATAGATTTAGCATCAATTTTCACCAATTCAGCTAAAGGGTCTGCCAATCTTCTACCGATAGAAACAGAGCCTCTTACAGTAACATCATAATTAGGAAATTCATCTCTAGCAATTTTTGAAGCGGAATAAATAGAAGCGCCGGCTTCACTTACTACGAAAACTTGAATGTCTTTTTTAAAATGAATCTTTCTAATTAATTGTTCCGTTTCGCGAGATGCAGTTCCATTTCCAATGGCAATGGCATCAATTTTATGCGCATCCACTAAAGAGCTTATTTTTTTAATGGCTCCTATCTGGTCATTTTTAGGCGCATGAGGATAGATGGTTTCATTGTATTTTAACTTTCCTTGTGCATCCAAACAAACTACTTTACAACCCGATTTATATCCGGGATCTATTGCTAAAATTGATTTTTCTCCTAATGGCGCACCTAATAAAAGTTGCTTTAGATTCTTTGCAAAAACATCGATGGCTTTATCGTCTGCCTTATCCTTAGCAATACTTAATGCTTCCTTAGAAAGGCTTGGAAAAAGCAATCTTTTATAGGCATCTTCGATTGCAATTTGAATCTGTTTTCCACAGGAATTTTGCGATCGAATCATTCGATCTTCTATTTTATAAATGGCTTTCTCGGAATCTATATCAATTTTAACACGAATAAAACCTTCATTTTCTGCTCTTAGAATTGCCAATAATCGATGGGAAGGGATGCGACTTAATGATTCATTCCAGTCAAAATAATCTCGATACTTTTGCGCTTTTTCGCTTGTGCTGAGCGATGTCGAAGTATCTTTTTGCGCTTTAACAACCTTGGTATTTATAGTAGCATAGCGTTCCAACTGATAACGGATTTGGTTCCGAACATCCAATCGCTCATTGATCCATTCGGCAATAATATGACGCGCTCCTTCTAATGCATTTTCTACAGAATTTACTTCTCCTTTTACATACTTGTAAGCAATAGATTCTATATTGTTTGCATTTTGGCTCATGATAATTTTAGCCAAGGGTTCTAATCCATTTTTACGAGCTGTTTCCGCTTTGGTTTTTCGCTTTTTCTTATAAGGCAAATACAAATCTTCAAGCACAATTAAAGTATCGGCTTGACTTACTTTTTGTTCTAATTCTTTAGTAAGAACACCCTGCTCTTCTAAAGCTTTTAGTATTGCTTTTTTGCGTTTTTCAAGTGCTTCGAAGATCGCTTTGTATTTTACAATACTTTCAATTTCAACCTCATCTAAATTACCAGTTCGCTCTTTCCGATACCTGGAGATAAAAGGGATGGTACAATCTTCATTTAATAATTGAAGCGTGTTTTTTACACCATTCTCAGGAAGATGGGTATTTGAGATGATGTATTGAAGAATAAGAGACATTTTAATTAATCGTCGCTCCATTAGCGATATCCAAATCGCCAGCTTGATCCGGATTTAGAAAAACCAATTTTCCTTCAGATGTTTCCGTCATTAAAATCATTCCTTCACTTTCTACACCTCGCAAAGCTCTTGGGGCCAAATTAACTAAAACGGTTACTTTTTTACCAATCACTTCTTCTGGTGTAAAGCTTTCTGCAATTCCTGAAACGATAGTTCGAACGTCGATACCTGTATCTACTTTTAATACCAACAATTTCTTTGTTTTTGGCATTTTTTTAGCTTCCAAAATAGTTCCAACTCGCATATCGAGTTTGGTAAAATCATCAAACTGAATCGTATCCTTTTGTGGATCTGGACTTGCATTCATCATTTCGTTAGTCTTTTTTGTTGCTGCTAGTTTATCTAACTGTTGTTGCATTTGTTCCTCTTCAATTTTTGAAAAGAGTAATTCTGCTTTTCCTATTTGGTGTGCAGAAGGGATTAAGATATCTTTTGTAGAGACATCTTTCCAAGAGGATTCTGAATCAAGTTCAGAATGACAAAGAATAGACTTAAGTTTTTCTGAAGTAAATGGTAAAAAAGGTTCGCATAAAACGGCTAATGCAGATGCTATTTGAAGGGAAACAAAAAGTACTGTTTTTGTTCTTTCTTCATCCGTTTTAAAAGTTTTCCAAGGCTCTTCGTCTGCTAAATATTTGTTTCCTAATCTAGCAACATTCATCATTCTTGATTGCGCTTCCCGAAAACGATAACGTTCTAAAGATTCTTCAATTAATGCTGGAGATTCTTGTAATGTTTTTAAAGTCGCTACATCTGTTTCAGAAAAATCGGAATGTGTTGGAACAATTCCATCATAATATTTATTGGTTAATACGACTACTCTATTGATAAAGTTTCCGAAGATAGCCACCAATTCATTATTATTTCGAGCTTGAAAATCTGCCCAAGTAAAATCGTTGTCTTTAGTCTCAGGAGCGTTTGCCGTAAGCACATAACGCAATACATCCTGCTGATTTGGAAAATCTTCTAAATACTCATGCAACCAAACTGCCCAGTTTTTACTGGTGGAAATTTTGTTGCCTTCTAGATTTAAAAATTCATTAGCAGGAACATTGTTAGGGAGAATATAAGTTCCATCTGCTTTTAACATACTTGGGAAAATAATACAGTGAAATACGATATTATCCTTCCCAATAAAATGAAGTAACTTGGTGTCTTTATCTTTCCAATAAGGCTCCCAATCTTTGCCTTCTTTTTCTGCCCATTCTTTGGTAGCAGAGATATAACCAATAGGAGCATCGAACCAAACATACAATACTTTTCCATCTGCACCTTCGATAGGAACGGGAATACCCCAGTCCAAATCACGAGTTACTGCGCGGGGACGTAATCCATCGTCGATCCATGATTTACATTGCCCATATACATTCGATTTCCAATCTTTTTTATGTCCTTCTACAATCCATTCTTTTAGCCAAGGTTCGTATTGGTCTAATGGTAAAAACCAGTGTTTGGTTTCTTTTAAAGAAGGGGTATTTCCTGTAATAGAAGATTTTGGATTGATTAAGTCGGTTGCATTATGAGAAGTACCACAATTTTCACATTGGTCTCCATAACTTTCTTCATAACCACATTTTGGACAGGTTCCTAAAATAAAACGATCTGCTAAAAACTGATTCGCTTCTTTATCGTAGAATTGCTCCGTAGTTTGTTCTATAAATTTTCCATCTTCATATAATTTTTTAAAAAAATCGGAAGCTGTATCGTGATGTACTTTTGCGGAAGTTCGAGAGTAATTATCGAAGGAAATTCCAAAATCTTGAAACGATTGTTTGATAATGGCATGGTATTTATCCACCACTTGTTGAGGAGTAATACCTTCTTTTTTAGCCTTAATAGTAATAGGCACTCCATGTTCATCACTACCACAAACAAAAGCAACATCTTTACCTTGTATTCTTTGAAAGCGAGCATAAATATCTGCTGGGACATATACTCCCGCTAAATGGCCTATATGAACTGGACCATTGGTATAAGGCAATGCTGCCGTAATGGTAAACCGTTTTGGTGAATTTTGCATAATCTAGTTTGATTGCTGCAAAAATAGGAATTTTATTTCACCGATATAATATTGTTTAATGATAAAATACAAGTACTATTTAATCAATATCGACTTACTATAATACTGCCCTCCGGTGGAGATGCGATAGATATATTGCCCATAAGCTAATCTGCCTTGGATGCGTTCTCTAACATTAAATTGATGTCTTCCTGCAAATAATAATTCGTTGGTGATCGTGCCGATTTCCTTTGCCATTAGATCGTATAATTTTATGCTAACATGAGAGGTATTGGGTAAATTGATTTCAATAAAAACTTGGTTGTTATTATAAATAGCTGTGTGTGCTAATCTATTGGTATTACTGAAGTCTGATGCCGAAAGAGTTTCACATGTAAGTCCTAAATCTAAATTTTCATAGGTTTCATTAAGTAGAATGGTACTTACAATAGAAGGGTCTAAACAAAACCAATCGGTTAAAACCGTATTGTAAATATCTCTAAAATCGGTAGAGGGGATTAAATTATCATCTTCATCCCAGGTGCTTAAATCTGGATGATTACCCACAAATCCATTTCCATTTAATGCAGGTCCAAATAACATTACAGGAGATGCTGCTCCATGGTCTGTACCGTTAGAACCGTTTTCGTAAGGACGACGACCAAATTCAGAAATTGTCATGGATAGAACTTTATCGTCCATTCCTGCGGTAGCTATATCCTCATAAAACTTTTTAATAGTGGAAGAAAGATCTGTTAATAGTTCCTGATGTCTTTCTGGTTGATTAGCATGTGTATCAAAACTTCCTAAGGAAACCATATACACTTTACTACCCAACCCTCCTTTTATAAGTCGAGCCACAATAGCTAATTGATCGGCTAAATCTCCTTCATCATATTCCACACTATTATCTGCAGCTAAATAAGCATCGTTAATTACTCCCGAATAGGTAAAAGTAGTGTTTGCGGTAGCTCTCATAAAAAGAAGTTTGTCCCCATAGACACATTCAGGGATATCTAAAACATCGTGTAATGTACCGTTTTCAGCAACATTTTGAAGTTGTTCAGGATTTACAACCGAGAAACCATAGTTGCTATTATTTCCTTTAAAAATTAAATTACCAATACTTCCAATTTGAACTGCTGGTGGGATTTCTGGAGGGTTAGTGATATAATCAGGATATAGATCTTCAAAATATCGTCCCCACCATCCGGTTGGTTCTTCAAAACTATCTGCAGTCGATGCCCAAATATCTGTCGATCTAAAGTGAGATAAATTCTGGTCTGGATATCCAACCCCATGAACCACTTTCATACTTCCATCTCCCCAAACAGATTCCAATGGACTCATATAATCAGGGATTCCAAAATCTGCATTAAGGTTTATTAGATCATTTTCTTGATGTCTTATTGTGGGACGTAAATTGGCATAGGCGTCATAATCATATAATGGGACAATCGTATTTAAACCGTCATTACCACCTTCCAAGCGTATAATTACTAAAATATTATCGTTTTCATTTTCAGCTAATGCAACTGCTAGAGGGGAAGGGGAAGTTGCAGAAATAGCGGTACCACCTAAAACCATACTACCACCTCCAGCCAAACCTAAGGCTTGGATAAAAGAGCGTCGGCTCCATTGGGTATGTTCATGGTCATGAGTTTTTCTTTCTTCTTTGGTTTGTGAAACCTTATTTTTTATAGAATGTTTTTTAATCATAGCCGTATTATTTAAGTTGGAATTCAGGGATGGTAGCTAGATGGGACAGCAATAAATAAACTTGATATGGAGCTTCTTCCCAATCTAAATTCCATAACCCTTCATCGTAATAATTTTGCGGAATTTCCCATTTAAATACATCGGTAGCAATATCATAATCACCCAAAGTATAGAGTCCTTTAGACATAAAATGATCAATTAGAACCTGTGTGATGTAATAAGGGTCGTTACTATCATTAGTTAATTCTTTTGCAAAATCTGTAAAGGTAGATTCCAATCCATTCTGAAATAAAATTCCTAAATATAATTCGGTAAACTGCCAACGACCGGTTAGGGTTGAGGTGCTAATCCATTCCTCGTCTCTTTGCCAACCTGAAACGTCTGGTGGATTAAATAGGTTTTGACCAAATATTCCAGAAAAATAAATCAAAGCATCCATTAACTCATCGTTATAAAAGAATTGAGATTCATTTATAAACTGCATCGTAATATCAAACGGACTTTTAATAATAACTCCCAAAGCTCTTTCATCAAAAAAGTGTTCGCTTTTAAAAAGCTGCTTTAACACAGGGGCTAATTCAAAATTTGCCGCAATTAAAGTTTGCGCTAATGGGTCTATTACATTTTGTTCAATAACTGCATCTATTTCTTGACTTACGAAATATCGATATAGTTTGCTGCAAATATGCTTGGCAATTTCATTAGGCCTTTCTTGAAATAGAATATTGATAACATCGTCATATCTCCAATTTCCGGTTTGTCCAAAAATAGTTTTGTCTCCATCCACCCAAGTACTTTCATCAAAATAAAGAGGCGCACCTTCTTCATCCCAATGGTTATATCCCGTTAGGGCCTTTGCGGTTTCCGTAATGTCTGTTTCGGTATAGCCATTTCCTTCTCCCAAAGTGAATAATTCAAATAATTCTCTTGCATAATTTTCATTAGGCTCAATATTGGTATTTTCGTAACCATTCAAATAAATAAGCATGGCAGATGTAATACCGATATCTTTTACAAAGTCTTTTAAATTCCCTAAAGCATGATTTTGAGAAGTATTATAATACTGAAATAAATATGGAGAATAAAAATATGTTTCTAAGCCAGTAACAAAATGATTCATCCAAAATGAAGTGAGGCGACCTCGTAAATCTTCAGTTATAAAATCATTCCCTGTTTGTATTTTCCAATCCTGAATATATTGCTCATTTTCGGTGTCAAAATCTGTAAAATCTGAAAGCGCATAATTCCCCCAAACGGGAGTTGTTGTAGAGGGTAAATTAAAAGCATCATCCACTAAGGAATCAATAAAAGCATCAGGCGATAAAGCCAATGCAGCATCGATTTTATCTTGTGATGCTCCAAAACCAAGACGGCGATAAACATGATTTATTTTTATAGTATCCCATGGATTCCCACTAGAGGGTATATAAGGAGAAAGTGTTGCGTCGTTACAAGATGTTAAAGTAGTTATTTCCATAGCAGCGGAATTATTAGATAATAAGATGTTGAAAATTAATGAATTATTATATCTATGACTAAATATTAACGTTAAAGATTAATTTTTTATTACTTTCAACAGGAAAACCAAAACAATGATTCGCCCAAGTTATTTAGAAAAAGGAAATATAGTTGCTATAGTTTCTACAGCCAGAAAGGTTTCAAAAAAGGAGCTAGAACCTGCTATGTCACAACTTAAACAATGGGGCTTACATGTGATATTAGGAAAAACAATAGGAGCAGAAGACCATCAATTTGCTGGGAATGATGAGTTAAGAGTCGCCGATTTTCAAGAAGCATTAGATGATCCTAATGTAAAAGCAATTTGGTGTGCAAAAGGAGGGTACGGAACCGTTAGAATTATAGATCAATTAAATTTTTCTGAATTTAAAAAGAACCCAAAATGGATTATTGGTTATAGTGATATTACTGTATTACATTCACATATTCACATCTTTGGAGTGGAAACCTTACACGCACAAATGCCTGTAGGGATTGCAACAAAAACAGAAGCTTCGAGTGTCTCTATTAAACAAGTTCTTTTTGGAGAGTCCTATAGTATTTCGTATGTTTCTAAAAATCCCAACATAAAATCTGGAAGCGCGAAAGGTAATTTGGTTGGAGGGAATCTATCTATTTTATATTCGCTTTGCGGAAGTTCATCCGCAATTAATACAGATGGAAAGATTCTTTTTATAGAAGACTTGGATGAATATTTATACCATATTGACCGAATGCTTCAAAATCTAAAACGAAATGGAATGTTCGATAAACTTTCTGGATTGATTGTTGGTGGAATGTCAGAAATGAATGATAATACCGTCCCTTTTGGAAAAACCCCAAAAGAAATGATATTAGAAATTTGTGAAGAGTATGATTTTCCGATTGCGTTTAATTTTCCTGCTGGACATGTTCAAGATAATCAAGCTTTGATTATGGGAAGAGAAGTTAAGCTAATAGTGGATGAAACAAATGTTAAACTGAAATTTAATATACCTTTCGACTCCTCTCAAGGGATAGTATAAAATCGTTCATTGAGCTGTGTCGAAATGAAATAAAGTATAACAATAAATAATAAGATTCCCGTTTTCAAAGAGAAAACTATGGCATACCACAACGAACTAGGAAAAATTGGAGAACAATTGGCATCGGATTACTTGTCTCGAAATGGATATGAAATACTGGAGCGCAATTTTTATTATGACAAAGCCGAAATAGATATTATCGCTCAAAAAAATCCAAACACTATTATTGTGGTGGAAGTAAAAACAAGAAACAGTGATTACTTTGGCGACCCGCAAGACTTTATAAATTCTTCAAAAATTAAATTATTAGTAAAAGCTGCGAATGAATATGTGATTTCGAGAGATTTAAATGTTGAGGTTCAGTTTGATATTATTTCTATTATTAAAAATAAATCTATCGAAAAAATAGAGCATTTTGAAAATGCTTTTTATCATTTTTAACAATTTGTATTAGTCTGTTTATGTACATTTATACCTTTATTTCTCTTAAGTAATAAATATTAGCAGCAAAATAGATTTATGGAAGACTCCTTTCAAATTATAGACATCATTCTAATTATTGGCATATGCCAAGGAATATTCTTAACGTTTACACTTCAAAGAATTTCTAATAATAACCACAGTGCTAATACCATTCTGTCTAAGCTCATTCTTATAGCAACAATGATGCTTATTGGTAGATTTATTTATTTCAGATATTCAAGCCCTAGTATTTTTCATTGGAGTTTGTTAGTAGATTCTCTTGTTTTCCTTTTTGGTCCATTATTCTATATTTATATAAGAAGGCTATTGTTTAAAGGAAAAAAAACCTATTTATTGCCGGTATATCATGCAATTCCATTTTTATTATTAGCAATTACCGCTTTATTCTTTCTAGTTTATTTTACTGCTGAAGAGTTTTATCAATTTTATTTAGATGGAAACCTTAATATAATTTTTAATGTCATTACGATAGCAATGATTGTTTCTAATTTATATTATTTATTTAGATCTTATGAATTGGTAAAAAGATTTAAAAAAGAAGAAAAACAAACCTTTTCCTTTGAGCAAAGTCCTGTTAATTTTTTAAACGCATTTCTAATTTCATTTTTAGTTTGCTTAATGGCCTGGACTGTCAGTTTTATTAATTCATCCTTGTTAGACAGATATTTCACCTATGTAAATTACGAAAGTGTATGGGTAGCCATTCCAGTATTATTATATGTAATCGGTTATTTTAGTTTGAAGCAACCCGAACTTTTTAGAATCCCTCTAGAAGCTAAAATTTCAGAAAAGAAAGCTCGACTCTCTAAATTGGATAGTGATTTATTGAAAAAGAAATTAGATAGTTTGATGGAAAATGAAAAAGTATTTCTTCAACATGATTTAACCCTCCGAGAAGTAGCCAAACTTTTAAAAACATCCACAAATAACATTTCTTGGTTATTAAACAGTGTGTATAAAACTACCTTTTACGACTTTATAAATAGCCATCGAATTAAAGAATTTGTTAAGGATGTTGAGGAGAGGAAACATCTTAAAAACACCATATTAGCCCTTTCATTGGATGCGGGTTTTAATTCAAAATCTACTTTTAATAAAGCCTTCAAGGTGGTAATGAAGGATACCCCCAGTAATTTTATTAAAAATCTTCCCGCTGCCTAATTCTAGGGAGTCTTAATTTATAAATTCAGACCATAAGTATGCTTCTAAAGGGTACATTTGTATCCAAACGGTCGATATAGAGTGTGTTCCATAGTATGTTTGGCCCAACATTAAACATTATAATTATGAAAAAGAATACACTTACAATTTTGGCTGGCCTTTTTTTGGCTAGCTCATTATTTGCACAAACAGTAACTACATATACAGATGGCACTCCAGATGATGCCATGGTATTAGATAGTAATGGAAATTTATATGCTTCAAATTTTGTTGGAGATTCCGTTTTTAAATTTGATCCCGATGGAAATGGAGTTCCATTTATTACGGGATTAAACTCTCCTAATGGTTTGGCGTTCGATTCGAATGAAGATTTGTATGTCTGCGATTTTTATGGATTGGCGATTTATAAATACGATATCGATGGCAATTTATTGGAAACATTTTCAAACATCGTTAGACCTTCAGGACTTATTAAGGCTTTTGATAATGACGATATGATATTTACCAATTTTAGTAGTAATACTGTGGAAAGACTAGCGCCAGACGGAACAATAACAGAAGTTGCATCTGGCGATGAGTTAGATGGACCTGTAGGCTTGGCATACGATGAAAATGGAGTTTTGTATGTTGGAAATTATAACGATAGAAAAATATTTAGAGTACTTAATGATGGTTCTGTAGAATATATCGCTCAATTACCTACCGATCCAGGACCCAATCCAAATTTAGGTTTTATTACCTATGGACAAGGAAGAATTTGGGGAACTACAATGGGAAGCGATAAAATTTATGCAGTAAACCAAAACGAAGTAGACAGTTATATCCTTTTTGCAGGAAGTACACAAGGATCTATGGATGGAGATATAAATCAAGCTACTTTTCATACTCCTAATGGCATTATATTTAACCCTGAAGAAGACACGATGTACATCACAGATTTCGGAACAAAGAACATTAGAATAATTTCAGATGTGATCTTATCGTTTGGTGAAGAAGCACTTAATCTAAAAAGCCTTCAACTTTTTCCAAATCCTGTTGTTTCCAAATTGAATATTAAAACTAATGTAGATGGAGATTATGAAATTAAAGTATATAATGTTTTGGGGGAAGTGGTTTATTCTATTGAAGAGAGCTTTCAAAATACATCTATTTCTAAGAATATTGATTTGAGTTCCTTAAAAACGGGTGTTTATTTAGTAAAGGTTTCTTCGCAAAATCTAACTAGCGTTAAAAGGTTTATCAAAAAATAATATTATGAAAAATATATTTATACTTTTATTTTTCGGCTCTTTTTTAACGCTAGCCGCACAAGAAGTAACAACATTAGCATCAATTCCGCCAAATTATGGAGATGGGATGATCATGAGTCCCGAAGGAGATGTTTTGGTCTCTGGAGGTTGGAACAAAAATGACATATTAAAAATTACACCAGAAGGGGTAGTGTCTACCTATGTTAGTGGATTACCTGGCCCAGTTGGGATGGGATTTGATTCGGATGGGAATCTTTATGTGTCCAATTATTCTGGAAATTCAATAAGTAAAGTTACACCTGAAGGGATTATTACCGAATTTGCTTCAGGATTAGATGGACCTGCTGGACTTATTGTAAGCGATAATGATGAAATATTTGTCACTTTGTATGGCGCTAATTTTAGCGGTACTGGAAGTACCGTATTAAAATTTGATCTTAATGGTAATTTTGAAGTATATGCCTATGGTAATGGAATATTAGATGCAATTGGAGTGACTATGGATGAAGATCAAAATCTATTTATAACTAATTTACTTGGTGGAAAAGTTATTAAAGTAGATTCAAACCAAAACATGGAAACTATCTCTACTGTTGCAGGAGCACAAATTAATCAGGTCGTTTATTCTAATGAACATGTGTTTGTTCCAGCCCCTAATTTAAGAAAGATATATCGAGTGAATACTACTGATGGGAGTGTGGAACATTTTGCAGGTTCGGGAGGGAATGGAACTATAGATGGTGAATTATTGGAAGCACAGTTTAATTTTCCAAACAGCTGTGCAATTAATGAAGCAGGGGATACGCTATATATACTTGATGGGCAAGTTGGATTGATTCGTGCCATAGACTTAAGTGGTACATTAGGAATAAATGAAATCGAAGGTTCTCAGGGATTTAGATTAGAACAAAACGTTCCAAATCCATTTAATGCTAACACTAGCATAAATTTTAGCCTGTTGGATACAGAAAAAATTTCTCTAACCATTTATGACACATATGGTAGATTAGTCAACCAACCTGTAAATAGAGTTATGAGTCCTGGAAAACATACAGTATCTATTAATTCAGGGAATATTTCTAGTGGATTATATTTTTACACTCTTGAGGTTGGGCAACATCGAGTGACAAAAAAAATGATATTGGTTAAATAAGTTATTTTTAGTTTAGGTTGTTTTTAAAAAGTCAAGGGTTATGCCTTTGGCTTTTTTATTTTTCTAAAAAATCTTTTAATTCTTCTAAATTTTCAGGTTTTGCAACAAATTTTTTGTCTTTATCAAGCACAAAATAAGTTGGTGTACTAGTAAGACCATACGTTTTAACTACTTCATTTTCCCATTTCCCCAATTTTATAATATGAGTAAACTCAGGGTATTTTAAAATTTCATTTTCCCATTTAATTTCATTGTCTTCTAGGCCTATAGCAATAACTTTATACTCGGTACTGTCTAGGGTTTGTATTAGAGATTTTAATTTTGGTAATTGCTCTAAGCAATGAGAACAAGAACTACTCCAAAAAATTAAGATATAGTTTTCTGAAATAGCTAATTCACTAAGTTGATGTTGCTGTTGAACTCCATTTACCTCAGTACTCCATTCTATTTCTGGGGCAACATTACCAATAGATAAGTTTTTAAATTGAGTTAATTTTATCACTAAATTGTTATCTTTTAATTCTTCTGCAAGGGGAATTAAATGGTTTGTGGCCAAATAATTTGCGGAATCTTTTAAATCATAATTCACCAATTTTTTCCAAAGTTTATCTAAAAAGTATTTTTGAAAATACGGTTCTGTATTACTAATCAAATTTTCAACCGTGTTGATATTAGTATTGTTTGAGGCTTCTTTGTCCATTCCTTTATGAGAAACACCTGCGATATATGCCAAGGAACGCTCTAATAAAAAATTAGAACTTTGTAATACCGTATCCTTAAAATCTATATGGTTAAAATAATTTGTAGTTAGATTGTTTAAATAGGTTTCCTTATTTTCATAACTAGTTGGAATATAGGGCTTATTTGCTCTTATAAAATGGTTGGCTAGGCTGTTTTTAGACTCTTCTTCAAATTGATTTTGAAGTGCTAATTGCCTCTTAAAAAGAGAAGTTGCCTCCTCGCTGTCGGTTCGATTTTGTAAATAAAAATCTTCAATTTCTTTCCCAATATTAGCCATATTAGACAAATAAGAATTGAGTAATAAATTACCAGAAGACTGCTGAAAAATCACACCCGTTTCTTTGGCAAATGAAAGTTCGATATTCTCTTTCCCATTATAAATAATGTCGAAATTAAATTCGTCCTGGGGTGCAGCATAAACTAATTTGTAGACTCCCTCTTTTTTTGAAGCATCTAATGTAAATTCTAGCTTTCCATCTTCAATTTTACCCTGAGCAACATAAATATTTCCTAATGGAGAATTTTCATATAAAATAGCCCATCTATAATCTTCAGCTGGAGAAAAGGTTGCTTTAATTGAGTTTTGCGACAACAGCATTAAAGGGAATAAAAGGAGTAAATAAAGAGTGTGTTTATATTTCATATAAATATGTTTTTAAAAGGAATCTATTGCTTAAAATAATCTACAGCTTGTAATGCTTTTTTAATGGTTTTAATTCCATCAAAAGTAATAATTAACCGCAATCCTTTTCTAGTATCTTTTTCTTTCATTTTTACAAACTCAGAATTGTTCTGAGCAAAAGTTAATACTTTAGAAAAATTATTGCTTTGGTAAAAAGCACTTTGTTGATCTGCCACAAAATAACCAACCATTTTGCCTTGTTTCATAATTAATCGCTCTAGCCCCATTGTAATAGCAATCCATTTAATACGAACACTATTTAATAAATCCAAGGCTTGGGTTGGTAATTCCCCAAAACGATCTATAAGATCGATTTCAAATTTTTGAAGTTCTTTTTCTGTTTTAAGTTCACTTAACTTATTGTATAAGTTTAATCGCTCGGTAACACTATTAACAAAATCATCTGGGAACAACAATTCAAAATCAGTATCGATTACAGTTTCTTTTACAAACTTTTTTAGTTCGTGTTCGGTACCAGAATACAATTCTTTAAATTCTTTTTCTTTTAATTCATCAATTGCTTCCGCCAGTATTTTCTGATAGGTTTCAAATCCAATTTCATTGATAAATCCACTTTGTTCACCGCCTAACAGATCACCAGCACCTCTAATTTCCAAATCTTTCATGGCAATGTTCAATCCACTGCCCAATTCACTAAATTGTTCTAGTGCCTGAATTCGTTTACGGGCATCGTCTGTCATTGCAGAATAGGGAGGCGTTATAAAATAGCAGAAGGCTTTTTTATTGCTACGTCCTACACGACCTCGCATTTGGTGTAAATCTGATAAGCCAAAATTATTTGCATTATTTATAAAAATAGTATTTGCATTCGGCACATCTAGTCCACTTTCAATGATTGTAGTAGAAACCAAAACATCAAATTCATTATTCATAAATGCCAACATCAATTGTTCCAGTTTTTTACCTTCCATTTGACCATGACCAATTCCAATTTTTGCATCGGGAACTAATCGCTGAATCATTCCAGCTACTTCTTTTATGTTTTCTATTCTATTATGAACAAAAAACACCTGACCGTTTCTTGAAATTTCATAACGAATAGCATCTCTAATGATCTCTTCTGAAAAGCGTACCACTTCAGTATCTACTGGATATCGATTTGGGGGAGGCGTACTTATAATTGAAAGATCTCTTGCTGCCATCAAACTAAACTGAAGAGTTCTCGGAATAGGTGTAGCCGTTAAGGTTAGCGTGTCTACATTTTGTTTTATGGTCTTGAGTTTGTCTTTTACTGCAACACCAAATTTTTGTTCTTCATCTACAATTAACAAACCTAAATCTTTAAATTCTATAGCTTTATTAACGAGTTGGTGGGTTCCGATTACAATGTCTAATCTTCCATTTTTCAAACCCTCTAAAACTGCTTTTCTCTGATTTGTAGATCTAAATCTATTTAGATAATCCACATTTACGGGCATTTCGGATAACCTTTCTGTAAAGGTTTTAAAATGTTGAAACGCTAAAATGGTAGTTGGAACTAAAATGGCAACTTGCTTCCCATTATCTACCGCTTTAAAAGCAGCTCTAATAGCAACTTCGGTTTTTCCAAAACCAACATCTCCACAAACCAATCGATCCATAGGGCGTTCGTTTTCCATATCCCTTTTTACATCTGCCGTTGCGGTAATTTGATCTGGAGTATCTTCATAGATAAATGAAGATTCTAACTCCAATTGTAAATAGGAATCGGGATCAAAAGAAAAACCTTTTAAGGTTCTTCTTTTAGCGTAAAGTTCTATTAAATTAAAAGCAATTTCTTTAACTCGTTTTTTGGTTTTCTGTTTTAATTTCTTCCAAGCATCACTCCCTAATTTGTAGATCTTGGGAGTAGTACCATCCTTGCCATTATACTTCGATATTTTATGTAATGAATGAATGCTGAGGTATAAAATATCACGCTCCCCGTAAATTAATTTTATAGCTTCTTGAAGTTTTCCCTCTACATCTATTTTCTGAAGGCCTCCAAATTTTCCAATCCCATGATCGATATGGGTTACATAATCACCAACTTCTAAATTGGTCAATTCTTTTAAGGTTATGGCTTGCTTTTTTGCATAACCGTTTTTTAATTGAAACTTGTGATACCGTTCAAATATTTGATGGTCGGTATAACAAACATTTTTCTGTTGCGAATCTATAAACCCTTGGTACAATGAAAATATGATAGTTTCAAATTGATTTACCTGCTGTTCTGCATCTTCAAAAATATCATGAAAACGTTGGGCTTGCTGCTCACTACTACAGAAGATATAATTTTTAAAGCCGTTTTCAGTATTTCTATTAAGATTATTAATAAGTAAATTAAACTGCTTATTAAAAGAAGGCTGGGGTAGGGTTTGAAAATCAATTGTTGATTCCTCCGAACTTTTGGAAGAATTGTTAAGCTGAACTTTTGTATAATCGTCTAACTGACTTTTAAATAATTCTGAAGTACAAAAGAGCTCTTCAGGCTTGCTAATTTTTAGTTCAGATTCTAAAGTTACAAAAACCTCTTTTGCAGTTTTAAAAAGTTGATCCAGACTACTGGTTAAAATCTCTTCATTTTTAAGAAAAACAACCGTTTTGGCAGCGATGTATTTTAAGAAAGTAGTTCGTTGCTCATCCATCATTTTATTTTCCACATTTGGAATGATAGATATTCTTTTTACAGGTTCTGTAGAAAGTTGTGTTTCAACATCGAAAGTTCGAATACTATCTACATCATCTCCAAAGAACTCGATACGATATGGTTGGTCATGACTAAACGAAAACACATCTAATATCCCACCACGAACAGAGAATTCTCCAGGTTCTGTAACAAAATCGGTTCGCTTAAAATTGTAATCAAAAAGGACTTCGTTTACAAAATCGATAGACAATTCGTCTTCAATATTAATTTTTAGAGTATGTCTTTCTAATTCTTTACGAGTTACTACTTTTTCAAATAATGCTTCAGGGTAGCTAACAATTACCGCTGGCTTTTTCTGAGAATTGATTCGATTTAAAACTTCAGAACGCAATAAAACATTTGCATTATCGGTCTCCTCTATTTGATAAGGACGACGATAGCTTCCTGGATAAAACAACACATTTTTTTCGCCTAATAAATTCTCCAAATCATTTAAATGATAAGCTGCTTCTTCTTTATCGTTTAATATAATTAGAAAAGGTTTGTCAACACGTTTAAAAATTTCAGCAATAACTAAAGAATAAGAAGAGCCTACAAGACCAGAAATGGTAGTTTTTATTTTGGATTGGGCAATAGTATCCTGCAGTTTTCTAAGATTAGAAGACTGTGAAAAAAGCGAAGAAACAAGGGCTTTGCTCATTTGGGCAAATATAAGCTTTGAAAATAATACACTAGATTTTTTTAAAGATTTTTTAACGATTCTCTCTTAATAATTAATATGAATAATGTTTCAATAGTTTTATCTTTGTAAAATAAATTATAGCATATGTCATTTTACGAATTATTTAAGAAAGGTCACCAAACAAGAAATAAAGCTCATTTTGCTTCTATAGCATCTATTGCTATGGCAGATGGAAAAATTTCTGATGAAGAACAAGTTTTATTAAAATCTTTAGCAAGAAAGTTTGGAGTTAATTCTTCAGATATGTCCGAAATTTTAAAAAATCCTGCGCAATATCCATTTATTCCTTCTAACTCTGCAGAAGAAAGATTGGAACGAATTCACGATTTATTTGATATGATTTTCACAGATCATGAAATAAACGTCAAAGAATTAGTGCTTATAAAAAGGTATGCAATTGGATTGGGATATAATTCGATAGATGCTAATGAATTAATCAAAAACTCTATTGAAATCTATACTGGAGAAATCAAGTTTGATGAATATAAGTATTTGATTAATAAAAGAATGAATAAATAAACTTATTCTTTTTCAGCATTTTTCATAAATTCTTCCGCTTTTTCTACCATTTCTTTGTTTCCACAGAAAAACGGCACACGTTGGTGAAGCTCAGTTGGTTTAATTTCTAAAATGCGTTTAAAGCCATTACTTGCTTTTCCTCCTGCACGTTCAGCTAAAAAAGCCATAGGATTACATTCGTATAATAAACGCAATTTCCCATCCTTATTTTTAGAGGTATTTGGATAGATATAAATTCCACCTTTTATCATATTTCTATGAAAATCGGATACTAATGAACCGATATACCTAGAAGTATAAGGTCGGTCTTCTTCTTCCGTTTGGCAATACTTGATGTAATCTTTTACACCTTGTGGAAAATGAGTGTAATTCCCTTCATTCACAGAATAAATACTCCCAGTATCAGGGAATTTCATATTTGGGTGTGAAAGGTAATAAGTTCCTATAGCAGGGTTTAATGTAAATCCGTTTACGCCATGACCTGTACTGTAGACAATCATAGTTGAAGTCCCGTATACGATATACCCAGCAGCTACTTGTTGATTTCCAGGTTGTAAAAAGTCTTCTAAAGTAACAGGAGTTCCTGAAGGGGTAACTCTTCGATAAATAGAAAAAATAGTCCCAACCGAAACATTTACATCAATATTAGAAGAACCATCTAAAGGATCCATTAAAACTACATATTTGTTGTCGTTTTTATTATTTCCTCCTTTAATAGAAATAAAATCGTCCTCTTCCTCACTAGCGATACCACAAACAATTTCACGATTTACCAAAGTTTTTATAAAAACATCGTTAGCGTAAACATCTAATTTTTGTTGCGTTTCTCCTTGAATGTTTTCGTCTCCTGCGGAGCCTAAAATATCGACAAGTCCAGCTTTATTTACTTCGTGATTTACAATTTTTCCTGCTAACCTTATAGAGTTGATTAGCCTGGAAAGTTCTCCGGAAGAGTACTTAAACTCAGCTTGTTTATTAATAATAAATTCGCCAAGTGTTTTGTTTTGTTGTGTCATTACGGTAGGTAGAAATGAATTTGATGCAAATATCGTTAAATTTAAAGAAATTGACCCGATATTTGTGAATTCAAAAATAAAAAATATGAACATTCTAGTAAGAGAGAGCAGCCCTAAGGATATGCCTCAGGTTTTAGATCTTATAAAGGAATTGGCTGTTTTTGAAAATTCTCTAATTGAGGTAGAAGTAACAGAGGAAATATTAATCCAAGATGGATTTGGGGAAGACCCTTTGTTTACTTGCTTTATCGCTGAAGTAAATAAAGAAATTGTTGGAATGGCATTAATTTATTATCGTTTTTCAACTTGGAAAGGAAGAGTGATACATATGGAAGATCTCATTGTAAAAGAAAAGATGAGAAACATGGGGGTAGGTAAAGCATTGTATTCAAAAGTGATAGCCTATGCTTATGAAAAGAAAGTAAAAAGAATTGAATGGGCAGTTTTAGATTGGAATGAAGGCGCCATACGGTTTTACGAAAACAGTGGAGCCAAAGTAATGAAGAATTGGTACATTACTCAAATGGAGGAATCTGGAATAAAAAATTATATAGCAACCTTATAAATTTCCATGCACAAACATGGCAATACTATGAACATATTTAAATTTGGTGGAGCATCAGTAAAAAACGCGGAAGGAGTAAAAAACGTATTAACCGTATTACAATCTACAGGAGAAACTAAATTGGTAATAATTGTTTCGGCAATGGGGAAGACTACCAATAATCTAGAAGCAGTGGTAAGACATTATTTCTCTAATCCTGAAGAAACGAAATCAGCGGTTTCAATTGTTTACGATTTTCATTATAAGATAATTTCAGAATTATTTAGTAATACTTCACATCCAGTATTTACAAAATTATCAAAGCTATTTAATGAACTTAAGTCTTTTTTAGAAAGCAATAAATCATCCAACCATGCTTTTATTTACGATCAGATAGTAAGTTATGGGGAGCTTCTTTCCACAACAATAATTTCAGAATATTTTTCAGAAAAAGGAATAAAAAACACCTTCTTAGATGTTAGAAAATGTATTAAAACCAACACCAATTACAGAGATGCCTTAGTAAATTGGAAAGAAACACAAAGTAAAATTAAGGCAATAGTAAAGTCGGATGAGATTACCATAACACAAGGTTTTATCGCATCAGAAAGTACACATAATTTTACTACAACGCTAGGTAGAGAGGGATCTGATTATACCGCAGCTATTTTTGCTTATTGCTTAAATGCCCAAAAAGTTATTATCTGGAAAGATGTTCCTGGAGTTCTAAACGCAGATCCTCGCCATTTTAGTAAAACCGAATTATTAAACCATATTTCTTACAGAGAAGCTATTGAGTTGGCTTTTTACGGGGCATCTGTAATTCATCCAAAAACACTACAGCCTCTTCAAAGAAAAGAAATTCCATTGTTTGTAAAATCATTTTACAACCCTACTGATGCAGGAACTTGTGTAGGGAAAGGAGTTGCATTAGATCCTTTGATTTCTTGTTTTATCTTAAAAAAGAATCAGACCCTAATTTCCCTTTCCTCTTTAGATTTTTCATTTATGATGGAAGATAATATAGGAGACGTTTTTAAATTACTACACCAGCATAAAATGAAAGTGAACCTTATTCAAAATTCTGCGATTAGTTTTTCGGTTTGTATAGAGAATAAATTCAATAATTTGGAGTCTTTACTTATAAAACTAAGAGAAACATTTAGAGTATCGTGGAATGAAAACGTGACCCTTTATACCATTCGTCATTCAAGGCCATTAGAAATCAATAACTTGCTTAAGGGTAAAAAAATGCTCCTAAGACAAGAGAGTAGAGAAACTGTTCAATTGGTAGTAAAGGAATAGGCTAATACGTTTTTAGCTATATTTGTTTTGAAAAATTATAAACTTTTATGGGATTAGTAACTGCAAAAGAAGTGGCAAAAACAATCAATTTAGATCGGTATGGTCTATTGGGCACTTTTTTGGGTTGGACGCTAATGCGGGTTTTAAATATCTCTACGATTAATAGAGTTTATGACAAGCATAAGCACCTGGAAGGATTAAATTTTATGGATGCCTTATTAGAGGAGTTTGAAATAAAGTTTGAAATTCCTGAAGAAGACCTTAGACGTATTCCAAAAGAAGGGTCATTTATTACTATATCTAATCATCCATTAGGAGGAGTAGATGGAATTTTATTATTGAAATTATTATTAGAGCATCGCTCAGACTTTAAAATCATAGCCAATTTTTTACTGCATCGCATTGAGCCAATGAAGCCTTTTATAATGCCAGTAAATCCTTTTGAAGAACACAAAAATGCTAAGTCTAGTTTCGGAGGATTTAAAGATGCCTTAAAACACCTAGAAGATGGTTATCCTTTAGGGATATTTCCTGCTGGAGAAGTATCTACTTATAGAGATGGAAAACTTATTATAGACAAACCCTGGGAAGAAGCTGTGATGAAATTAGTGAAAAAAGCTAATGTGCCAGTTGTACCCATTTATTTTCATGCTAAAAACAGTAAATTGTTTTATAGAATGGCGAAAATGAGTGATAAGTTTAGAACAGCAAAACTACCTTCGGAAGTACTTACTCAAAAAGAACGATTGATTAAAGTTAGAATTGGAAAACCCATTTCTATTAAAGATCAAAACGAACAAGAATCTTTAGAAAGTTTTACCAACTTTATCAGGCGAAAGACTTATATGCTTGCCAATCCTTTTGAAAAGAAAAACATATTAGATAGTATCCCTAAAAATTTAAAGTTTCCAAAACCTCCCAAAAAAATTGTAAAACCGGTTTCTGTTTCAATTATTGAAAAGGAAATAGATTCTTTGCGTAAAAATGATAAACGCCTATTAGAAAGTAAAAATTATGAGGTCTTTTTAGCGGAAGCAACCATAATCCCTAATATTATTCAAGAGATTGGGAGACTACGTGAGATTACATTTAGAGAAATTGGTGAGGGCACCAATAATTCAATCGATTTAGATAAGTTTGACGCCTATTACCACCATATGTTTTTATGGGATCATGTAGAGAAAAAGATTGCTGGAGCCTATAGAATGGGAATGGGCTCAGAAATATATTCAAAATACGGAATAGATGGGTTTTACTTACAAGATTTATTTCGGTTTGAACCAGAACTTTTCCCAATGATGAGTAAGTCTATTGAAATGGGGCGTGCTTTTATCATAAAAAAATACCAAATGCGTCCAATGCCCTTGTTTTTGCTTTGGAAAGGAATTGTACATACTACACTTCGTTTTCCAGAACATCGCTATCTAATTGGAGGGGTAAGTATTAGTAATAAATTTTCTGAATTTTCTAAATCCTTGATGATAGAATTTATGAAATCTAATTATTACGATCCTTATGTAGCTCAATATATCAAGCCGAAAAAAGAATATAAAGTCAAACTTAAAGATGCTGATAAAGATTTTATTTTTGATGAAACGGAAGCCGACTTAAACAAGTTTGATAAAATTATTGATGAGGTTGAGCCAGGGAGTTTACGAATCCCGGTGCTTATAAAAAAGTACATCAAACAAAATGCAAAAGTAGTCGCGTTTAATGTGGATCCTTTATTTAATAATGCTATAGATGGTTTAATGTATATCCGAATTGCAGACCTTCCTGAAAGCACTGTAAAACCTGTTATGGAGGAGTTTCAAGCCGAATTAGAAAAGAAATTCGGAAACTATAAGACAGAAGAGGAGTGATTTTATATATAAGAATCTATTAAACCTTTGCTATACGCCTTTATTTCATTTCTAGTTTTTAAAAATGCACTTTCAATTTCTTCTTTTGTTCCATTAATTTTTGAAGGATCTGTGAAATTGTGATGCAATCTAATTGCATTTTTTGAAGGTATAAAAGGACAATTTTCATGAGCATGGTCACAAACAGTTAAGATAACATCAAAATTAATCGCGTCATATTCACTTACATTATTTGAAGTATGATGCGAAATATCGACATCATCATCTTTCATAATGGAAACCGCATTTTTATTAAGACCATGAGTTTCAATTCCTGCACTATAAATTTTTGCTTTTCCTTCAGCAAATAGAGATAAGTATCCGTGTGCCATCTGACTGCGACAAGAATTTCCTGTACAAAGTACTAATATATTTTTCATTTTATTTTTTTTAAAATTTTCGTTCCAAAAGGACATTATCATGCCATTTACCATCCCGCTTGGCAATTTTCTCTCTAAAACCAATTTCTCGAAAACCACATGATTTATGCAGGGATATACTGGATTTGTTTTGAGAAAAAATGGATGCTTGTAAGGTCCAAAAACCTTTTTTTTCACTTTCGTTTATTAAATATTGCAATAATATTTTCCCTAAGTTTTTTCCTTGGTATTCAGGATCTATATAGATGGTGTCTTCTGCAACACCATGATACACTTTTCGTTTTGAAACGGAACTTAAAGCACACCATCCAATAACTTTGTCATCTATTTCTAATACAAACCTACAAGTATCCAAAAACTTTAAATTCCAAGAATTCCAATCGGGAATTTCAGTTTCAAAAGTAGCGATTCCTGTTACTAATCCTTTTTTATAGATTGCTGCTACTTGAGGATAATCGGATGCTATTAAGGGACGTATATTCATTTAGCAGCAACCACCAGCTGGATCACAACAAACTTCAGCAGTTTCTGAAACAACTTCAGGAACTCCACAGGTTTCTTTTGCCTTGCAATCTGTTTTATATACAGCTAATTTTATGACTAAGCTATTTTCCTGAATATCAAAATCACTAACAAAAAGTTGTGCGGTATGGAACATAGGATTGCTATATTCAAATTTTACTTCCGCTTTCATATCATAAGGTTTCATTTCTCCTACCTTATTTAGAATTGCTAACGCTTTAAAGGTTTTCATAAATTCTGTTTTTCCAATTTCAGAAGGACTTTCCCAAAGTTGAATAATAGTTTCATTCCAAGCATCGGTTCCAGCGCCACAATCCACTGAATCTATAGCAATATGTTTCACTTCAGTAATATGATAATTTGCACCAACTAACATTGTAGGGGCATATTCAAACAGTAAAGATTTGTCTTTGTTCTCGTTTAATAGCGTAAATAGTTCTTGTGTTTTCATAATCTATAGTTTTATTATTAACAGCAATTTGCTGCTGTGGTATTAAAAAAATTGTTAAATATATTTTGTAATTCTTTAAAACGGACTACATCAATACAGTAGCAAATACTTTTGCCTTCAAATGAGCCTTTTATAAGTCCAGCACTTCTAATTACTTGTAGATGCTGAGAAATTGTAGGCTGTGAAAGCCCAATTTTGTCGACTATATCTCCACAAATACAGGCATCTTGACTGCTTATATATTGTATAATAGCAACCCTAGCAGGGTGAGCTAATACTTTAGCAACCGCTGCAATGTCTTTTTGTTTCTGAGAATGTAATGTAAGATTTGATGCTCCCATTTTTATAAAATATGATATTGCAATATTACGATAATACTATTAAAAATAAAAGCCTTTAACAATATTTTGTAAAAAAGGCTTTGTTTTTTATTTTAAAACCAAGGGCGTTTCCCTACTTGGTAGGTATTATAAAACTCTTCATCACTTTTAGTAAGGTATATAATACCTTCAATTAAACCAATAATACTACCTGCTCCACATAATATATTCAATAGAATTTGAATAACTCCTTCTTTTGTATAGCCCAATATAAATTTGTGAATCCCTAATCCGCCGATTAGAATTGCTAATATACCAGCAATTACTTTTTTGTTTTCACCATTATTTGTGGTCTGATTCCAACTTTCTTTGAATTCGTTTGCTGTCTTTTTTGCTTCTTGTTCAAAAGAATTATTATTTTCTTCACTCATTTTTTTTGATTTAATTGGTTGAATTGTAAAAGTAATGAAATTTATAAAAACGCACTATCTATGGGTTCCCAAAGTTCTATTTTATTTCCCTCAGGGTCAAGTATCCACCCAAATTTTCCGTAGTCATATTCCTCCATTTTCCCCACAACAGTAACTCCTTCTTTTTCTAGGACTTTAAGTAACTCCACTAAATTTTCAACTCTAAAGTTCATCATAAACTCCTTTTTACTCGGTTCAAAATATTTAGTGTCATTCTTAAATGGGCTCCATTGGGTAGAACATTTATTGCCCTCTTCATCTTTCCACCAGAAGGTACAACCATAATCATCTGTATTTAATCCCAAATGATTTTTATACCAATCTTTCGCTGCTTTTGGATCTTCTGTTTTAAAAAAGAACCCTCCTAGTCCTGTTACTCGTTTCATAATTTTAGGGATTTAATTATTAAATTTTAATAATATTTTATCTACAATTACTTGAGCTAATTTTTCTTTGCTTTCTAAAGTCCATCCTGCTACATGTGGACTTAAAATCACATTTTCCATTGCTAATAAATCCTGAAGAGCTTCAGGGATTTCTGAAGTAAACAAAGATTCAAACGAGCTTTTTTCATATTCTAAAACATCTAGACCAGCTCCTAATATTTTACCTGATTTTAATGCTAAAACTAGATCTGAAGCGACCACGCTTTTACCTCTAGCAGTATTGATGAACCAAAATGGATTTGAAAACTTATCTATAAAATCGGAATTCATCATTTTATTAGTTAAAGGTGTCCAAGGAGTGTGAAGACTAACAATTTCAGCATTTCTTTGAAACTCTTCAAGGGACACTTGTTCTGCATTTTCATCTCCCACTCCTTCTAAAATATCATAACAGATTACCTTACACTCGAAGCCTTTTAGTTTTTTCGCAAAGGCTTTACCCATATTTCCATAGCCAATAATCCCCACGGTTTTTCCGTCGAGTTCAATCCCTCTATTCTCTTCTCGATGCCATAAACCTTTTCTTATTTCCTTATCCGCTTTGTTTAGTTTATTAAAAAGGGAAAGCAACATTCCTAAAGCATGTTCGCCAACTGCATTTCGATTCCCTTCTGGAGCCGAAATTAGAGTAATTCCTTTAGCTTCAGCATATGGAATATCTATACTTTCTAAACCTGCACCAACACGAGCTATAAATTTTAAATTACATGCAGCATCTATAAATTGTTTATCGCATTTAAAACGACTTCGTATTACAATCCCATCGTAATTAGAAATAATACTTTCAATTTCAGATTTGGAAGAAATATAATCTTCTTCATTTATAAATCCAGCTTCGGCTAACTGACTTTTTAGTAATGGATGATTGGTATCTAAATGAAGAATTTTCAAAACTTATATTTTTGGATAGTTACTAACGGTATTTTCGTGTTTTACAGTACCGGTGTGTGCTGTAGAAAGTTTTTCGAATAATAATACATGAACTTCCTCTCCATCTTTTGTAATTGGACAATGTGATACTCCTTTTGGAACTACAATAATTTCTCCTTCAGAAACGATTTCAACCTTATCTTTAAAATGCATTTCTAAAGTGCCTTTTATTACATGAAATAACTCGTCTTCATCATCGTGTTGATGCCAAACAAACTCTCCTTTTATTTTTGCTAAAAGTACTTGCATATCATCAACAATAGCTATTTGATGAGGATGCCATTTTTTACTGAATCTAGAAAATTTTTCTTTAATGTTTAATATATTCACAAATCTTGTTATTAGAGAAACAAGGTACTAATTTCTTCTGTGATTTTGGTTGGGCGAAGTGTTTTTACATTGAGTAAGCACCAAACAGTCTTTGCTTCTATTAATGTTTTATTATCTTTTATTCTTATAATTTTATAACGACGCTCACTTTTTACCCCTTCATTTTTTTCAATCCAAGTAGAAATTTCTAACTTTTCCCCTTTAAAAGCTTGCGCTTTATAATCGATGGAATGATGAATTACAAACCACACATATTTTTCTTGAAAATCTTTGGGAGCCCTTAAACTCCAGTGAGTTTCAGCAATATCTAGGCACCATTCCATATAGGCTAAATTGTTAACATGGTTCCTAATATCTATTGCAGAGGAAGGAACTATAAACTGTTTGGTGAAGACTTCAGAAATCAAAACCCAAGAATTATTTTAGAGATATAAAAAAATAGAAAAATTCCAAAAATATCATTACTTGTTGTTATAAATGGTCCTGTTGCTATTGCAGGATCAATTCCCTTTCTATCTAAAACAATTGGTACAAATGTTCCAATTAATGCCGCAATGATAATTACAGAGAGCATAGATATGGCTATAGTTATACTTACGATAGTTTCTTGACCAACAATCTGTCCAAATATAATGACCAATAAACCTAGTATGGTTCCATTGATAAGTGCCAGTCCAACCTCTTTAATTAATCTGGTGACAAGACTTCCTTTTACTACATCGTTAGCCAAACCTTGTACAATAATTGCACTGGATTGAACTCCTACATTTCCGGCCATAGCAGCAATAAGCGGAGTAAAGAAAAATAGAATTGGATAAGTAGATAATGCCTCCTCGAAACCTTGTAAAATGTATACAGACCCTAAACCACCAAATAAACCCAATACTAGCCAGGGCAATCTTGCTCTTGTTAATTGTAATATACTATCATCGGCTTCTACATCTTGAGAAATACCTGCCGCCATTTGATAATCTTTTTCGGCTTCTTCTTTGATAAAATCTACAATATCATCAATGGTAATTCTTCCAACCAAGATTCCATTATGATCCACCACAGGAATAGCTTCTAAATCATACTTTTGCATAATACGAGCCACTTCTTCATCTTCAGTATCCACAGTAACATAATCTACATTTGGGATATAAATTTCACTAATATGTGCTTTTGTAGAAGCGGTTAATAAATCTTTTAAGGAAAGCCTACCGGTTAATTTCCCATCTTTATCGGTTACATAAATAGAATGCACACGGGTTACGTTTTCAGCTTGTCTGCGCATTTCTCGAACACAACCAGCTACGGTCCAAGACTCCTTAACTTTTACTAACTCTTTTGCCATTAAAGCACCCGCAGTATCATCATCATAGTTTAAAAGTTCAACGATATCGGAAGCATGAGTCTCGTCTTCAATTTTTTCGATTACCTCTTTCTGAATATGATCATCCAATTCAGCAATTATATCTGCAGCATCATCGGTGTCCATTTCCTCTAACTCTTGAGCGATTTCCTCTGGCGAAAGACGTTTAAGTATTTTTTCACGAACATCTTCATCTAGCTCCATTAAAGCTTCAGAAGTTATTTCGCTCTCTAGTAATTTTATTAAATAAGTGGCCTGCTTAGAATTTAGTTCTTCTAATAGATCTGCAATGTCAGCAAAGTGAACACCTTGTAGTAAAGTTTTAATAGCAAGATCCTCCTTATTAATAATAAGTTTTGCTACTTGTTCTATATAATCAGCTGTTAGTTGAAACTGCATCGTCTTCCAATTTTTGTGTAAGCGTTATAAATTGTGAAACCGAAAGTTGTTCCGGACGCTGCCCAAAGATAGTATCTTCTTTTAATTTATCGGAAATATTAAAGCTTTTTAAGCTATTCCGCATTGTTTTTCTTCGTTGCTGAAAAGCAGTTTTCACCACTTTAAAGAGCATTTTTTCATTACAAGGAAGACTAAAATCTTCTTTTCGTGTCAATCTAAGAACACCACTATCCACTTTTGGTGGTGGATTGAAAACAGTAGGAGGTACAGTAAACAGGTACTGTGCATGGTAAAACGCTTGTACTAAAACCGACATAATTCCGTAGGCTTTACTCCCTTCTTTTTCGCAAATACGTTTGGCGACTTCTTTTTGAAACATCCCTGTAAATTCTGGAATTTGTTCTTTCCACTCCATCATTTTAAAAACAATCTGTGTAGAAATATTATAAGGAAAGTTTCCAGTTATCGCATAAGACTCTCCATTAAAAAAATTGGATAAATCGAATTTTAAAAAATCAGCTTGGATTACTTGAAGGTTCTTATTCTTAAAATGTTCTGCTAAATAAGAAACAGATTCGGCATCTAATTCCATAGCAATTACCTCTATATCCTTTTCAACCAAATACTTGGTAAGCACACCCATTCCTGGACCAATTTCTAATACATTCTTATAACCGTTAAGAGTAAGAGTATTTGCGATATTTTCAGCAACTTCTTCATCTTTTAAGAAATGTTGACCTAGATGTTTTTTGGCGCGTACTTTATTATTCATTTTTAAAGATTTCTTAGTTAATCTAATAATTCGATATTTCAACGATTATTATTGGTACAATAATAGAATTCAATAATCAAATATAATGTAAATTCCTATATTCTTAGGTGCTTTAGATAGATAGACTATTGTATAATAAATTAAAACAATAGATGTTTGTTTTGAATTATGATATTCAATAAATAACCTATAAAGTATACCCTAAGATTTCTGATATTTTCTTCTGAGTAAAACAAACAAAGTATAAAAATTTAAGTTTTACACTAATCTAATCAATTCAATCATTCATCAGTAAAAAGTTGTATTCTATCTAAGTAACTAATTATAATAAATTAATAGTTAGTTACTTAGGGAGAAAATTATGTATCCCCACTATGAAAAACATTGTAAAAAGTAATCTGTTTATTATGGCATTTGTTTGCCTAACTCTATCCTGTACTACAGAAGAAACCAACCCCTTAGAAGACGCCAATTATGAAATTGACCTCAACCTATCCTTGGAAACGGATTGGGAAATGGCAGATGAAATTTTAGAATTAATTAACGACCATAGGTCTGTTCATGGGTTTATGGTTTTAGAAAAAGACCAGGGATATGCCTCTGCCTTTGCAGTAAAACACACAAAGTATATGATTAATATAAAACAAGTTAATCATGATAATTTTTTCGAACGTTCAGGAGCCCTAAAAAATAGAGGGGCAATAAGAGTTGGTGAAAATGTAGCTTATGGGTATAATACTGCCGAAAATGTTGTGGATGCTTGGCTTCAAAGTCCTTCTCATAAAAAAATAATTGAAGGGGCATATACTCACTCAGGTTTTGGAGTTTTAAAAAACGCAGATGGGCAATATTTTTTCACATTACTTTTTCACAAACAGAATTAATTTTTTGGCATCACGAATGTTTGGTTTAAACAATACTTTTTTCATTGAAAGATTTAATTGATAGTAACAAAATACTCATCAATAATTTCAAGTTCCGTCCTAAATGCAAGCATTTTATCTGCAAACTTAACCAAACCTTCCTTTTTTAATTTATCAGCGTCAAATTTATAATAGTTGTCTAAATCTTCTCTAGATTTAGCTCTGTATTGAATCGCATAGGTAACCCCTTCCATATCTTCTTCTACTAGAACTTTGGTGAGCCTAGCCTCAGTAAACTTACCAGTTGCTAAAACAACGGGGATGTGGTTTTTAATCCATGACAACCATTCTTCATGAATGCTTTCCTCGATGTTTATAGTGACGTTATAAATAATCATTTTTGTCTTTTTAAAAGTTTTTGTTTTCACTCACAATGAAAAATAAAGAAGTTTTATTCTATTTCATCTCCTCTTAGCATCCTATATTTCTTTCGAGCTTCTATAAAATAAATACTATCTGCAAAATTAAAAATAATTTGCTCATAATATTGTTTTGCTTTTTCTGCTTGGTCTAATTTAGTTTCGTATAATTTCGCTAAATAATAATGCGCATCATCAGCTAAGATGTCTTCATTATAAAATTGTATTAATGCTAAATAGGAGTCTTCTGCTTTAGAATATTCGTTCTTTATTTCGTACAATTTTCCCATTTTCAATAAAGCTTCATCTTCAATTTTTTCGCCTTTATGATTTTCTAATATCTCGTTTAATACGGAAATTGCTTCGGTTTCTTTTTTCTGTAATGCTAATAAATCTGCTCTCGCATATAATTTTAATGCGGTTTGGGTGGAGTCCTCAAGAGAGTTGTCTTTTATCATCAAACTTAGTTGCATCGCATCATTTGCAATTAATTGGGATGCCGATTTTTTTAACACATCTAATTGTACTTGAGCCCAGATAAAATCACCTTTATAATAACTGGTTTTAGCAATTTTAAAACGAGCCTCTTGTGCCAATTTATCTCCTTTTACTTTTTTATCAATTTGAGAGTAATAAATTAAAGCTTGATTAAATTTTTCATCATATACTAAAATATCTGCCAATTGCATTTTTACACGAGCATCTTGATAGTTGGATAATGGTTCTTTAGATAGTTTTTTGAGGTTGGAAATTGCTATTTCTTTTTTTTGAAACTGAAATGCTAAAAAATAATTATAATCAATCTGAAGTCTATAAGTGCTTTTTCCACGGCCAAACTCATCTAGAAGTTCTTCAAATTGTTTTTCAATTTTTGAATAATCCTTTTTTGAAGAAGTTTTAATGTTAATTCTCATTAAATGTTGATACCCTTCAATTTTTGCTTTAGGAGTAGAAGCATTATCAATTAAATAAGTAACAATATTTGTAGCATTTTCATAATCTTCTTCAGCGATAGTTATAAACGCTAAGTCTATAATTCCTCCCATATCACCATCTCCCATGCGTCTGTAAATCGCCTTTTCTTGTGTAAATGCTTTTTTAAAATCTTTTTGCTGAATAAATAACCAACTCAGCAATTCATTATATAATACGTTTGGGTTTTTCTGTAATTTTTGCAATAAGGCCTTTTTCAACAATACATTGGCTTCATTTAATGGATCTTCTGTAATATACAAACTGAAATTTCGTTCGGCGAAACTTCTAAAGGTTTGGTTTTTCTTTATTAACTCTAGATAACTACTAAACATTTTCTCTAGATCGCCCTGCTCTCCATATAGTCTTGCTAATTGATAGCTAAAATCCTTTTCGGGATTAATCTCCATAGACAACTCATAAGTCGTAATTGCTTGGTCTAACAAACTATATTTTTCAAAAGCATCTCCTATTGTATGCGCATAAATTACATTGGTTTCTAGAGATTCAATTGCCCTATTATAGTTCACGTTAGCTAGAGAATCTTTTTTCTGAAGAGAATAATTATAACCAAGATCAATATATAGCTGGGGACTAGCTCCTTGAGAACTTAATTTTTCTTTTAAAAGCAACTCAGCTTCTTTATAATTTTCCATTTGTTGATGCGTGGAAACTAATGCTTTAAAATAATCGAAACGATTTGAATTCTTATAAAGCTTATCATAAAGTGTAAGTGCTTTTTCATATTCCCCTTGATCAAAATAGTTTTTTGCAATTAAATCTCTTTGAGCACTTACCGAGGTAATGGAAAGTAAAAATATAAGGAATAAGAGTTTGCGCATGGGATAAAGATAGGGAAATGCTTTCTTAATTAAATGTCAAAATATTGCGGTTATTTTTCAATTGGAAATTCTTCCAATTGTCCCCAGTCTGTCCAAGAACCATCATAAATTGAGGTATTAGTTATACCTGTAATTTCGATAGCTAATTGAAGTATACAGGCTGTAATTCCAGAGCCACAAGTAAAAACCAAACCTTTTTCTTTAAGAGGAAGCTTTTTAAATATTAGTTGTAATTCCTCTTTAGAACGAAATTTCCTTTGATCCAACACTTCTAAAAATGGAAGGTTTAGAGAGTTTGGGATATGTCCGCTTTTTAAATTTTCCCGGGTTTCAGGGATTAGTCCCATAAACCTGTCTTTAGAACGAGCATCAATCACGATCTCCTTTTTAAGAGAGATGTTTTCTAAAATTTGAAAAGAATCTTTAACTAAATTGGATTGGAAATTAGCTATAAAATTTCCAGCTTTAAGCTTGGATTGCTTTTTAGGTTCACATTCTAGATTTTTGTCTTTCCAGTCGGTTAGTCCACCATCTAATACTGCAATAGAATTGTGCCCCATAGCTTTAAACATCCACCAAACTCTAGGACTAGCATAAACACCTACATTATCATAAACAACAATTTCACTAGTAGTATTGATGCCCAACTTTCTACATTCCTTTTCAAAAAGTTCTGCAGTTGGCAGCATATTGGGTAAGGGACTATTCTTATCTGCAAAAACGTTTTTAAAGTCAAAAAACCGAGCGCCTTTAATTTGAAGCTCGGGATATTTAACTTCTAAATTTGCAACATTGCTCTCTAAACTGGCATCCAAAATAACCAAGTCAGGGTTATTGAAATTTTCATAAAGCCAAGCTGTAGAAACAAGAGATTGCATATGGTTTTAGTTAATCATATCAAAACCACAATAAGGGACTAAAACCTCTGGGATTTTAATACCTTCTGGGGTTTGGTAATTTTCCAGAATACCAGCCAACACTCTTGGTAGTGCTAAAGCACTTCCGTTTAAAGTGTGTACTAATTTATTTTTTTTGTTATCGTCTTTATAACGTAACTTTAGTCTATTCGCTTGAAAAGTTTCAAAATTGGAAACGGATGAAATTTCTAACCAACGATCTTGTGCAGTTGAAAACACTTCGAAATCATGAGTAAGAGCAGCTGTGAATCCTAAATCTCCTCCACATAAACGAAGAATTCTATAAGGCAATTTAAGATCCCTTAAAATATCTTTTATATGCTCTACCATGCCCTCAAAAACTGGATAGCTATTATCTGGGTGTTCTATACGTACAATTTCAACTTTATCAAATTGATGCAGTCTATTTAATCCACGAACATGTGCACCATAACTTCCTGCCTCTCTTCTAAAACAAGGAGTGTAAGCAGTACAAGTAATTGGCAATTCTGATTGCGCTAATAAATTACCTCGAAACATATTGGTTACAGGAACTTCTGCAGTTGGAATCAAATACAAATCATCAACTGTAGAATGATACATTTGTCCTTCTTTGTCTGGCAATTGTCCAGTACCATAACCTGAAGCTTCGTTAACCATAAGTGGCACCTGGTATTCAGTATATCCAGCTTCTACATTTTTATCTAAAAAATATGCAATTAAAGCACGTTGTAAACGAGCACCTTTTCCTTTATAAACCGGAAATCCAGCGCCTGTAATTTTTACACCTAATTCAAAATCGATGATGTCATACTTTTTTGCCAACTCCCAATGTGGGATCGCATTATCAGAAAGTGTAGGAATCTCCCCTTCACTAAAAATGGCTTCATTATCATTTTCATCCGTTCCTGCAGGAACCGATTCATGAGGAATATTAGGAATGGTAAATAACAATTCCTGCAATCTGCTTGTGGCATTGTTTAAAGTTTCGGAAAGTTCTTTAGACAATTCTTTTAATTGTCCAGTCTTTTCTTTTAATAGATTGGCTTTTTGAGCCTCTCCATTTTTATATAAAATCCCTATTTCTTTGGAAAATGTATTGGATTGTGACAAGGTATCATCCAATTTTGTTTGCGTTGTCTTACGAGTTTCGTCTGCTTGTAACACCTCTTCAAATAGTTGTGTAGCATCAAATCCTCGCTTGGTAAGCGCTGTTATAAATTTTTCTTTGTTTTCGCGTATTTCGTTTACTTGTAACATTTTCCTAAAACTTTAAGCTTGCGAAGTTACACAGACCTATTAGGTTATCAAAACCTGATTGGTCTTATTTACGGTATTAAAAAGAAGGAGGCTTTACCAATCTCCAGCATATTTAAGATCTTCTCCCGAATGGTATTTTAAATATTCAAACTTTAGGTTTAGTATTTGTCTCATATGAAGATAATCATGAGCCAACCAATTAGATAAAAATAATTTTGCAGACATCGCACCTAATTTTGGATGTTGGTAGGAATTATCCCATTTTGGATCTTTTAACTGTTGCAATCCTTGAATCGATTTTTTTCTTTCATTTAATAAAGTTTCCACTTTTGCATTATAATCTTTTTCTAAATATTTTCTTTCAATAACCCTACTAACAGGATCAAATGGGGGTAAAGTGCTTTCAGGGTTTTCCAAAACAGAATGCACTCTTGCTCTAAAATCTTCAATTTCTTCATCTACTAAATGGCATACAATTTCAAGCAAAGACCATTTATTTTGACTTGGCTTCCATAGATATTCTTCTTCTGAACAATTTAAAAGCATGGCTTTAAAAACGTTATTATTTTGTTCTAACTCTTGAATTATCTTAATGGTATTCATCGTTTTTCTTTTTTATGATAATCTTCTGGCGAAGGCAATAACCAATCTGTATGTTTAAAAGGATTCCATTTTTGTGAAGAAATATCTACTTCGGGATTTGTAAATGGAAAAAAGGGACCACCATTAATACTGACCTTAGAATTCATAAAAACCGCAACATCATTTCCTTTTTCTTTTTCTAAATTTTTTATTTTTTGTGCCAATTGCCAAAGTAAATCTGGTTTAGATTTAACCACCCGTCGTTGTTTTTTAGATACTATTTTGCCATAATCATAGACTTTAATTTCTCCTGTTTCTAAGTCTTTTACACGAACCGTTAAAGTTCCGCTTTTCGACCTTAACATCATTCGCCAACTTAGGCGATGTCCTTCTTCAGTCCAAAGAACATCATCTTGGATGACCCAGTGTCGAAGAGGAAGTCCTATTTGAAATATAAAATAAACAGACAATATACCAATCAGTATATTATTGTGTTTAGGAATGATAATTTCATTATTTGTATAGATTTTTTTCTTAGGTAGAAATCGTTTTTGAAGGGTTTCAGAACTAAAGAAAAACAAAGCAAAGGCAATAGACATATATGGAAATATCCCTATTTGAAAAACAATAGAATTAAATAAATGAAAGAATAGGGATAGGTAAAAACCTAATAACCTAGTTCTTTTCCAGAATAACATGGGTATGATTAATAAATCGAATAGGATTCCAAAATAGGCTATTGCATAATGAACCCAAGGCTCTTGTAATAATCCTCCAATGAGCCAATACCCTTTTTTAGATTTCATAAATAACCCAGGAGCAGTACCATTTAGCCAATCGGGATACCATTTGGCTACAGATCCATAAATAAATACAATAGCGACCTGCAGAATTACCATCCATTTGCACCATTGTGGCATTGCAGATGATTTAAAAGAAGGTTTGAATTTTGCATCTAAAGAGAAATCTTTATTCGCTGGCAATAATGCCATCAACCAACATAAAAGCATCATTAAATAATAATGATTATTGTAAGAGGTTTTTTGCATAAAATATACAGAAGTCCACATCAAGGCATAGAAAAACATCGCATAGCGATATTTATAACCCAACATTACCATAAGCCCAAAGACACCCATGAGAACAAAGTAGAAATACATACCAGTTCCTATAAATACTTGTAAAAAATCGAAGCCTATAAAATTAAATGTAAACTCGGGCTCTACTAAAACACGACGAACCCAGCCGGTTGCAATTGCTCCAAAAGCCTCTAATGTTATTAATAATCCGAATACCGCTCTAAAAAGAACAAGACCTGTATTATCAACTTGTTTAAAGAAGCGATTTTTCATTTTATTCTATATAGTTTCTTGCAAATATTTCATCTTCTCGAATTGCATTTTTTAATTCTTCTACGGAATTAAACTTTTTCTCATCCCTAATTCTAGAGAGGAACTCAATTTGGATATGTTGATGGTATAAATCTTTATTATTATCTAGAAAGTAGGTTTCTATGGTTTTTACGGTTCCGCCAACTGTTGGATTTGTGCCAATATTTGTCATTCCGAATACCTTCTTCCCAGAAATTTCTGATTGTACAATATACACTCCTTCTTTTGGAATGAGTTTGTATTCTTCTTCTATTTGTAAATTCGCAGTTGGGAAGTCTAAGGTTTTACCTATACCACGACCTTTTACAATAGTGCCCGAAAGCATAAATGGATAGCCTAAATATTTATTTGTGGTTTCAATATCACCCTCTTTAATGGCGGCTCTTATCTTCGTAGAACTTATAGAAACATCTTCTAATTGTTGAGCGCTTATTTCTATGACTTCAAAATCATAGGTTTTTCCAAATTCTTTTAGATCTTCTATGGTAGCATTTCTATTTCTACCAAAACGATGATCATAACCTATAATTATTTTTTTTAAGTGTAATTTATTTACTAAAATATCTCTTACAAATTCAAGAGCTGTCAATCGAGAAAACTCTTTAGAGAATGGGTGGACAATTAATTGATCCAATCCTGTTTTCTCTAATAATTTTTTTCGTTCCTCTATGGTATTGATCAATTTAATATCTGCATCTTTTTGCAAAACCATTCTAGGGTGCGGAAAAAAAGTGAGTACTACAGATTCTAAATTATCCTTTTGGGCAGTTTTCTTTAAACGATCTAAGATTGCTAAATGACCAATATGTACTCCATCAAAAGTGCCAATAGTTACCACGCTAGGGCGGGTGTTATTATAGGAAGATACTGAGGAGAACTCGTTCATATTATTTTCCGTTAAATGTATTCATTGTATTGGTTATTCCTGCCAAACCGAAAGATTTAATAGCTTCAGTTGCTTTTAATAATCGTTCCGAAAGTTGTTTTTCTTCTTCTTCAATCCATTCCCCAAGAACATAATCAATTTGTTTGCCTTGAGAAAAAGTGTCGCTAATTCCAAACCTGAAACGGTTGTATTTCGTAGTATTTAATATATTTTGGATGTCCTTAAGACCATTATGTCCACCATCACTACCTTTAGTTTTAACTCTAAAAGTTCCGAAGGGAAGATTTAAATCGTCTGTAACTATGAATAAGTTCTCTAGAGGAATCTTTTCTTTTTCAAGCCAATATCTTACTGCCTTCCCACTAAGATTCATATAAGTGCTAGGCTTTAACAATAGAAAGGTTCTCCCTTTTAATTTATAGGTAGTTATATCCCCAAGCTTTGCACTTTCAAAAATAAGAGATTCTTTTTCTGCTAAAAAATCAAGAATTTTAAAGCCTATATTATGCCTTGTATTTTCATATTTAGGGCCAATATTTCCTAATCCTACTATAAGAAATTTTTTCATGGGGTCGCCTTCAGTTAATAATCTGTTGGAAGTATTTGTAAAAAGTTTTCTTAATAATGAAAACATAGGGTTTTAAATCTTCCGTAAAAATAAAAAAAAGACTGTCGATAAGGACAGTCTTTTTTTAAAAGTATAATATTTTTTTTACTATTAAGCTTCCGCTGGAGCCTCAGCACCTTCTTCACCTTCTGCAGCACCTTCTTCACCTTCTGCACCTTCTTCTTCTTCTTCTACTTCATCTTCAACAGCAACACGAGAAGTTCTAACTTGACAAACTACTCTTTTTGCTTCTTGTAAAATAGTATAATTCTCACCACTTAAATCGGCAACAGTCATAATCGCACCAATTTTCATTTCAGAAATATCAGCATTTAAAAAATCAGGAAGATTTTTAGGTAATGCTTTCACACGTAAAGAACGATTTACGATACGTAAAGTTCCACCATTACGAACTCCTGGAGAACTTCCAGTAATACGAACAGGAATCTCCATACTTACTTCTTTATCATCAAAAATTTGATAAAAATCGATGTGTAGAATATTATCTGTTACAGGGTGAAATTGTATGTCTTGAAGAATAGCTTCTATTTTATTGCCATCTTCTAATGCAATTACTACTGTGTGTACATCTGGAGTGTAAACTAAATGTTGAAATGCTTTTGACTCTGCTGAAAAATGTATAGCCTTTTCTCCTCCGTATACTACGCAAGGAACCTGACCAGCATTACGTAAGGCTTTTGTTGCTTTCTTGCCTACGATTTCTCTTTGAGATCCGTTGATTGTAATTGATTTCATTTTATTTGTTTTTTTATTAAAAAATTATCAAGCTTACCTTAATTAATAAGCGGGTGCAAAGATGCGGCTTTTTCTGAATAGGAAAAAGAAAATAAGAGTCTTTTTTAATGAGGTGTTCTTGCTGAAATTCTGAGAGTTACATCAAAAATTTAGAGCTGATAGATTTATTAGAATTTACACTCTGCATCACATCAGCAAAAAATTTGGCACAACTTAATACTTTTACTTTTGAACATTCTCTTTTTGGAGGGATAGAATCGGTTACAATTAGCTCTTCTAATTTTGAGTTTTCAATCTTTTCATAAGCATCTCCAGAGAGAATAGCATGAGTACAAATAGCTCTAACACTTAAAGCTCCACGCTCAATCATTAAGTCGGCTGCCTTGGTAAGTGTACCGGCAGTATCCACCATATCATCTACCAAAATAACGTTTTTGCCTTCTACATTTCCTATGAGTTCCATATGGGAAATGATATTTGCTTTTTCACGCTGTTTGTAGCAAATTACTACATCGCTACCTAAAAACTTTGAATAGGCATATGCACGTTTAGATCCTCCCATATCTGGAGAAGCAATGGTTAAGTTATCTAATTTTAAGGATCTTGCATAAGGCAAGAATATAGTAGAGGCAAAAAGATGATCTACTGGTTTTTCAAAAAACCCTTGTATTTGATCTGCATGCAAATCCATAGTTATAATACGAGTAGCTCCTGCAGTTTCAAGCATTTTAGCAACTAATTTTGCTGCAATAGGGACTCGAGGTTTGTCTTTTCTATCTTGTCTAGCCCAACCAAAATATGGTAAAACGGCTGCGATATGTTTTGCAGAAGAACGCTTGGCAGCATCCAGCATTAATAACATTTCCATTAAATTGTCACTATTAGGATGTGTAGAGCCTACAATAAAAACACGGCTACCTCTAATAGATTCCTCAAAGGAAGGTTGAAACTCACCATCACTATAGGTGGAGGTGATTACGTTTCCTAATGGAATTCCGTATTCTTTGGCAATTTTTTCTGCTAATTCTTGACTTTGCTTGCAGGCAAAGATTTTAGATGGAGGAGTTGGTGTAGACATTTTTAGCTTGTGTTGTTGTTGTTGCGGCAAAAGTAAAATTAATAACAACTGTTAACCAAAAAATGAAGCTATTAATTATCATAACTTATTATTTTAATGCTTATTTTTGCGCTCTACTTGCTCAAGTGGTGGAATTGGTAGACACGCTGGATTCAAAATCCAGTGCTTCACGGCGTGCGGGTTCGATTCCCGCCTTGAGTACATAAAAAACCTTAACATTTTAAAATGTTGAGGTTTTTTTTGCTATTTATTTTTTCAATTTTCTTTTTGCTATATATATTAATCCAAGCAATACGATTATAAATAGTAAAACAAAAAAAATACCTAGGGTGTTGTCATTCATAATCTTTGATTTTAAATTAATTATACAGCAAAAATAATTCTGTATGTTCATTTTAGATATGACAGACTATGTCAGGAATAGTTAAAATAATCACAACAAAAAAGCTATTACATTTCTGCAATAGCTTTTTAGTTAGTTAATTGTTGTATGTAGTTAGATGTTTATTATAAATCCCCAAGTATAATAAGATATCTTCATTAACAAAAAAAAGATTACAACATACCCAATTAAAACTCTTAGTTCATCAAAATTAAATTAATTAATAAAGCTTTGCAATACTCAATTTGAGTAAATCGATGCTCATAAAAAACCCCAACATTTTAAAATGTTGGGGTTTTTTAGTTTGATACAGTTTTAACTATTTATTTCTTTATAAGTTGTTTCATAGCATATCCATTTTTACCTTTAATTACAACCATGTAGATGGCACCAGCTAAACGAGATACATCAATAGTTACTTCGGTTCCCATATTGCTTAAATCCATCGTTTGAATTAACATTCCTTTTATATTGTATATCTCTACGGTATTTAAATTAAGTACTTGTGGATTATTTAGTATCACATAATCATTTGCTGGATTAGGATACATTACGATGCTTTCAAGGTTTAGGTCATTATCGCCAATACCAAGAATTGTTTCAATAGTAAGTTCAAAAGTACAAGTGCTAAAATTACTAGCCTCATCCTTAGCATCAATGGTTATGGTATAAACACCTTCAGTAAGTAATGTTCCAGCTTCTGGAACCTGTGTGATATAAAGCATTTCAGATTCAGTACAATTATCTGTTGCACTCGCTTCTCCATTTGTAAAGAAATCTGGAACTTCCCAGAATGTCTCACCATTTTCCAAGAAATGTATTTGATCTTCTGGACAATTTAGCTCAGGAGCCTCCGTATCTAAAACAGTAATAGTAGCAGGGCATGTTAAGACATTACCATTACCATCATCGCTTGTCCAAGACACTATTGTTTCACCAACTAAAAACTTCTCACCATCAAGCGTAGATGTTCCATTAATGTCATTGATTACCGTCAAACCTGTACAGTTGTCTGTTGCTATTGAATCAAATTCATCTCCAACGATAACATAATAACATTGACCAGGGAAATTCCCTGCAACAATATCTTCAGGACAAGTTAAAACAGGTTCTTCATTGTCATTCACAGTAACATCGAAAGTACATACATTGGTATTCCCAGAAGCATCTGTTGAAGTAACAGTTACCGTTGTAGTTCCTAATGAGAATACACTACCAGAAGCAGGTACACTAATAGAGGTTGCTCCAGCACAGTTATCAGTTGCGGAAGTTGTAAAGGTTACTAAAGCATCACATTGTCCAGGATCATTACTTACTGTAATGTCTGCAGGACAAACACTTACTGGATCTTCGTCGTCATTAACTGTAATCGTAAAAGAACAAATTGACGAATTCCCCGCAAGATCTGTTGCTGTAAACTGAATTGTAGATATTCCTAAAGGGAATATATCATCCGGATCTGGTCCACCAGTTTGAGTAATTATATCCAAATCTCCATCAGGATCTGTTGCAGTTGCAGAAATAAAGAAAACCTGTGCGCCACAAACTCCCGTATCGTTAGACACTACAATTGTGTCGGGACAAGCAATAATAGGAGCTACGCCCATGTTAATTCCTACTATTAATGGGTCGTGATCGGATGCTCTAAATGAATTTGCTTCAAATATTGGTAAGGCATTCGATTTACGAGCAAACGATGGTTCACCTGGATCCTGAATACCATCATTATAATCAAATACATTAGCTTCATCAGCATTAATATGCCAAGCAGCAGCATCTGTAATTTGTGTCATAAGACTTTGGCTAGCTAAAGCATAGTCTAAATATCCTAATTGTCCATCAAAAACATAACTATATGCATCATCTCCTAAATAGGCATCAAGAAGATCCACAAAATCATCGGAAGTTCCATCGGTATTATCCGCACCTAATTTAAGTGCGTCAATTGGAGTTTCATTACGATAAGAGTTAAGATCCCCAATGATCATAAAATCTGGATCTAAACTATTTGTTGGGTCTGTAGCTAACCAATTCACAAGAGCAATAGCTGCATTGGTTCTAGTAATGTTACAATTTCCAGCACCATCACCTAAATCAGGATCACCAATACTGGCGCAAGAAGAACCTTTAGATTTTAAATGATTAACAGCAACAGTTAATTTTCCACCATTACTAATTTGAGTAAATGTTTGTGCTAAAACAGGACGATTTTTAGTATCGTCAAAAAGTGGATCTACTGAGCTATCTAAAATAGCAAAGGCACCTTCTTCAGAAACGGTCGCTGTATTATAAATAAAAGCTGTAGTGATAGCATCTGTACCTATCATTCCTGTATCTACAGCAGCATAGGTAATACCACAAAGAGTATTAATTCCATTAAGCCCGTTTAATAAATCATCCAAAGCTACCATCCCATTGTTTTCTATTTCAATAAGCCCTACTATATCAGCGTTCATATTACAAATAGCGGCTGCAATTTTCACTCTCTGACGGTCAAGCTCGGCAGCTGAATCTGCACCTCTTTCCCCAAATGTGGTGAAAAAGTTTAATACATTAAAACTTGCAACTTTGAAAGTTCCGCCAACATCTGGTGGTAAAACTGAACGGGCATTGGTAGGGGTGAAGTCGTATGTAAAAGCCTCTTCCACCGGTCTAATTCTCCAAGCATCGGTACCAGATTGCCCTGAAAAGGACCAGTGCATAATACCTTGTAAATTGCTTATTTGATCTCCACCTCTAATGAAATTTGTATTGCTTGCTCCTGGACGTGGCCAGAAATAAGGCTCATCAGGACCAAATGAAATGGCATCTGATTGTATGTTGTTGTCATCATCTAAAATAATTCGAGATTGATCTAATTGGCTTATATACGTATTATAATTAGCCACATCTGGTTCATCCGAATCCGTAAACTGTCTTATTCTATTATTAGCCGAAAGCACCAATTGTCCATAACGTGCTAATTCAAAATATTCACTTACTACTAGGTCTGTGGTAATATTAACCAACATTCCCTCTGTGCTTTCGAAAGTTCCTTCTGCTTCGGTACTTGACCCAGCAGGAAGTACTATAGAAGCTGAAGTTGGTAATACATTTCCAGAACTATTTACAATTATATCACCACTAGGAGCAGTCACGTCTATTTGTGTCATTCCGAAGAAATCTACAGCAAGACCAGTTACAGTAACGGCATCACCTACAGTAACACTAGTACCACAACTATCACAATACACAAAAATGCCTTCTGAAGTTGCAGCGTCGCCATCTGCATCTACATCCTCCTCTTGAATAAAGAAACCACTAAGTTGATCTGTATCTTGAAAATCTCCTACTACAATTGCGTCAACACGTACAGTAGCTCCTGCCATTGGGCTTATTAAACCACTACCTTGAACGTCATGAATAGAGGAAAGAAGTATAGGAACTACAGCCCCATTTATTTCACCCGGTGTTGGCTCTAATTGAGCGTAAGTACCTGTATTTCTTGCTCCACCAGCACCATTCGGAATTCTTTGATTAGAATGACTAGGACTATCTCCTAATTCTCCTTCATTAATTTGTGCTTGCCCAGGATTTAGTAAAACAAGCAAACCTGCATCATCAGCATCGTTGGTGTCATAGACCAAGGCATCTACTAAATTGACTGTTGAAACAGGAGTTCCATTAGGAAAATCTGTATCGTCACCTGTATATATAGCAACAGCATCTGCTCCGTTTTGGAAAGAATTACTGCCTACGATTAAAGAGACATTCGGTACCGCAGCATTTCCTAAAACAAAGTATCCATTAGCATCTGTACTAAACCCATCCAAATCGAAAGCGTTATAACTTGAATCACCATTTCCATTAAACAGCACTACAACTAGTCCAGATAGGGAAGTGTTACCTGTTCCACCATCATACAATTCTACAAATTCCATAATATCGGATCCAGCAGTATCTGCATCTAATTCATTAATAATAATTTCTGCCACTGGTGCAGGAGCTCCATTTATGGCACCCGGTGTTGGTTCCATTTGCGCATAGGTAGCTGTATTTCTAGCACCTCCTGCTCCGTTTGGAATACGTTGTGAAGAATGTGCGTCTTTATCACCAGCTCCATCTTCATTAATTTGTAACTGGCCAGGATTTAATAAAGCTAGTAAGCCTGGATTATCGCCATCGTTAGTGTCGTAAACAAACGCGTCAATTAAATTTACAGTAGTCACAGGCGTATCATTTGGAAAATCTGTTTCGTCTCCTGTATACAAAGCCGCAGCATCTGCTCCGTTTTGTATTCCATTACTAGGTATTACAATAGAAACATTAGCAACAGCAGCATTACCTATTACAAAATACCCTTCCGCATTGGTAAATTGACCATCTAGATCGTAAGCTGCATAACTTGCAACGTCAGAACCATTATAAAGTACTAAAACGAGTCCATCTAAAGGAGAATTTCCAACCCCACCATCATACAATTCTACAAACTCCAGGGTATCAGTTCCGGCAGTATCTGCATCTAATTCATTAATAATAATTTCTGCTACTGGTGCAGTAGCCCCATTTACAGCACCTGGTGTTGGCTCTAATTGAGCGTAAGTATCTGTGTTTCTAACTCCACCTGCTCCATTAGGAATACGTTGAGAAGAATGAACATCTTTATCACCAGCTCCATCTTCATTAATTTGTAACTGGCCAGGATTTAATAAAG
>OLHJ01000015.1_pt1 | contig 107171 bp, 99 predicted proteins | sample 1609491 | NCBI WGS metagenome assembly OLHJ01 (sample SAMN05416861, study PRJEB24817) | seawater metagenome | isolation source: Sea water | place: Canada:Atlantic | collected 2013-11
CTCATTATAAACAGGAAGTTGTATCGTTATATATGGGGTTTCTTCTTTTAATGAAAGATCAAATTTACTGCAATCTTTCTTTTCTTTTTTTGCTTTTAAAAAATTAAAAAGTAAATTAAGTTGTGCCAAAGCATACAAGAAAATAAGTAGCAAGGCAATCGAATAAATTGCAATAATGATGGTTTCTAAAATCATTTCTTAAAGGAATACTTAAATATCCAGTATAAAATTTTAACGCCCGCAAATATAGCGCCTTTTATGGTTCCTGAAACTTTTGAAACACCTATTCTATTTCTGTAATTAACGGGGATTTCTAAATAGGAATAATTTCTTTTTAATGCTTTTAATTGCATCTCAACCGTCCAGCCATAAGTTTTGTCTTCCATTTTTAGTGCTAATAGCTTATCGTATTTTATAGCTCTAAATGGACCTAGATCTGTAAATGTGGATTTAAAAAAAAGTTTCATTAAACTTGTAGCTAACCAATTTCCGAAAATTTGAGGTTTTGTCATGGATCTAATTTCTCTTAAAGCGGAATTTCTAGCTCCTACAACAAAATCGATATTGTCTTCCATAATTGGAGCAATTATTTTAGTTAATTCCTCTGGATAATCACTATAATCTCCATCTAAAAAAACAATAATTTCTGGACGTAAATCTAAATCAACAACATACTCCATGCCTTTAAGACAGGCATGACCATATCCTTTTTTGGTTTCAGATAAAACAGTTGCTCCTGCTTCTTTTGCAACTTGAACAGTGGTATCTGTGGAGTTATTATTTACTACAATTACTTCAGCAACTATTTCAGGAATATCTTTTATAACAAGTCCTATGGAAGCTTCCTCGTTATACGCGGGTATAATTACATAAACTATGGGCTTCATTATTTTTTATTGATAAGCTTCATTAAATCTACATCGTTTCCTAATAATATATCGGTTGGGTTTATTCTCCCAGTCTCAGGTCCATTTTCTAACTTTAAAACTCCTCTAGGACAAACAGCAGAGCAAATTCCGCAGCCCACACAACTTGCACGAACAATGTTTTCCCCTTTTTGGGCATAGGCTCTAACATCAATTCCTTGTTCGCAATAAGTAGAACAATTTCCACATGAAATACATTGCCCACCATTTGTTGTAATTCTAAACCTAGACTTAAATCGTTGTACTATTCCTAAATATGCTGCTAATGGGCAACCAAATCTACACCAAACTCGGTTCCCGAAAATAGGGTAGAAGCCGGTGCCAATTACTCCTGCGAAGATAGCGCCTATTAAAAAACCATAAATATCTTGAATGGTTTGTGTTTGAATTCCCAATACAGATTGATTCCCAGAAAAATAAGCATATAAAGTAAATCCAGTCATTATTAATGCAAATACTAAGACTCCGTGAACTAACCAACGTTCCAATTTCCAGGATTTTATGGATTTATTAGAGAGTTGTCTATAAGGATCTCCTAAGGTTTCTGCCAATCCACCACAACCACAAACCCAAGAGCAATACCATCTTTTTCCGAAGAAATAAACCATCACAGGAACAATCACAAGCGTTAGAACAATTCCCCATATAAGTATAAATAACCCAAAGCCTCCACTTGCAATTAGCTCGTTTAAATTCCAACTGAAAAAGAAATCGTAATCTAATGGGAATGCATTTTTAAAATCATACCAAGGTTTTTCAAAGCGAACTAATATTTCAGGAATTAAAAAAGCAAAAACTATTTGAAAAAATAATACGGATGTTGTTCGTAAAACTTGGTATTTATTATGACGATATTTTATATACATTCTTACCGCCATAACCGTCATTACTGTGCAATAAAGGAAGCCATATAAAAACCACTGACTAGCAAGGTTTCCACTTAAACTTTCGCTTATTGGATCTACTATATATGTCCAGTTAATAATATAATCTGGACGGAAATATAAGAGCAAATAAAATCCAACTAAAAAGATAAACACCAGCCAACCTATCCAACCTCTGTTCGTTGCAGAACTTAAAAAGATACCATTGTTTTTTATGCCCTTTGGCCCTAAGGTAATAACATTAGGAATTATAAATAATAAGGCACCAATAATTCCTAATCCGAAGGTGAGCCACCAAAAAAGCCCTTTATTATCTTTTACAATTCCCTTACCGGAGTCTTTTGCTAATTCGTAGGCAAAACTATGTGGCTTTGACCAGATTACTTTATCCCATTCACTATTTTGTTTATGAATGTTATTTACAGAATTTAAAGTGTTCACTATTTCTGATGAAAACACAAAGGGTCCATCAAACTCCTTACCAAGAACATTTGCTTTTACCTCATTAATGAATATATCGCTTTTAATCCCTTTATTAGCGACAAACTGGTCAAAATTAGAAGGTGTTAATTCGTATTTTCCTAAAAAGATTAAAGAGATAAAAAAAGCCAATCCAACTAAAAATATTCCTAGCCCTATTTTTTGAATATATTTCATATTAAGCTTGAAGATTAAAGATTCGAGACCAACTTTTTTTCTTTAATTGGATAGTCGTATTGTTTTCTGAATTGAATTTTTCTACAATTTCTTTTTCGTGAAGTTTATAGAATTCTGGGTCAAAGTTTGCATCTGCTAAATGTTCTAACACATATTCAATATTTCTTTTTTCAGTTAAAGCCTTGTCAAAAAACTCGTGACGCATCCTAATTCCGAAGGTATTTATACCTATAAATTCTCGTGTATTTTTATCGTAGTTAATATGAATACATTTTTTGCCACCTTTATATTCCCAATAAAAACGAGCTTCATTTTCTTTGGTTTGCGACCATACCCAACCATAGGTTTGGTATTCTATATCAAAAAATTTAGCAGAATTAAACCAATGTCCTGGTTTGTATTCAGTTCTATTGCCACAAATAGTTTGTGCAAGGGTTTCTCCCATCATTCTGCCTGTATACCAAACCGCCTCTATAGGTCTTCGTTGGTCTATAGCTTCATTTTGTTCTGCACAATCGCCAATAGCATACACATCTTTAATATTGGTTTCTAAGTTTCGATTTACTTTTATACCTCTTCCTAATTCTATACTTCGACCAGGCTCAGCACTAATTTCAGAATCTTTTAAAAAATCAATGTTTGGAGAAACTCCAGCTGTTAATCCGACAACATCACAAAAGATTTCTTCACCAGTTTCTTCTAAAATTACAGATTGTACCTTTCCATTTTCGTCAGCTTTAATTTCTTTTAAATTAGTACTTAAGCGTAAATCGATGCCATTACTTAGTATTTCATTATTGATCATAGTAGATTCGCCTTTTGGTAAAACACCATTCCAAAAGCTAGCTTCCCGTACTAAAAAAGTAACAGGAATATGCCGAGAATGCAGCATTTCAGCAAGTTCAATTCCTATTAATCCACCACCAACAATAACAGCACGTTTACAGACTTTATTATTAGGAGCGTATTCTTCCAATTTTTCTAAATCTTGTTTATGGTACATGCCCATAACGCCATCTAAATCTTGACCCGGCCATCCAAATTTATTTGGTTTTGAACCAACCGCTAAAATTAGTTTGTCGTAAGGAAAAACTTCTCCATCCGAAAAGATTAAGGATTTGTTTTTGGAATCTACTTTAGAAACATAGCCTTTTTTAAGTTCGATTCTGTTTTTACTCCAGAAATTATTTTCATAAGGTTGGGTATGTTCAAATTTCATATGTCCCATATACACATACATTAAAGCAGTTCTTGAAAAGAAAAATTCTGTTTCTGCAGAAATTATGGTAATCTTTTTGTCGGAAAGTTTCCTAATATGTCTTGCAAGGGTTACTCCTGAAATCCCATTTCCTAGTATGACAATATGTTCCATAAAATTGATTGTTGAAGGTTATGTCGAAGTTAAAGATAATTACTTAAAGTATTTTAAAAATATAATGGATACATGAATAATAATTAATGTAAGATTATGCTATGTTATTCGATTTAATATGAATGAAAATAAAAGGCAGTAAATAAATTTAGTTGCCTAGTTTATAAGATTAAAAGAAGCCAAAAAGGTTGGAGTAATCCTGAAATTTTTAACTAATTTCGCTAGCTTTTGCAATAGCCGAATATTTAAGTTTTTTATGAAATTAAAAGCAGCACTTTTTTTTATTTTACTAGCAACATTTACTTGCTATTCACAGAATCCAATTGAAACAACACAACAAAAAAGTAGAAAGGGAACTTTTTATTTTTATTGGGGTTGGAATATAAGTTGGTATAGTGATTCAGATATTGAGTTTACTGGATCGGGTAATGATTTCACACTTTCTAATGTAGAAGCTCAAGATAGACCACAACCGTTTGGTTATGAAAAATATTTTAAAATTGAAAATGTCACAAAACCTCAATACAATGCTAGATTGGGGTATTTTTTTCATGAAAATTATAATGTTTCTTTGGGTTTTGACCATATGAAATATGTTGTTGATCAGGGTCAGACCGTACAGATTTCTGGGACTATTGAAAACTCTGGTACGGATTACGATGGTACTTATAATGGTGAAGATGTTGTGATTGAAGAAGGGTTTTTAAGGTTTGAACATACAGATGGTTTGAACTATATAAATACTGAGGTTAGAAGATTTGATGAAGTTTGGTCTATTCATAAAAATATTAAATTGAATCTTACAGAAGGCCTGGGTATTGGAATGCTATATCCAAAAACTAATACAAATCTATTAGCAAATGAGCGCTATGATGATTTTCATATTGCAGGATATGGTGTACATGCTGTTGCAGGTGTGAATGTTACTTTTTGGGATCACTTTTTTATACAAAGTGAATTTAAGGGGGGATTTATTAATATGCCAGATATTAGAACTACAAATAATCCAAACGATAGAGCAAGTCAAAATTTTTGGTTCTCCCAGTGGAATTGGGTTTTTGGTTATGCGTTTAATCCTTTTGATGCCAAAAACAAAGAAGATTAATTTCTTACATTTTTGTTAAGGCCATTTTCTTAAAAAGAAATTAATTGTATTTTGAAATTTATTTTCAAGATATGAGATGCCTTCTTTTTCTGCTTTGTTTACTTTTTAATTCTACACTTTTAATTAGTTGTTCACAGAAAGAACCCAAGATTAATGGAGTTAGTTTTGTTGCCTCTCCCAAAAAAGTAAGCCAAGAACATATAGATCCAGTTATAAAACTAAACGCTAACCATGCTGCGATTATGCCATTCGGATTTGTAAAAAATTTAAATCACCCAGAAGTTCAGTATAATTCGGAAAGGCAATGGTTTGGTGAATCGAAAGAAGGGGTAAAGCAATATATAGGGATTTTGCACGAAAATAATATTCAAGTCATGCTAAAGCCTCAAATTTGGGTTTGGCAAGGAGAGTATACTGGACATTTGCAAATGCATACCGAAGAAGAATGGAAGGTTTTTGAAGTCACCTATAGAATTTTTATTTTGGACTTTGCTAAGGTTGCCCAAGAATCTCAAGTTGAAATATTTTGTATTGGTACCGAATTAGAACAGTTTATTGTTCATCGTCCCGAGTATTGGAATTCTTTGATTTCTGAAATTAAAGAAGTGTATTCTGGAAAACTTACCTATGCTGCTAATTGGGATGAATACAAAAGGGTTCCCTTTTGGGATCTGCTAGATTATATAGGAGTGGATGCTTATTTTCCTATTTCCGATAAAGAAACACCAACTCTAGAAGAGGCACAAATAGGATGGGAACCTTGGAAAAAAGAGATGCAAACACTTTCTCTTTCTTTAAATAAAAAGATACTGTTTACTGAATATGGTTATAGATCTGTGAACTATACAGGAAAAGAGCCCTGGGATAGCAATAGAGATAAGTCTGGTGTAAATTTAGAAGCACAAAATAATGCTACGAAAGCCTTGTTTGAAGAAATTTGGGAAGAAGATTGGTTTGCAGGAGGATATGTTTGGAAATGGTTTTTGCAATATGATGAAGTTGGAGGAGTGGAAAACAATAGGTTTACGCCACAAAATAAACCGGTAGAAGATATTATTAGGGGGTATTATAAGCTGAATTAATTGGATTGAGTTGCTATATGCTTCTTGTAATACCTATAAATATCATCTGCGGAAGCTCCAAACCAACACTTAACATAAATAGCCCAAAAGTGATATTGTATAGTCCAAATTCCTTTTTGGTTGTACAATCTTGCGGAGGTGATAATCCATTCCTGTATTACCACAAATTGCTTTCGTTTATAAAGCTCATTGATTAAAATATTGTCTTCATAAATCCTATATTTTTCATCATAGCCTCCAATATCATTAAATAGCGACTTTGTAATAAACTGACTCTGATCTCCACCACGACAAGCCCTCCATTTAAAATGAGTAAGCCAAGAAGCCAATTGCAACCACCAATGAGAGTGATCGAATTTCATTTTAAAACAACCTGCTAGATTTCCTTTTTCTACTTCGTTTATAATTAATTGATCAAAATTTTTGGGAGGTAAACTATCGGCGTGCAAAAAATAAAGAATTGATCCTTTTGCTTGACGAGCTCCTGTATTCATTTGGATAGCTCTTCCTTTTGTTGCTGTTATTAAAGTTATAGTCTCCTCGAGCGCAGTCGAGAGGTTTTTATAAGGTCTCGACTGCGCTCGACCAGACAGGATATTAGTAACAATTTCCCTTGTACCATCACTACTGCCACCATCCACAATTATGATTTCAGAAATATTTTGTTCAACAGAATTATCTTTTAAATGGATAAGTAATTTACCTATCGTATCTGCTTCGTTTAATACAGGGATAATTATACTTATCATATGTTAAACATACAAAATATCGGTTTTATATTATTTTAATACTTATTCAATTTCGTTGAGATTCCAATTGTAATCCTTGTATGCTACTTTGGTATTTGCTTCAATTTTCACAGTACTATACTTATTTATATAAGCAATTAAATCCTGTTCTCCTTTTTCTGAAAAGTCCTTTTTATACCATTTAAATATTTTAGATAGCTTTGGGTTTTCTGGAGAAATATCATTTTCACTACTGTTGATGAAATCTACTGTTACCCGTTCTAATTGTTCTTCTATTTTTGACGCAACAAAGGCTTCATTTAATAATTTTGGACAAGAATAAGAAGCGCAATTAATAGCGAAATGAATTCTTGGTTCCTTCATTTTCCTTAGAAATTTATGCTCAATATCTCCTAAGGAATAATAATTGTCACCTATTTTAATATTGGCTGTTTTCCAAGGGGTTTTAATTTCTTTAATGCTTTTTACAGGATAATTTTTAAGAATTAAATCTATCGTAGCTGCATTGTAAAGGTTGGTATAATATGCTAGCTGTTCCTGTTGATTCCAACTGTCATCTGGCACATTTATGGAAAGGTGGTTTAAATAACTGGTTAATTGATCCTGATCTTTTAAAAAATTATTATAGGCTACAAAACCATTGTCATCAACGTGTTTTTTCAGTAAAACATCCCAGATTTTATGATCTGGAAATACAATAGGTTTATTTTGCGCCGATGTAGAATTATAACTAAATAAAACAAAAACGCACAAAAATAAACTTGTAATCAACTGTGATTTTTTCATAAAAATATTTTAACAACAGCCGCCACCATCATAATGATATGTAGATTCTGAAATATAAATATCATCTCTACCTAACTCTTTTAATTGTTTAGCTGTTTTATCACAAATGGCTAAAGGTTGATTTTTTACTAAAACATGTCCTTTTTTATCATCAAAATAATCTTCATCACCATAATAAATTGCAGCTTTTCCTGTAAAAATACAAGGACCATCAGGTAAAACAGGATCTTTAATTGCTGCTACTTCTATACTTTCAATAAAGATTAGCTCCTCTGTTAGGTAGTTTTTTGTGTCAAGGATTCTATAAGGTTTCCGAGCTCTAATTTCAATGGTTCCAAAACCAGCATCGGTTAATGCCTTTACATAATCTTTAATTGGCAAACTTCCACTTAAACATAGAGCACGAAGGCGGTCATCGTTTCGTAAAGTTTCATTCATTGGTTGCTCACAAGTAGGGTCACTCATCACTAATCTTCCTTGTGGTTTTAAAACCCGATACATTTCTTCAACGGCACGTTTTAAATCTTCTGCTTTAAATATATTGAACAAGCAGTTTTGAGCGGCGACATCAATAGAGTTGTCTGCTACCGGAAGATTTAAGGCATCTCCTTTTTTTAAGTCTACAAATTCACTTTTGAACCAAGGATTTAATTCTTCCGCTTCTTTAAAATTTTTACGAGAAGCTTCCAACATTTCATCTACAACGTCAATCCCTATAACTCCTCCTTTTTGACGAGAAAAGTAAGAGAATTGTAATAATTCCATTCCGCCACCAACACCAACATATAATGTTTTTGGGTTGTTGGTTAAATCGCGAGCATTTACGGTACTACCACAACCATAATTCATTTCTTGCATGATTGTCGGGATTTTTAAACCTGGTAATTCCCAAATAGGATTGGTAGTACAGCATAATCCAACATCGGGTGTTAATGCTGCATCTTTATATAAATCGTTTGTCGCGTCTAAGTAGCTCATATTATTTGTTTTGTCTTTGCGAGGAATGAAATAACGTGGCAATCTTTTGGAGAGATTCCTTCACTTCGTTCGGAATGACCTTATAATGTTTTTATCAATTCGGTAAATAAAGTAATCATATGGGGTTCTGCTTTACCAGCAATAGCAATAATTTCTTCAATATTTACTGGCTTCAGATTATCTGGGTCGCATTCATCTGTTAAAACTGACACGGCAGCAACCCGTAAATTTAAATGATTGGCTACTATTACTTCAGGAACGGTACTCATCCCTACAGCATCTGCACCTATAATATCTAAATAACGATACTCTGCTCTAGTTTCAAGATGTGGCCCCATTACACTAACATAAACCCCTTTTTGAAGTTTTATATTTTGTTTTGCAGCTATTTCTTCCATTTTAATATTCATTTCTAAATCATAAGGAGCACTCATATCTACAAAACGTTCTCCCATTTCTTCCACACCTTTAAAAGCCAATGGAGAACCTCCTAATAAGTTAATATGGTCATCAATTAGCATAATCTCCCCTTTTTTATAGCTTTTATTGATTGCTCCAGAAGCGTTGCTAACCAGTAATTTTGAAATGCCTAATTGCCGCATCACCCGAATTGGGAAGGTAACATCATAATGAGAATAGCCTTCATATAAATGAAATCGCCCCTGCATCACAACCACTTTTTTACCCGCTAATGTTCCATAGATAAGTTTTCCTTTATGAAACTCTACGGTTGCTGTTGGGAAGTTTGGAATGTGATTATAACTAACACTTTCTACTATATCAATTTCGTCTACTAGTTTTCCTAATCCTGTACCGAGTACAATACCAATTTCGGGGTTTTCAAATCCTTTATTTTTTAAGTATTCAACGGATTCTTGAATGTATTTTGTCATAATTTTAATCTATTTTAAAAATTGTTGAAAAACTTTTTCTCCTCTAATATCCTCAAAAACATCAATATCATTTCTAAGAGCTAAAAGTTGATAAGTCTCGTTTTTCAGGTCACTTAATGTTTCTTTAAGAACAGAATCAGATCCCCATTTTTTATGTTTAAATAAGGCAGGGTTCATCCTATTCATTCCTATTAAATAATAACCTCCATCCTCTGCAGGACCAAGAACAAAGTTATGGTTTTTTAAAGCGTTAAAAGCTGCTTCTAAATCAATTTCAGAAATGTCATATAGATCACTCCCAATGAGTATAATGTTTTTAAAACCATTTTTAAATCCTTTTTGAATAGCATATTCCATTCGCTCCCCTAAGTCTTTCCCAGATTGCTGTTTTTTACGATAAATAGTTTTATCCCAAATATCATTATCTCTAACTTTTACAGAATAATGTACTTGCTTTTCAACTTTTAAATTTTTTGTTATGGAAAGAGTATGCTGTAGTAAAAATTTATAAATATTTAAGGCAGCTTCATTTCCAATTGTTGCGGAAAGCCTTGTCTTTACCTTTCCTAATTCTGGATTCCTTGTAAAGATAATAAGGAGGTTATTATTCATAAACTGCAGTTCCATTTTTCAGCCATTTACTCCATTCTTTAGAGAATACGTGAACGTTTTCGGTTTCATTTCCAGATGGATCAACAACCGTATAATTTTTATTTTTCCATTCTAATATTCCTCCGTAGAGGTTATTTACATTAGAGTACCCAGCTTTTATTAGCTTATCAGCAATCACTTCAGATCGAATTCCTAGGGTGCAATAAACTACAATTAGACTGTCTTTGCTTTTAATTATATCTGAAATTCCTTCTATTGAAAAATGATCATAGCCAACAAAAGCAGCCGACGAAATATGGCTTACATTAAATTCTTTTTGCTCTCTACTGTCAAGAATAACTGTTTTTCCTTGTTCCTGAAACATTCTCAATTCGGTTGCTGAAATATATGGAACCTTGTTTTTATTATGCTTTTTTAGAGTTTGGTCTAGACTTTCTTGAGAATAAGCAGAGAGCCCAATTAATGACAATAGCAGATATAAAATTTTATGTTTCATAGAATGGGATTCCTTCCTTCAAAGACATTTTTAAGCAACTGTACCTTGACAACTACTTCCTGCACCCGCAGTACATCCATAGCAATGTTGGGATATTATGATATTTCGATTTTGTAATAATTCTTCATTATATTCTGAAATATGCTGGACTTTACTAGAAACTTTTAGTTTTAGCATCTGATTGAAATCACAATCGTAAAGAAAACCGTCCCAGCTTACTGAAATGGTATTGGTACACATTACTTTTTCTACAGCTACAGGATTATAGGCTTCTACTAAATTATACATATAATCTTCGTAATTATCGGAAGCTATTAAATAATCTAAAAACCTTGAAACAGGAAGATTGGTAATAGCAAATAGACTATGAAATTGGATCCCGAAGTCTTCTAATAAAGCCTTTTTAAAATCACGTTCCATACTCACTTGGTCTCCTGGTAAAAATGCACCGCTAGGATTATAAACCAAGTCTAGTTTTAGGGAACTTCCAGGCATTCCATAGCCAATAGCATTTAGTTCTTGTAATGCTTTTATGGATTTGTCGAAAACCCCATCTCCTCTTTGTTTATCTGTTTTTCCTCGTGTCCAATGCGGCATAGAACTGATGACATGGACCTTATTGTTTTTGAAAAATTGAGGTAAATCGTAATATTTTTTATTTGCTCTAATAATGGTCAAATTACTACGAACAATAAAATCTTCTATTCCCGCTTTAGAAGCTTGTTCTACAAACCATCTAAAATTAGGATTCATTTCTGGTGCTCCACCGGTAAGATCTAATGTAGTAGCATTTGTTTTTTTTATGACCTCTAAGCATTGTTCCATAGTATCTCGAGTCATAATCTCTTTTCTATCTGGACCAGCATCTACATGACAATGTTCACATACTTGATTGCACATATAGCCCAAATTAATTTGAAGAACCTCCAGGTTTTTAGGTCGTAATGGAAATTGACCTGTTTCTTCTATTTTATTTGCAAAAGTAGGAAGCTCTTTATCCCCAAAAATCCCATTAGATAATATCTCTAATTGTCTTTGAGCATTTGCCAATTCTTTATTTTGTTTTTTAAGAGACTGTGTGGACATACCTATGTAATGATTGCTTAATTTTTAATATAATAGTATAAATTATTATGTCGAAGAATAAGTGAAATTCTTACATGCTTAATTTATCATATTTATTCATCATCTGTACTCCATGAACTAAGGTCGCTCCGCTTTCAATTGCGGCACCAACATGCACAGCTTCCATCATTTCTTCTTTGGTGATTCCTTTTTGCAAACCGTCTTTGGTATAAGAGTCAATACAGTATGGACATTTAACAACATGGGAAACTGCTAATGCAATAAGTGATTTTTCACGTACTGTAAGCGCTCCTTCTTCAAACACCTTACCATAATAATCAAAAAACTTTGTTCCTAATTCCTCACTCCATTCTGTGATTTTTCCAAATTTCCGAAGATCTTTTGGATCGTAATAAGTATCGTTTGCCATCCTTTTAGAATAAAATAATTAATATCTATTTGAAGTCGAAAGAAACAGAATTCCTTACCCAAAAGCTAAATTTTAAATATAAAATTGTTATAAATGTTTCGTTTATTAAACTTTATATTAGCATTCCAAGAAAATTTACAATGGATTACTTTTTAATTATTACGGAACTTGTTGTTTTAGCAGCAGTATTCGGATATATCAATGTTAGATTTATAAAATTGCCAACAACTATAGGTTTAATGGTGATTACCATACTTTTTACCCTAGGAGTATTTGTGTTAAGCTATTTTGATGCAACGCTTTTAAATGCTGAAAAATATATTATTAATCATATCGATTTTAAAACGGTATTATTAGACATAATGCTTAGTTTCTTGCTTTTTGCTGGAGCATTGCATACCAATTTCGAACAGTTGAAAATTCAACGATGGCCTGTATTGGTTTTCGCTACTTTAGGAACATTGGTGTCTACTTTTTTAGTAGGAATAGGAATGTATTATGGAGTGCAATTGGTAGGTTTTAATATTGAATTTATTTATTGCTTGCTCTTTGGAGCATTAATTTCACCAACAGACCCGATAGCAGTTTTAGGAATTCTGAAAAAAGCAAATGTTCCTAAAAAATTAGAATCTAAGATTGTAGGAGAATCTCTTTTTAATGATGGTGTTGGGGTAGTGGTGTTTTTAACCATTTTTAATATTGCTAGAAAAGGAAATGGACATGTAGAACCGATAGAGATTTTAGAATTATTTGGAGTTGAAGTCCTTGGTGGAATTGCTTTTGGATTGTTATTGGGATGGGTGACTTACAGGTTGATGAAATCAATTGACGATTACGATATTGAAGTCATTATTACTTTAGCAGCAGTTATGGCTGGTACAGCAATAGCACATAAAATTCATGTTTCTGCTCCCTTGGCAATGGTAACTGCTGGTTTAATGGTAGGGAATGATACCATAAGAAATAGTGCGATGTCTAAAATTACCGAAAACTATGTAGATAAATTTTGGGAACTGATAGACATCCTTTTGAATACCATATTATTTGTCTTAATCGGGATGGAAATATTGGTTTTACAATTTGAAACTGGATATTTATTAGCAGGATTAATTGCTGTTCCAATTGTTTTAATTTGTAGATACCTTTCCTTAATTGTACCTGTAAAGTTATTTGAAAAGAAATTAGATTTCGTGCCAAAAACAGGACTTATTATGACTTGGGGTGGATTAAGAGGAGGAATCTCTATTGCCTTAGCATTAGGATTAACAAATGAAATGTATCGGGAATTCTTCTTGGTAATAACCTATGTTGTAGTGGTTTTTTCCATTATTGTGCAAGGATTAACTATTGGTAAATTAGTTAAAAAACTGCAATAGTATTTTGTCTGAACAAACTCCACATCATCACTTTATACTTCATAAGCCCCATGGCTATTTAAGTCAGTTTATTTATGAAGGGAAAAGAAAAAAAAGAAAAAAATTATTAGGAGAACTATACGATTTTCCAATAGGAACTATGGCTATTGGTAGACTTGATGAAGACTCCGAAGGTTTACTGTTTTTAACTACCGATGGGAAAGTAAGCCAAGAGATTCGTAGTAATAAAGTGGAAAAAGAATATTATGTCCAAGTGGATGGAATTATTACAGAAAGCGCCATAGAACAATTGCAAAAAGGGGTTGAAATTGGTTTTGATGGAACAAAATATCTTACCAAACCTTGTAAAGCTTCCTTAATTGAAGAACCAAAATCTTTTCCTTTGGCAGATCGGCATATAAGAGACGAACGTCATGGTCCTAAAAGTTGGGTTTCAATTACTGTAAAAGAAGGGAAGTTTAGACAGGTTAGAAAAATGACAGCAGCAGTAGGTTTCCCAACCTTGCGATTAGTTAGAGTAAGAATTGGAAAAACATTTTTAGAAAATCCAACCGGAAGTGTTATTGAGGTCAATGAGTTTTTATAAACTCATCATATATTGTTTAGGTGTAGTGCCGTATTTCTTTTTAAAAGCACTTATAAAATGACTTGCCGTACTATAGCCTATTTGATTGCTAATCTCAGTGATATTATGTTTTTTTGAAACCAATAGTTTTCGGGCAAACTCCAATTTATAATCCAATAAAAAATTGAAAACAGTATCGCCATAAATATGCTTAAAACCTTCCTTTAATTTTGAAACCGATAAGGATATTTCATTTGCAATTTCATTTAAAGTAGGAGGTTCCGCCATATTGTTAATCACAATTTGTTTTGCTTTTTTTATCTTCTCCACATTGTCTTCATCATCTAAAAAAGGGCATCCTTGGGCATCTTCTTCATTTTTATTAAAATACAAACTCAACAATTCATAAACCTTTCCTTTTAAATACAAATCGTGTAAAGAGCTGTTAATTTGTCCCTTAAAGATCTGATTTAATATTAAAACTTCAGAAGGTGCAAGTTCTTTGTCTAAGTAGTATTTTTTGTCTTTGTTCTCATCATTCAGAAAATGGATTAATCCAGCAATTTTTGAAAAGAAAGAATGAAAAACCTTAATAGATACTATTAAAATTAAATGTTTCCCTTTGGGTTGAATTGTCAAATTAATGGGAAGTTTTTGCTTGGGGTTATAAAGTAAAATTGATTTGGTTTCCTTAATATTTAAGGAATAGTGTTCATTAAAAAATAAACTAGAATCACAATTAACACAAAAATGCAATTGTATAAAAGTTGTTTCCACTTCTTTTAAAAAAGTGAATTTTTCTTCCGAAGTGTTATTAACAGTAATTGCTTTAAACCCTTCTTGGATAACTATCTCTTCAGTCATTTTTTTAACGTTATATTTTTTAATTGCCTCTTTTAATTTATAAAAAATAAATTTTTAGACTACTTCAAAAGTATTAATAATACTAATGTGAACAAAATAAATAAAATTTAAAATTTGCCCTTCAAAAAAAATTTTCAGCGATATTTTACCATAAAGAATCTGTATTTAATTAATGCTAATATACTTTAAACCATGACTTAGGTTTTATAAACAATTCTTTTTTAACGAATTATTAAGGAAAATTTCAGTAACACAATCGGATATTGCGAGTCTAAATAAGAATAAAATTATTTTTAAATGAAAACAAAAACTACTACTTTTTTAACTGCTTTGTTCATTGGAGGAACTATTCTAGCACAGTCAAATAGCGATATTCAGACTAGTCCAAAAATTGATGCAGTGGATACAGAAATTGGAACCATAGCTACTACTATGGATCTTACAAATGTTATAGAAGATAAAGTGCCTATTACTGTAAACCCTGAAAGGTTCAAACAAGATACGGTAACTTATAGATTGCCTAAAGTGATTCCTGGAACTTATGCGGTGAGTGATTTTGGAAACTTCGTTGAAGATTTTAAAGCTTATAATTATGAAGGGGAAGAAATAGGGTTTACAAAAACAGATGAAAATACTTGGATAATCCCTAATGCTACAGAGCTAGATAAGATTACCTATTTAATAAACGACACCTTTGATGTGGAAAACACAGAGGGAATTGCAACACCTTTTTCACCTTCAGGAACCAATATAGACGAAGATAATTTTGTTTTAAATTTACCTGGTTTTATTGGCTATTTTGAGTCTTTAGAGCATTATCAGTACAAATTAGACATCACAGCACCAACTTCTTTAAAGAGATCTTCAGCACTACAGTTAGTAGGTGAAGAGATGAGTAAAGACAGTCTAAGTGTAACTCATAATTATTATGCGCCAAGATATTTTGATATTACAGACAACCCAATGATGTACGGGGATTTTGAGGTGGAAGAATTTCAAGTAGGCGATATTAAAGTAGTGTTAAGTGTGTATTCGCCTAATAAAGTGCATTCTGCATTAGATTTAAAAGAAACGGTTTATGAGATGATGAAAGCTCAAAAAACGTATTTAGGAGATATTAACTCCACTTCCCGTTACGATATATTTTTATATCTATCTGAAATGGATGAAACTTCTCCAACTGGTTTTGGAGCCTTAGAGCACCATACTTCAACAATAGTTGTACTTCCAGAAACGATGCCTATAGAAGCATTAGCATCTAGTATGATTGATGTGGTTTCTCATGAGTTTTTTCATATTGTAACGCCATTAAGTATTCATTCTGAAGATGTACATTATTTTAATTATTACGAACCTACCTTCTCTAAGCATTTATGGATGTATGAAGGGGTAACCGAATATTTTGCAACCTTATTTCAAGTAGATCAAGGATTGGTTTCTGAAGAGGAGTTTTACACTACTATTATGGGGAAAATTCAAACTGCTTCAGGATTGGATGACACTATGAGTTTTACAGAAATGAGTGAAAATGTTTTAGCAAGTCCTTATGCTGAAAATTATTATAATGTGTATCAAAAAGGAGCTTTAATAGGAATGTGTATTGACATTATAATGCGAGAAGAAAGTAATGGAACTCGAGGGATTTTATCATTAATGAAAGAGTTGTCTCTTAAGTTTGGAAAGGATATGCCATTTAAAGACGATATGCTTTTTGAAGAAATTGTGGAAATGACTTATGCCTCTATTGGAGAGTTTTTTGAAACTCATGTTATAGGAACAACGCCTATTGACTATTCCTTATATTTTGAAAAGGCTGGATTAGAAATAACAGTAAATAAAGTAGAAACAAATTATATTCAAAATAATGGAGTTTTAATATTTGCTCCTTCTGAAGAAGGTACTATAAATTTCACAGAATTAGTGAAAGATAATAGCTTTTGGAATGATCAAGGAGTTTTACCAAATGATGTAGTAACTGAAATTAATGGAACTGTTGTAAGTATGCAAAATGCGCAACAAATATTCACTGAGGTTTATATGTGGGTACCTGGTGCAGAAGTTGAAGTGAAGTTACTAAGAGGGGAAGAAGAAGTTATTATTAAAACTACTTTAACTCAATCTTATACTAATGGAAAAAGTCTTAAAGTAAAAGAAGGTGCTAGTGATGCGCAAAATGAATTGCGTAACGCTTGGTTGAAAGGATAGTTTTCTAAATATTTTAAAAGAATAAAAAAAGCCTAACATATTCGTTAGGCTTTTTTGTTTTAGAAAAACATTCTTTTGAGAATTATAGACTTTCTTCTATATATTCTATAGTATATTTTATGGGGCTATTTCTCTCTAACATGGCACTAACACCACAATATTTATTTTTCGAAAGGTCTATAGCTTTTTTTACTTTTTCTTTATCCAATTGAGTCCCAAAAATTTTATAGTTTATTCTAATTTCTGAATAAACTTGAGGATGTTCCTCTGTTAAATCGGCATCGAGATCCATTTCAAAATTGGTAAAAGGAACCCGCATTTTTCTTAATAGAGAAACAACATCTATCCCAGTACATCCAGCTAAGGAAGCTAATAATAATTTCTTTGGACTGGCGCCAGAATCATCACCCATAGGTTCTGTAGCATCCGTTCTTACGGTATGATTTCCAATTTGACTATCGAAAGCCATATTGTCTTTCCAGATTGTTTTTACTTGATGTATCATATTTGTTTTTTTAATTTAATTTTTTAAACCATTGTTTTATTACAATAGCTTGCTTTTTCAAAATCTCTAATGTTTATAGAAATAACAGGAGCATCAGGGAACATTAATTTCAATTCACTAACTATAGTTTTTGAAAGATTGCTTTTTTGTTGGGGACTTCTACCTTCCATGATATTGGCAAAAATATGTATAAAATCATTTTTGGTATTCCCAATGTTATAATACTTAAAAGGGTTTATTCTAACTTTAATATCTCCCTTATCAAAAAGAGTTGTTGACTCTGCTGCATCATATACTTTTTGAATAATTTCTTCTGGAGTTTTTAATTGAATGATATTTTCGTTACAATCTATTACAAAATGTGGCATACTATGTTTTTAATTAGCATTCGCTTTTGATAAAACTTCTGCTTTTTGATTATATTTTTTTGCTTTATTGTTTTTCTTAAGAAGGGTATAAACTTCAGCAATACCTTGTAAAGGTCTTGTTGCTTCAGGATGGTTAGAGATAATCTCTTCATATACATTTATTGCATTATCATATTTTTGATTCTCTTTATAAAATTCGGCAATTGTACAAGCCCAACTTAGACGTAATTGCCCTATGAATTCTTGCTCATTAAAAATAGTCATAAATGAATCAAATTGCTCATAATCATTTGCTCGAATGGCTTTTCTTATTAAGTCAAATTTTGCAAATACGGAAGGTTCTGCAGATAAGTCATAATCTTTGGCACGTTTCTCATAGTATTCATTTACATATTTCATTCCTCCTTTTTCCTTGAATTCATCAAGGTTTTGCACACTCAGTTCAGGATAATTATTAAAGTGTTTTTTAATGCCATGGTACAATGTTGTATAAGGTGTAGATCTGTGTTCTTCTCCTTGAAGTCCTTGATAGGTCCATTTTAGAGCGTTTGGATTTACAGATTTAAAATATGAATTTAAAGAGTCTGTGCCTTTTTTGACTACTCCTTCATTAGTATCAGAGCTATAATAGAATAACTTGTCCTTGGTTTTATTTTGTTTTATCAAACTGTCTAAAGCTTCCATTTTATTGAAAACGGGATAGGGGCTTGCAGCGATATAACTTGTATAAACATGGGGATTAGATATTAGATCTTGTAATACAAATCCTCCTCCATAAGCCCAACCAAACAACAAGCGGTCTTGTTTTGTTCTAAAGTTATTATCTACAAAGGGTATAACTTCATGTTCTAGATAATCTGAGATTTGTTTTGCGCCTGAACTAAAAGTAATGTTTCTTTTGGATTCTATATTATTAATTCCAATAATGATAAATTCTGGAGTTATATCAAACTCAACAAAGGATTGATGTAAACTTACGGTATGCAAGAAAAAACGCTGGCCATCCAATATATACATCACAGGATATTCTTTTGTAGATGTATGATAACTGTCTGGCAGATATATTTGAATCTCTCGTTCTTCATTTAAGAATTTTGAAGCGATCGTATAATTTTTACCTACAATATTATCTATGCCATTGGTTTGTGCAAATCCGAAATTTGAAATTGCAAAAAATAAAGTCAAATATAAAATTGGTTTCTGAATTAATTTTAAATGTTTCACTAGCATTATTTAGAGTTTAAGTTTTTTAAGCTTTTTTCGTAATTAAGTAATTCAGCATCATCATTCTTCTTAGCTAAAACAATAGCCTTTTTATAATGAATTTCGGCGTTTTTTAAATCACCCTGTAGTTTATATATGTTTCCAATTTCATGGTTTAAAAGGGAAGAATTTGGGAATTTATGAAGACCAGTTTTATATAATTTTAATGCTTTATCGAGTTTGTTATTCTTTACGAAATATTGAGCAAAACGATTATACCAAAAATCTCTTGCAATCTCGGTTTTTAAATAATCATCGAAAGTGTCGATATACAATTCAAATCGATTATAATTATCTTCATTCATAGAATAGTAAATCAAAAAATGAATGGTGGTCTCACTAATATTTGTGTCTATAGAATAACGGTCTCCTCTCTGTTTGTAATAGTTTTGGATGGCTTTTAAACCACCAAAATCATCGTATTCTTTAAGAGAAAACTTTCGTAATGGAATATAATCTTGAAATACTTTTAATAGACCATTATGCATGGTTTTGTTTGGTGTAGTATAATGTGTTTCCTCTTGAAAAACTTTAAATATTGCTTTGGTATCTAAGTTTTTCTTTTCTTCAAATAATTTGGCGACATCTTTAAACTCATCTTCAATAAAATATTCTTCACTAGCCATTGAAACATAAATCGAATTTATATTAAAACTATTTTTTTTCAATTTATCTTGAATAGCATCTATTCTATACTCTGTAATATGGGAAGGACTTGCTAGAATAAAATCACTAAAAATAGATTCCTTATTTCCTAAAAGTTCTAAGCCAAAACCTCCAGACATTTCCCAACCAAAGTAGATGCGAATCCTTTCTTTTAAGGTTCTAAAATTGTTGTCGATATAGAGGACGATTTCTTCATTTAAATAAGCAGTAAACTTTTTGGAATCCCTATAAAGTAATTGCCTTCTTTGTTGTCTATCAGTTTTGATGCCAACTACTATAAATTCTGGCGAATAATCTTTAAACCTAAGCATGTCTTGATGAGCAACAGCTTGCAAGAAGTATTCTTGGCTATCCATCACATATAGAACAGGATAAACTTTATCTGATTCTAGATAATTCTTTGGTGTATATATTTGGAGAGTTGTTTCTTCGTCTAAAACTTTTGAATAGTATTTATAATTTTTTCCAACAACATTATCCCTGCTTTCAGTTTGTGCAATTATAGGAGATGTAATTAAAATGAATAGGGTTAAGAATATAAATGTTTTTTTCATTTGCTGAATTAAGAAAATTAATTGAAAAGATTTCAAAAATAGAAATAGGATTTGCTTAAAGTCAGTATTTGAGCTTTTTTATCATTTATTTAACGCCCTTAGAGTTTTTACTATTTAATTCTTGTTCCAGCGTTTTTATTCGATCGTATAAAGGTTTCGTTACTTTTTCAATTTCTTCTGTTGTAAATCGTTGTTTAATATGTTGAGGACAATTCATATCCCAGGCTTCTACAGTAAAAACAATAGCTCTTTCCAATCTTGCTCCGTAAGCTTTATTTTCTAGGGATTCCAATAGTTCTTTATCATCATCTATGACTTCTATGGTTCCCCAAATTTTTATTCTGGATCTATTGGGATAGTCCATCAAAAAAATAAAAGCTTTATTGTTTTCACTTATATTTCCTGTAGAAATATATTGACGATTCCCAGAAAAATCTGTAAAAGCCAACCGTTTATCGTCCAATACTTTTAAAAATCCTTTTGGGCCTCCTCGGTGTTGTATATAGGGCTGCCCTTCATTATTGGCAGTTCCTAAATAAAAAGAATCCATAGATCTCAAATACATTTCTAAGGGAGGGGTGATTTTAGATTGCCAGCCTCCAGATTGTTCCATTCGTGCATAACTAGAACGGGAATGGTGTTTTTCTTGAATCGCTTTCACGCTTGGTGTAAAAGCAATGTCACTTGTATACTTTAAAGGTTTAGATTTCATATTTGTCCAGTGCTTTTTTATAGATTATAGATAAATTATCACATTCCTTTTTTAGAACGTTTTGAATAATATTAGGAGGATTTCCCCATTTAGGAACTTCTGTTGTTTTCAATACAGGTAAATGTGATGTTATTCCACCTATATGAGGAACCTCAGTACCATAAATAATGGTATTTACTTTGTAATGTCTTAATACATAGGAGCACATAATACAAGGCTCATGGGTTGTGTAAAGGGTGCAATCACTTAAATTATTGTTTAGACTATTCTCTAATGCATTTTTTATAGCTTCCATTTCAGCATGTTTGGTAATGTCTTTTGAAGATTTTCCAGCTTCCATTCCTATCCCTAATACCTTATTATCTTTTACTATAATAGCACCAACAGGAGGATTTCCATTTAACATTGCTTTTTCTCCTAAGGCAATGCATTTTTCCATAAAGAAGTTATGATTATCCATAAGCTTAATTTTAGATACTTATTTTTCTTTTGCGATATCTAAAAATTGCGATTACTAGGATGAGTATGATTATTGAAATTGCTCCAATACCCGCAATAGAAACCATTTGATCTTTTAGCATAGAAAAAAGAGTGATGTCTACTTTTCCTGTTTTCCAGAAAACCCATTCGCTTGCTAATTGAGTTGCGATTAAGGGATTTCCTGTTTCTAGAATAATGATCCCATTACCCGTTTCTGGATTTAATCGAACTGCGGTATTAATTGGAGGAGTACTTTTTCCATCATGACCTATAATAAAATCACCATTATCTGTTGTTGTGTAAAGTATTGTTCCCAATCCCCAAATATCCATACCCATAGTAGATGCATGAGGAACTCTCATACTTTTAAGGGTTTTAGGACTGAGTATTTTTCTTCCAATAGGCTCGTTATTTTCTCCTTTAAGGAATACTTGAAAGAACAACTCTAAATCAGATAAAGATGTGTATAGTGAAGTTGCTGCTAATGAGGTATATGAAAAATGTGGTGCTTTTGTTTCATCTACATTATAAAATTCAGCTAATTGAAATTCTGAAAGATCCTCCCAAACATAACTGGAATGTTTCATGCCTAAGGGTTCGAATATGTTTTGTTTCATATAGGAAGCAAAAGATTGGCCACTTACTTCTTCTACCAAAAGTTGTAATAAGGTATAGCCACCTCCAGAATATTTAAATGCAGTTCCAGGTTCTATTCCAACCTGTACAGCACCACTAATTCCATCATCAGCATCAGATGCTTTGCTTAAGGATTCTTCAATAGCTTGAGGCGATATCCCTGGCTTAAAACCAGAATATCCTAACCCATCTGTAAGTCCTGCGGTATGACTTAAAAGTTTACGTACTGTAACCTTATCATTGTCAAACTCACTTGGAGGAAGTTGCCATCGAGTTAGATAAGTGCTCACAGGGGCATCTAAATCCAGTACACCATCTTCAACCAATTTCATAATACCAAAAGCCGAAACCCATTTACTTAAAGAAGCAACTTGAAAAACGGTATTTCTATCTACGGTTTTTCCAGCGGTATGAAATTTTTCCGTTTCAACCTTCCCCTCTTTTATTATAGCCATGGCGTAATTACCAACGAATTGTAAATTGATTTCCTCTTGAACTGCATTCATGTAGGATTCAGTATTACTATCCTTTGTGATAGGTGTATGAAACCAACCATTCATTGTTCCTGATACAATAATAAATATCCATAAAATTAAAGCAGTAATTGTAATTGCTAGGTATTTTAATATTCGTTTAAAGGTTTTCATTATAAGATTATTTTAGTTAGAAAGCATTTCAAGATAATGATTTATATATAGGCTTAGATAAAAGGAAAAATATTTGATTTCATCTAAGCCTATTTCTTCTATTTAATGCTATCTGCTTTTCTTGGGTAACTAATTAAAAAGATTAGTGGTATTGCATAAGCGATATGACGTAAAAATGTAATGACAGGCATCATTGGGGAAGCATCCACACCTGCTACTCCTGCACCTAAAAGAGGCAACATAAAGAGCCATACTAATGCTACCATTTCGGCAGTTACAAAAATAATTGGTCTTAACCATTTTGGACCCCAAAGCGATGGTTCCAGCCCTGCAAATAAAATGGCTAATAAAATTCCGTTTCCGTAATGACCTCCAATTCCATATGCGAACCCAAGTCCTGTTTTTTCTCCAAGTAAGCCTGGAATGTCCCACCAATTTCCTGTAAGTAGCAACCCTGCTAAGTCAAACAAAATAGTTCCTAAAATACCAGCGATAATAGCGTATTTCCAATTGATTGTTTTACTCACCTCATTCTTATTTGTTGTAAGGTGTTCGTGATTTTTCTTCGAAAAGCTCATAATTTCTATGTATTTATTATTGTTTATTTGATTTTATCCATGTTCTACTTGAGAATGCCGCATCAACCGGAGTATTAAATACATGATTAAAGTAATTACTCATTGTTTTTATTCCAACACCAGCGATCACGCCTAGTATGTGATTTTCTGTGTATCCAGCAGCTAAAAAAGCATTGATATCAACTTGTGATGGGTTTCCACGTTTTGTTGTCATAACACGACTAAAATTGCTAAGTGCTTTATATTTTTCGTTTTCTATTTCGGTATTATTCCTAATTGCATCGGTAACTTCAGTTGGTACTTTACTCATTTTGTCTGCTACAAAACTGTGTGCAGACATACAATATTCACATTCGTTTTCAAATGCTATTGATAAGAATATAATTTCTTGTTCCTGGGGTGTAAACCCAGCATTTTCTCTGAATGTTTTATATGAATGGCTGTAAGCATCAATTAATGCCGTATTATTAGCCATCGTCGCGTACATATTTGGAATCATTCCCATTCCCTTTTTTGTAGCTTCTAAAATTTTAGCAGAAATTGCATCTGCTGTTCCTGGTTTTTTTGGTTCTAATGTCATTTTTGATATAAGTCTCATAATGTTTGTTTATTTTGATGAATGAATTATTGTGATCAATAGCTTTGATTAAAATAAAGTGTCGGTTCGAGAAGGTTACCCTTTTTATTAACCGTGAATAATTTGAAACTCGAATCGACTACTATTAGCTAACAATTAACTATTTAATGTTATTTTTTTGTAAAAAGTTGAGAATATAATCAGCGATTTCATCTCCTTTTTCTTCCAGTGCAAAATGCCCTGTGTCTAATAAATGAAACTCAAGATTTTTTAGATCCTTTTTATAAGGATGTGCTCCATCGGCTGGAAAAATAAAATCGTTCTTTCCCCAAACAATAAGAGTAGGAGGTTGGTGATCTCTAAAGTACTGTTGCCATTCTGGATATAAGGGAACATTAGTTCTATAATCATAAAACATAGCCAATTGAATCTCATTATTCTCTTCTCTTGTTAAATGCTGTAAATCTAAGTTCCAGTTGTCCGGGCTTATTTTTGAGACATCTTGTACCCCATGAGTATATTGCCATTTAAGTCCGTCTGGAGAATGGAACCCCTCTAGAGGTTTTCCGTTTTCAACCGTATAATCATTCCAATATTTTTTAATAGGAACCCAGAAATCTTTTAAGCCTTCTTCGTAAGCATTACCGTTTTGTATGATAAGCGACTCTACTCTTTCCGGATATTTTGCTGCAATTCTAAATCCGATAGGTGCACCATAATCCATTAAATAAATACTGTATTTTTCTACATTCAATTCTTCTAGAAACCCTTCTACTATGTTTGCCATATTGTCGAAGGTATAATCAAATTCCTTCATCATGGGTTGATCACTTCTCCCGAAGCCCGGATAATCTGGAGCTAACACATGGTAACGAACAGACAAGTCTGTTATTAAATTACGAAACATATGCGATGAAGTTGGATAACCATGTAATAATAAGATGGTAGGTTTGTTTACATCTCCTGCTTCTCGATAATAAATATTTACTCCGTTTACGGTAACATTTTTATGAAATGTAGTTTCGGTATTTTGGGAAATACTATTAATTGTTTTTTCTGTGATGGTGTTAAAGGAAAATATTCCTAGGGCTACTATTGCTAATACTGCAAATCGAATTACTGTTATTTTTACTTGTGTTTTCATGTTATTTATTTTTGTTATTGTTAAAATTTTTAGTCCAAAAAAGTTTTTCTTATTAATGACGTCGTTTTGTTCTTAATGTGTTGCTTATTGTTTTTTAAAATATTGTATTGATTATTATTTAATGTTTCATGATTTTTGGTTTTTTTATTTATATTCTTCTTTCGTTTTCATTTATTTTAATATCGTTTGCACTCATGTCTCTTACTTGCATTTTGCCTTCTTTGTCGAACTCCCAATGTTCATTTCCGTGAGTTCTTAACCACTGTCCAGATTCTCCATCTTGCCATTCGTATTCAAATCGTACAGAGATTCTATTATCGGTAAAAGACCATAAATATTTTTTTAATTTATAATAAGTTTCGTCTTTCCATTTGTCGGTTAAGAAAGCAACTATAGCTTTTCTACCTTTAAAAAACTGATCTCTGTTTCTCCATTCAGAATCTATAGTATATGCCATAGATACTTTTTCAGGATTTTTACTATTCCAAGCATCTTCTGCAGCTTGTACTTTTGCTATTGCTGTTTCCTTTGTAAAAGGAGGGATTAATTTTTTCATATTTTTTTCTAAACAGACAAGTCTGTATTCATGTTCTCAAAAATTATTTGTCTCTATTTAGTTAATAAACTTACAGCCGCTCTTTTTGCACTTTTAATTGGCCATTCGTTTTTTTGTATTTGTGATAATATAATAGCGCCTTCTATAAGTATTAAGATTTCATCACCAAGTTTTTCTGCCTGTTTCTCAGTATATTTATTTTCTTCTTTCATTATATTATGAATCCATTTTCTAAATTCATTTTTATGTAAAACTACTTGATCTCTTATTTTTGTATGGTCTTTTGGTAAATCTGAAATGATATTTTGCCATCCGCAGCCTCTAAAATCAACCTCAGTCAGCCATTCAATTAAGTAATCAAAACAACCCAATACTTTTCCGTTCTTATGATTTTTTCTTTCTACACATTCATTTAACTTTCCCATCCACATAATATGCCTGCCTTGTAAATAGGCAACTGCAATATCCTCCTTAGATCTAAAGTGTTGGTACATGCTAGCTTTAGCAACTCCAGATTCAGCGATGATTTGATTAATTCCAGTTTGGTTATAACCATTAAAATAAAACAAGCTGGAAGCAGTTTCTATCACTCTTTCTTTTACACTTAATTTTCTCATAGGACAAAAGTAAAACAATATTTTAATAAACAGACAAGTCTGTTTATATTTAACATTTATTTAACAAATATGATTTGGCTAACTGATTTGAGTTATGGTGTTTATAAATAAAAAAATCCCCAAGCTACAAGCAAGGGGATTTTAAGGTGGTGCCTCCAAGAATCGAACTAGGGACACATGGATTTTCAGTCCATTGCTCTACCAACTGAGCTAAGGCACCTTTAACGGTGCGCAAATATAGAGCTATTTTACATTGTACAAAACAATTTTTAAGAAAATATAATTTCTTTTGTAAATCTTTTAATACACAGTTAACAAAAGGATATAAATTCAAATTGTACATTTGCTTTTTTACTAAAATACGATGAATTTAATTATAGATGTTGGAAATACTCTTGTAAAACTAGCGGTATTTGATAACGAGTTACTTAGCCTTAAAGATAGTTGTTTGAAAGTAGATTTTTTATCTACCTTTCATAAGGTTTCTAATGCTTATCCCAATATAAAAAAGGTTTTGGTATCATCAGTAGGGAATTTTTCTGAAGGGGAACTATTAGAAATAAAAAATAAATACAAGGTTTTTGTATTAACCTATAAAGGTTCCATACCCTTTAAAAACAATTACGCGTCTCCAAATACTCTAGGTGTAGATCGTATTGCTTTAGTAAGCGCTGCAGCAATTCAATATCCAAATAAAAATGTGTTAATTATTGACGCTGGAAGTTGCATTACTTATGATTTTTTAAACTCAGATAATCAATACTTAGGAGGAGCAATTTCTCCAGGACTAACTATTAGATATAAATCATTAAACAGATTCACTGAAAAACTACCATTATTAGACCCTAAAAAGCCAAATTATTTTATCGGTGATACCACAGATAGTTCTATCCATGTTGGTGTTATGCAGGGGGTTATAAATGAAATAGATGGGTTTATTACTCTATATAAAGAAAAACATAAAGAATTAACAATAATTTTAACAGGAGGAGACGCTCATTACTTGCTAGATAGCTTAAAAAATGACATCTTTGCGTCCTCTAATTTTTTATTAGAAGGGTTAAATTACTTATTAGAACATAATAAAGATACATGTTAAAGCAAATAATATTTGCAGTAATGCTATTAATTACTGGAGTTTCTATAGCACAAAATGGGACCACATCACCTTATTCATATTTTGGAATCGGGGAACAAAAATTTAAGGGAACCGCTGAAAATAGGTCCATGGGAGGTCTGAGTGTTTATTCAGATAGTATTCATTTAAACTTTCAGAATCCAGCAAGTGTTGCCAAATTACAATTGGTAAATTATGCAGTGGCTGGGAGTTATAAGTATGTTACTCAAAGTACAGAAACAGAAGAACAAAATGCAACAGCTACTTCATTAGACTATATAGCAATTGGGATACCAATGGGTAGGTTTGGGGTTAGTTTTGGTTTGTTGCCATATACGACAGTAGGTTATAAGTTGGAATCTGAAAACGAGGAAACGATAAGTCAATATACTGGTACTGGAGGTTTGAATAAAGTTTTTATGGCATTTGCATATCAATTTACACCGAATTTCACTTTTGGAATAGATGCGAATTATAATTTTGGAAATACTGAAAAGAAAACATTTGTAGATGAAGTGGGTAATCAATTTGGTACCAGAGAAGTTTTAAGGTCAGATTTAAAGGGATTCAGTTTTAATTTTGGAGCGGAATATATTTTTAAACTAAATGATTATTTACAATTAACTACTTCAGCTACTTATTCTCCTGCAACTAGCTTTAAGGCAGATGGAGAAAGAAGTCTATCTACAACAATATTGACTGATAATGGAACTGCAATACCTGTAGATACTAGAGTTACATATTTAGATGGTTTAGATATTAAGTTTCCATCCCAATTTACAATTGGTGGAGGAATAGGAACTTCGAAAGATTGGTTTATTGGAGCGCAATATTCTAATGTTAAAATGAGTAATTTTAACGATCCTCTATTAAATGTTGGAACTATAGAGTTTATGGATGCTAATAGATATAGAATAGGTGGTTTTTTTATTCCCAACTATAATTCTATTAGTAGTTACTGGCATAGAGTAGTTTATAGAGCTGGAGCACGCTATGAAGAAAACGGATTTAATGTTGCTGGAGAGGATATAAATGAGTTTGGCATATCTTTTGGAGTTGGTTTACCTGTCGGGAGGTTTTATTCTAATCTAAATTTAGGTTTTGAAATAGGTTCTAGAGGGACAACAAACAATGGCTTGGTAAAAGAAAACTTTTTTAATACCTTTATAAGCCTCTCTCTTAACGATAAATGGTTTGAAAAAAGATATATAGATTAATAGTATAAAAATTAATAAGATGAAAATGAAATTGACTTTACTAATAGCTGTTTTGGTTGTTGGATTCGGAAGTAAAATGAGTGCACAAGCACCTAGTGATTGTTATGCAACACTTTCTTTATTTGTAGAGCCAGCAAAGGCGAAAAATTATAACGGAGCATTACCTCATTATGAAAAAGTGATTACTGAATGCCCGAAATTTAGTTTGGCAACCTATCAATATGGTACAAAAATGTTTGCGCATTTTGTGAAGAATGGTGATAAATCTAAAGTAAATGATTTAATTAAATCTTACGAGGATAGAATGGCATACTTTCCTAATAAAACAAAAAAAGGAAAAACTTTAGCATCTATTGCTCAGGTAAAGTATGATAATAAGATTGGTACTAAAATGCAGCAGTTTTTAGCATTCGATAATGCTTATAAGGAAGATTCAAAATCTTTTACAAGTCCGAAGAGTTTGTATACATACTTTTCACTTGCAGTAGATTTAAATAAATCTGGTGAAAAAGACATTGAAGAAGTTTTTGAATTTTATGAAGTAGTGTTAGTGAAAATTGTTACTGAAGAATCAGCATTAGCAACAAAATTAACAGCATTACTTGAGAAACAAGAGACTGGAGTTAAGTTATCTTCAAAGGAAGAGAAAAAGTTAAAAGGTTACGAAAAAAACCTTAAAGCTTATGGGCAAGTAAAAGGAAGTGTAGAAGGTAAATTGGGTAACCTTGCAGATTGTGATAACCTTATTCCTCTTTATAACAAAAACTTTGAAGAAAAGAAGGAGAATCTAAAATGGGTTAAAAAGGCAGCAAGAATGATGTCTTATAAAGAATGTACAGAAGATGCATTGTTTATTAAATTGGTTGAACAATTAGATAAATTAGAACCTTCTGCAGATACTAAGCTTTATTTAAGTCAGTTGGAAAGAAACAAAGGAAATATTTCTAAATCTATTGATTATCTAAAAGAATCTGCTGAAATGCAAGAGAATCCGCTTAGAAAAGCGAGAATGTATTTTAGAATTGGAGAATTGAAAAGAAAACAAGGTAGTTTTAGTTCTGCAAGAACTTATTATAATAAAGCTTTAAAATTTGACCCTTCATTTGGGAGATCTTATTTGAGAATAGCTCTAATGTATTCTAAAAGCTCTAACGACTGTGGTTCTTCAATCTTTGAGAAAAGAGCTGTTAATTGGTTAGCGGCAAATATGGCGGATAGAGCAGCTCGTTTAGATGCATCTATCGCTTCAGAAGCAAAAAAAGCAGCAAGTAGTTATAGACAAAGAGCTCCTAGTAAAAGCGATATATTTTCTGATGGAATGTCAGGGAAAACTATTAGTTTTAACTGCTGGATAGGTGGGAGTGTTAAGGTTCCAAACCTATAAGGATGTAAGGAATATGGTAATATTCAGATATATGATTAAAAGCGTGATGGCAATTGTTTTTGTTGTCACGCTTTTTTCATGTGAAGGAAATTATAAGAATATTCAAAAAATGAATTTAAAAGATGAAGCTCCAGTTGCTGTAGGTAAAAAAATAAATTTAAAATATACAGATTCTGGGAAAGTTACAGTGAACTTGTTAGCTCCATTATTACTAGACTATTCTAATTATGAATTTCCTTATCAAGAGTTTCCAGAAGGGATTGTTTTGTACTTTTGGGAAGAAGATAAAAAAAGTGTAATTACTGCAGATTATGCTATTAAATACGAATTGACCAATATGGTAGATTTACGGGATAATGTAAAAATTATTACTAAAGATAGCATTGTGTTAAATGCAAAGCAATTGTATTGGGATCAGAAAAACGAATGGTTATTTACAGATCAAGATTATACTATTAAATTCGCAGATGGCTCTTATAATGATGGAGCCCAATTTGATTCTAGTCAGGATTTCACTATATTTTTATCTCGAAAAAACGAGGGAGTACAATTTATTGATAAAAAAGAAACAACAAATGGGAACTAAAATTTACCGTCTTTTTGAATATGCTTATATTGTAATGGCAATCTTGTCGATTTATATTACATTAACTAATTGGGGAGTGGATAATAATAAAGCATATTTATTTGCTTTCTTTACAATTGTCGCTATTTTTATGTTTTTCTTTAAAAGAAATTTTAGGAAAAAAATTGAGGGACGAAAAGATAACGAGTAATTGTTTTGTACAAAACTTTTTTATGGATTATAGTATCACCATCATAATAAGTATGTTGATTCTTTCCGCCTTTTTTTCAGGGATGGAAATTGCTTTTATTTCTTCGAATAAAGTACATATTGCTATTGAAAAAAAACAGAATAATTTTCTTGCAAAAATTCTCCAAAAAATAACGAATAGGCCATCAAAATTTATTGCTACGATGCTTATTGGTAATAATATAGCTCTTGTAGTTTACGGGCTTTTTATGGGAGATTTGTTAATGAAATACATACCTCTTGAAGGTTTCTCTGCATTGTTTGTTCAAACGGTAATCTCGACTTTGGTAATTTTGCTTACCGCAGAGTTTTTGCCAAAAGTATTTTTTCAAATCTATGCCAATAAGTTGGTGAAATTTTTTGCCTTACCAGCTTACTTTTTTTATATTCTTTTCTCTTTTGTATCTGAATTTGTTATTTGGATTTCAGATAAAGTACTTAAGCTTCTTTTTAAAACGGAAGGAGATACAGTTCAATTAAGTTTTAGTAAAATAGAATTGGGTAATTACATTACCGAACAGATGGAAACCGTTAAAACGGAAGATGAAGTAGATAGTGAAATTCAAATATTTAAAAATGCTTTGGATTTTGCAGAAGTAAAATCACGAGAAATATTAATTCCCCGTACCGAAGTTATTGCGGTAAATATAGAAATATCTCCTAAAGAATTAAGTGAAATTTTCACCAAAACTGGACTTTCAAAAATATTGGTTTATAAAGAAAATATCGATGATATATTAGGGTATGTACATTCTTTCGAGTTGTTTAAAAAACCAAAAAACATTAAGAATATATTAATTCCTGTTGTTTTTGTACCTGAAACCATTCTTATTAAGGATGTATTAAATATTTTGACAAGAAAGAGAAAGAGTATTGCTGTAGTGATTGATGAATATGGAGGTACCTCTGGAATACTTACTGTAGAAGATATAATTGAAGAGTTGTTTGGTGAAATTGAAGATGAACATGATACTGTGGAATTAACAGAGACAAAAATTAATGATACTCATTTTATTTTTTCTGCTAGACTGGATGTTGATTATCTAAACGAAACTTACAAACTCAGTCTTCCAGAAAATGAAAATTACGAAACTTTAGGAGGAATGATTGTTAGTTTTACTGAGGACATTCCTGAACAAAATGAAGTGATCGAAATTCAAGACGTATCCATTCAAATCTTAGAAGTTTCGGATACTAAAATTGAGTTAGTAGAAATAAAGGTCACAGATAAAGAATAGATTTTCAATAATTTATATATTTTTTCAAATTAACTTTTTTATAAAGCTGGGAAAATGGTATTTTCGCCCCCTATAAAATTGAAGAATCACTTTTTTAGTCTTGATTTGATTGATATAGAGACCAAAGGATTAATAAAACACTTTTCGATTTAAAATAAATTATTCGTTAAGGAGCATAAAATAGATTTTAGATGGCAATATTAAACAGTATTAGAAAAAGAGGGATTTTCCTTATTATTATTATAGCAATGGCACTTTTTGCATTTGTATTGAGTGGTGTGTTAGGTAATGGGAGTAATACTCCAAAAGGAGAAAGTAATGTCGCAACGGTAAATGATGTGGATATAACTAGAGAGGACTTTATGCAAAAAGTAGAAGTAGCGCAAAGATCTCTTGGACCTAATAATGGAACAAACCAAGCAATGAATATTGTTTGGAACCGTGAATTACGTCGAGTTTTACTTGAAGAGCAATTTTTAGCTTTAGGTTTATCTGCTGAAAGAGAACAAATTAGTAATGCCTTAAGTATAAACTTAGCTAACAATCCAACATTTCAAGATAATGGGTTTTTTAGCGAAGCAAGAATGCAAGAATATATTGCTACTGCAAAAGCTTCTGCTGATGCAGGAGACAGACAAGCATATCAAGCTTGGTTAGATTTTGAGAAAAGCACAGCAATTTCAGTTTTAGAAAACAATTACTTTAATTTAGTAAAAGGTGGTTTGATTACAACTTTGGCTGAAGGAGAACAAGAATATCATTTTCAAAACGATAAAATCAATATTGAATTCGTTCAAGTGCCATATACAAAAATTGCTGATGCAGATGTTACAGTAACAAATGCAGAGATTGAAGCATACATTAGAGCTCATTCAAAAGATTTTGAAGTTGAGCCACAGGCAGATATTCAATATGTATCTTATAATGAAGATCCTTCAGAAGAAGATGTTGAAGCAGCTAAAGCTGATATTACAGAATTAGTTAGTGACTTAACTGCTACTAAAGATAATGTTGAATTTGTAAATGCAAATTCAGATGAAGTTTTTGTAGATAGATGGTGGTTTAAAAACACACTTCCAGAAGCTATCGCGGATACTTTATTTGCTATAGAAACTAATGATGTTTATGGACCTTATAAAGACGGAAGTAAATTTAATCTTTATAAAGTAATTGAATCTAGACAAATGGCAGATTCAGCTAAAGCAAAACATATATTAATTAGATTTGAAGGATTGCAAACTGCACCTCAGGATATAGTTCGTGCTAAAGAAGATGCTAGAATATTAGCAGATAGTATATTGACGGTTGCTAAAAATGACAAAAGTAAATTTGAAAGTTTAGCGGCAACTTTTTCAGAAGATTTATCCAATAAAGATAAAGGTGGAGATTTAGGGTATTTTACTCCTGGTAGAATGGTGCCAGAATTCAACAACTTTGTATTTGATAATGATTCAGGGCATATTGGTATTGTAGAAACAAATTTTGGTTTTCATATTGTAGAAATAGAAGAATTAAAAAACGTTCAGGAAGTAATTAAATTAGCTTCTATAACTAAAAACATTGAGCCTTCAGAAAAAACAATCAACGATGTATTTTCTAATGCTACTAAATTTGAAATCGCAGCGAATGATGGTGATTTTGACGAATTAGCTAAAGAAAATGGTGTTACTTCTAAGCCGGTTAATAAAATTGGTGAATTAGATGCAAACATTCCAGGTGTAGGTAATAATAGAAGTATTGTTACTTGGGCTTTTAATGAAGAAACGGAAATTGGGAATGTAAAAAGATTTAATGTCAATAATGGTTATGTAATTGCACAACTTACTAGAAGAAACCCTAAAGGCTTGAAAAGTATAGCTGAATCTTCTGCTACTGTTTCTCCAATTTTAAGAAATGAGAAAAAAGCAAAGAAAATAAGAGAATCTATATCTAGTTCAGATATTAGTGAAATTGCAACAAGTCAAGGTGTAACTGTAAAAACAGCTAGTGCAATAACCATGGCAAATCCAACTATCGCAGATGGAGGTACAGAGCCAAAAGTTATTGGTGCTGCTTTTGGAACTAAAGTAGGTGAAACTACTAAATTAATTGATGGTGATAATGGCGTTTATGTTGTTAGAGTTCTAGCAATTAATAATGCTCCAGAATTAGAAAATTATACTCCTTTTGCAAATCAATTAAATGCTGCAACAGCACCTACAATTAATACTAATGTATTTAATGCTTTGAAGAATGCTGCTGATATAGAAGATAACAGAGCTGATTTTTACTAATTAGTATTTCTGAAAATAAATAAAAAAAGCCTCTTTTAATTAAAAGAGGCTTTTTTTATTTAATCATTTTATTAAATGGAATAATAGTGTCATACCCTTTATCTCTGAAGTATTTCATTTTTGAATTCTCTCCTGTTACTAAAATAAAATCTCCTCCCCAAGCGCCTAAACTTTTTATAGCTCCCGGATAATCTTTAAATAAAAGTTCTTTAATTGGTTTCAATTTAATAACACTCGAAATTAAACTTTCATGCTGTTCTATTAAGCTTTCTAATTCAAGAAGAGTATTACAGCCTATAAATTTTGTGGTAAGCTCACTAATCTTGTTCAAAATATTAGAATTATTTGAAATTTGCGATCGGTATTGTGCAATGCCTTCTCTACTGTTTTGTTTTTTATTTAAATGAATAAAGAATAACTGATTGGTAAAGTTCCAGTTCAATTTTACTTTCTTTGAAACAGCTTTGTTGTTTTCTATGCTATATAATATGGGCTGATCATTTTGGGCGGAAGCAATATCGTATCCACTGCCACCAAAAGTTTTTTCTAATAAATTATAAGCATCTACTTTTGCCCAATTTGCAATATTATTGATTAATGTAGAGGAAGTGCCTAAGCCCCAATTTCTAGGGAAATTAAGTTTTGTTTCAATTTTATATCCTGTTTGTTTATTTAAAAAATCTGGATTTAATTGTTTTGTGGCATTTAATATTTGAATTAAACGCTTTGTATAATCATCATCACTTGGGCTAGACTGTAGAACTTTATCTTTTGTAATCTCAAGGATATTTTCAAACCAAATGTTTCCTTTTTCATCCAAACTAGTCCAGATTAACTTTGGTTCTTCAATTTCTTCCACCGATAAAGATTGTCCGTATTTTGTTGGTATAGCAAATGATAAAGCGCCGTCTAAGACTACATATTCACCTGTTAATAATAACTTTCCGTTGCTGTAAAAATCTTGTTTCAAACTAGGAACGATTTTTTTCAATAAAACTTACCACTGAGCTATGACTTATCGTATTGTCTTTAAAATAAGAAGTGGCTTTTTCAATTTCTGAAGATGTGGCTTCCAACTGATTTAAAATATTCATTAAATGCATTTTCATATGTCCTTTTTGTATTCCAGTGGTTACTAAAGAGCGTATTGCTGCAAAATTTTGAGCCAAACCTGCAACTGCAACTATTTGCATTAACTTTTTTGCATTTGGTTTTTGTAATATATCGAAAGCAAGTTTTACTAAAGGATGTAAAGAAGTAAGTCCTCCAATAGTTCCAAGAGCTAAAGGAATTTCAATTCCGAAAGTAAAGACGTTATCTTTAACGTTTGCATAGGTTAAACTGCTATAGCTGCCATTTTTTGAGGCATAGGCGTGAACACCAGCTTCCACAGCTCTAAAGTCGTTACCGGTTGCTAAAATAACCGCATCGATACCATTCATAATTCCTTTGTTGTGAGTAACTGCTCTTCTAGGTTCTACTTTTGCAATGGCTACAGCACGTGTAAACTTATCTGCAAATATTTTACCCTTAATTTCAGGGGTAGATAAAGCTTCCACAGGGCATTGAACAGTTGCTCTAACCAGGCATTCTGGGACATAATTTGATAGAATGCTTATTGCAACTTCAGGATATTTATTTTCTTTTACAAAAACAGAATAGGATTTTGAAAGGCTTTCAAAAGTCTTGGCGATTTCTTCCAAACAAGTATTGATGAAATTTGCACCCATTGCATCCTGAGTTTCAAAAGTACAATGCAATTGATAGTATCCCTCCAGAGCTTTGGTGGAATTGATTAAAGAAATGTCTAATAATCCACCTCCTCTTTTTTTCATATTCCTTTCAATATCAGAAATGCTTTCTATAAGTGTTGGCCTTATTTCAGAAAAGAAATCTTGAAAATATTTATCATTTCCGAAAAAATTAATATGGATTTGTCCATTCTTTATGGTAGAAATCACCTTAGTGGTAAAGCCACCTTTGTCCAGCCAAAATTTAGCAGCATTACTAGCCGCAGCAACAACAGAGCTTTCTTCTATAACCATAGGTATGGTATAGATTCTGTTGTTTATCAAGAAATTTGGAGCAATTGCAAATGGCAAATAATAATTACTTATCGTGTTTTCAATAAAGCCGTCATGGAGTTTTTGTAGCTTTTCGTCAGTATTCCAGTATTGTTTTAAAGTAGAAATACTAGTTGGGCTGTCCTCTAAAAAAGTAGAGACCAACCAGTTTATTTTTTCTTCTTTGGTTTTTTTTGAAAATCCTGAAACGGGCTTTGCCATAAAATTAATTGTTGCGAATACAAATATAGTATTAATAACGAAGCTTTTTGAGCTTATAATAGGGACAGTTGAAAGGTATTTAACAGAAAAAAGAGCCAAAAATTCATTTAAATTTAGTAAACTTGGCATACCAAAAAAAAGAAACCTTGTATAAATTACTTCCCAAGAGATTGTTACTGATTTTCCTTGTAGCAATTACCTCAGTTTCAGCACAGAATAAAGATATTACATTAGAAGAAATTACTGGGGGAGCATTCCGGACAGAACATTTAAGCGCTTTACGATCCTTAAATAACGGAAAGGAATATTCTCTTCAAAATTACGATAAAGATGCAAAATCTTCTACTATTGATGTTTATGATTATAAGAACGGTAAGAAGGTAAGAACCCTTGTCAATTCTAATGATTTGGACGGAATAGATTATATTATTTCCTATAAATTTAACAAGGATGAAACGAAGCTTTTATTAGCAACTAAACTCAAGCAAATTTATAGACGCTCCTCAGTTGGAACCTATTATGTTTATGATCTAAAAACTAAAGATCTTAGTTTGCTTTCTGAAAACCAGATTCAAGAGCCAACCTTTAACCATAATGGAACTAAAGTAGCTTATGGATTCGAAAACAATTTATATATAAAAGATTTATCATCTGAAGCAACAAAGCAAATTACCAATGATGGTAAAATAAATAGTATAATTAATGGAATCACCGACTGGGTTTATGAAGAAGAGTTTGCATTTGTTAGAGCTTTTGATTGGAATAAGACTGGAGATAAAATAGCATTTCTTAGGTTTGATGAAACCAATGTGCCAGAATATTCTATGGATATTATGGGAGAAGCATTATATCCAACAGACCAAGTTTTTAAATATCCAAAAGCTGGTGAAGAAAATGCTAAAGTGTCCTTACATATTTATGATTTAGCTTCAGGAAACACATCTGATATTGATGTGTCTGAATATCACAATTACTATATTCCTAGAATAATGTGGACAGAAGAAGCTAACTTATTAAGCGTTCAACTGATAAATAGACATCAAAATATTTTAGATTTAGTTTTAGTGGATGTAACAAATAATTCCTCAAGCTTATTGCATCAAGAAAAAGACGATGCATATGTAGATATTAAAGATGATCTTACTTTTTTAAAGAACAATAGCTTTATCTGGTCTAGCGAAAAAAGCGGTTGGAATCATTTATATCTTTATGATAAGAATGGAAAAAATGAGAAACAACTTACCAAAGGAGATTGGGAAGTAACACGTTACTATGGTTTTGATGAGAATTCAGGTAGAATATTTTATCAAAGCACAAAAAATGGATCTATTAACAGAGATGTTTATACCGTATCTATTCAGGGAACAGATAATGTTCGATTATCAAAAAGTACAGGGTCTAACAGTGCTTCCTTTAGCTCAGATTTTAGTTGTTTTATCAATACTTTTTCTAATGCTACTACTCCTTACGTTTATACCTTAAACGATTCAAAAAATGGGAAAGAACTAAGAGAGATTAAAAACAATAACGCTTTAAAGGATAAGTTGAAAGCTTATAAGATGTCTCCAAAAGAGTATTCTACAATTTCCATCAATGGCAATGATCTTAATATGTATATGATTAAGCCATTAGATTTTGATGAGAATAAAGAATATCCATTATTTATGTATCAATATTCTGGACCTGGATCTCAAAGTGTTTCTAATAAATGGGGCGGAAGTAATGATTATTGGCATCAAATGCTAGCGCAAGAAGGCTATATTATTGTTTGTGTAGATGGAAGAGGTACAGGATTAAAAGGAAGAGATTTTAAAAAAGTTACCCAATTAGAATTAGGGAAATACGAAGTAGAAGATCAAATTGCTGTAGCACAAAAAATGGGTGAACTCACTTATATAGATGCTAACCGAATAGGTATTTGGGGTTGGAGTTATGGAGGATTTATGTCTTCTAATTGTTTGTTTCAAGGAAACGATACTTTTTCAATGGCAATAGCTGTAGCACCAGTAAGTAGCTGGCGTTTTTACGATACTATTTATACGGAACGTTATATGCAAACCCCACAGGAAAATGCATCAGGATACGATAACAATTCACCAATAAGTCATGTTAATGAGTTAGAAGGTGATTTTTTATTAGTGCACGGTGGTGCAGATGATAATGTGCATTTACAAAACACTTTACGATTAACAGAAGCTTTGGTTCAGGCAAATAAACAATTTGATTGGGCTATTTATCCAGATAAGAATCACGGAATATATGGAGGTAATACCCGAAATCATTTATTTTCAAAAATGACAAAATTTATCCGAGAATCTTTGGGAGAGCCTACTGTTATCTTAGAAGAAATTAAAAATTAACAAACGATTATTAACTTAAACTAATCAATATGTCAGCTACTTTACAACCACATCAAAGAGAATTATTTGGACATCCAATTGGATTATTTGTACTCTTTTTTACCGAAATGTGGGAACGTTTTTCTTATTATGGAATGAGAGCAATTCTAGTATTATATTTAGTTTCTCAAACAGATGTTGAAAATGCAGGATTAGGTTGGACTAATGGGGATGCTTTAGCATTATATGGTTGGTACACAATGATGGTTTATGTAATGTCTATTCCAGGAGGAATAATAGCAGATAAGCTTTTAGGGCAAAAAAAATCAGTACTTGTAGGTGGAATATTTTTACTTTTCGGGCACAGTATTTTAGCCATTGAGGCAATGTGGGCATTTTATACAGGATTAGTTTTAATTGTTTGTGGTGTTGGAATGCTAAAGCCTAACATTTCTACAATGGTAGGTGGTCTATACAAAAAAGGAGATATTAGAAGAGACAAAGGCTTTACTATTTTCTACATAGGAATTAATGTAGGTGCATTTTTATCTAGTATAATTGTAGGTTATGTAGGAGAAGTATATGGTTGGCATTATGGTTTCGGACTTGCAGGAATTGGAATGTTTTTAGGAATAGTTCAATATGTTCTTGGACAAAAATATTTAAAAGATGTAGGTAATTTTTTAGGAGCTTCTCAAAATGAAGAAGAGAAAGCACTCTTGAAAAAGCCATTATCTAAAATTGAAAAAGATAGAGTCCTTGTTTTAATGATTTCGTTTTTACTAGTAATAGTGTTCTGGGGAGCCTTTGAACAAGCTGGTGGGTTAATGAACATTTATACTATGGAAAAGACGGATAGAGTGTTAATGGGATGGCAGATTCCAGCATCTTGGTTCCAATCTTTAAATGCGATGTTTATCATTTTCTTAGGAACAACTGTAGCGTTGTATTGGGCAAATAGAAAATTAAAAGGAAAAGTTTCCACTTCTTTATTTAAAATGATAATTGGTCTAATCATTATGGGAACTGGTTTCTTTTTTATGACAGGTGCAACTGCTCAGTTTGAATCTACAGGAACTTCAGCAATGTACTGGTTAGTATTAGCTTATTTGTTTCATACTATTGGTGAATTATGTTTGTCACCAGTGGCATTATCATTTATTACAAAATTGGCACCAGTAAAATATGCATCTATTATGATGGGTGTTTATTTTGCAATGACAGGTTTTGGATCTAAACTTGCTGGATTATTAGGAGAATGGTCAGAAAGTCTTGGTGAATATTTAATATTTACTGGAATTGCAGTTTTTTGTGTGGTATTAGGCTTATTAGTTTTACTGATAAGAAAAAAATTAGAAGTTCTTACCCATGGTGTTGAAGATGAGGAAATCGAAATGCATTATGACGAAGCTGAAGGATATGAATTAGCAGATAAAAAATAATAAACAGGCCTTACATTTTTGTGAGGCTTTTCTAATTAATAAATTTAAATACAATTAAATGAGTTTAGCAAAGTATAAATTTGAAGGTTCAGAAATGAATCAAAAGCTTTTAATGGGGCATCCAAGTGGATTGTTCGTATTGTTTTTCACCGAAATGTGGGAACGTTTTTCTTATTATGGAATGCGTGCCTTATTAGTCCTATTTTTAACTTCTGCTATATTAGATGGTGGTTGGGCTTGGACTAGAGAAGAAGCATTAGGGCTTTATGGTACCTATACCATGCTAGTTTATTTTTCTCCAATCTTAGGTGGATTAATTGCAGATAAATTTATGGGCTATCGTAAGGCAGTTGCTTTAGGCGCCTTAATAATGACCTTAGGTCATGCTTCTATGGCGATGGATACGCCTTGGGGTTTATACCTTGGAATAGCATTTTTAGTAGCTGGTAATGGGTTATTTAAGCCGAATATTACTTCTATTATTAACGGAGTTTATATAAATGCACAAGATAAAAAAGATGGTGCTTTCACTATTTTTTACATGGGTGTAAATGCTGGAGCATTTCTAGGGATTATGCTTTGTGGTTATATTGGTGAAACTGTTGGATGGCATTGGGGTTTTGGTTTAGCTGGAATCTTTATGTTTTTAGGGATGTTGCAATTTTGGTTTGCACAAGGGATTTTTGGTAATGTTGGTTTAGCACCATCAGAAACTTTAGATCTGTCAGATGCAGTAGAAAACTCAGATGCTTCAGGAACTAAAGAAGTATCTAATAAAGTACAAAGAGATCGTTATACAGTTGTTGGAATATTAGCTGTTTTTACAGTATTCTTTTGGGCTGCCTTTGAACAAGCTGGTGGTTCTATGACCATATTTGCTGCAGATTATACCAATAGAGTTTTAGAGGGAGATTCTGCCTTAATGTTTAGGATAGCAAATACCTTACTAACCATAGTGCCTTTGATTATTATAACCTATGTGCTATTACAATTGTTTAGAATTACATTTAAAAAATATGCCCTGTCAAATACTTTTCTAGGAATTAGTTTTGCTATTATTTGGGTTATTGTAGTTTGGATGCTATACACTCAATTTAATGAAGAATCTACTGAAATTCCAGCTTCTTGGTTTGGAATCCTGAATTCATTTTATATTATTGCTTTTGCTCCTTTATTTTCTAAAATATGGGAAAGTAAATATAATCCACCAGCAACAGTTAAGTTCGGGATAGGATTAATATTATTAGGACTTGGTTTTGGTATTTTAGCTTATGGTTCTGCAAGTATACCTCCAGGAGCACAAACAGCATCTGTTAGCATTATATGGTTAATTTTAGCTTATTTGCTGCATACTTTAGGAGAGCTTAGCTTATCTCCAGTTGGTTTATCATACGTATCTAAATTAGTGCCAGCAACAAAAATTGGGATGATGTTCGGACTTTGGTACATAGCAATTGGTCTTGGTAATAAAGCTGCAGGTTCTATGGGTGGAATGATAGATTCGATAACAGCAGAATACTCAATGAGTACTTTCTTTTTAATATTCACAATAGTTCCAATACTTGCAGGACTTATTGTAATGGCATTAACTCCAGTGGTTAAAAAGTTAATGCACGGTGTTAAGTAATTAACAAAATATCGACATAATTTATAATAAACGCCCCTTTTGGGGCGTTTTTTTAAAGATAAACGCATATATTAAATATATTGGAATGAAAAAAATAGTACTATTAGCTTTTATTGTCCTTGGGATCAGTCAGATTAATGCACAGAAAAAAATTAATTGGATGACAATGGATGAAGCACTAGCTGCTCAAAAGGAAACTCCAAAAAAAATATTTATGGATGTGTATACTATATGGTGCGGTCCTTGTAAAATGTTAGATAAAAACACTTTTAGTGACAAGAATGTTATCAAATTTATCAATGAGAATTATTATGCGGTAAAGTTCAATGCCGAAGGAACTGAGGAAATCAATTATCAAGATTTCAAGTATACGAATCCAAATTATCAAGAGGGTAGGAAAGGAAGGAACGCCACACACTTTTTTGCAGATGCATTAAACATAACAGGTTATCCTAGCTTGGCATTTTTTAGCGAGGATGGTGTGATAATTCAAGCAATAACAGGATATAAAACCCCTGAGCAATTAGAGATATTTCTAAAAATGATTGCTAGCGATGATTATTTAAAACTGACAACTGCAGAAGCATGGCAAGAGTATCAAGAAAATTTTAAAGGAACATTTTAATTGTTCTTTACTCTGAATTAAAAATATAAGCTCCTTTTTCATTTGTATTATAAAAGGCGATGTTTTTATGGAAGCAGGTTTTTTGCCAACGACTTATATAAGAAGTATAATTATTCCCATCTGCAATAATTAGTTTGGGTTTAAGACTATCAACCATCCTTTCTAAATTCACTTTCGGATTAAAAGAAAGTAACACAATATCTATTTCTGAAGTTTTTGGATATACTCCTAAACTGTCCATAATTAAAATGGTTTTACTATTGTATTTAATTATTTGTGGAAGCTTTTCTTCGGTATAATAATCAATGTCTTTTGCTACTCGATAGCTTTTTATGGGATATTTATTGGGATAGTTTAATGAGGAATCACTTCGGAATAATTTTAATCCATTAGCATTTTGATAGCCAATTAAGGTATGTCTAAATTTTTGAAAAATAACTAAGCTATTTTCAGAACTTTTATAATCATCCCAAATAAAGACAGAAATAAACAAGGCAAAACTCAATAATAAAAATCTAAGTTTTAGAACACTTCCTTTTTTCCAAAGTAGAATTATAGAGATAATTAAAACATAGCTAACTATTACTTTTTCTATAGAAAAATGAATGTCCTGAAACACAAAGGTTTCTTGATTGGCTACCCAGCTTATAAAAGTATTAAGCGTCTTGATTAAAGCGTTGTAGGTTAATGTTAACCAATTAGGAAGCACATTAAAAACTGCTAAAACAATTATTAAAATTCCACCACCCAATAGAATGCTAAGAAAAGGAAGTACTACGATATTCGTAATAAAAAACAATCCTGGAAATTGATGAAAATAATATAAGCTTAAGGGAATAATTCCCAATTGAGCAGCTATGGTTACCGTAATAATTCCCCATAGTCTTTTAACAATTCGATTTTTCGTATAATACAATTTATTAAAAACAGGAAGAATCCAAAGTATAAAAAATACAGCCAAATAACTTAATTGAAACCCAACCTGAAACAGCCACATAGGGTTAAGGAGTAGTAATGTGAAATAGGAAAGGAATAAGGTGTTAATCGAATTGGTTTGTCGGTTGATAATCTTTGCAAATGCAAAAAAAGAAAACATGGTAACCGCTCTAATTACAGAAGGGGATAAGCCAGTGATAAATGCATATCCCCAAAGACTAATTACAATTAGTATTGATACGATGACTTTTCCCTTTGGAAGCCTTTTTAATGGGCTTAATACAAATAAGAAGATAAAATATACAATCCCTACATGGAGTCCAGAGACAGCTAAAATATGTATCGCACCAGCTGCAGCATATTCCCGATACCTTTGTTTGCTAATATCTTTTTTTTGACCAAGAACTAAAGCTTGGATAATGGATAGTTCTGCTGGACTTAAGGAACTTTTTTTAAGTTTATCAAGAATGTGGTTTCGAACTTTTTCTGCTTTTCCTCCTAGGGTATAAGATCCTCTAACTTTTTGTAGAATTTCATTTTTTGAAATTCGGATTTGATGATACACTCCCAAAGTTTTCATGTACTTGGAATAATCAAACTGATAAGGATTTAAAGGGACTTTTATTTCATCAATACTAGAAGAAACCAACAAAATATCATCATTTAATATGAAAGATGAAAGAGAATCTTTTCTAATATTGACCAAAACAGCACCATTGGATTTCACTTCATTTAAAGAAATAACAGAAGCGATGTATTTGTTATTATAAAAATCCGGTTTTAGAACTTCTTTGATTTTTAATTGAAGGAGGAGAGATTTGTTTTTATTTGAATCTTTAGGTATTAATAAATGATTATAATGTTTTTGTTGAAATTCTGGTAATCTTAATTGATAGCTTAAATACCCGATATTTATAAAACAAATAAAGGTAATAATGCCAAAGTATGAAGTAGGAAAGAGTTGTTTTCTGGCAATATACCAAACGAAACCTAATACCAATAAAGAAGCTAGAGAAAGGTATAGAAATAAATTAGTTGCTAACGGAAAGTATTTTGCACTAAGAATTCCTAAGCTTAAAAACAAAGAGAATTTTACTATGGCAAAATTTATAAATTTCATGCAACTGAACTTTAGATATGCCTAAAATCAATTGAGGAATTTTAATAAAGATAGGAGTTTTTTGTTAGAATTAAATAACTCTTCTAACTTCCACAAAAACATTATTCCAATATCGTTCCTCGAGAGAGGAAATAATTACCCCTAGTGAAGAGGTGGCGTGGATAAAAAATATTTCTCCTTTTTTGTTTTCGACAACCAAACCAACATGATTTATCGTGTTTTTATTTTTATTAGTTTTAAAGAAAAGCAAGTCTCCCTTATTGGTCTTGCTTAAAGAAATCTTTTTTCCTTTGCTTGCCATATCTCTGGAAACACGTGGCATAGTAATGCCTTCTTTTTGGTAAGAAATATAAACCAAACCAGAGCAATCCATTCCTTTTTTAGTGGTGCCGCCAAATTTATACTTTGTGCCATTAAAGGTTTTGGCGTACTTAACAATGGCATCCGATTTTTTAGAATTGGAATTATTAGATGTCTTTTCAACTGCTGTGGTAGAAGTCGTTTTACGGGAACTTCCGCAAGAAATTAGAAAAGTTGAAAGAAAAATAAGTAGGATAAGTTTTTTCATAAGCTAAAACTATGAAAATAATTTATGCTTTTCTAGTGGATTCAATAATAAGTTTCGCTGTTTTCTCACTAGCGCCGATTCCGCCTAGTTTTTGTTCTAAGTCGTAATATTCTATAAACAAAACTGCTCTATTGTATTCTTCTAAAATACGGCTAAGTTCTTTTTTAAGTCGCTTGGTATTAAAATCCGTTTGAATTAATTCTGTCACAACTTCTTTGTCTAATATTAAATTAACCAAAGAGATATATTTTAGTTTAATAATTCTTTTTGCAATCTCATAAGAGATTCTATTTCCTTTATAACAGACAACTTGTGGAACCTTAAACAAAGCAGTCTCTAGAGTTGCAGTCCCCGAGGTAACTAAAGCTGCATAGGATAAGCTTAGTAAATCGTAGGTTTTATTTAGTATTAAATGAACGTTTGGAGTTTTAATAAAAGATTTATAAAATTCTGCATCATGACTTGGAGCCCCTGCGATTACAAATTGATAACCTTTAAAGTCATCGACCAAACTCAACATTACTTCCAACATTTTAGTAATTTCTTGTTTTCTACTTCCTGGGAGTAATGCAATAATAGGACGATCGTCTAAATTATTCTCGTTCCTGAATGTTTCAGGGTTCACTTGTTCTCTATTGGCGATAGCATCAATTAGCGGATGACCCACAAAATGAACGGGAAAATTATGCTTCTCTTCGTAAAATTCTTTTTCAAAAGGGAGAATGACATACATAGCATCTACATCCCGTTTTATATCTTTTATTCTGTTTTCTTTCCATGCCCAAATTTGTGGAGAAATATAATAATGTGTTTTAGTTCCTCTCAGCTTTGCCCATTTTGCAATACGCATATTAAAGCCTGGGTAATCAATAAAAATAATGACATCTGGATTAAAAGATTCAATGTCGCTTTTACAAGTTTTTATATTTTTTAAAATGGTTGTTAAATTAAAAATGACTTCTACAAAACCCATAAAGGCAAGATCCCGATAATGTTTCACTAATTTTCCGCCAACTTGCTCCATTAAATCTCCACCCCAATAGCGAATGTCTGCATCTGTATCTTGTAGGTATAATGCCTTCATTAAATTGGCTCCGTGTAAATCTCCAGAGGCCTCACCCGCTATGATGTAATATTTCATATGCTAATAAAACTTTGTTATTAAAATAATTAAGGCAGCAACAACCGTAGCTAAAATAACACCACGAGCTCTATAAAGTTTGTTTTTTCTTAGAAAAATAAAGAAAACAAATAAATTTAAAATTGCCCCTAGACCAATGATGTTTCCAAAAACATCATGCAGCAAAGCGTTTTTAATAGTTTCTTCCAGACCATAATCTGAGAAAAAATAAATATATAAATAGCTTCCAGCTAAGTTAGCTATTAGCCCTATTGCAAGACCGATGAATACTTCTTTTTTTATAGTTCCCAAGTGTTGATGTCTTTTATTACGTGATGTGCAGTTAAATCAAATTGAACAGGAACCACAGAAACATATCCATTTTCCAAAGCCCATTCGTCGGTGTCTTCTCCTTGGTCTTCGTTTACAAATTTTCCTGTAAGCCAGTAGTAATCTCTTCCTAATGGGTTGGTTCGTTTGTCAAATTCTTCAGCCCAGTATCCCTTTGCTTGTCGGCAAACTTTGATCCCTTTAATTTCTTGCTCTGGAAGTTTTGGAATATTTACATTTAAAACCACTCCCTTTTGTAAGCCCTTCTCTAGGTATTGAGTAACAATGTTTTTAATATGTTTTTCTGAAGGTTCAAAATCGGCATCTAAGGAATAATCTAATAATGAAAATCCAATGGAAGGAATTCCTTGTGTGCCAGCTTCAACGGCTGCACTCATGGTACCACTATAAATTACATTGATGGAAGAATTACTTCCATGATTAATTCCACTTACACACAAATCTGGTTTGCGTTTTAAAATTTCGTTTACAGCAATTTTCACACAATCTGCAGGTGTCCCACTACAACTATATTCCGTTTGAGGCTCATGCTCTGCTACTTTAATTTTATTACAATATAAAGTGTCATTAATGGTGATTGCGTGGCCCATTCCACTTTGTGGAGAATCTGGAGCAACAACATATACCTCACCAATAGTGTTCATGATTTTAATAAGTGTTCTTAAGCCAGGAGCATTAATTCCATCGTCATTAGTAACTAATATGAGTGGTTTTTTTAAAGACATAGTTGAGAGTTTCAAAAAACAAAAATACGTAAATATTTTTTCAGAAAATAGCTATAAAACAACTAGAAATGCCAATTTTAGCACTGTTTGTTTAACAAAAAATTAGTATCATTACAGAGAATTGGCACGATATTTTATATAATTTAGTCGTCAGAATAAAAAAAAGAAAATATGGGCATCATGAAAAAGAATATAAAAGTTTTACTTCTTGCAGTATTTGTTGGGGTTGCATCTTGCAGTTTTACTTCAAAGGAGTTTAACGATCCAGATAAAGACAAGCTACTTATAGACTTAATCACTTACGTTTTACAAAAGGGACATTATAATCCTAAAGATATGAACGATGCCTTTTCTAAAAATGTATATGATGATTTTATAAAAGGCTTGGATCCATTGAAGCGTTATTTTTTAGCTTCAGATATAGAAGAGTTTAGTCAGTATGAATTAGAAATTGATGATCAAATTAAAGTAAAGGATCTGGCTTTTTTCGATTTAGTATATAGTCGTTTTAGAGAACGAATGGAAGATATAAAAGTATTATATCCGAAAGTTTTAGAAACTCCTTTTGATTATTCTATTACTGAAAATATAGATGTGGATTATGAGAATATCCCTTTTACTAATTCAAAAAAAGAATTAAAAGAACGATGGAGAAAACAATTGAAGTTTTCAACGATCTCTAATTATTATGATTTAATTGAAGATAATGGAACAAAAATAAATGAAGATGCTGAGAATACTGATGAAGAAAAGGAATTGGAAGAACCTAAAAGTCTTAATGAATTAGAAAAAGAAGCAAGAGAAAGTTCAGAAAAGTCTTTAGACGAATACTTTGATTTTGCAGATGAGTTAGAGCGCAAGGATTATTTTGCAATTTATCTTACTACAATTGTAGAAGAGTTTGACCCACATACTAATTATTTTGCACCACCAGATAGAGATCGATTTGATTTACGTATGTCTGGAAAATTAGAAGGAATTGGAGCGAGGCTTCAGAAGAAAAATGATTATATAAAAATTATTGAAATAATTAGTGGAGGTCCCGCTTGGAGAGGGGAACATATTGAAGTTGGAGACCTTATTATGAAGGTAAGACAGGAAGATGAAAAAGAAGCCGTAAGTGTAGTAGGAATGCGTTTAGATGATGCTGTAAAATTAATTAAAGGGCCTAAAGGCACTAAAGTAACACTTACTATTAAACGAGTAGATGGAATAGTTGAAGAAAAGACTATTACCAGAGATGTTGTAGAACTTGAAGAAACCTATGCGAAGTCTACATTAATTACGAAAGTGGATAAAAACTTTGGATTAATTAATCTTCCACAGTTTTATTTCGATATGAATGATTATAAAGAGCGTAATGCAGCAAGCGATATTAAAAAAGAAATAATTCGTTTAAAAAAGCAAGGAATGGAAGGATTAATTCTTGATTTGCGAAGTAATGGAGGAGGATCTTTACGTACAGCTGTAGATATTGCAGGACTTTTTATTAAAGATGGTCCGGTTGTTCAAGTAGCTTCTAGTGGGAGTAAAAAAGAAGTTTTAAAGGATAAGGATACTGATATTGTTTGGGACGGACCTTTAGTGATTTTAGTAAACGAATTATCTGCATCTGCTTCTGAAATTTTGGCAGCAGCAATGCAGGATTATAAACGTGCTATTATTATTGGAAGTGAGCAAACTTATGGTAAGGGTACTGTTCAAAATTTAATAGATTTAAATCAATGGCTTCGAAAAAACGATATGGGAGATATGGGAGCCTTAAAATTAACGACTCAAAAATTTTATAGAATTAACGGAGGATCTACACAATTAGAAGGTGTTAAAAGCGACGTGGTTATGCCAGATCGATATAGCTATTTTGATATTGGGGAAAGAGATTATGATAATCCACTGCCTTATGATAAAATTGAAGCAGCAGAATACGATGCTTGGGAAGGGTATATTGATTATGAAGAAACCATTTCAAAAAGTGTCGCTCGTATGGCTAAAAGCGAACAGTTAATGTTAATCGAGGAAAATGCAAAATGGATTAAAGAACGAAGAGATGAAACGGTTGTAGATTTAAATTACAACAATTATAAAACAGATATTGATAATCGAGTTGAGGAAACTAAAAAGTTTGAAGTTATAAGCGAATATGATAATAAATTAAGCTATGAATCATTGCCATATGAAATTAAATTAATGAAACAAGACACTACCTTAAGTGAAAAAAGAAAAAGGTGGCATAAAAGTTTAAGCAAGGATATTTATGTGGAAGAAGCAGTAAATGTATTAGAAGATTTAAAGTTAAGTAATATTAGAAGAGGCAAAGTAGCCGATATTAAAAATTAGATTTTTTAAATTATTTCATTCCTTTTTTATTGAGTAATTTTACTAAGTGAAAAAATCGAAAAGAACATCTAAATTCCCTAATTCCATGGAAGGAGGATTAACTAAAATAGCGCTCCAAAAGTTTAAAAAAAATTCTTGGGGCGTTTTAAGTTTTAGTTTTTTGGTTTTATGCGTTTTTGTTGCAATTTTCGCATATGCTATAGCTCCAGACAACTCACAGAATGCAAATCAGATGCATTTGTCTATACATTCAAAATCTCCAGGTTTTAAAGTTCAAATACTTACAATTCCTTCGGTTGACAAAGCAGAAAAGACCTTTTCAAGTTTTTTCTTCGGAAAAAAAATAACAGCTTCTGAAATTCCTATTTCAGATTATTCCATAGATAATAATACACTTAGCATAGTTGAATATACTACAGATGGAGAAGGTTTTCAGAAAGAATTAGACTTGGCTTCGTTTCCAAAAGCAGATGCCGTTGAGGATATTCCAAATCATTATATTACACAAAGAAAGTTTTTATTGGGTACCGATAAATATGGGCGAGATCTTTTAAGTAGAATGCTTATTGGTATTAGAATTTCTCTTGCAATTGGATTTGTCGCAGTTTTTATATCCTTAATAATAGGCATAACCATGGGGGCTATAGCTGGTTATTTTGGCGGAAAAGTAGATGCCGTCATCATGTGGTTTATAAATGTTACTTGGTCAATCCCAACCTTATTACTAGTAATTGCTATCACCTTAGCTCTAGGAAAAGGGTTTTGGCAGGTTTTTATTGCTGTCGGACTTACCATGTGGGTTGAGGTGGCGCGTGTAGTTAGGGGGCAAGTAATGGGGGTGAAACAAATGCAATACGTTACAGCTGCTCGAGCCTTAGGATATACAGATTATAGAATAATAATGAAACATATTTTGCCCAATAGTATGGCTCCTGTAATTATTATTTCTGCTGCAAATTTTGCAGGTGCAATACTAATTGAAAGCGGGCTTAGTTTTTTAGGAATAGGAGCACAACCTCCAATGCCAAGCTGGGGAGGAATTATTAAAGATCATTATACCTATATTATTTTGGGAAAACCATATTTGGCATTAATACCAGGTTTGGCTATTATGAGTTTGGTAACTGCCTTTATGTTAATGGGGAATGCTTTGCGTGATGCTTTGGATGTGAAGACTGCTTAGCGATTAACATAATTAGTAGCATCGAATCTAATAAATATAAATAGCAGTATTGTAAAGCCCCAAAGTCCGGAACCTCCATAACTAAAAAATGGTAATGGAATTCCAATAGTGGGTAGCAGTCCTGTAACCATACCAATATTTATAAAAAAGTGAATAAATAAAATGGAAGCAACACTATATCCATAAATTCTACTATACTGAGATTTTTGCCTTTCAGCTAAAATAAGTAAACGAATAATTAATGCTAAAAAAAGAATAACAACTAGCATACTTCCTAAAAACCCCCATTCTTCACCTACAGTACTAAAAATATAATCGGTGTCTTGCTCTGGAACAAACTTCCCCATAGTTTGTGTTCCTTGTAACCATCCTTTACCAGTCCAACCCCCACTTCCTATGGCAATTTCACTTTGATTGGTGTTGTAACCAATATTAGCATTATCTACTTGTTTTCCTAATACAAGATTAAAACGATCCCTATGCCTTTGCTCTAATATATTTTCAAAAATATAATTAACAGAAAAGGAAAATCCTATACAAGCAATAGCTATAAAGCTGTATTTAAAAACATTGGTTCGCTTGTTTCTTTTTCTATTAATAAAATAAATGAGTACCGCTATTAAAATTATTCCAACAGAAATCCATGCAACACCAAATGCTAGGGTAAATACAAATAATGCAGCTACGATAAACCCTAATAATAAATATATAAAATGCAACCCTTCTCTATATAATGGAAAGATCAATGCGACATATACCAGTGCAGATCCTGGGTCGGGCTGAGGTATAATAAACAAAGCCGGAAGTATTATAATAATTAAAGCTTTAATTTGATGGTTGAATTCATTCATATTAGTTTGAATATCGCTAACATATTTGGCCAATGCTAGGGCTGTAGCAGCTTTAGCAAATTCACTGGGTTGAATGCTAAAACCTCCTAAGAAATACCAGGAAGTTGCTCCATTTACATTTTTTCCTAATACAAATAGACCTAATAAGGACAATAAGGAAACGAGGTAAATTAAACTTGAAAATCGTTCATAGAACCGACTTTCTATAGCTAGAATAAATATTATTAGAACAATACTAAGGGATATCCAAATTAATTGTTTGGTGTAAATCTGTGAGAAATCAAAGAAACTGGTAGAAGCTTCATTAAAAGAAGCAGAATAAATATTCACCCAACCAATACTAACCAAAGCAATGTAAATGAATATCGTAATCCAATCTAACTTTATGGGGTTTCTTGATCCTAACATCAATTATTAATATTAAAGGTTTCTCCTGAATAGGGTTTTGCATATTCTTCTTCTAGAGATCCATTTAAAACATATTCTTCCATGTCTTTCCTGGAAATCTCACCTTTTAAATATTTTTCAATCATAAGTCCAGCAATTCTTCCAGCCCATCGAGAGCCCCAATAACCATTTTCTACAAATACTGCAATTGCAATCTTCGGATTGTCTTTAGGCGCAAAAGCAACAAAAATAGAATGATCGGTTAGTTGAACTCGTTTTCCGTCAATTTTAGTAAAATTTTCTGCGGTACCAGTTTTTCCACAAATTTCTATTCCGGGAATTCGAATATAGGATGCCGTCCCCTTATTATAAACATCATACATTCCTTCTACAATCGGTTCAAAATGTTTTGAATCTATAGTGGTATTATACCGTTTGGTATATTTTGAATCTATAGTATCTATACCTTTTATGTTTTTAAGGATATGTGGTTTGTAATACCAACCTCTATTTGCAATGGCAGCTGTGAAATTTACCATTTGCATTGGAGTTAATAATACCTCTCCTTGCCCAATTGCATTAGAAATTGTTGCGGTAGCATACCATTTGTATTTTGGGTATTGATACCATCTATTGTAAAAATTTGAAGTTGGAATCAACCCTTTTTTTCCTGCGGGTAAATCATATCCCATATAATTCCCTAAACCAAAACTCTCTAAATGTTTTCTCCAATTATCTATACCCTCTTGAGGAGATGGAAATTTTTCAATAGTTCTTCTGTAAACTGTACAAAAATATGCGTTACAAGAGTTAGCAATACCACCAACCATTGATAGTGGTGATTTATGATGATGGCAGCCCAAGGGTTTCTTTCCACCATAATGATAACCGCCATGACAAGAAATCTGTTCTTTTGCATCAATTACACCTTCCTGAAGACCAATTAATGCTGTTAATGTTTTAAATGGAGAACCAGGAGGATATTCTCCTTGTAAAACTCTATCGAATAATGGTCTTGAAATGGTATCGTACCAAAGTTTGGTGAAATTTTTAGATCGCTCTCTACCAACTAATAAACCGGGATCGTAATTAGATGCAGTAATTAAAGCTAATATTTCACCTGTTGCGGGTTCTATAGCTACAATTCCTCCTCTTTTATTTACCAATAGCTCTTCTCCATATTTCTGAAGCCTTTCATCTATGGTAAGAGTAATGTCTTTGCCATTTTCTGGTAATGTATCGTAAATCCCTTCTTTATAGGGTCCAATAACTCTATTAAATCTATCGGTTTGTATATAATTAATTCCTTTTGTTCCTCTAAGGATTTCTTCATACTCTTGTTCAACACCCGCTTTACCAATTAAATCTCCCATTTGGTAATAGGGGTTTTTCTTAATGATTTGATTATTTACTTCCGCTATATATCCAAAAACATTTGCAGAATGATTTACTCTATAATTTCTTAATGCACGTTTTTGAATGTAAAAACCTTTGTATTTATGCATCTTTTCAGAAAGATAAGCATATTCTTCTTTTGTAAATTGAGGAACCACAACAGATGGAAGTCTAGGAGAATATATTCTAGCTTTTCTAAGAATTTCATCAAAATCCGATTTGGTAATTTTCAGTAATTTGCAAAACTCTAAGGTGTCTAAAGGCTCCACATTTTTCGGAATCACCATCACATCATAAGAAGGCTGATTGGAAACTAATAGTTTCCCGTTTCTGTCAAAAATAAATCCACGTTGTGGGTAATCGAATTTTTTCTTAATGGCATTATTATCCGATGAAATCTGTGCAGAGGTATCATATACCTGAAGGTAAAAAAGCCTAGAGGTAAATAATAAACCTGTTATTAATACAACAAAAAGAAGTAAAAATTTTCTCACTTAGATTTTTTACTAAAAATAGAGATGGAACTCATAATTAATATAATGCTAAAGATACCTGAAATTAACGTAGATTTTAGGACTAAGATTATATGATTTGTGTTAAATATTTCCATTGAGAATAACACAATATGGTGTAACAAAACCATGATGCCTACATAAATAAGACGTTGTACAAATTCTACATTATTAATCTTTATAGAATTATATTCATAGCTTACTCCAAATGAAAATTTTAAAATTACGGGACGTAAATAAGCAATCACAACACATGCGGCTGCATGAACCCCACCAGAATCTCCAAATAAATCTATAGTAAGGCCTAATAAAAAGCTTAAAACAATTAATAAGCTTTTGTTTCCATTAAAAGGAAAGGTTAATATAAAAAGTATGTATAGATAAGGGTTTATATAACCCAGAAAATTTATATTATTTAGCAAAAGTACTTGTACCAATACTAGTATGATAAACCGGAAACTTAATATGAAATAAACATTACTCTGCATCGTCCGATTCTTTTTCTAATTTTTTGATTTCCTCAGTATCCTTATTGTTAATGATATAAACATGTTTTAGGCTAGTCATATCATTAAATAACTTAATGTTTAAGGTGTAAGAGTTTTTATCTTTATTTAATAAAGAACTTTGAATAGTACCTACTAAAACTCCTTCTGGGAAAATTGTTGACTTTCCTCCAGTAATTATAGTATCCCCTACAATGATAGGGGCTAATCTTGGAATTTCTATTAATTGAACAATATTTGGGTCTTCGGTATTCCAAATTAAGCTTCCAAAATGGTTTGAGTTTTTAAGCTTTGCATTTATCTGACTATTGATATTTAAAATAGATTGAACCGTAGCATATTTTGCGGAAGTGTTTTTGATAATACCTATCAACCCTTTTGATGAAATTACACCCATGTCTAAAGCAATATTCATTTGGGACCCCTTATCGATGGTAAGGATGTTTTTAGATTTAGAGTAGGTATTATTTATAACTCTAGCTGTTTCAAATTGAAATTTTGAATGCGTAAAAGTAGAATCTGTATTATCAATAGTGGAGAATTCATCAAAAGAATCCAATTGCATTCTTAATCTTGCGTTTTCTTCAAGAAGTAAATCGTTTTCTTCTTTTAAATTGAAATAGTTGTTGACATTATTTTTGAAAGAATAAATACCACCACTAAAAAAATTAGCAGAATTTATAAATTTATTTTTGTGAAATGAATGAGACTGAATGGTAAGTGCGAACGAAATTAGAAATAAAAAAAGGGACAACAGAAAATTTTTATTCCGAATTAAGAAAAATAGAATTTGCTGCATAATCTAATATTTCTATTTTATCAATACACTTTTATATTTAATTAAGTTTTTTAGGCAAATTCCAGTACCTCGAACAACCGCACGTAAAGGATCTTCAGCTATATAAACAGGAAGGTCGGTTTTTTGAGATAGTCGCTTGTCAAGACCACGTAACATAGATCCACCACCCGCTAAATAAATTCCAGTATTATAAATATCAGCAGCTAATTCTGGTGGTGTAGAGGATAATGTTTCCATAACAGAATCTTCGATTCTAATAATGGACTTATCCAAAGCTTTTGCAATTTCACGAAATGAAATTTTAACTTGTTTTGGTTTTCCAGTTAATAAATCCCGTCCTTGAACATCATAATCGTCTGGTGGTAAATCTAAATCTTCGGTAGCAGCACCTATTTCTATTTTTATTTTTTCAGCAGTACGCTCTCCAATATATAAATTATGTTGGGTACGCATATAATAGATAATATCGTTGGTAAATACATCTCCAGCAATCTTAACAGATTTATCACAAACAATTCCTCCCAATGCAATAACTGCGATTTCGGTGGTACCACCTCCAATATCAACAATCATATTTCCTTTAGGTTGCATAATGTCTACACCAATACCAATGGCAGCAGCCATAGGTTCATGTATTAAATATACTTCTTTACCATTTACACGTTCGGCACTTTCTTTTACCGCTCTCATTTCAACTGCAGTAATTCCACTAGGGATACAAATTACCATTCTTAACGAAGGAGTAATCCATTTCTTTTTAAGCGCAGGAATATCTTTAATGAACATGTTTATCATTCGTTCACTAGCATCAAAATCTGCAATTACACCATCTTTTAAAGGTCTAATTGTTTTAATGTTTTCATGGGTTTTTCCTTGCATTAAATTTGCTTCCATTCCAACGGCTATTATTTCTCCAGTTGTCCTATCTCTAGCAACAATAGACGGTGCATCAACAACGACCTTGTCGTTATGAATTATTAATGTGTTTGCTGTTCCTAAGTCTATTGCTATCTCTTCAGTTAAGAAGTCAAAAAATCCCATAAATAATGTGCTGTATTGAAATTAAACCTGCTCCTTACAAATGTAATAAAAATTAATGCTTAAAATGACGTGTTCCTGTAAAAACCATTGCCATAGAATGTTCATTACAATAGCTAATACTTAAGCCATCTTTTATGGAGCCTCCCGGTTGTATAACTGCTGTTATTCCTGCATTGTCAGCAATTTCTACACAATCTGGAAATGGAAAAAATGCGTCACTCGCCATTACTGACCCATTTAAATCAAAATTAAATGCATTCGCTTTAACTATAGCTTGATTTAATGCATCTACTCTTGAGGTTTGACCAGTTCCACTTGCAAATAATTGTTTCTCTTTTACCAAAACGATGGTATTAGATTTTGTGTTCTTACAAATTTTTGAAGCAAATATTAAATCATTTAACTCGCTTTCACTTGGTTTATTGTGAGTTGCATTTGTTAAATTTTCTAGATTATCTGTAAGACTATCTTTGTCCTGAACCAAAACTCCATTTAAACAAGTTCTTACCGTTGTCTTTGGAAATAATGCTTGTTTTTGAATTAACAAAATACGGTTTTTCTTTCCTTGTAATATTTCTATTGCTTTTTCTGAATACGAGGGTGCAATTACTACTTCACAAAATAATTTATGAATTTCTGTAGCTGTAGATTCGTCTATCTCTGTATTAGAAATTAAGATTCCTCCAAAAGCTGAAACAGGATCTCCAGCTAAAGCATCTACATAGGCTTGATGTACGCTATCTCTTTGTGCTATTCCGCAAGCATTGTTATGTTTTAATATTGCAAATGTAGGAGACTCATTAGTAAACTCTGCCATTAAATTAACAGCTGCATCTACATCTAATAGATTGTTATAACTTAATTCTTTTCCGTGTAGTTTATCGAATACAGCATCAAAATCCCCAAAGAAAAATCCTCTTTGGTGTGGGTTTTCACCATAGCGTAAAACCTTACCATTTGTTTCACTTATTTTTAAAGATGAAATTTGATGATCTTTATTAAAATAGTTAAAAATTGCCGAATCATAATGTGAAGAAACATTAAATGCTTTGGCTGCAAAATGTTTTCTGTTTGCTAATGAAATATTCCCGTCATTTTCTGAAATGATATTTAAAAACTCCTTATAATCTTCCATAGAAGAAACACAGATTGTGTCTAAAAAGTTTTTTGCTGCAGCTCTGATCAATGATATTCCTCCAATATCAATTTTTTCAATAATATCTTGCTCTTCTGCACCTGAAGAAACTGTTTTTTCAAAGGGATATAAATCTACAATGACCACATCTAATTGAGGGATATTATAATCTTTCATTTCTGAAACATCACTTTCATTGTTTTGACGATTTAAAATACCTCCAAAAACTTTTGGATGTAAGGTTTTAACTCTTCCACCTAAAATAGATGGGTAGTCGGTAACTTCTTCTACAGGTATAACCTCTATTCCTAAGTCATTTATAAATTTTTGTGTGCCTCCAGTGGAGTAAATTACGACTCCTAATTCGTTAAGCTTTTTTACAATAGGTTCTAAACCATCTTTGTGAAATACAGAGATTAATGCCGATGTAATTTTTTTATTTGAGTCCATGGAGAATTATTAGGTTTGGTTTTATTGGTAGATTATGCAAAAATACATAAATACCAACTAAATTTGTAACATAAACGAGTAGAAAACGTCCTATCTCAGTGAAACTTTTTTAAAAGAATTTTTGGACTTATATTTTAAGTTTAAATGGATTAAAAAAGAGTAGTTTTATTAAATAGTTAAGATGATAATTTACCTTCGAGTATTAAAAGAGAGTTTCAATTTTGCGATTAACGCGCTTAAAAATAATAAGCTGCGAACCTTTTTATCGTTGTTGGGAGTGACCATTGGTATATTTTCTATCATCGCGGTTCTTGCAGCTGTAGATTCCTTAAAAAAAGAAATAGAGGGCAGTATTAGTTCCTTAGATAATAGTACCATTATAGTAATGCGTTTTAATTTCGGTCCAACGGATATTCCTAGATGGAAACGCAGACAGTTTCCAGATGTTTCTTATGATGAATACCAATATATTAAAAGGAATATGCCAGATATGGAAGCGGTTTCCTATGCGCTTAATGTGCCTTCAGCTTCCATTAAATATGAAGAAAACTCGGTTTCAAATGTAGAGATTGGTGCGGTTTCTTATGAATATTACGATATAGAGGCTTTACAAATTGCAAAGGGAAGGTTTTTTAATGAAGCGGAATCGGCTAGTGGTAAACCAGTAATTATATTAGGAGATGAAATTGCTGAGAACCTATTTGGGTCTCAGGATCCTTTGGGAAAAAAAGTACGTCTATATGGAAGAAAATTTTCAGTTATTGGAGTACTTGAAAAGGAAGGCTCTGGACTATTTGGTGATTCTAAAGATACCGCAGTATTTTTTCCAGTAAATATGGCTAGAAAAATTTATGGAGATAATAATAAATCTACTTTTCCACAGATTATTATAAAGCCTGAAAAAGGAATAGATAACGAAGGATTTATTGCAATATTAAAACAAAAAATTCGAATGTCAAGAGGTTTAAAACCTGGAGAGATTGACAACTTTTTTGTAAATCAATTACAAGGGTTTACAGATATTATAGATGGAATAACTGGCACCATGAATGGCATTGGTTGGATTATTAGTATTTTCTCATTGCTTGTTGGAGGTTTCGGAATTGCGAATATTATGTTTGTAAGTGTAAAAGAGCGAACCAATTTGATAGGGATACAAAAGTCTTTAGGTGCAAAAAATAAGTTTATACTATTTCAGTTTTTGTTTGAAGCAGTGATACTTTCAGTAATAGGAGGTTTAATAGGCTTGGTATTAGTGTTTGTTGTATCGGTATTAGCCTCGCAATTTACTGGTGATTTTGAATTTGTACTTTCCCTTTGGAATATGTTTATTGGGACAGCAATTTCGGCAATTATTGGACTTATTGCAGGAATCCTTCCAGCTTTTTCTGCATCAAGATTGGATCCGGTTGAAGCTATAAGAACGGGAATGTAGGTTTAAAGAATAGTAGCTACTTGCACATTTAGCCAAACTAAAAATTCTTCGTCTTTTTTAGTAAATGGATCTGGAGTGTTAGAATCGATATCTATTTGCCCAATATTTTTTCCATCTTTAAATAATGGAATCACAATTTCAGATTTTACATTTATGTTGCAAGCAATATAATTGTCTTGCGCTTCTACATCTGGCACTACAAAGTTTTCATTTGAAATTGCTACTTGACCACAAATACCTTTCCCGAATGGAATTATCGTATGCTCTGTAGCTATGCCAGCATATGCCTTTAAGTGCAAAGTTTTCTCTTGAGGATTGGCAAAATAAAATCCAACCCAATTATAATAATTAATCGAAGTTTGTAAAAGCTCGCAAATTTGAGTTAATCGATTGTCAATAGTTAAACTATCTGATGCAATGAGACTATTAATTTTTGACTGTAAATGTGTAAAGTTCAAAATAAATATAATTTTTTGTAAAAGTATTTTAATGTATTGAAATATGCCAATTACTAATTCTATATTTTTGTTTTAAATCTTACTATTTGAAAGCACTATTTAAAAAATATAAAACTGTAATTCGATTTGTCGTTTTATTTCTTGGGACTTACCTTGTTTTAACGATGATGTATTCTTTTTATTTATCGGTTTCTAATAGTAGTACTTATCCACCAGACTTTGTAACCAACCTTGTAGCAAAGCAGAGTAGTGCCTTAATAAAAGGGTTTGGATATCAGGCTGAGGTAATCCCACATGAGACAGAAACATCCATGAAATTGATAGTTAATGAGATCTATCTTGCGGAAGTTGTAGAAGGATGTAATGCAATTAGTATTATTATTTTATTTATTGCCTTTATTATTTCATTTGCTGAAAAATTTAAAAAGACATTTCTTTATATTTTAACTGGAATAGTATTGATATATAGTGTAAATGTACTTCGAATTTCAATTTTAGCCATTGCAATATATGAGCATCCTCAATATTCAGAAACTTTACATGGAGTGGTTTTTCCTGCAATTATCTATGGAATGGTTTTTTTATTGTGGATGATTTGGGTTAGAATGCTTAGTAAAACAGAAACTGAAAATGAATAGAATTATAAAAATAATACTTCTGTTGCTTTTAATAATCATTTTAATGTTAATCCGGCATTTTGAAGATTCTCTTTTTTACGACCCTTTAATTTCTTTTTTTAAATCAGATTATTCAAGACATTCCATTCCTGCTTTAAATTACTTCAAATTAATAGCTAATATTACTTTACGGTTTGGGTTAAATACCATCCTTTCATTAACAATACTAGGATTGTTATTTGAAGATAAAGGTATTGTGAAATTGGCGTCCATTTTATATGCAATATTATTTGTGGTTTTAATAATTGGCTTTACTTTCCTGCTGTTTTATTCAGAAGGCAGTAATTATTTTTCACTGTTTTATGTGAGACGTTTTTTAATACAACCCTTATTTTTATTAATATTAATTCCAGCTTTTTATTTTCAGAGGAAAAAAGGAGGACGTTAAATTTATTCTAAAAGAGGAATTATTTATTGTTTCTGCAGCATATTTTGTAATTTTGAAACTTATGCAAAAAGCAATTTCAATTTTACTTTGTATTTTAATGTTAGCAAGTAGCACCAATATTACTTATGCCAAACATTTTTGTGGAGATTATGAAATGATTTCTGTTATAACAATAGGAGAAAAGCTTCTTACTTGTGGTATGAAAACCAATTCAGACACTTGTGGAGATGAAACTCTTGAAAGCCATGATTGTTGTAAGAACAAGTATGATAATGTTGAAATAGATGATGATTATTCTTTAACGTATGATAGCGTTGCCATAAACATACCTTTTGTAAAAAGTTTTGTTTCCGTTTTTGTACTTCAACAATTCTCATTGAATAATGAATCTGTAAATTATTATGCAGATTATGACCCACCTCCTATAGATAAAGACATTCCTATTCTTTATCAAGTATTTATCATTTGATTCTTTCTTAGTTTTTGAACACTTTTGAAAACAAACCCTTGTTTTCAATATTCAACCTATTTGCAACATAGAAATATCTTGAGTATTTCTATAAATTAGAAAAACAAAGAATGAAACACATACTATATTTATTATTATTAATCCCATTGATATCCTTTTCGCAAAATCAAATTGAAGGTCGGATTTTAGAGGATACTAATGAAAGTAAAGACATTGGATTGGCTGGTGTAAATGTCTTTTGGGCAAGTGAATCAGTAGGTGCCATCACAGATATGGACGGCACATTTACCATACCTTATAAAAAGGAATATACAAAATTAGTAATTAGTTTTGTAGGGTTTAAAACCGATACCTTAACCATTACAGAGCCTAAGGCTATACGCCATAAATTAAAACAAAGTGGACAATTAGACGAAGTATTAATTTCAGCAAGAAAAAAAGCATCTTCGAGATCTTATATATCTTCTAGTAATATCATTAATGTAAGTAGTGACGAATTATTAAAAGCTGCCTGTTGTAATCTTTCGGAAAGTTTCGAAACTAATCCTTCGATTGATGTAAACTTTGCAGATGCAATTACCGGTACAAGACAAATTAAAATGTTAGGATTAACGAGTCCGTATATTTTAATTACCACAGAAAATGTCCCTTCTATTAGAGGCGCATCACAAGCTTATGGCTTAAGTTTTATTCCTGGAACTTGGGTGGAAAGCATTCAGATAACCAAAGGATCTGGATCTGTGGTGAATGGATTTGAAAGCATTGCGGGGCAAATTAATGCAGAGTTACAGAAACCTTCAAGAGATGATAAATTGTTTGTGAATGCTTATGCAAATGGAAATGGGCGGTTTGAATTGAATACGCATCTAAATACAAAAGTTTCGAATAGATGGGATACTGGATTGTATTTACACGGTAATATACGTGATAAAAAATTCGATAAGAATGGAGATTCGTTTTTGGATATGCCTTTACAAAAACAAATTAATATTATGAATCGTTGGCAATATACCGATACAGAAAATGGATTTGTTAGCTTTTTTAATTTCAGGTTTTTAAATGATGAAAAACTAACTGGTCAAGTTGATTTTGATCCAGATAAAGATAAATTCACCACCAATTATTGGGGAAGTGAAATTAATACCAGACGTTTTGATGCCTCTGCAAAATTGGGATATGTTAATCCAGAAATTCCTTATCAAAGTATAGGACTGCAAGCAGCATACAGCAACCATCAACAAGAGTCTTATTTTGGATTGAATATATACGATATTACACATGATAGTTTTTATGCTAATGCTATTTATAATTCGATAATTGGGGATTCTAGAAATAAGTTTAAAACAGGGCTGAGTGCTACTTACGATGATTATGACGAGCTGGTTAATACAACTAAATATAAAAGAAGTGAAAGGTCTTTAGGAGGGTTTTTTGAATATTCTTACGATAATTTAGGAGACTTAAATTTAACTGCAGGATTGCGAATAGACACACATAATTTATTAGGTACTTTTTTAACGCCTAGAATACATGCGAGATATACGCCTTGGGAAGATTCAGCCTTTAGAGTTTCGGCAGGAAGAGGAAAACGTAGTGCAAATATTTTTACGGAAAATCAAAAAATGTTTGCTACAGGCAGAAACATACAAATTTTAGATTCTTCAGGGAGTATTTATGGATTAGACCCAGAAATTGCTTGGAATTATGGAATATCATTCTCACAAAAATTTAATGTATTTGGAAAAAAATCTGATATTACAATTGATTATTATAGAACAGATTTTGTGAATCAAATTGTGGTGGATTGGGAAAATTCCAGAAGTGTATACTTTTATAATTTAGAAGGGGAAAGTTATGCAAATAGCTTCCAAGCCGAATTAAATATGAATCTTTTTGAAGGATTTGATCTAAGGACTGCTTATAAGTTCTATGATGTGAAAACAGATTATAGCACAGGAAAACTAGACAAGCCCTTAACGCCAAAGCATAGAGTGTTTTTAAACACATCTTATGAAACAAATAGAAAGGAAAATTTCGCGCAATGGAAATTTGATACCACATTTAATTGGTTAGGAGAACAACGTTTTTCTTCCACAGAAAATAACCCTGTCGAATATCAGTTGCCAGATATTACACCAACAGTTGCCACCATAAATGCTCAGGTTACAAAAGTGTTTTCCAAATCATTTGAAGTATATTTGGGAGGAGAAAATTTAACTAATGAAAAGCAATCGGATCCAATCTTAAATAGTGAAAATCCATTTGAGCCAACATTTGATACAACTTTTGTATATGGACCAATTTTTGGAGTAAGTTATTATGCTGGATTGCGATATAAATTAAATTAACAAGTTGCCTCGAGCGCAGTCGAGAGGAATTAATTAGGTCTCGACTGCGCTCGAACTGACAAAAAATAAATAATATGAAAAAATTAATTTTATTAGCAGTAGTTATGATAATGAGTATTTCAAGTTATGCTCAAGACAAAAATGCAAAAGCATCGATTGAAGTAGATGGAGTTTGTTTAATGTGTAAAGAGCGTATAGAAAAAGCCTCCATTAAAACTAAAGGAGTGAAATCTGCAGTTTGGAATGTGAAAACCCATGAGTTAAGTCTTATCTATGATGAACGTAAAACAGATTTAAATACGATACAAGAAGGAATAGCAGCTGTTGGTCACGATACTAAAGAAATAGTAGCAACAGACGAAGCATACGCTTCTGTACATCCTTGTTGTAAATATAGAGAGGAAGCTGTTCAAGATGATCATAAGAATTAATTCTTAAAAAAAATATAAGCATAAAAAAAGACCTCTGAATTTCAGAGGTCTTTTTTTTTATAGTTATTATAAGGTAGCTGAGCCTGCGTTGTACTGAGCTAGTCGAAGTGTCGAAGCTACATCATTCCTGGCATACCGCCACCTCCCATTGGAGGCATAGCAGGAGCATCTTCTTTAATGTCAACTAATGCACATTCGGTAGTTAATATCATTCCTGCAACAGAAGCTGCATTTTCTAAAGCAACACGGGTTACTTTTTTAGGATCGATAATACCTGCTTTTAACATATCTACATATTCATCAGATTTTGCATCATAACCAAAGTTTTTCTTTCCTTCCAATACTTTGTTTATTACAACAGAACCTTCTCCGCCTGCATTTTCAACAATAGTACGTAATGGAGCTTCAATTGCTTTAGCAACGATGTTTATACCAGTTACTTCATCAAGACTATTCGTACTTAATTTTTCTAATACAGATTTAGCTCTTACTAAAGCTACACCACCGCCAGCTACTATTCCTTCTTCTACAGCAGCACGAGTTGCATTTAAAGCATCATCAACACGGTCTTTCTTTTCTTTCATTTCTACTTCAGAAGCAGCTCCAACATATAAAACTGCAACACCACCTGCTAACTTAGCAAGTCTTTCTTGTAGTTTTTCTTTGTCATAATCGCTTGTAGTAGATTCAATCTGTGATTTAATCTGATTTACTCTTGCTTTAATATCACTTTTATTACCAGCACCTTTAACGATAGTAGTATTGTCTTTATCAATGGTAACAGTTTCAGCTGTTCCTAACATATCTAAAGTTGCATTTTCTAGAGTAAATCCTAGTTCTTCAGAAATTACTGTTCCTCCTGTAAGTATGGCAATATCTTCTAACATTGCTTTACGTCTGTCACCAAATCCTGGAGCTTTTACAGCAGCAATTTTAAGAGAACCACGTAATTTATTTACTACTAAAGTAGCTAATGCTTCACCATCAACATCTTCAGCAATAATTAATAAAGATTTCCCTTGTTGTGCAACAGGCTCAAGAATAGGTAGTAAATCCTTCATAGTAGAAACCTTTTTGTCATATAACAAAATCATTGGGTTCTCCATTTCAGTTTGCATTTTCTCACTATCTGTAACAAAATAAGGAGATAAATAACCACGGTCAAACTGCATTCCTTCCACAACATCTACATAGGTTTCTGTTCCTTTAGATTCTTCAACAGTAATAACTCCTTCTTTACCAACTTTACTAAAAGCTTCAGAAATTAAATCTCCAATTAATTCATCATTATTTGCAGAAATGGAAGCTACTTGCTTAATCATACCTGAAGAGTTACTAACTTTTTTTGCTTGTTTGTTTAAGTCTTCAACAATTGCAGTTACTGCTTTATCAATACCAGATTTTAAATCCATTGGATTTGCACCAGCAGCAACATTCTTTAATCCTTCTTTAACAATAGCTTGGGCTAAAACAGTAGCGGTAGTTGTACCGTCTCCTGCTAAGTCATTGGTTTTTGAAGCAACTTCTTTAACCATTTGCGCTCCCATATTTTCAAGAGGATCTTCTAATTCAATTTCTTTTGCGACAGTTACACCATCTTTAGTGATTTGAGGTCCGCCGAATGATTTTCCTATAATTACATTACGTCCTCTAGGACCTAAAGTAACCTTTACTGCATCAGCTAATGCATTAACACCACGTTTAATACTATCGCGTGCTTCAATATCAAATTTTATATCTTTTGCCATTGTTTTTTGCTTTGTACAAAAAGCTGTAAGCTGTATGCTCTAAGCTTTATGCGTTATTATTTTAGTTTTTGTTTTAATGAGTAAATTTTTTGCTTTATTCTATTTATATCTGAATTTAATTTCTCAAAGGAAGATAAATCTATATAATTTAATTCTTTTGAAAGTATAATTAAATATTCAGATTCTGTTGCAGAGCCTAGAGATATTGTTAAAAAACGATTGAATTCAGCATCACTATCTCTTCCACAACCTTCACTAATATTTGTTGGAATTGAAGATGAAGCTCTTCTTAATTGGGAAGTTAAACCGTAAATTTCTTCTTTTGGAAATGTTTTAGTTAAACTATAAATTTCCAAAGTAAAAGAATGACTTAATTTCCAGATATCATATTTTTTAAAATCTCTCACAGCATATAGCGTATAGCTTAAGGCTTAAAGCCTTTAGATTATTGCCAAAATATCTTCTTCTCGCATAATAAGGTAATCGTTACCTTCATGCTTTAATTCGCTACCAGAATATTTTCCATAAAGAACGATATCTCCAACTTTTACAGTCATATCATGATCTTTAGTTCCTTTTCCTACAGCAACTACTTTTCCTTGTTGTGGTTTTTCTTTTGCTGAATCTGGTATGTATATTCCAGATGCTGTTTTTGTTTCTGCTTCTTGAGGAACAACTAAAACTCTATCTGAAAGGGGTTGAATTTTTAATGCCATTAGTATTCTATTTTTTAGTTATTAATTTCTTTAAGGTTTTATGCTAAAAGTATGCCATCTAAAAATAAGTGACATTCTAAAACAAAAAATGCCAGCTTGTCATAAGCTGGCATTTTAAAAATATTATTTGTTCGAAATCACTATTCAGTACCTCCGTTGTTTTCTGCTGGTGTTTCTGTATTTGTTTCGCTTGGCAAAGCATTCTCCATTATTGTTTGATCAAATGCTTTAGAATCTGTAGATCCAACATCTCCCATAATAGATATGTTAGAAAGTAATATTAGAGCTAATAAAAGAGTAGCTAAAGTCCAAGTACTTTTATCTAAAAAGTCGGTTGTTTTTTGAACACCTCCTAGTTGTTGGTTGCCACCTCCACCAAAAGAAGAAGATAATCCACCTCCTTTAGGGTTTTGCACCATGATAACAATTATTAGTAAAAATGCTACGAAAATGATTAATCCTATAAAAATTGTAAACGTACTCATAATTCTTTTTTATTTTTTGAAAACTTCTTAGGAGTTTTCTAGTTTTTTTATTGCCCGAATTTGGTCTGCAAAGAAACCACTTTTTTCGGGATATTTCAAAATTAATATATGATAAGCTTGTAAAGCTTTTTTGTAATTTTTTTGTTGCAAATATACCCTGGCTAAGGTTTCCGTCATAAGTGCATCTGGAGCCTTTGTATATTGCGATGCTAGGTTTTTGTTATCTTGCTTATTCGAAGTACTTGGCTCCGGTTTATCCTTGGGAGAAAGCTTGGGTTTGTTCTGAATAAACTTATCGATTAAGTCAAAGTTTTGTTGTTTCTCTGTGGATGCCTCTCTATTTTCTGTCCGATTAATTGGTGTTGCTGCAGTAAGTTTTAACCACTCTGAAAATGAATGAGAATCTTCTTTGGTGAAATCTAGTGGCTGCTCAACTATTAAATTTTCATTAGAAGACGTTTTTTCTTCTATAATTTTTTCGACAGATTCCATCTTTCTTTCAAATAACTCCGGATTTAATATTGCCTCTGCCTTTTTAAGTTCGTTTTTTATTTGATTATCTAATTCTATGCTTAATTGTTCGGATATATTTTCAGAAGTAACTTCAATTTCACGAATTGATTCATCATGTTGTTGAATGATTTCTGAAATTTCGTTTTGGGCAAAACTTTCAGAAGTAATATAATCAAAAAGTATATTTCTATCGGTAGTATAAGCAGCAGTGATTTTTAACGCATCATTGTATAAATAACTATTGTCGTTTTTTAAACCTTTTAATTGTAAAGCTCTTGCAGACTGAAAATATGGATAACGTTCAATTACTTCTGTTAAGTTTTTTTGACCTTCCACACTTATTTTTTGAGGATTAACTAATAGATATGTAAAGTCTTTAATGTTCATTTTTTTTCCATTGAAAGCAGGAATCTCTTTAAATTATTTATAAATATACTACCAATTTGCAAGAGAAGCGTTAAAAATATCTTGTGTAATGCGTTCGAAAATAAATTCTATAGCTACATCTAATTGTGAACCTGTAAGTTGTGTGGCTCCATCATAATCAAAATAGAAAGAGAACCGCTGTTCAAAATCTTTTAATTCTTCTTTCGTGTTATAAAACCTTACATTAACTCCAATTGTTAATCGGTTTTGAGCTGCAGAAATTTCAGAAGTTGCAGTAATTGGTGAAATATAATATTCTACAATTTCACCTTCAAATATTAAATCCCCACTACTATTTACTAAATCTAAATTTGTTTGATTTAAAAGTAAATCTTGTAATTTTATAGTGAACTCTCTGTCAATTCCAGGTTCTACGATAGGAGCGTTGTTCTGAAAATAATTTACTTGATATGTCTTTGTGCTAGTATAATCTATATCTGCACCGGTAAATGAGTAGGAACCACAACCTTGTAATATGAATGTGAAAATTAGTAAAATAAATAATTGGTTGATGTGTTTCATGAGTAAATGCTTACAAAAGAGGGTTAATTTACAAATTATATTGTTTGATTTTTCGATATAAAGTTCTTTCAGAAATTCCTAATTCATCTGCAGCGTCTTTTCGTTTTCCTTTGTATTTCTCTAAGGATTTTTTTATTAATTCTAATTCTTTATCGTGTATGGAAAGACTTTCTTCTTCTTCAATCTCTTCTACATAATCGTATTTATTCCCTTGAGTTTCCGAAACGTTCTGTGGGATGTTTAAAACTTCAACATTATTCTCTTCTGCAGAAACAACTTGGTCATCAATTAATGTGGTTAATGAACTTTCATTATTTTGAGTGTCGGAATGCATCTTATTAATTATAGAAGAATGCTCTTCTTGTACCTTGGCGCTATTATCAGATTTCATCAACTCTAGCGTTAGTTTCTTAACATCATTAAGGTCTCTTTGCATGTCGAATAATACCTTATATAAAAGTTCACGTTCGTTGCTAAAATCACTTTCGCTCTTTTTGGTTTCAATCACCGCAGGAAGATTGTTCCCTACTACTTGCAGATAACTTCTAAGGGTTTCTTGTGTAATATTTCGTTCTTTTTCTAATACTGAAATTTGCTCTGCAATGTTTCTTAATTGTCGAATATTACCGCCCCATCTGTATTTTAATAGTAAATCTTTGGCTTGTTCGTCCAACCGAATAGTTGGCATTTTGTATTTTAAAGCAAAGTCTGAAGCAAATTTTCTAAATATTAAATGAATGTCTTCAGATCGTTCACGTAAAGGAGGAATTAGAATTTCTATGGTACTTAATCTATAATATAAATCTTCTCTAAACTTACCAGATTTTATAGCTTCTGCCATATTGATGTTGGTAGCAGCAACAATACGAACATCTGTTTTTTGTGTTTTAGAGGAACCTACTTTTAAGAATTCACCATTTTCTAATACCCGTAATAATCGTACTTGGGTTGGCAAAGGTAATTCTCCAACTTCATCTAGAAATATAGTACCTCCATCTGCAACTTCAAAATAGCCATTTCGAGTAGAAGTTGCTCCGGTAAATGCTCCTTTTTCATGGCCAAAAAGTTCACTATCTATAGTGCCTTCAGGTATTGCGCCACAATTTACTGCGATGTATTTCGCATGTTTTCTATGCGATAAGGAATGTATGATTTTAGGAATACTTTCTTTACCCACACCGCTTTCTCCAGTAACTAGAACCGAAATATCTGTAGGCGCCACTTGGATTGCTTTTTCGATAACACGATTAAGCTTAGGGTCATTACCAATAATCCCGAATCGTTGTTTTATTGCTTGTATTGATTCCATATGCAATTAATTATTTTCAGAATAACCAATTCCTTCTCCAATCAATGTTGCGCTTGTACAGTCATTAATTTTTACCATTACAAATTCCCCAACCTTATAGCTTTCTTTTGGAAAAACAGCTACTGTATTTTGTGAAGTTCTTCCTGCCCAATGTTGATCGCTTTTTTTAGATTCTTTTTCTATTAGAACTTCAAAAGTTTTTCCGACAAATTCTTCAGATCTATAGTGACAATGTATTCTTTGAAGGGCTACGATTTCAGCTAATCGTCTTTTTTTGACTTCTTCAGGAACGTCATCTACAAGCTTTTTTGCTGCTAATGTTCCTGGTCTTTCAGAATATGAAAACATATACCCATAATCGTATTTTACATATTCCATCAAACTTAAGGTTTCTTGATGGTCTTCTTCTGTCTCTGTTGGGAAGCCTGTAATCATATCTTGTGAGATAGAACATTCTGGAAGTATTTTACGAACGTTGTCTATTAAGGTAATATACTCTTCGCGGCTATGTTGGCGATTCATTTCTTTTAATATTCTAGTACTTCCACTTTGTACAGGCAAATGAATATAATCGCAAATATTTTTATGCTTTGCCATGGTATGCAATACATCCAATGACATGTCTTGCGGATTCGAAGTCGAAAACCGAAGACGCATTTTTGGTTGTTCTTTTGCAACAAGATCTAGCAATTGAGAAAAATCCATCGCTGTTGCTTTTTGTATGTCTGAAGCTTTTTTAAATCCTTTTTTAAGGCCACCTCCATACCATAAATAGCTATCTACATTTTGCCCTAATAAGGTGATTTCTTTATATCCTTTATTAGCTAAATCGTTTACCTCGGTTAATATACTTTGAGGATCACGACTACGTTCTCGACCTCTTGTAAAAGGTACTACGCAAAAGGTACACATATTATCGCATCCACGAGTAATACTAACAAATGCAGTAACTCCATTTCCGCCTAATCTAACGGGTGAAATGTCTCCATAAGTCTCGTCTTTTGAAAGAATTACATTTACTGCATCTCTTCCGTCTTCAACTTCTTTTATAAGATTTGGAAGGTCTTTGTAAGCATCAGGACCAACCACCAAGTCTACTATTTTTTCTTCTTCTAGAAATTTCTCTTTTAGTCGTTCTGCCATACAGCCCAAAACACCTACTTTCATTCCTGGATTTATTTTTTTAACCGCATTGTATTTTTGTAATCTTTTGCGAATGGTTTGTTCTGCTTTATCTCTTATAGAACAGGTATTTACCAAAACTAGATCGGCATCCTCTAAATTTTGCGTGGTATTAAAGCCTTCATTTGCAAGAATAGAAGCAACAATTTCACTATCACTAAAATTCATAGCACAGCCATAACTTTCTATAAATAGTTTTCGAGTATTGTTGTCATTGTTTTCTAGAACTAATGTTTCGCCTTGTTTCTTTTCGTCAATTATCTTTTCCATATATATTCTTCGCGAGATTGAAGTTTTGTTTGATTTAAGCTAGAGAAATTGATTGTCAATTAATATGCCCGTCTGTTTTAAACACAGCAAAGATACAATTAAATTGAATTGCGTGACATTATGGCAGATTTCTTTTTTATAACTTTGAAGTAAATAAAATTGAATTATAACTATGAAAAACGACATTCTTCAGAAAATAGAAACGGCTGCAACACCAGATTTTGGAAACCTTCTTTCAAAGAGTTTTAATCTTTTTAAAAGAATATGGGTAGAATCTTTAGTGCACCTACTCATTACAATGATTGCAGTGTTACCTTTCATAGTTTTAGTTTACTTGCCATTTATTCCAATATTAATAAGCTCTGTTCAAGGTGGTTATGCAAGTGGTTTTGAGCCTTTTATGGGCTATTCATTTTTGATGCTTCTTGGTTACTTTATTCTTCTTTTTATACTAATAATAATGATGCAAGGGGTTTCTATCGCTATTACAGCTCATTTTTTTCAGGTTTGTAAAAATGAAGATCTAGGTGTTGAAAAAGAGACAGGAGACTATTTTGCTTATTTGAAAGGAAACAATTTTAATAAAGTATTTATGTTGTCCTTAGCTACTTTTGGTATTTCAATAGCTGCCTTATTATTATGTTACTTTCCAATATTTTATGTGATGGTTCCTTTGCAACTTATCATAGTTGTTTTTGCTTTCAATGATAAATTATCGGTTTCAGAGATTATTATAATAAGCTTTAAACTGGGGAATAAATTCTGGTTGTTATTGTTTGGTTTGATAATAGTTTCCTCTATGATTGCTCAATTAGGAGTTATTTTGTGCTTTGTTGGATTATTTATTACCGCTTATTTTGTTCATATTCCTATCTATTATTTTTACAAGGAAACTATAGATTTTAATGGGTGTACAGGAGATTCTAATGATGAATTTCTCACCCATTATAAAAATTAATATTTTGAGTTTTAAAAACATTTTTACTAAACTAAAAATTGTGTTTTAAAAAAAAAAGATACTTTTGTAGCCCTAATAAAATTGAATATGGCAAAGAATTTAGTGATTGTGGAGTCCCCTGCAAAAGCAAAAACAATAGAAAAATTTCTTGGAAAAGATTTTAAAGTTACCTCTAGTTTTGGACATATTGCAGATCTTCCTTCTAAAGAATTAGGAGTAAATGTAGATGGAGATTTTATGCCCAAATATATTATTCCAACTGAGAAGAAAAGTTTGGTAAAAGATTTAAAGTCACTAGCTAAAAATGCCGATATGGTTTGGCTAGCGAGTGATGAGGATCGAGAAGGAGAAGCTATTGCGTGGCATCTGTCAGAGACTTTAAAATTGAATGATGACAATACAAAACGTATTGTTTTTCATGAAATTACTAAAACGGCTATTTTAAAGGCAATAGAAAATCCTAGAAAAATTAATTACGATCTTGTAGATGCACAGCAAGCTAGAAGAGTTTTAGATAGATTAGTGGGTTATGAGCTTTCCCCTGTATTATGGAGAAAGGTAAAAGGAGGCTTGTCTGCCGGAAGAGTGCAGTCTGTTGCAGTTAGATTAATTGTAGAAAGAGAAAGGCAAATTGAGGGTTTTGTGCCTGTTGCTTCTTTTAGGATTATAGCAGAATTTACTACTAATGCAGGAAATAAATTTAAAGCAAAACTCCCTAAAAATTTTAAAACTGAAGCAGAAGCTCGGGATTTTTTAAATAAAAATATTGAAGCGACTTATAAAGTTTCAGATTTAGTTAAAAAACCTGCAAAAAAATCACCAGCGCCGCCATTTACTACCTCTACGCTTCAACAAGAAGCTTCTAGAAAATTATATTTTTCAGTAGGAAAAACAATGACCATTGCGCAACGTTTATATGAAGCTGGTCTTATAACCTATATGAGAACCGATAGTGTTAATCTTTCTAATGACGCTAAACAAGCTGCGGAAGAAGAAATTACAAATTCATACGGTAGAGAATATAGTGCGCCGAGAAATTTTAAAAGTAAAGTAAAAGGTGCGCAAGAGGCTCACGAGGCTATTCGACCAACAGATATGTCTAAGCATACTATATCTGGAGACTATGATCAAGAAAGATTGTATTCTTTAATTTGGAAACGAACTATTGCTTCACAAATGAGTGATGCTCAATTGGAGCGTACTAATGTAAAAATTGATATCAACTCTACGCCAACTGTTTCAGAACAGTTTGTTGCTAATGGTGAAATGATAAAATTTGATGGATTCCTAAAAGTTTATTTAGAAGGAACCGATCTTGAAGATGAAGAACAGGAAGGAATGTTGCCTAAACTTATGGTTGGGGATAACCTTTCTAAAAATTATATCTCCGCTACACAACGTTTTACAAGACCTGCCTATCGCTATACGGAAGCCTCTTTAGTAAAGCAAATGGAAGAGTTGGGTATTGGAAGACCTTCTACTTATGCACCAACTATTTCAACCATTATAAATCGTAATTATGTTGAAAAAGGAACTGTTGAGGGAACGGAACGGAAATACCTTCAGTTGATTTTAGAAGATGCTGTAAAAGATAATACATTAACCGAAATGGTTGGTTCTGATAAGGGGAAATTAGTTCCAACAGACATAGGAATGATCGTAAATGACTTTTTGGTAGAACACTTCGAATATGTTTTAGATTATAATTTCACTGCCAAAGTAGAGCAAGATTTCGATAGTATTGCTGTTGGAGATAGAGAATGGACAGATTTAATTAAAAGTTTTTATCAAAAATTCCATCCTCAAGTTGAGGATGTAACTGAAAATGCTGCCAGAGAAAGTGGAGAAAGAGTTTTGGGAGAAGACCCACAAACCGGAAAAGTGGTATTGGTAAGATTAGGGAAGTTTGGTCCTATGGCTCAAATTGGCGGTCCAGATGATGAGGAAAAGAAATTTGCAAGCTTAACACCCGATCAACAATTACATCATATTACATTTGATGAGGTGATGGATTTGTTCAAATTACCTAAGGATTTGGGGATTTATGATGGAGTAGAGGTGCAGGTTAATAATGGACGATTTGGTCCCTATGTGAAATTTGATAAAAAGTTTATTTCATTGCCTAAAGGAATGGATCCTTTAAATGTAGATATGGAAACAGCTATTGATCTTATTGAAGAGAAGAAAAAAGCAGATGCTCCAATTTATGAATATGAAGATTTACCGGTTCAAAAAGGTGTCGGGAGGTTTGGTCCATTTATTAAATGGAATAGTATGTTTATTAACGTAAACAAAAAATATGATTTCGATAATTTATCAGATGATGATATTGTTGAATTAATTGAGACAAAGAAGCAAAAAGAAATCGATAAGCTTATTCATGATTGGCCAGAGGAAGGAATTAGACTTGAAAAGGCAAGATGGGGTAGGTTTCATCTATTAAAAGGAAAAACTAAGATAGAACTTCCAAAAACTACTAAAGCGGAGAAGATGACTTTAGAGCAAGCTTTAGATATTATTGCTAAGAAAGCACCTAAGAAGAAAGCTGCAACAAAGAAAAAATCTACTGCTAAGAAAAAAACCACTGCTAAGAAAAAATAATGATCGATTTTCTCATTCCAGTATCCAATTCTGTTTTGGCTCATAGAGAGATATTACCAGAAGGTGTATTAGGAAAACATATTGCGGTACATAGTAGTAAGGGTGAACTGCCAGAACTCACAAATGTTAAGTTCGCGCTTATTGGCGTCAAAGAAAACCGGAACGATGTAGATTATATTGGAGAGGACTTGTGTTTTGATGCAATTCGTAAAACTTTTTATTCATTATACCCGGGAAATTGGAAGCATAATGTCATAGATATAGGGGATATAGACAAAGGCGAAACAGTACAGGACACTTATTTTGCTTTAAAGGCAGTAGTTTCAGATTTATTGAAAGAAAAGATTATTCCGCTAATTATGGGTGGAAGTCAAGATTTGGTATATGCTCAATATAGATCCTATGATAGTTTAGGTAATATGGTGAACCTTGTAAATGTCGACAGTAATTTTGATATTGGAGATGCAGAAAGTACCATTACAAACAAATCTTTTATAGGAAAGGTAATTGTAGATAAACCCTATAGCTTATTTAACTATTCAGCAATTGGCTACCAATCCTTTTTTAATTCCCCAGATGAGATTTCATTAATGGAGAAGTTGTTTTTTGATGCATATAGACTGGGAGAAGTAACAGCAGATATCACAATTGTAGAGCCAATATTAAGAAATGCAGATATTGTTTCTTTTGATATTGGTGCAATAAAAAGTGCAGAATTAAGTTATAAAAACAGTAAAAGTCCAAATGGTTTTGATGGTCGAGAGATTTGTGCAATTGCACGTTATGCGGGAATTAGCAATAAAGTGAGTTCATTTGGCGTTTATGAATTAAAGGATTTTGCGGATGCACAAAGTGCAGCAATGCTTATATCTCAAGTTTTTTGGTATTTTATTGAAGGGGTAAATTTTAGAGTTTCTGATGAAGATTTTAGCAACGAAACCCACTATACCACATATAAAGTGCCTATTGATGATGAGGTGTTAATATTTAAAAAAAGCATAAAAACGGGTAGATGGTGGATTGAGTTACCATTTATTTCAAATAATAATAATAAATTAAAAAGGAGTACGTTATTACCTTGCACTTATGGCGAATATTTAGGTGCATGTAATCAGGAAATACCTGAGCGATGGATGAAAGCCCGTCGAAAAAACGAAATTTAATAAAACAAACTAAAATTTATTGATTTTAAGGGTTTTTTAAGAAATATGTTGTTTTTTAATAAATTTATAAATAGGTTTACGCCCTTGAATCACGATAATTTAACCTAAATACCTATGAAGAAGCTTATTGCATTCTCTGCGATTATTGCCATATTATCTAGTTGTAGCTCTGGAGACAGAGGAGAGCTAGTTGGAACTAAAGGAAAGGCATGGCATCCTGAAAAACCTTTTGGAATGACACTTGTCCCTGGAGGTTCTTTTATTATGGGTAAATCAGACGATGACTTTGTTGCTGTTAATGATGCGCCTACTAAAACAGTTACTGTTCGTTCATTTTATATGGATGAAACAGAAATTACCAATGCTGAATACAGACAATTTGTTTATTGGGTTCGCGACTCTACCGTTAGATTGAAACTTGCGATACTTGCCGATGAGGTTGGTGCAACTCCAGGAGACGAAGGAATTGGAGATTATGCTTTTGTTGATCAGGAGAATGAAGAAATGACTCCATATGACCAATATATGTATGATAACTATTTTGGAATGGGTGATGATTTCTATGCAGGTAGAAAAATAAACAACACTCCAGATATTCAATGGGATACAGCAAGCTATCCAGATGAATATTATAGTGAAGTAATGGATACTATGTATATTCCAGCGGAAGAAGCATATAATGGACAGCGTACTATTGATGTTACTAAGCTTAAATTTCAATATACTTATATGGATATTGAAGCAGCAGCTAGAGCAGCAAAAAATGGTAGTTCAGACAGAAAAGAATTTATTAAAAAAGAAGAATTATTAATTTATCCAGATACAACTGTATGGGTGAGAGATTATAACTATTCATATAATGAGCCAATGCATAATGATTACTTCTGGCATCAAGCCTATGGAGATTATCCTGTTGTTGGTGTTAGTTGGCATCAAGCTAAAGCATTTACTGCTTGGAGAACATTATATAAAAATTCATACCAAAAAGAGAGAAAACGTCAACATATCAATTCTTTTAGACTTCCAAGTGAAGCTGAATGGGAATATGCTGCACGTGGTGGATTAGAATCTGCAACTTTTCCTTGGGGTGGACCCTATACAAAAAATGACAGAGGTTGTTTCATGGCTAACTTTAAACCACTTCGTGGGGATTATGCAGCAGATCAAGCTTTGTATACTGTAGAAGCGAAATCTTACGAGCCAAATGATTATAATCTTTATAATATGGCAGGAAACGTTTCTGAATGGGTAGCTTCATCTTATGAGCCATCCTCATACGATTATACTTCTAATATGAATCCAAATGTAAACGACCCTGAGAATAAACGTAAAGTTGTTCGTGGTGGTTCTTGGAAAGATATAGCTTACTTTTTACAAGTAAGTAGTAGAGATTATGAATATGCTGATTCCGCAAGAAGCTACATTGGATTTAGAACTGTACAAGATTATATGGGAACCGATGTTGTTTTAAACGAAAAATTAGGCGACGCTAGATAATAAAAGACTTCAAACAAAAACAAACTTAACTAAAAACAAAAAAAACACACACTATTATGGCACAATCAAGATCATCAAAGAAGTTATTTAACATGGCTTACGGGCTAGGAGCATCTATAGTAATTATGGGAGCACTATTTAAAATTCTTCACTGGGAATTAGGACCACTTAATGGAGGTATATTATTAGCAGTAGGACTTATTACGGAAGCAATTATTTTTGCTATATCTGCTTTTGAACCAGTAGACGATGATTTAGACTGGGCTCTTGTTTATCCAGAATTAGCTGGAGGAATGGGGAAAGCAAGTAAAAAAGAAGCTCAAGATGCTAAAGGTGTTTTATCTGGAAAATTAGATGAAATGTTAAAAGATGCAAGAATAGATTCAGAATTAATGACTAGCTTAAGTGATAGCATTAGATCTTTTGAAGGCGCTGCAAAAGGTATGGCTCCAACATCAGATGCAATGAATTCTACTAAAAAATATAGTGAGGAAATGGCTTTAGCTGCTGCACAAATGGAATCTTTAAATAGTTTGTATAAAGTACAAGTAGAGTCTACTAGTCGTCAAACGGAAGTAAACGAAAGAGTTGCTGAAAATGCAGAGCAATTGAAGCAACAAATGGAAAATTTAACAACGAACCTATCTTCATTAAATGGAGTATACGGAGGGATGTTGTCTGCTATGAATAGTAAGAACTAATTTGGTTTTTCAAACCTTAATATTAATCTTTAAAAAGAATTAAAATGGCAGGAGGAAAACAATCCCCAAGGCAGAAGATGATAAATCTAATGTATTTGATTTTTATCGCAATGCTTGCATTAAATATGTCTAAAGAGGTATTATCCGCTTTTGGACTATTAGAAGTGAAAATAACTGAAGCAAATGTAGCTACCGATATGCGTAATGATGCATTTATGGCAAATCTGGCTGTTAAAGCGTCTGAAGAACCACAAACATATTCTGATTTAAATGAGAAAGCAAAAAGAGTAAACGCACTTTCTGATGATCTTGATAATTATATTGAAGGGCTTAAAACCGATATGATGAAAACGGTAAAAGCTGACGAACAAGATAATTATGAAGTACAAGATAAACCTGATTTCTTAGATACTAAATTTTTTAAAGGAGATGTTCTTTCAAAAGATGGTAAGCTATTTCAATCAAATATGATAGCTTATAAAGATGGAATTCTTGAAATATTAGGGGATGATTTTCCAGTTATAACTGAATCTGTAAATAAACAATTTGGTTTAGCAGATGAATCGCCAAGAGGTAAGAAGGTAAAAGTAAATGCTGTTAAGTTTCATTTTGAAGGTTTCCCAATGGTGGCTTCAAAAACTAAGTTGACTCAAATACAATCTAACATTAAAACGATTCAGAATCAAATCTTATCTACGATGATGAGAGGTGAGCAAACTGCTTCATTATCTGTAAATACAGATAATTATTCAACTTTGTTAGAATCTCCTAAGTCTGCTTATTATGCAGGTGAGAAATTTGATGGTTCTATTGTTTTAGGTCGTGTGGATGATCAAACAAAACCTACTAGAGTTGAAATAACTTTAGATGGAAGAGCACTTGTTGAGGATACAGATTATACCTTCAATGGTGGTCGTATTGCATTAAATGTTAGTGCAGGTAATGCAGGTGAGCATAAACTGGAAGGAAATCTTATTTTTATACAAGATGGAGTAGAAACAGAAGTTCCTGTTTCAAGTTCATTTTCAACCATATCTCCTCCAAATTCTGCAACGATATCAGCAGATAAAATGAATGTATTATATCGTGGTGTTAAAAATCCATTGACTATTTCTATGGATGGAGTTCCAAATAATAATGTAACTGCAAATGCTCAAGGTTTAACTAGAGGTTCTGGTAGTTCTTATATTATGGATGTTACTACTGTAAAAGGTAGAGAAGTAACTATTAATGTAACTGGTACTATAGATGGAAAAGCATTCCCATCAAAAGGAACTTTTAGAATAAAAGATATTCCTCGTCCTACTGGTACTATTCGTGGTGAAGATGGAAATGGAGGACCAGTACGTATGCAACGTCAAGGTTTAGAGATTTCTTCTGTTGGAGCTATGTTATTTGATTTTGATTTTGATTTAAAATTGAATGTATCTGGATTTAGCTTTAAAGTTGCTGGACAGCCTACTGTAAAAGTTACTGGAGGAAAACTTAATGCACAAGCAAAAAGTGCTTTGAAAAGAGCGAAAAGAGGAGAGACAGTACAAATATTTGATATCAACGCAAAAATTGCAGGAAATTCAAGTTATAAATTACCTAGAATTACACCAGTATTTGTTGAGTTGACAAACTAGACTAAATTATTATTTATGAATATTAGAAATGTTGTTTTAAGTGTTTTTGGATTATTATTGATTAATATGAGTGCTTTTGCACAAATAAATGTCCTTAATGCCAAAACTCCTGAGGAAATTGGTCAAAAAACCGAAGAGCAATTAGCCTATGATAACGATAAACCGTTACCTTATGGTTATATTGGTGATCGCGATGTGCTTTGGTCTAAATCCACCTGGGAAATTATTGATCTTGACGAGAGAGTAAACTTTCCGTTATATTACCCAATAGACACCAACAACATTGGTGCGGAAAGAAGATCTTTATATGATGTTTTAATAAAAAACATTAAAAACGGAAAAATTGAGCATGTGTATGCAGACTCCTATTTTACCGAAAAGAGAACTCTTAACGATATTGATGCATCCTTGGTGTATAGTGATACCACTGATTTTGGAATCTCTCAGTTTAACGCTGGTGAAGCTATAGACCCTCAGTATATCCGAAAATTTACATTGGATGCTGCTGATATTGAAGAATGGAGAATTCGTGGATATTGGTTTTTAGACAAGCGTTCGGGTGATATTAAATATAGATTATTAGGAATAGCTCCAGTTGCTAATGAAGCACGTGCTAAAGCTTTTCCAGATGAATCTTCAGATGCTAAAGTGGAATTGTTTTGGATATGGTTTCCAGCAACAAGACAAATATTGCATGAAGCAAAAGCTTTTAATAGAAAAAATACTTCAAGACCTATATCATACGATCATTTATTAAATTCTAGAAGATTTAATGCGGTGATCTATAAAGAAGATAATGATTTAGGAGATAGAGAAGTTAAAGAGTATATTAATGATAATGCTTTAATGCAGTTGTTAGAATCTGATAGAATTAAAGAAGTAATTAGAAATATTGAAATTGATATGTGGAATTACTAAAAAAGTAATTTTAACATCAAATAATATAAAAACCCTGAAGCATTTCGCTTCAGGGTTTTTACTTTTGTAAAATATGCAAGAAATAGATTATGTCGTAGTTGGTTTAGGAATAGCGGGAATAACTTTTTGCGAACAATTAGAACACAATAACAAAAGCTTTTTAGTTTTTGATGCTGGTGACACCACTTCTACTTTAGTTTCCGCAGGGGTTATAAATCCAGTTGTTTTAAAACGATTTACTCCAAATTGGAATGCAAAGCTTCATGTGGAAAACGCTTTTACATTTTATAAAGACTTATCAAAAAAGCTTTCCACGCCTCTTTTTAAAGAAGTGCCTATGCTTCGCATATTTAAAAGTGTAGAGGAACAAAATAATTGGATGGTTGCTAGTGATAAAATTGAATTGTCCAATTTTCTATTTCCCGAAATAGTAAAAAATGAAAATCCTGCTATACATGCACCTTTTGGTTTTGGTAAAGTAAATCATACCGGTATGGTTAACACTAAACTAATGATCAATTCTTATAAAGTATATTTACGGAATAAGAATAAACTAATAGAAGAGGTTTTTAATTATGAAAGCCTAAAAGAGGAAGAGGATACTATATTCTATAAAAATTTAAAATCTAAAAAAATTATTTTTTCTGAAGGTGCTTCCGTTAGAAACAACCCATTATTTCCACCACCTCCTATATCAGGTGGAAAACATTTGTTAATACCAAATAAAGGGGAATATATAATTGTGAATGCGCCAAAATTAAAATTAAATGAAATGATTAAATCTTCCCTTTTTATTATTCCTTTAGGAAATGATTTGTACAAGGTAGGAGCAACTTATAGTATAGAGGATTATTCTATCCATACTACAGAAGAGGCAAAAGAAGAATTAGCTTTTAAATTATCTAAAATAGTATCTTGTAGTTTTAATGTTGTAGATCAAGTTGCTGGAATAAGACCTACTACAAGAGATAGAAAGCCTTTTTTAGGCACTTTAAAGGAAAGTGACAACAAAGTGTTTTATAATGGATTAGGGACTCGTGGGATAACCTCTGCGCCTTCTTTGGCAAAAGAACTATATCAGTATATAGAAAATGGTGTAGCACTTGATAAAGAAATAAATATAAAAAGATACTATAACTGGTAAAAGGAGGTGTTTTTTTCAGAATTACAATAAAAAAAAAGGGCATCTTTGCAGCCTAATAATCTAAAGCATAGTCTTAAGGTTAAAAACAACATTTAAATGCTTAATATTCACAACCTTACAGTTTCTTTTCAGGGAGATGACTTGTTTTCAGGAATTACATTTCAACTACGTTCTGGTGACCGAATTGGTTTAGTTGGAAAAAATGGAGCGGGTAAATCGACTCTATTAAAAATTTTAGCTGGAGAACAAGAATACGATGCTGGGCAAATTGCTTCAGATAAAGAAACTTCTTTTGGGTTTTTAAAGCAAGATATAGATTTTGAATTAGGAAGAACTGTATTAGAAGAGGCTTATGAAGCTTTTGTATTAATTAAGCAATTAGAAAAGCAACTAGAAGAGATAAATGCACAACTTGCAGAACGTACGGATTATGAAAGCGATAACTATCACCAGTTAATTGTCGATTTAAATGAGATTCAACATCAATATGAGATTCACGGTGGATATAATTACCAAGGGGATACTGAACGTGTTTTACAAGGATTAGGTTTTAAACGAGAAGATTTTAATATGCCTACCGAAACCTTTTCTGGGGGTTGGCGTATGCGAATTGAATTGGCTAAACTATTACTTCAGAATAATGACATTTTATTGCTCGATGAGCCTACGAATCACTTGGATATAGAATCTATTTTGTGGTTAGAAGAATTTTTGAAAAATTATACGGGAGCAATAGTTATTGTCTCGCATGATAGAATGTTTTTAGATAATGTTACCAATCGGACTATAGAAATTTCTCTAGGAAAGATATACGATTATAATAAGCCTTATACTAAATATTTAGTATTACGTCAAGAATTGAGAGAACAACAATTGGCCACTCAAAAAAACCAACAAAAACAAATTGAGCAAACAGAGAAGTTAATTGAAAAGTTTAGAGCAAAAGCCTCTAAAGCTACAATGGCTCAATCTTTAATAAAAAAATTGGATAAGATTGATAGGGTTGAAGTGGATGAAGATGATAATAGTGTGATGTCTCTACATTTTCCGGTTTCTATAAATCCAGGCAAAGTGGTTGTAGAAATAGATGGTGTTTCAAAAGACTATGATGATAAAAAGGTATTGTCCAAAGTGGATCTATTAGTAGAACGAAATAGTAAAATTGCATTTGTTGGTCAAAATGGACAGGGGAAATCAACCCTTGCAAAATGTATTGTTGGAGAGATTGAATATCAAGGAAACCTTAAGTTAGGACATAATGTTGAGATAGGATATTTTGCACAAAATCAGACCGATTATTTAGACGGTTCTAAAACGGTTCTCGATACTATGATTGATGCAGCCAATGAAAAAAACCGAACGAGAGTAAGGGATATTTTAGGTTCATTTTTATTTCGAGGAGATGATGTAGATAAATATGTAAGAGTATTATCTGGAGGGGAAAGAAATAGATTGGCATTAGCTAAATTATTATTACAGCCTTTTAATGTTTTGGTGATGGATGAGCCAACGAATCACTTAGATATAAAATCTAAAAATGTATTAAAAGAAGCTTTAAAAAAATACGAAGGAACTCTACTGTTAGTATCTCATGACAGGGATTTTTTACAAGGTCTTTCTTCAAAAATATATGAATTCAAAGACCATCAAATAAAAGAATATTTGGGAGATATTGATTTCTTTTTAGAGGAACGAAATCTGGAGAATATGCGGGAAGCGGAAAAGAGAACGAAGGTTAATTCAGAAAATAATAAAAAAACAGCTTCTAGTAAAGAAGTTTATAAAAACCAGAAAAAAGTAAAATCACTTCAAAATAAACTTAGTAAAATTGAAGCATCTATTACTAAATTTGAAAAAGAAATTAAAGAAATAGATCTTGAGCTTTCCATTAATTATGATAATACCATAGCGAAACCTAACTTTTTTGAAGGATACCAGTCCAAGAAAAAAGAATTAGAACGTCTTATGGAAAATTGGGGGATAGTTACAGAAGACTTAGAAAAATTTAATTAATTTTTTTTTTCTGACTTTCGCTTTATTTTTTTTAACAAAATCATTTCTTAAAAGGACACAGTTCCATCTAAAATGTTCTCCGAGATGCTCTTATAAGGACTCTCTATATGTTCGACTTGTTGTTTTTTACTATTGCTTTAATTTTATTTTTAGTTGTAAAATATAAAAATAGACTAAGGCTATTCTCAATGGGAGCAATTACTCTAATGAAAATCAGTAAAATGCGTTTGCGTTTGTTCACTTGGTTAATTTGGTTGTGGTGTTGTTTAAATATTTCTTGAATGTGAAGATATATATTTTCATTTAAATAGTTGCAAACAAGGAAAAGCATCGTATATTTGCACTCGGAAATAATTTGGTCGGCCTTATGTACCGAAAGTTAAAAGCTAAGTAAATTCTTTTTTGATTATATCGCGGGATAGAGCAGTAGGTAGCTCGTTGGGCTCATAACCCAAAGGTCACTGGTTCGAGTCCAGTTCCCGCTACTAGATTAAAATTCGTTAATATAAGCGGTTTAAGAGCAATCTTAAACCGCTTTTTTTATGTCTACACTTACGGATTTTCTTACATTTGAATACGCAAACGCATACGACTTGTCTAAGGCCAAACAATATTCAATTCCAAAAATATACGATAGTAAAGGAGACCTTACTAAACGTTGGTATGTATATTATTCCTTTAGAAACCCTAAAACGGATAAGTTGGAAAGGCAAACTCCAATTTATGGTGGTGCCAATAAGTTTCATACTAAAGAAAAACGCCTAGAGATTCTTACTGTATACCAAAAAAGTTTATCTAGCTATTTAAAGGAAGGGTATAATCCTTATGAATCAAACAAACAACGACACGAACATATTGAAGCACTTGATGATTCCAGAATCTCTATAGAGAGTGCTTTTGAAAAAGTACTTCTAATAAAAAAGAAAGTTTTAAAAGACACCTCTTATTCGGCTTATGAAAGCAGGATCAATTCTTTTAAAAAATGGCTTAAAGAAAAATTATCGAAGGATAGTTTAATCGTAGATATCACTAAAAAATTGGTGATTAACTACCTTAATGAAGTTCTGGAAAGAACTAGTGCCAGAACTAGAAATAATACACGAACCGATTTAAGTTCTTTTTTCCAAACTCTGGAGGATAACGATTTAATTGTCGTAAATTTCATTAAAAACATCAATGTTTTAAAAACTACTCCAGAACGAAATAAAACCTATACTAAATCTCAGCAAGAAGCCATTTTTGCCCATTTAGAAGAGAAAGACCCAATACTGCTTCTTTATATAAAGTTTATCTCCTATAACTTGTTAAGACCTATAGAGGTTTGTCGTCTTAAAGTTAGTGATGTGGATGTAAATGAAAAAAGAATTTATGTAAGAGCTAAAAATGCACCTGTCAAAATTAAAATAATTCCTGATATTCTGATAAATGATCTTCCAGATTTATCGGACTTATCCCCAAATCATTTTTTATTTACACCTGAAAAAATAGGAGGAATGTGGGAAACGACTGAGCAAAATAAAAGAGACTATTTTTCTAAACGTTTTAAGAAAAATGTAAAAAATCCTTTTGAGCTTGGAGTTAATTATGGTCTGTACTCCTTTAGACACACTTTTATTACTAAGTTATATCAAGAGATGGAAAAAACGGCAACCCCTTTTGAAGTCAAAAGTAAATTAATGCTTATTACAGGGCATTCTACTATGGTCGCTTTAGAGAAATATTTGAGAGATATTGATGCTTCCCTACCTAAGGATTATTCAAAGTATTTGTGATTTTATTTTTAATAAAATAAGCAAATAATAAATTGAAAAGAGTCCTTTATAGTATACTCTAGCCTTACATAACTTAACATAACGTAACATAACGTGACCTAGTCTCCCCTAGCGTGACATCCATATTTCTAAAATACTTATCATAGCTTTTTTAATTGATATTTATGAATGCCCATGTAGTATATAAGGTTGCCAAAGCACTTTCTAAGAAAGAGCAGGTTAAACTTATGAGTATGCTGCAAAAAGACATTAATGATAGTCCAAATAAAAGCACCAATAAGAAACCCCTTATTACTCGACAAGAAGCAGATGCGTATATATACCAACACGTTTTTTGTAAAGTAAAATAGGAAAGGATATATTCTTAGCCGTTTGGTTTGAATAGGAGAGTTAAAATAATAGAAGTACTAGTAATTTAATAACATTAAAATAAAATGGAATGATAGAAAACGATGAAAAACTGCCGATTAAAAGTGAAACGAACGTTCGTCTTACGGAAAAATACAAATATGAATGTGAGTACTGCAGTAAAAAATATGTGCCCAAAAGAAGAGGAAAACAGAAATTTTGCAGCAATAGTTGTCGTTCAAAAAACCATCGGATTAATAAATTAACACAAAAAGAAAATAATCATCCTGTAGAAAACACAAAAACTAAAATTGATAAAATGAGTAGGGCAGGAGTTGGAAATGCATTAGTAGGATCTGCTTTAGTAGAACTAGGTAAATCTGTTTTTACTAGTGAAGAAAATAAAGCAGCTACAAAAAAGGATATTAAAAATTTAGAAAATAAAATTGGCAGGTACCATAGGATTTTAAATATGAAGCCTAGATTAGATGGTAAAACTCCTTATTTTGATATGGCAACATTGAAAGTTGTTTATAGGTTTTGGCAATGAATTATAGGAGTGTTAGTGGCTGTGTTTTATTTTAATGTTCCGTATTGTCCGCACTGATTTTCAGTCCGATGTCAAATATGGTTTTTATAAGTCCAGTTTTGTTGATTTATCTGGCTTAAAATTCTAAAAAAAAAATCGCGAAAAAACAAACTGGCAAAAATTTTCTTTACGACATTGGGGCTAACGGTATTGTATAAGAGCAGTAGCGAAAACCAGCGTACTAGCTTTAATTTTACAAAATATTAAATTAAATCAAAATAGCGGCTCGAGTTAACACCCAAACCGCTATTGCTTTTATACCTTGTTGGCATTAGTTCTACTTTATAAAACGTTCCCGAATTTACATTGGCAATTTCTACTTCTGTAGTTGATGATTAAAAGAAGCCACCTGCTAGAAAAAAATGAACCCTTTCATTTATTCTTTTATTAGCTTTTTCATTACTTTTTTCCCGTTAGAATCTGTAATTGAAAGGAAGTATAAACTACTAGCTAAATCACTAATGTCAAAGCTGATATTTTGAGAGGGTTGTGTTATTTTTTTATGAATGATTTTCTTTCCAGTCAAGCTAAATATTTCTAGTATTGCGAATGAATTATTTTCACCTCCATCTATAGTTATTGTTGTATTTGCAGGGTTAGGATACATGGAGAAGTCTGTGAATTCTGGTTCTGTAATATTTAGAATGCCATCGATAATGGTAATAACAACAGAAACATCATCACTATTTCCAGATGGATCCGTTCCTTCTAAAACAGCAGTGTAAGTTCCTACACTTGTAAATGTGTTTGGAGTAAGGGTTAAATTAGCAATACTACAGTTGTCAGTACTTCCAATATCAACACTTGATACAGGGATCGTTACCGAACCTGATCCATTTAAATCCCCAGTAGCATTTTGTCCTATAACGTTAGGGTCAAGGTTATCCACAACAGTTATTATGGCTGTACACGAATCTGTATTTCCTGCGGCATCGGCAACAATTAGTGTTACGATGTTTGTTCCTAGATCATTACAATTAAAAGTGTTAGGTGCAGCTGTATAGGATACGATACCTATGTTATCTGTGGAACCTCCATCTATACTGTTTGCATTTATAACAACAATTCCATTATTGTTTAATTGAACTGTGATATTTTGACAAATTGCAATAGGGTCTTCCGAATCTATTATGAGAGAGAAATCAACAAAAGCCAATTCATCATGTTGTGGCTTAGTTCCATCAGCACTGCTAAAAGTGTGTGTTTTTGTTACTGCACCTGTTAATACATTATATTCTAAAAAACTTCCTGAATTAAGAGTACCACCATTGCATGTAAAATATAATCTTCCATTAGGTGACTCTGTAAAACCTCCTCTTGGTCTAGCACCTTCAGTTGCATCGTCTAATGTGTGTTCTGATGTGACCGAATTAGTATTTATATCAATTGAATAGATTACTCCTGCATTAATATTAACTATATCTTCTTCTGGTGTTGTAAAATAGATTTTACCATTTTTTTCATAGAAGCTACCTTCTGGCCAGAACCCTTCATTTGAAAGTCCAGAAGTAAAAGCGATCAAACTTTGATAGCCAGTTCCGTCTATATTTATTTTAAATACATTGCCGTTCTCAAGTGAAAGACCACCTTTTATAGAAGCACCGTACAATACACCATTTGAGGCTTCAAATAATTGGTTGTTTCTTGCAAGTTTATAGCCATTTGAACCTGCAGAGGTGCCGGGGGATATGTGTATTACATTCAATGTGTTATTAGACAGGTCAAATTGCACGATAGATCCGCTTCCTGTACCTCCACTATGAGTTGTTGCATATAAATTATTATCTGAAGCAAATAAAAGCTTTGAACGAACCCAATTTAATGTAGAGAGTGTATCGATTATATTTATGGTATTTGTGTTTGTATTATAACTTGATAGCACAGATTGTTGTCCAGCAAGTTCTAAATTTTCACTAATAAAATAAAGTTCGTCACCACTACCTTTAGTAGGACTATTCTTAAATGTATTCCCGATCAGAGATTTATCGTCTATAGATTCAATAATAGTGAAGTTTGCTGTTAATGGGTCAAATTCGTAAAAAGAACCCATAGCTAAAGAAGCCCCTGGATTAATAATCTGTCCGTCAGTAGTTGTAAAACCATAAAGTTTTCCATTTCCTCCTAAGGTGAGACCTGAGTATGGGGTGCCACCAGTTGATGTTGAAAAGTCGAAAACATTTTGAAAGTTTTGCCCATTTTCATCTACACGATAAATGGTTCCTAAACCATTCGCTCCTCCTTCTGAGGTTGTGCCGTACATATATGTCTGTGCATTACTTGTTAAAGTAAAAAAGACAATAAGAATTGATAGTAATTTTGTTTTCATAAGCAATTGATTTAAAAAGTTAAAGTTACAATTTTTTCTAATTAATGCACAACGGTCTATTATATGAAACGTAGCGTGTAAATAGGCACTAACTTTTCGGATTATACAAAAGCCGAATTTTTATGTTTTGTTTTTATCTTTTTAATCTTAAAAGCCAAATTTAAAAATTTGGCGACTTTGCAAACATACAAATACCTCTCGTAAATCCTATATTAGCTATGTTTTATATACATTGTTGTGCTTTCGTTATTTTCTTTCTTCTTTCAAAATATCTAAAAAGCGATTAAAAGTAAAATAGATACTTACTCTTATTTCTAGATTTGGTTCTTTTATCAAATAATTTGTTCCTATACTATTTGTTTCAAGCACATTACTACCTAACATTTTTCTCTGTTCTATATTTTCATTTAAATACAGTTTAACACCAGATTCAGTAATTGTGACATTTTTTAATTGGTTTAGGCTAATGAACGTTAATAAATTATCATATTTGTTATTTACAGGTATTTCATGCATTACTGTAGACCAAGAAACTATAAATCTCTTATTATCAGAATGGTAACTTTTATGAAAGATTTCTGTTAGTTCTTTCCATGTTTTATCTCCTAATACGTCATAGTCAAAACCATAATCTTCAGAATACGGTATGTAACTAACTCTACCGTCTTCATCATAATATACTATAATATTATGATCGATAGTAGAGGTTGTTAATTGCCCATTTTCATAATTTTTATATTCAGAAAGCACACCGTTATTTTCATAATAATATTCCCATTCTCCGTTCATTTGGTCATTTAGATATTCGCCTTGAGCATATAATTCTCCATTTTGATACCAAGAACTATATTTACCATTAGACTTATCGTTTTCGTAATATTCTTCCGAAAGTTTATTTCCGCTTTTAAAGTACTTTGTAAACTTGCCATTTAAAGTATTATTTTTATAAAAACCTTCTTGCTGAGTTTTTCCGTTTTTATAATACCAAACAGTCTTTCCTTCTTTTATATCTTTTGTATTATCATATTTATCTGCATAAGAGAAGGAACCTTCATACTGTAATTCGCCTGTTATATAATAATCTTTCACACCTCCTTTAAGTTTTCCGTCTATATCTTGTTCTGCTATTCTATAATATTCTGCGTTAGCTTTGTCACAAAGTTCCCAATTAGCATTATAATATATTGTCTGGGTTTTGCTTTCTAATAATGCAAACCCTTTTCCTTCATCTTCTGCAATAAGATATTTTTTAAATGGTGCCGCATATTCTCCTAGTGGCTTTATTAGCTTGTCATTTGCGTATGAGTTAAAAGCTTCATTCATCTCATGATCTCCTGTTTCTTTAATATATGAGAACATTAGTGCCTCCCATAAAATGTCCATTTTATCTTCATGATCTTCTTCCTCAAATTCAGAATAGTTTATTAACCAATTTAGCTCAACACTATTTAAACCACCAGAAAATTGTTTTACTAATTGGTAAAGTTCATATTCTTTGCGAGAATCTGGTGTGTTTAGAAAAACGCGATGCAATTCATTATAGGCGCAAAAAAGATCCTCACAACCTTTATTTTTTAAATTTTCATTAAAGTTTATAATATCTGAATTTAACTCTTCAAATAATTTTTCTGAAAAATATCTTACGTTAACTTCACTACCTACTCGACTTTCTATTAATTTACCATCGCTATTTATCCATATAAAAGCAGGAATAGTAATGTCTTTTTTAAGAATAGAGACTTCATCAATTGTATATTTTCCTGATATAAAATGGTCATTATGCAAATCAACAACATCGAAAGCTTGCTCAAGTCCTTCTGAAGATTTTGTGAAAGCTTCTTCGTAGGCTATTTCACATGCTTCACTGTCTTCGTATATGTATAAAAAAGCAATTTTATCTTGTTGTTTAGCTCTATCTACGAGTGTTTCAAAATCAAGGTCATACCATTTCATAGTATTGGTTTGCGAAAAGGAAGAAATAGTAATGCTGAATATTAAAATTGTAAGTAATTGTTTCATATGTAGATGTTAGGTTAATAGTTTTTTTTAACACTAAATTAATAATAGGTTATATCTAAAACAATAGAGGTGTCTAAATGTTTTCTACCGTCTATGTTAATGTATTTTAGCTCTTTAATAGGATTGTTGTTATTGTCATAGGTAAATTGAAATTCCATTTCAAACTTGCCTTTATTTAGATAAGCTACGGTCGTTGTATTTTTATAATATCTGATATTATAAGTATGTTTCCCTTCATTAAATTTTTCAATTTCAATTTTTATAATTCTATTTTTTTCATCATAGTAATATACTCCTTCATGTTCTTCATTCTCAATAGGTTTTGCTTTTACATTGTACTTTTCTGTATTTTTTATATACTCAGAGAAATTAAAAACGTTTATATCATGTTCTTCAAAAACTCTTTTAAAACTTGTTATTTTATTAGAGTCGTTATATTGATAGCTGGTTTTATAAACAAAGATCAAATCTTCGATCGTAGAAATGTCTAGTTTAGAATTTAGCAAACCGTTTTTACCGTATTTTGCTGCAGTATAATTTTTTATTTCATAATCAGTGTAGAGGAGATTATATTCTATTAAATTACTAGTGCTAGATTCGTTTACTTCTGTTACGATATCTCTTTTGTAATGATGTATTTCAATTAGTTTGTTTTTTTTATAATTAAAAGAAAGACTGTCCATAAAAGCTTCATTAGAACTTAATTCTGCCGTTTTTTCAGTTTTTGTTTTGAGTTTTCCTTTTTTAAAAGTGTACCATATGTTATCGTGATTAATTATAGTATCTCCTTTAATAACGACTTCTTTTTCTATATTTAAAAGTTCTGGTGTCATATCATCAAATTCTTCATCACTAGAGTATTTACTGATTTGTTTTAATGAATTTAAACTGTAATCATAATTTTTTTGATTGCCAATTTTTCTATTAAGAGTCACGTGTTCTCTAACCTTTTTCTTAACTTCTTTTACTGCTCCATTGAGAAAAATAGGGTTTGAAAGCTTGTCTTTTTGAAAAACAGAAATAAATTCTTGTTCTGGAGACTCTATGCTTGGCGTAGTTATTATCTGGTTCTGACTATAGCTATAGTTTATTGCTATTAAAAGAATAGGATACAAAATGATATTTAGTTTCTTTGTCATTTTTTTTTCTGATTTTTGTATAATGAAGCACAACGGCTGTCCATATATGAAAAGCAACTTGGGCTGTGTTGTTAGCTTTGCGCGGCTATGATTTCCTACATAATTTTTTGGTGTCATTATTTTTTTACTAAAGTTTTTTTGGCACTATTTCTAATAGAACCTTTGTGCTTTTGTAATTGTTTTTTCATACTATTTTAGTGATAGATTATCTCCAAAATAGTTGATGTATCTAGATATTCTATGCCTTTAAAATAAATAAATATTTTTTCTTCAATTGGATTGCCGCTCCCATCAAAGAGATATTGAAATCTACGTTCTAATATACCGTTATTAGAATATTTTATAATAGTTTTTTCTTTAGAGAATTCTATTTCATATTTATCTTCTTTAGTACTTAAAGAGTTGAGCTTAATAATTTTATTTCCTTGAATGTAATTATAAAGACCGTTAGATTCTTTCGTCTCAAAAGGATCGTAATTTAATTTATTCTTTTTAATACTTTTAATATAATTAGTTAAGTCTGAAAGCTCAATTTCATATCCTTTAGATATTTTTTTATACGATGTTAGTTTATTATCTCTATCATATTCATAATTTATATAGTCTACAAACGTAGCTGTTGAGTTTTGATCATAATTAATTTCTAATTTAGATTTTAATAGTTTCTTCTTGTTATAGTTTGCTTCACTATAGTTTGTCATGAAATAGTCTTCAGAAATAAGCAACTCTTCTTCCTCTTCAAAATCACTTGGTTCTGCAATTATTTCTCTTTTGTACTCTTTTATTTCTGTTAATTTATTTTTTTTGTAATTAAAATGAATACTATCTGTAAAGCCATCAAACCTATTTTCTTTTAACGTTTTAAACTTCTTTGTTAATAGTTTTCCTTGTTTAAATGTATAAGATATTTTATCGTGATTTATAATTGTATCTATTTTAATATCTATTGTTTTCTGAGCGTTTAATAATTCAGCTGTAATAGCATCAAATTCTATATCACTAGCGTATTTGACTACCTGTTTGTTTTTATTTAAAAGATAATTATATATTTTTTTTACAAGAACTTTCCTGTTAGGAGTTATATATTCTGTAATTCCCTTGTGAATCTCTTTTATACTACCATTTAAAAATATTGGGTTTTCAAATTTTTCTTTTTGAAAAACTGAAAGAAACTCTTGTTCTGGAGATCCAATTTCAGGGATAGGTATTATTTGATTTTGGCTATGTGAATTACTTGTTATTATGAATATTAATACAATAAAGACATATTTTATTTTATTTATCATAGACTATTTTTAATGAAGCACAACGTGTTTGTGTATGATTTCGTTGCGTGCTTTAAGGACTAAAGTTAGCAAATAAATCACAGATAGAAAGTCCGCGAGGATTTTCGTAAGTAGGCTAGAACTAGCAATAAATTATATACGGTGTTGTGCTTAGTGTTTTTTCTATTTTTCTAAAATAGCCATTAAGTTATGATTAAGGTATAACTTTTCTTTTCCCAATTTTATTGATTTGAGGAATCCGTTTTCTTCAAGTGCAATTAAATAATTCCCAACCGTTTTCGGAGTACCAAATTTTGCGTCTATTAGATGTTGTCTTTTAGTATAAGGTAGTCTAAATAGGATTTCTATTAATTCTTTAGAATGAATTTTTGGTAACTTTTCTTTTATTTGGCCAGACATTTTTTCCATGAGACTTAATATTTCTTCTAATCGTTCAAGTCCTTTTTTTGCTGTACTTTCAACCATATCTAGCATGTAAATTATCCAGTCTTCCCAATTTTCGTTTTCAGTAACAAGTCGCAAATTTGTGTAATATTGCGCCTTATTAGTTATTATATATTCACTAAGATAAATTGCAGGAATATCTAATAGTTTCGCCATTTTAAGATATAATAGAAGTAAAATTCGACCTGTTCGACCATTTCCATCTGAAAAAGGATGAATTGCTTCAAATTGATAATGCATAAGAGCCATTGTTATTAATGGATCAAGATTACTTTCGATATTGATGAAGTTCTCTAGGTTTTCTAATTTATCTCTTATTATTTGTTCACCAGAGGGTGGAGTGTAGATTACTTCTCCATCGACATTAGATAGTGTAGTCCCAGGAGTTGTTCTTATATTTGATGAATTTTGTTTAATGCGTTGCATAATTTCAACACAAAGATTTGTTGTAATGAAAGGCTTTTCTTCTAACTGTTCTAGACCATACCAGAGAGCTTCTTTGTAACTAATAACTTCTTTAGTTGCAGAGTTTTCTATTTTTTTATTTGCTACGATTGATTGATATAAATTATCGTTTGTAGTAATTATATTTTCTATTTCTGAACTTGCTTTTGCTTCTTGTAGATGGATAGTATCTAAAAAAAGTTGAGGATTAGGAAGGTTTGTAATTGCTCCATTAAGTTGTGATAGTATTCTACTAGAAGTAATGACTTTTTTTAAAATCTTTGTCGTTTCTAAATCCGCTTTTGGAGGCAATAGAGGTAAATCATTATACGGAATATCTTTATTGAATGTTTTCATTTTTACGAAGGTAAAGTTTACGCTTGTTGTTTAGACGAGTGTAAAAATACAAAAAAATTACTCTTATTCAAATTATAAAGGTAAAAACTACCTCTGTTCATTTTTATGGAAAGGTTACCATTAAGCACAACGGTTTTGTGTATGGTTAGTTGCGTGGTTAAACACCTAGTTTAGCAAATAAATCACAGATAGAATATTCCGCAGGAATGTTCGTAAGTTGGCAGTGACCAAGCAATTAATTATACACAGTGTTAGGCAAAGGTTTTAACTCTTTCCGTTTGTTCCAATAATATATAGCAAAACCAATTCCAACGATTGGTAATACAATTCCAAATTCGTCAATATAATAGGCTGTATTTCCAGTTTCTGAAGTTAAGGGAGTGAAAATTCCTTGAATAAACAGGTTATGTGTTGCATGAAGTATTACTGCTGTCCATAAACTACCAGATTTAATACGAAACCAAGTATAAATAAAACTAATCCCAATGACTAATACCATAAAGCAAGTCATAGCATACCATGAAGGCGTACCACTGTTATAATCAGCAAAAAGCAAAATCGGTAAGTGCCAAATCCCCCAAATAAGACCAGAAATCAAAGATGTTTTTGTAAATCCATATTTTTTATAAAGTTCAGGCACCAAAAACCCTCGCCAACCAATTTCTTCGCCTAAAGCACTTGCCATACTTCTAATTGTTCCAAAAATCCCCAATAGAATTACATAAAAAGCTATTGTAAAACCACTCCCAATTGGACCAAGACCAAAAGATTCGGTAAGAGTATTTACAAATTCCTTATTGTAAAATCCTCCCCAGCCGAAAATCCATATGGCTAAATAGGCAATTAATGCGTATATAATAGGTATGAGGTAACTCCAGAGTTGATATTTAGTTTTACCCCATTTCCATCCCAAGTCAGAAATGTTTCTTTTTAATATTTTCATTGTAATCAATGCCGAAATTCCCGGACACCACATAAGTCCCATTACATATTGTCCTCGACCTCCACCAAGCGTTCCAGAGTATATTATTAAGAAATAGAAAATTGCACTTAAAGCCAAAGTAATGGAAAGAAATATAGTAATAGGCTTTAAACTTTGGTTGATTGGTTCGTTCATGATTTAATAAATTTAGATTCTTTATTTTAACTTGTGCCTAACGTTAAGTATAAAGGGCGTTTAAATGCCCTTTATACATTGTTAGCTAACGTTTTACTTTTCAAAACTTTTACACTTCATAAAGACTATCGATTTATCATTATTTTACTCTTTTAATGTAATCTGTAGCTTTATACCCTTCAACATTATTGCGTACTTCATCGCTAGGGCCATAGTGGCGCATGAGTACACTAAATTTCCCTGTTGTATTTCCTTCTCTTGTAGGAATATTGTTTGGCAAATCGTCACAACCGAATCTAACAGTAATAGTACCATCTTCGTTGATTACAGGATCCATTTCGCTAGAAATATTAGCCACATCATTGAACATATAGCCATTGACATTATACACCGTAGCAGACCAAAAGTATTTGTTTAGAGGATCTGGAAAAGTCATTTCATAGCACCCTTCGGTATCCAAGTAACCGGTAGATTGATAAATATTATCGACCACCATGGCACCACCCCAACCACCGGCAGCACCTATAAAATTCATATAGGTTGTTTGTCCCGTTTCTTTATTTCCAAAAGCTTTTGATTGGTCATAGCCTTTTACGAATACAGCATTTCCTTCAGCTTCTAATTCTTTGAAGCTTTCCATATCCCAATCCTTCATAACAAAGGGCTTGTTACTTTTAGCTTCTATCAGGAGATTTTTTCGAGCATTGTCTTCAAGGGCCCTGACTATAACAAAAGCATGGTCCGTTTTTGCTGTGATCTTATGCTTTCCAGGTCCATAGATCATAGGTTGGGATTCGTGATTTTCATCAACGATCTGAATACTGACGTAACGCTCTGTCTCTGGGATGGCTATAAAAGCATCTTCTGATACATCCATAACCGCAGATGAATAATAAGTATCTCTGTTCATTCTAACTACTAACTGTTCTTCCGGATTACTACTCGGAGTAGGCATTTCAATAAACTTATTTACTCCACCTGCTCTCTCCACGATCATACCCATGCGCAAATTGCTGTAAGCGGTAGGGAAATTTTCCTGAGTTACAATTATTGGCGTTGGCTTGTGATTAGTTGATTGATTTGAGTCTTTTTTCTCGGTAGAATTACAAGACATCAACATGCCTAGAACAAGTGTTCCAATTGAAATGTGACTTAATAGTTTCATTTTTCTGTGTTTTATAATTGATTATTAAATGTTTGCTAACGTGTTTGTGTATGATTTCGTTGCGTGTTTCAGCAACTAATTTAGTAAATAAATCACAGATAGAATATTCCGAAGGAATGTTCGTAAGCCGGCAGTGAGCTAGCAATGAATTATACACGGTGTTATACCCATTTAGTTTTCTCGAATAATAATGTTGTATGTTTACAAAAAAACCAAACAAATAGATGAAGAGCATACTAAATAATACTAGAATTTTGAGACTATCAAAATTCTATTTGATAGTTATGATTATTAATTTTTCAACATCTTGTTCTTTTACAAGTGATAATGCTGTGAATCTTGCCTATGATTTAGAGGCAGCGGCTAAAACACTTAAATCTCAAAAAATTGGAAGTGAATTTGTTATCAATTTTGCACCTATTGATTCGGAAGCTCCATTCACAATTTTAATATTTTCAGAAAATGGAGTGACATTTAATGAATTAATTGAAAAAGGTCTTGATTCTCTTTTAGTTGAGGAATTATTTCCACAACTTTCCTATATTGATTTAAAGAATAGGGCAACGAGTGTTGTATATCAAAATGGGACAATTAGTTTTACTAGTTATTACAGGCGATTTGTTGATGTTAATACAACTCAAATAATTAATGGTAAAGGTGATACTGATATTTTTGTGAAAACCATAGGAGTTGGTCCAGGAAACTTTTCTGATGAAGTCTTATTAATTGAATTACAATAAGAAAGGATTCAACCTCTTTGTTTTTGTAATTGGATATAACGTGTTCGTGTATGGTTTCGTAGTGTTTGGTACTAAGTTAGCAAAAAAGAAAAGACGTGTAGGAAATTCGGTAGAATTTCCGAGATAATTCTTAGACACTATGAATTATACACGTTGTTGTACTTTCGTTATTTATTGACTATCTCTTTAAACGCACTTCTGATTTTATCCAATTCGATAAGGGTTGATTTTAATGCAGGCAAATAATTATTATATATTTTTTGATAGTTACTTACAACGTAATGTCTATATTCTTGACTATTTACAAAGTAATCTTGTAATTCTTTGCTACTATTATCTTTGGTTATTCTTTTACTAATCCATTCTGTATACCAACTATAATTATCACGATAGATTTCTGCTAATTTCCCTGATTCGTTACTAATTCGGTTTTCAATAGGTATAATATTAACGGTCTCCATTAAATCATATAATTCAATTAACCTTAATGATAAACTATCCTTAACAGAAATAGCCTTTAACCTTTGTATACCAGACTTGTTTAAGTTGGTTGATGTCGAACTTGCAAGTAGTCGAGTTAATCCATCATCTAACAAGTCTGTAGTTCTTGAATCGGCAATGACTTCATCAAATACAGGTTTCAAACTATTATAAAATTCTAAATTTCTAGTTAATTCTTCAATATCATTATCCAGTTCAAAAACTATCTGATTGTGGATGTTATTAAGTTCATTTTGATTTTTCCTATTTTCATTCCAATTATTAATAGACAGCGCAAGTAAAATGCCAATCATTACAAGCACTATTTCTCCAATAGCATATTTTAAATACTTTCCAGTTTTATTTTTTTCCATAAGGTCGTATCGTATTTTTCTAAAGAATTTAATCATTTGTTTAGTGGTTGGTCATAATGAAGTACAACGTGTTTGTGTATGATTTCGTTGCGTGTTTAAGCAACTAATTTAGTAAATACAAACTAAGTAGAAAATCCGCTAGGATTTTCGTAAGTAGGCAAGTACTAGCAATGAATTATACACGTTGTTGTGCTTTCGTTATTTTGCTATTTTCTTGTAAACTACTTTACCATTAAAAATAGTCATGACGATTTCAGTATCTAAAATCTGATTTTCTTCAACTGTCATCAAATCTTGATTGTAAATTGTAAAATCAGCAAGCTTACCACTACTAATAGAACCTTTAATGTTCTCTTCGAAGGCGCCATAAGCAGCATCTAGAGTATACGATTTTAATGCTTGTATTCGCGTCATTTTTTGTTCTGGCTCATAACCGCCTTCAGGAGTTCCTTTAAGCGTTTTTCGGCTTACACTAGCATAGAAACTAGCAATAGGATTAAGAGGTTCTACAGGTACGTCAGTTCCATTAACAATAGGAACTCCACTCTGTAATAAATCTTGCCACATGTAGGCACCTTCTTTGATCCGTTTTTCACCTAAACGGTCAATGGCCCAAGGTCTATCTGAAGACAAATGTATTGCCTGCATTGCAGGAATTACATTTAATTCTGCAAAACGAGGAATGTCATCTGGATGCAAATGTTGAGCATGTTCAATACGGAATCTATGATCGGTCCCTAACATAGATAATTCATTTAACGCTAATTCATATTGATCAAGGATTTCCCTATTAGCACGATCTCCAATGGCATGTGAGCAAACTTGAAAATCATTTTTAAGACCATTTATTGCTATTTTTTTTACAAGATTCATTGAAAGTGTTTCGTGGCCAAAGTGACCTGGGCGATCCGAGTAAGGTTCTAAAAGCCAAGCGCCTCTTGATCCTAAAGCACCATCACAACTTAATTTTATAGAGCGTATAGTAAAACGATGTTCTGGATCTATCATAGGACCTTTTTCATACCATTCATTTAGTAATTCTTCACTACCTCTTAGCATAGCATAAATTCTAATATTCATTTTTCCAGCCGATTTCATTTCATCGTAGAATGCTATGGTATTACTTGAAATACCTGCGTCATGAAAACTTGTTATACCATTTTTATAACATGCTTCAATTGCTAGATTAAAAGCTAGAATGTTTGTTTCTGGTGTATCTTCTGGAATATGCTTATAAATTATAGATTGTGCACGTTCATTGAAAATACCTGTTGGCCTACCAAATTGATCTTCAATGACTTCTCCTCCTTCAATTTTAGAAGTCTTGATTCCCTCTTTACTTAATGCTATTAAGCCTGCAATTTCCATAGCCTTTGCATTTGCGAGGCCAGCGTGACCACTCGCATGACTTAAATAAACGGGATTATCTGGTGATATTTCGCTGAGTAAATGATGAGTCTGAAATCCTTTAACAATGTTTGCAGGCATACTATCCCATTTGCTTTGGTGCCAACCTCTACCAATAATCCATTCGCCCGGTTTAGAGGTTTTAACTTTCTCAGAAACTGCGTCTATAATATCTTGATAGCTACGTGTATTCATAAGATTAAGCTCTAATTCATTATAGCCTAAGCCCATAAAATGACCATGACCTTCAATTAGGCCAGGAGTCATCGTCTTCCCTTTTAAATCTATAAGCTCAGTTTGTTCATTTTGATAGCTCTTGGCTTCCTCAAAACTTCCAGCAAAGAGGATTGTTTCGTTTTTTGTTACAACTGCCTCTATTGTTGTCTGTGTAGAGTCGACTGTATAAATGGTTCCTCCATGAATAATCATGGTGCCATATTCTTTTTCAAAATTAGAACATGAAATTAAAAAAAGGCAGACTATTATTATATTTAAATTATAAAATCGTAGTTTCATGATAGTTGTAATTAGTTTTAGTTAATTAATGCTCGTCCTATAACTTAGCTAGAGTAGTAGAGAATCTGTCGTTTTTTCTTCCTTATATCTATTTTTAAATCAAACGGTAAGCCTTGCATAATTTGTATTTGAAGTCGTTCTTTTCTGTTTTTTCTAAAGAATTTTATCATTGGTTAGCGGTTTCTGATAATGAAGCACAACGTGTTCGTGTAGGGTTAGTTGCGTTGGCAAGAACTAAGTTAGCAAAAGAAAACGAACCAGTAGGAAAATCCGCAGGATTTTCCGAGTAGGCGATAATCAAGCAATTGATTATACACGTTGTTAGCAAAAGTTATTTCTTTATTAACTTCCTATTAACTGTTCCATTATTTTTATCGTTAATTTTTACAAAATAGCTTCCCGAAGCTAAATTTCCTAAATATAGATTCTCTGATTCATTATAAAACTCGGAGACTAACTTACCACTCAAATCATAAATAAGTATTTTCTCTATATTTTGACCATTCGTTATACTTATGTAATCTATGGTTGGATTTGGATAAATACTTACTTGATTTTCATAATCAAATTCAGTTAATCCTAAAGAAGTGTCTTTAATAATAACTACTTTATTGTCAGAGCTGTTAAAGGCATAACATCCTATTCCACAAGTAATAATGTTATTTACATCACCAAAAGCTACTGAAATCGGCAAATTATCTTCCAATAAAAAAGTAGTTGGATTAAATCTTTGAAATATTATATTTCCAGAAAAATCAAAACTTGCATAACAAACCAAATCTGTACTAACATCATATACTGAAGGTCCATTTGCATTTGAAAAAGTTCCTATTACAAATAATGAGTTTGTCGTATCTACAATTGCTCCATTAGTTGCATACATTTTGCTATCATAATAACTAAAATCTTCTCCAAATCCAGATAATACACTTTGTGTTACATCAACAACATTAACTCCTGAGTTATTTATTGACATTCTTCTTATTCCAAATTCTGTTGTTTCGTTATTATAACCAATTAATGAGTTTTGAGAATTAAATTCAATTCTATTGCTTCCTGTGTGGTCTGGTGTAGTAGTTGGTCTCATAACATCATTATCATAAATTGCTACTCCTTCATGTTTTGGTGAAATCCCAATATTTCTTCTAGCAATAGCAATGGTATTTGGTTGTCCAGGCATTACCTCAATATCTTCAACATAAAAAGAACCACTTGAAGGATCTGATCCTAAACTAAACTGAAGTCCTGACGTTTGAGAAGATATTTCAAACCTTCTAACAGTTGATGAACCACTAAATCCGCTATATACAAATTGTCCATCATCAGAAATTGCCAATACTGTAGGCTCACTACCAATGAAAATCGTATTCTCTAAGGTATAATCATTTGGGTTTATCACACCAATACTATTTCCATTTGAACCATTTGAACTAGGAATAGATACATAAATTCGATCCGTATTACTATCATAAACCAAATCATTTGTTGTCACATTGACGGTATTAATTTCAAACTGAGAAAATGCAAACATGGGTGTAATAATAAAAAGTAAGAGGTAATTTTTTTTCATATTCTTGAATTTTGAATTGTTCATATTAATTTTTGCTAACGTGTTCGTGTATGGTTGGTTGCGTTGGCGAGAACTAAGTTAATAAAAGAAAACCAGCCTGTAGAAAATTCCGCAGGAATTTTCCGAGTAAGCAACGACCACAGCAATTAATTATACACGTTGTTACAGCACGTATTTTTATGATATTTCATTTACTATAATTTCGTCAATTATCCATTTCCCATTAACTTTTCGTATAAAAACCCTTACTCCAGTTCCACATAATTTTCCACAACCCATTCCGCTATTTAAAATTCCAAAGGATTTAGTTGAGTCAAATTGAATTCTGGATAGGCTAGTGGTTTCATTCAAATAGAAGTCGTATTCTTTTTTCCAAATATTACTACCTTTTGGGAATTCCGAACGATATTTAAATTCTAATTTGTCCTCAGCTTTCAACTTTTCTAAGTCAATCCTATATTCAATAGACAAGTCATTAGAATCAAGAATTAAGTTATATTTTGAGAAATGTTTTAATAATTGTTCTCTTTCCTTCATTTCAAGAGAATAGACTGAGTCTTTAATCGCAATTACTAATTTGATAGAGTCAGCTTTGAGTTCCGTTTTCCTTTTTCTATAATCCGCTAATGCTTTCGCAATTCCAGTTGTATCTGATCCAATTATTTCTCCCTTTTCGTTAAAAATAGGTTTAGGAGGTCGTGGTGGTTTTAGTCGAAAATCATAATGTAAAGAATCCATTAAAGCAGGAAATATTTCATAAACTACAGACTGTTCAAATTCCAATTCAGATTGCTTTTTATCACAGTTAAAAAGAAGCACTGATATAAGAATTAGTAACAATGTTAGTTTTTTGGTCATATGTGCTGTAACTGGTTATATCCAAACTAATACTTCCTTTTTTAAGCACTATATTCCGGATATCCCAATGTTTGTTCGTTTTTACTACTCGTAAATTTAAAGAAAATATATATAAGTTTCTATACGTATAACTACGTACACAGTAGATACCAAAAAAGAGCCATTACATCAAGTTACAGCTCTTTTAAATATATGTTTTAGTGTATTATTCTATAATACCACCACAACTTACTCTAGCACCAGCAGCACCAGATGGCTGAGACGTAAAATCATCTGTACCTTGATGTACGATGATTGCTTTTCCTAAGATGTCTTTGGTAGCGTCACCACAGCCAATACACCACTCATTAGTGATTTTAGTGATGGTTCCACGACCTTCTGCATTAGCTGTAAAGTTGCCAATGTCTCCTTTGTGATAGCCAGCTTCATCTCCCCATTTTCCGTGCGGCTGAGCCGTAGGATTCCAGTGTCCACCAGATGATTTTCCATCATCAGAAGAACAATCTGCTTTGTCATGAATATGAATCGCGTGTTCTCCAGGTGTTAATCCACTAAGCACAGCAATCATAGTAACAATGCCTTCTTCTTGAGTAAACACAAGATTACCAGTAGCAGCACTTCCGCTTTTAGAGTCTAAACTCATAGTGATTTTTCGGTTTTCAGAATAGTAAGCTGGTTTTTCAACTGTTTCAGATGCATCACGCGTTTTTGTAACAACTTCTGTTGCTTCAACTGCTTCTTCAGTAACAGTTTCTGTTTCTTTTTTATCGCTTTTACAGCTTACAAATAGGCAAACTGCAACAAGTGCAAGTCCTAAAATTTTGTGTTTCATGGTAAAGTGTTTTAGTTGTTAATTCCAGTTTGAAAGATACTGATTATTTAATTCGCACTAAAATAAAGTTTATATCTATATGATAAATGTCATTTTTATTCTGAAGGCTAGCCAATACCTTTACAGTATAATTAAAAGGTATGATTTACTGTAGTTAGTAATAAGCTTAAATATAAACCACTAAAACTTAAATTATGAATAAAATAATAGTACCAATTGACTTTTCTATACATTCAGAATATGCACTTGAAACTGCTGCAATTTTGGCAAAGAAAAATAATGCCGAAATTTTAGCATTGCACATGTTAGAAATGGCTAATAATATAATTTCAGATTCTAATGAGGATCAACAAATGCAAACCGTATTCTTTATGAAACTTGCCGAAAAGCGATTTCAAGAGTTTTTAGAAAGAGACTATTTAAAAGATGTAAAGGTAACGCCTGTTGTAAAGCATTTTAAAGTCTTTCGTGAAGTTAGTGATGTTGCCGAAGAACACAATGCAGATATCATTGTAATGGGTTCTCATGGTTCAAGTGGTCTTACCGAAATATTTGTAGGTTCGAATACTGAAAAGGTCGTAAGACATTCTAATATTCCTGTGCTTGTCGTAAAGCAGAAACCAGTTAATGTAAACTTTGAAACGGTTGTTTTCGCTTGTGATTTTTCAGAAGCAATGGTAAAACCGTATTTAAATGCGTGTCAGTTTTTTGAAAAATCTTCTTCTAACTTAAGACTCTTATATGTGAACTTACCAGGAGAGCGCTTTAAAAGTTCTGCCGAAATGGAAGCAACTGTAGCAAAATTTCTTGAAAAGGCAGATGGCAACTTAAATAAGATTAACGATATACAGTATATATCAGATTATACTGTAGAAGAAGGTGTGCTCACTTTTGCGAATCTCGTTGGAGCTGATTTGATCGCTGTACCAACACATGGTCGCAGAGGAATTTCACATTTTTTTAGTGGAAGTATAGGCGAAGATATCGCTAATCATTCAACCTTACCAGTGATTACATTTAAGATCTAATAGTGTTGAAGTATAAACAAAGAAAAAGAGTTAGTTTCCTAACTCTTTTTCTTTGTTTAAATGTTAAGGTTTAAAATTGTTCAATCAAATAGTTGATTAAATCTGTAGTTGTTACAATACCTACAAGTTCTCCATTATCAACAACAGGTAAAGCATGGAATTCTTTTTTAGCTAATATTACAGCAACGTCTTTAATCGTAGTGTCCGAAGTAACGGTCACTACATTTTTTGACATGACCTGACTAATAGTAAACATATTATATACAACTGTATCGACTTCAGTTTCGTCTTCGTTTGAAGCATCAGCAAAACTAATTCTTAGTAAATCGGTATAACTTAACATACCAATAATAACGTCTCCTGCTACTACAGGTATATGTCTTATACGATGTTGTTTAAATAGTTTTTCAGCAGTTTCCAATTCATCTGTTCTATTTACTGCAATGATGTTTTTGGTCATTATTGTTGACACTGGTGTACGCTTTCTCATGATTATTAGGTTTTAAATTCACTATTAAAGTTAGAGGAATACGCTCCAAAAAACTATGATAAAAATCATATTACCTGCGCAACTAATGCCTTAAATTTGAGAATAGTGCATAATAATTATGGGATCACAATCTGTAAAACCAATTACGAATAAAATTCAGAGAAAGCAGTTTATAAATCATTTGCTAAATGATATAGAAGCGCTAGACATGATGATTAAAACGGATGCCTTCGAAAAAGGCGTTCAGCGTATTGGTGCAGAACAAGAATTGTGTATTGTAGATCGGTATTACAGACCTTCTTTTAATGCCTTGGAAATTTTAGAAAAAATTAATGATCCACACTTTACTACTGAGTTGGGTCTTTTTAATGTCGAGGCGAATTTAGATCCATTGGTTTTAAATGGAAACTGCTTTTCACAATTAGAAAATGACCTTTATAATTTAATAGATAAAGCTCATAAAGCTGCTGAATCTATAGATTATAATAAAATCATACTCACCGGAATTTTGCCAACCTTTAAACGTAAAGATCTTGTGTTTGAAAACATGACACCACATGAACGTTATAAAGTACTTAATGATGTGATGAAGAAAGTACGAGGTGACGACTTTAGAGTAAAAGTACGAGGAGTGGATGAACTTATTTTAGATCACGAATCTATTTTATTTGAAGCTTGTAATACGAGTTTTCAAGTGCATTTACAAATTGATTTAGATAACATTGTAGATCAGTATAATTGGTCGCAAGCTATTGCTGGCCCTGTATTATCTGTAATGACGAATTCGCCTATGCTTTTAGGAAGAGAACTTTGGAGCGAAACGCGAATTGCCTTATTTCAGCAAAGTATAGATTTAAGAAATACATCACAATTACTCAGAGAACAAAAGGCACGTGTAAACTTCGGAAATGATTGGATTAGAGATTCAATTTTAGAAGTATTTACTGATGATGTTGCACGATATACACCTTTGGTGACCGCAGATTTTTCTGGTAATCCTATTGAAGATTTAAAAAACGGAATTAAACCAGATCTTAAAGCCATTGGCATACATAACGGAACATTGTATAAATGGAATCGAGTGTGTTATGGTGTTCATGAAAATGTTGCGCATCTGCGAATTGAAAATAGATACATACCATCTGGACCAAGTATTAAAGATGAAATTGCCAATTCCATGTTTTGGGTTGGTGTCATGCTAGGAATGCCTGACGATTGTAAATCGATATGGAAACGTATGGCATTTAAAGATGCGAAAGGAAATTTTATAAAAGCTGCAAGAACTGGTTTGGACACTTATTTTAATTGGTTTGGCGAAGGTATTTCGGCAAAAAAATTAATACGATTGGTACTATTACCAATGGCTCATGAAGGATTATTGAAAGCAAATATAGATGAAAGGGATATTGCCTTTTATCTTAATATCATAGAAGATCGCGTTGAAAAAAATACAACTGGTAGCAAATGGTTAGTAAGAAGTAGTAGAATGCTTCAAGAGAAAGTATCAAGAGAAGAAGCTAATATATTATTAACCTATCATATGCATAAAAATCAACTTGATAATTTGCCTGTTAGTGAATGGGAATTAGCAAAACCTTTGGCAAGGGAAGATGCGAGTTCAAATGATAGAGTTCATAAAGTAATGTCTACACAAGTGTTTACTGTCAATATAAATGATTCGATGAGACTCATTAAGAACTGTCTCTTATACACATCTCCGAGCCCACGAGACTCCTGAGCATCTC
>OLHJ01000016.1_pt1 | contig 105526 bp, 115 predicted proteins | sample 1609491 | NCBI WGS metagenome assembly OLHJ01 (sample SAMN05416861, study PRJEB24817) | seawater metagenome | isolation source: Sea water | place: Canada:Atlantic | collected 2013-11
TTAGGTGTTAGGTGTTAGGTGTTAGGTGTTAGGTGTTAGGTGTTAGGTGTTAGGTAAAATATACAGCTTAAATCCAAAATCAACAATCTCTAATTTTTAAAAACGTTTATTTGTTGAAATGTTTAATCGTTAATCTTCAATTGTAAATCCGCTTAGAGCCTAGAGCCCAAAAAAAAGACAAAAACTTATAAATAAAAATTCAATCCCGATCTATAACCTTTAAAATGTTTATTTGTTGAAATGTTTAACCGTTAATCTTCAAATTTCAATCTACAGACTACTTACAGCTTAAAGCCTAGAGCTTATAGCTTTTTAATCATAAGAGAAGAATCAATTAGAAAAACGCTTCGTAAATCCTAATAAAACATTTATATTCAGTCCCTAAACAAAATCTGGATATCATGAAAAAATCACTACTCTATTTTCTTTTTATTATCGGTTCTATAGGAACTGTTACTTCTCAAACAGTCGTTACTTTTTATACCACATTGGGTGATTTTGAAGTGGAAATGTACGACGAATTAAAACCTATTACTGCTGGAAATTTTTTAGATCTGGTAGAACAAGAATTCTATGACGGAATTATTTTTCATCGTGTTATTTCAAATTTCGTAGTTCAAGGTGGCGACCCAACAGGTACTGGTTATGGTGGACCTGGATATACCATAGAAGATGAATTTGACCCAAGCCTTTCTAATGTTGAAAAAACACTTTCTATGGCAAACGCTGGTCCAAATACTGGAGGAAGTCAGTTTTTTATAAATCTTAAAGACAATATCCATTTAGATTTTGACAACCCACCATATACTTCTGCGCATCCTGTTTTCGGGAAAGTAATTTCGGGTTGGGATGTTGTAGAATTAATAGAAAATGTTCCTGTAGATGCAAATAACAGACCGATAACAGAAGTGGTAATGAATGAAGTTAGAATAACACAACTTGGTGTAAATGATATTAACGATATTGAAACTTCTTCTTCCATTTATCCGAATCCAGTTACCAATCAAAGTATCATCGAAATAAATAGTAATACAGCAGAAATGACTCAATTTTCTATATTGAATATGAATGGCGCTTTGATTTCCAATCAAACAGTTCAGGTAAATCAAGGAATTAATAAAATTAATTTATCAGATTTTAATATAGAAAGTTTACCAGTTGGAGTCTATTTTATGACTATAAATAATAACTCTGTTAATTCGCATAAACGTTTTATTATTGCTGAATAACTAATTATTAGGTGATGGGTATTAGGCAAAAGTAAAAGCAAGAACCTCAATTATGAGACTAACTGCAAACAACATACAGCCTAGATCATATAGCTATAAAAAAGAGTCAATAATCAAGATACAAGAGAATAAAGAAATTGGTAAATCATTTTTGTTTATATATTTATAACCATGAATGAGAAACTACAGAAATTAAAAGAAGTATTTTTTCTTTTCTTTAAGTTGGGCTTTATCGCTTTTGGTGGTCCAGCCGCTCATATTTCGATGATGGAAGAGGAAGTGGTTAGCAAAAGAAAGTGGATGAGTCGCCAGCATTTTTTAGATATGGTAGGCGCTACCAACTTAATTCCAGGTCCAAATTCTACACAGATGACCATGCATTGTGGTCATGTACGAGCAGGGTGGTTAGGACTTTGGGTAGCTGGGCTTTCTTTTATTATACCCGCGGTTTTTTTTACTTTAGTTCTGGCAATTATCTATGGAGAATATGGAGAAGTACCCGCTATAGCACCTTTCTTTTTTGGGATTAAACCCGCAGTTATTGGTATCATTTTTAGCGCAGCTTTTAAGCTAGGAAAAAAAGCCTTTAAAACTTGGCACCTCATCGTATTGGGATGCATTATCGCCATTTTATCATTATTAGGTGTAGATGAGTTTTTGTTGATTTTAGGAAGTGGAATTTTTGGAATGATCTGGTTGAATCTAATAAACAAACAAGAGAATCTTTTCGGTTTTGCGCCATTAATCCTTTTAATAAAACCTATTGCATTAGCTATAAGTAATAAATCTATTTTTCTTTCTTTTCTAAAAATAGCTTTAGTCTTATTTGGAAGTGGTTATGTATTAATTGCCTATATCGATGCAGAGCTGGTCGAAAAACTAGGCTGGTTGACCAAGCAACAATTATTAGATGCTATTGCCATGGGTCAATTTACACCAGGCCCAGTATTAACAACAGCCACTTTTGTTGGCTATCAATTAAATGGAATCGCTGGTGCTTTATGGGCATCTTTTGGGATGTTTTTACCTTCCTTTTTTTTAGTGGGACTTTTGGTCAAGCTGATTCCCCTGTTGCGAAAATCTGTTTGGCTGTCTAAATTTTTAGATGTAGTGAACGCTGGAGCGGTAGGGATTATGATTGCAATATCCCTTAAATTGGGTTATGAACTGGCATTCGATTGGAGAGCAGCAATATTAATGGCACTGAGTATAATCATCGCTTTTAAATTTAAAAAAATAAGTTCCTTCTGGATAATTATTGGAGGAAGTGTTTTTGGATATCTATTAATGATGATATAAATATAAAAGCAGGGTAAAATGAAAGTCAAAAATTTAAGTAACACTTCTTTTGAAATCCTAATGGAATGCTTTTTTAGCGCCTTTGAAAACTATTTTGTACCCATGCCCACCGACATTAATTATTATAAGGCTCGTTGGGAAATGTCGAAGGTAGATTTTAATTTTTCTTATGGAATGTTTGTTGGAGAAAAGTTGGTTGGTTTTATCATACATGCTGTAGATGACAGGAATGATGAACGTATCGCTTTTAATACTGGTACCGGAGTTTTAGCCAATTATAGAGGAAATAAAATTATAAAGAAAATTTATGCTTATGCCCTACCTGACTTAATTAAAAACGGTTTTACCAGGAGTAGTTTGGAAGTGATTTGTGAGAATGAGATTGCTGTTAAATCATATACAAGTATTGGTTTTAAGAAAACAAAAAAATATTTATGCTTTGCTGGAGAGTTTCAAATAAAAGCAAGTAAAAACGTCACGATTAAGGAAATAAATTATTTAGAAATCGATTGGAATTCTATGCCAAATCAGGAATCGTATTCATGGGACAATCAAAAAGAAACTCTTAATAAGGGGAATTACGCCTTTTATGAAGTATATCAAAATGACTACTTAGAATCAATTTTTGTAATCGATCCCACAAATGGATATCTCTCCCTGTTTGAGGTTCTAGAGAATAATCCAAAAGCTTGGGAGCATTTATTTATGGGTATTCAACAAATTTCCACTACCATTAAAATAAATAATGTGGACGATCTACTGGCTTCTAAAATTAATTTTTTGCATACCTTAGGTCTAAAGAATACCGTCAATCAATACGAAATGGAATTGTCTCTATAAGAGCAAAGTATGAAAAAATCAGCCCTTTTATTTTTAATATTTACTTTAATTCTATTGATTCCTACTAAGGGAATCACTCAAAATCCAAGCATAAAAGATAGTTTAGAAACAAAAATAAAATCAGCAGCAAAAGAAATTATGAAGGATGCAAATACTTGTGCACTTATCACCTTAGATAAAGATGGTTTTCCTATTGTACGAATGATGGATCCTTTTCTTCCTGAAAATGATTTTACGGTTTGGTTGGCAACCAATCCTAATAGTAGAAAGGCATCACAAATTAAAAAAAATCCTAAGGTAAGTCTGTATTATGTAGAACAGGGATCTGCGGGCTATGTAATGCTCCAAGGGAACGCCGAATTAATAAACGATCCTGAAGAAAAAGTAAAACGATGGAAAGAAGGATGGGAAGCTTTCTATCCTAATAAACTAGAAGATTATCTTTTAATAAAAGTAACGCCTCTTTCGATGGAAGTGGCAAGCTATAATCATAATTTATTAGGTGACCCCAAAACTTGGGGAGCACCTAAGGTTATATTTGATTAAATTACGTATTCAAACTAAAGCAATATCCATAAAAACATATATTATGAAAAAAACAAATTACCCTAGATCCTTTTCACACATTGGAATAACAGTTCCAGACATTAAAAAAGCAGTAGCCTTTTACGAAGAAGTCATGGGTTGGTATATTATTATGCAGCCATCCAAAGTAGTAAAAGAAAGAGAAACAGCCATTGGTCAAATGTGTATCGATGTATTTGGAGAGGATTGGGAAACTTTTGAAATTGCCCATATGTCCACCTCAGATGGTATTGGTGTTGAATTGTTTTCCTTTAAAAATATGGACCCTAAAAAACCAGAGTTTACACCATTTAAAACTGGCTTATTTCATTTTTGTGTTCAAGATCCTAATATCGAAGAATTGACCAATAAAATTGTAGAACATGGTGGAAAACAACGTATGCCAATAAGAGAGTATTATCCCAATGAAAAACCGTTTAAAATGGTTTATGTGGAAGATCCTTTTGGTATTGTATTCGAAATTTACACTCATAGTTATGAGCTAACTTATTCCTCTGGCGCCTATCAAGAATAAGTTCTCTTAATTAAATATGATTTTTAAAGCATCGTAATATTGCTTGGTAATATGGATATCGTTATGTGCACCATCTATAATAAAGGTTAGGTTAATTTTATCAGGATATAAGGCTTTTAATTGTTCGCAATTGGTTTCAGAATTAATTAAATAATCTCTAGTACCATGAAAAATCTGAATAGGACAGCTAGCATTTTCTAAATATTCGTAAGTTTTAATATCGTATTTCACTAAATACTTCGGAATGGGAGCTGCAATTTCATCGGCAACTAATGTTTTCCAAGAGTAATAAGGAGCGTTTAATATCAACTGTTTTGGTTTATTATTAGAGGCCAAGTATGCTCCTAGGCCTGAGCCTAAGGAATATCCTAAAACGGTTATCTGATCTTCGTTATATATTCCTTTTACATAATCATATACCTTTTGAACGTCAGATAATAATTGTTCATCTTTTGTATAAGCTCCTCCACTTTTACCATAGCCTCTATAATCTACAAAAAACACATCTTGGTTATTTTCTAAAAAGAGATGTGCCCTTTTACCCCAATCGTGTAATGCGCCAGCATTACCGTGTAAATACAATACAATGCCATTTGGATTTTCAGCCTTAAAGTGCAAAGCATTTAATTGAATGTCGGTATCTACTGGTATGTTAATTTCTTTGAAAGGCTCCTCGAAAGTGTATACATAGTCACTTTCTAAATGCTTGGGATTAAAAAAAAACTTTTCCTGTTTAAAGTAAAAAAATACTAAGCTACTTAAATATAAAAAAAGAAAAACTGCACTTATCTGTACTAGTATCTTAACTATTTTACGAACAATTCTTTTCAATATATTTTAAATTTAATTTTGACTGAAAAATGTTTTTAAAAAAGCAAATCTAATTAATTAGAAATAAATCAAACTTAAGTGAAAACAAATAAACTATTTATGAGAAACATTTTTAGTATCTTGGGGGATAACTAATTAACCAATAAACTTCCATTGATCAAATTATTTCGTCGTATACGCTTCCAATTATTAGAAAAAACATTGTCGAAACAAAATTTTGCCTTTGCAAAATCAAAGGTCTTGTAGACCTTTGGTGAAGATAACCGCTTGGGGAGGTTCCTAAAAACAACAATTAAAACTATGATCAATTTTTTCAGAAAAAAAAGAAAATCTTTGGCAAACGATAACAAAGCATTAAAATATACCCGCTATGCTATAGGTGAAATAATACTGGTAGTTATCGGTATTCTAATAGCATTACAAATAAACACTTGGAATATAAACAGAATTAATTCAGTAAAAGAAATAGAATATATAAGTGGACTTAAAAATGATCTAAAAAAACAGATTACAGCACTAGAGAGGTCTAAAAACTTCTCAGATTATATCATCAATGAAGCAGAAACCCTACTAAGACAATATAACTCTAAATCCTCCTTTCAAGAAATAGATAGTCTTAATGCTACATTAAGTCATTTAATGTATACAAATCAGTATCAAGATATTAGCACTACTTTCAATGAATTAAATTCAACGGGGCAGTTAAATTTAATTCAAAATAAAAAACTTCGATCTCAGGTTATCGAATTTTATCAGAACTCAAGCAAGCATAATATTTCCATAAACGGAAATATTGTAAATGTTTTTTATGAGCATATATTTCCTGTTTTAAAATCTTCAATTGTGATACAACTTAAAGATTTTGGTCACCAAGTCACCAAGTTTAATGAAAACGAATTTGAATTAAAAATGCGTGATCAATTAAAACAGGGCAGCTATCAATCCCCTTCTGAATTTGAAACTATTAATGCAGTTAGTGCTCGAATTATTACAGAAGCCGCAAATAGAAGTTATATAAAAAAAAGTTTGGAAGAAGCCCAAGTACTTGTAATAGATCTTGAATCTGAATTAAAAAAAGGAAATGATTAATTTATTCAGAAAAACTCGCCAAAAATTACTAATGGAAAACAAAACAGGCAAATACTTAAAATATGCTATAGGTGAAATTATCCTTGTGGTAATTGGAATTCTGATTGCTTTAAGCATTAATAACTGGAATGAAAACAAAAAGGTGAAACATACGGAGGTATTTGTTTTACAAGAAGTATTAAGTAATTTAAATGAAGATGCCTTAATATTAAACGATATTATAAACCAAAGAAAAAAGGCGAAAATATCTGTGGCTAAAATGCTTATTTATTCTCAAGAAGAAACGATTGATAAAGATGCTTTAGAAAAAGATCTTATCAATTTTTTAACTTTCGAAAGATATTTCCCAATAAACAATGCTTATGAAATTTTAAAATCTAAAGGATTACAGCTATCTAATAATTCATTGACTACTAAAATATCACGCTATTATGATTATGAACAAAGAAAAATAAATCGGAGTATAGTGGATATAGAAAATGCTATTCTTACTGTTTTAGAGGATACATCTGGTGTTATGAGGTTCATAGAATCTCTCACTTTAAATAAGTCTATTTCCATATTCAATATTAATGATCCTGATTTAAAAAAATTACTCTATAGAGAGATGATTGCTTTTAAAAATAATAATGCGGGTACTTTAGAAAAGCTAATTATTTTTTACGACCTAAACACCTCTTTAAGGAATGACATAGAAGTTGAACTCCAGTTAATTGACAAATAAAATTCTTTCAAAATTTTAGAATAGATAAAACACTAATCAAAACAATTAAAAATGAAAAATAAATTACTAGTTATGAGCTTATTTTTAATGAGCTCTTTTTCAATTTATGGACAAACATATATCACCAATGTTACGATAGCAGATGTTGAAAATCAAAAATTAATATCCAATCAAACGGTAGAAATCACTAAGGATATTATCACAAACATTCAAGCAAGTAAAAAAATTAAAATCGCATCGGATGCGAGTGTAATCGATGGAGAAGGAAAATTTTTATTTCCGGGTCTAACAGATGCACATATTCATTTCTTTCAAAATGGAGGATTGTATACACGTCCAGACGTAATCGATTTGCGTATGGACAGACCTTATCATAAGGAGTTAGCTTATTCTCATGAAAATATGGAAAAAGTGATGCAGCGGTATTTGCAAAACGGAATTACAAGTTTAATTGATGTTGGGGCTACTTACAATCATTTAATTCAAAAAGAAGAATTTAAAAAGGATGAAAACTTACCTTCGGTTTTTATGACGGGACCCTTATTAACTACATTTGAACCTGCTGTATACAAAGGCCTAGAGAACGATGCGCCCTTTAGTTTAGTAAAAACTACAGAAGACGGTATAAAGATGGTACAAGAACAACTCCCCTACCATCCAGATTTTATTAAGATCTGGTATATAGTTGGGGCGGATGGTTTATCTGTGGAGGAAAGTGCATTAAAAAGCTTGCCAATTATTAAAGCCATTATTGAGGAAGCCCACAATAACAATTTAAAAGTTGCCATTCATGCAACACAAAGAATTACTGCCCAATTGGCTGTAGAAAATGGATGTGATTTTTTAGTACATAGCATAGAGGATGAATATATAAAAGATGATTTTGTTCAATTAATGAAGAAAAACAACACCATTTTATGCCCATCTTTAAAAGTATATGATGGTTATAATGACACGTTTGGACAAAATATAGAAATGAATATGCATGAGTTGCAAATGGCAGACCCATATCAGTTAGGGGCTTTATTAGATTTAAAACATTTGTCAGATACCTTAAAAATAAATCAGTATAAGAATAATTCAAATTCTGAAACTAATAGAACTCGAGTTACTGAAAGAAACGCTATCATGATGACGAATCTTAAAACTTTATCTGATGCTGGAGTTTTAATAGTAACGGGTACCGATGCTGGAAATATAGGAACTTTACATGCTTCTTCTTATTTGGCAGAATTACAAGCCATGCAAAAAAGCGGAATGAGTACTTGGCAAATAATAACCGCTTCTACTGTTAATGGAGCAAAAGTTTTGGGAAAGGAAAAGGAATTTGGAACCATAAGTATTGGTAAAAAAGCAAATCTAATTTTACTGAATGCCAACCCTATAGACCAACTTGAAAATATCACTAAAATAAATACCGTATTTAATAATGGCTTAGAGTTAAAGCCAAACGAGATTCTTTCAGACAGCCCTACAGACTTAGCGCAAAGGCAATTAAACGCTTATAATTTAAGAGATATTGATGCATTTTTAGAACCTTATGCAGACGATGTAGAGATTTACAATTATCCAGGCCAATTGCAATATACAGGCAAAGATAAAATGAGAGAAGGCTATTCAAAAATGTTTGAAAACACCCCAAACTTACATTGTGAATTAGTAGATAGGATTGTTCAAGGCAATATTGTTATTGACAAAGAAAAAGTTATTTTTGGAAACAGAACTGTAGAAGCTATTGCCATTTATCATATCGAAAATAATAAGATAAAAAAGGTATATTTTATACAATAAATTAAAGCGCTGTTATCTTAATTAAAAATGGAAACCTTAAAAGTAAATATCCGTAAAGCGGAAATTAAAGATCTCAACACATTAAAAGAATTTGAGCAAGAGATAATTAAATTTGAGCGTCCATTTGATCTTAATTTAAAACCAGATCCAATTGAATACTATGACCTATTGGAACTCATTCAACGAAATGATGCACAGGTTTTAGTAGCTACTGTAAATGCTGAGATTGTTGGTTCTGGATATGCATTGATTAAAAATTCTTTGCCCTTTAAGAATCCAGAACAATATGCTTATTTAGGTTTTATGTTTGTTTCTCCAGAATTTAGAGGAAATAGAATAAATGGTAAAATAATTGAAGGGCTTATGCATTGGGCTAAAAAGAAAAAAATAACGGAGATTCAACTAGATGTCTATGCTGAAAATGCAATTGCTTTAAATGCTTATACAAAAATAGGATTTAAACCCGATTTATTAAAAATGAGAATGAGCCTAGAGGATTAAAAAAACAACAAAAATCATGGAAACACCCAAACATAAAATTATTAATGGTTACAAACATATTGCTTATCAATATGATACACCAAGCCAAGAAGAATTAATACAGAAAAGCGAATCTTTTTACCATGACTTGGACCAAAGGCGTTCGGTAAGAGACTTTTCAGATACTCCTGTCCCAAAAATAGTAATTGATAATATTATAAAAGCTGCTTCCACTGCCCCATCTGGAGCTCATAAACAACCTTGGACTTTTTGTGTAATTTCTAATCCAGCTTTAAAAACACAGATTAGAAATGCTGCAGAAATAGAAGAGAAAAAAAGTTATGAGGGTCGAATGAGCGAAAGTTGGAAAAGAGATCTTGAGCCGTTAGGAACAGATATGAACAAACCCTTTTTAGAAATTGCTCCTTGGCTTATAATTGTTTTTAAAAAGGCATACGATTTCGATGAAAATGGCGAAAAGCATAACAATTATTATGTCAACGAATCTGTAGGTATTGCCTGTGGAATGTTGATCTCTGCCATTCATAACGCAGGATTGGTAACACTAACGCATACTCCGAGTCCGATGAACTTCTTAGCTAAAATCTTAGAGAGACCAAGTAACGAAAGAGCTTTTTTATTACTTCCAGTAGGATATCCTAAATTCCCTACCTATGTTCCAGATATTAAAAGAAAAGAGTTGAAGGAGGTTTCAGAATTTTATCTTTAATATAAATAGTTATGAATAATCTTAAAGAAATCATCCAGAAATTAGAACTAAAACCACATCCTGAAGGGGGTTATTATAAAGAAACCTATAGAAGTACTGGCGAACTTTCGGAAAGCGAACTAGGTTCTAATTATCAAGGTTCAAGAAATTATTCTACCAGTATTTACTTTTTGCTAACTTCCAATGATTTTTCTGCTTTTCATAGAATACAACAGGATGAAATTTGGCATTTTTATATGGGCTCCCCTATTCTACTTCATACGATTTCTGAAAAAGGCATCCATTCTAAATTTACCATTGGGAATAATTTATTAAAAGGTGAACTACCCCAATTAGTTGTTCCTGGAGGTCATTGGTTTGGAGCAGAAGTGATGGATAAAGATGCATTTGCTTTGGTAGGCTGTACTGTAGCACCAGGCTTCGATTTTAAGGATTTTGATCTTCCAACTAGGCAAGATTTGATAGATATTTTTCCGAAACACGAACAAATCATTTCAAAGTTAAGTCATAATTAATTGTTTTAAATGAACTATCGAAAAACGTCCATAGAAATACTACTGACTTTTTTTATTTCCTATTTTATATATGGCTTAGTAGATTACTCTGTGTTTAGTATTTCTGAATGGGACCAAGATAAATTGGTAAATCTAATCCATACTTGGTCCACACTTTTTAGCTCCTATTTAATTTTTAATACTCTATTAAAATCAGCTTTTATTCGTTGGAAAAACATATCTATAAAAAAGCTAATCCTACTTCTTTTTTGCATTTCGATTATTGTTCTTCTTTGGATTATAAATACTGAGTATCTTTTTTACAAATTCTATTATAATATAAGTTCCTTTAGGGAAGAAACTACCTTTTTCGACTTCGATTTACCGATTACTATTGTGTTACTAACGATAGGAAGTTTGTTTTTCTATCAAAAATATTATGTACAACCTTTAATGGAAGAAAAAAACAATGCCAATCAAAACTCAGAGCGATTAACTGCAACAAAAGGCAAAAAGCAAGTGTTCATTGAAATAAAAGATATCGCTGTGGTATATCTTGAAAATGAAATGGTTTGGATACAAACCTTAGTTGGTGAAAAATACCATACCGATTATACTCTTTCTTCTATCTTAAGTAAACTCGATACTTCTTTATTTTTCAGATTAAATAGACAAGTAATTGTTTCTAAAGTCTCCATCAAAGAATTTGAAAAATTAGAATTTCAAAAATTACAAGTTTCGCTTGTAGTTGATAGTCATTATAACAAGCCAATTATTGTTTCTAAATACAATGCTCCTGCTTTTAAAAAATGGTTAACCAATTCAGCCTAATAATTAAGCCCCTTTAAGGTAATACCCTTATTATAAGTGTTATTTATTGAAAAATCGGCTTTGTTTTGTATCCTATAAAACAATAATCGATAATGATAAATCAAAAAATTTACTTCCTTCTAGCACTTTTTATTTTGTGCTTTATCCCATTAAAAGCACAAAATGTCAATGATTTTTTTTATGTGGATTCAGAAAATAAAGAACTTCCTGTTTTTATAAGAGGAAATTTAGATTCACAAACTATACTCGTTTATGTACAAGGAGGTCCTGGGGAAACCGCTATCGATTTTGGGCGATCCGATTATCCCAATTGGAAAAATACCTTAGAAAAAAATATAGCAATTGCTTATTATGACCAAGGAGGGCTCAATCAAAAAGCTTCAAAAATTGATACCACTAAAATAAATTACAAGCAATACAGCAAAGATTTAATAAAAATATCCAGAGTTTTAAAAGAAAAATACCAAGCTAAAATATTTCTTATGGGCCATAGTTATGGGGGCGGGTTTGTATACCATTGCCTTTCTGAAATTACTGAAATCAATAATACAATCGAAGGAGGAATAATACTCAATACTCCAGTAACAACAGATTATTCTCCTGAACGTAATTCTTATTACCGTCCTCTCTATCTAAAAAACTTAGCACAAGAATTTATAGACAAAGGCATTGATGCACAAAAATGGCAAGAAGCTTACGATTGGATGGATAAAACTAGTACGCTAGATTCTTCTGAAAGTATGAGAAAGTGGAATGCTTATGTAGATAGTGCCTTTACTCCCACTAAAAGAAAAACTAGTATAGGAATGATATCCAAAGTTATTTTTTCAAAGCCCTATCATCCTTTTCAATATGCAAACAGGAAAGATAATGAATTGGTATCTGACCTTATTTGGGAAGATGCAAAAAACATAAATTTCTTTGATCGCTTGCCTAAAATTAAGCTTCCAGTATTAATTATTACTGGTAGGTTTGATGACATTGCAGGTCCCGAAGAAGCTCAAAAAGCAAAAGAATTACTTCCCAATTCGAAATTGGTTATTCTTCCAAACGCTGGCCATGAATCGTTTTTAGATCAGCCTAAATTATTTAATGAAGCCTTTCTTGAATTTATTTTTCAAAATAAATAGATTATTGAACCATTGGAATCATAAAAACCGTTAAAAAATAGATTTAGATTAGCCATACAAATAAAATTTCTTTTCATTTAATTATCTTTGCAAACTATGGCAAAAAATGAAGGGTATATTGAGGTTTTGGGCGCTAGAGTTCACAATTTAAAGGATATAGATGTAAAGATCCCTAGAGAAAAATTAGTGGTGATCACTGGTCTTTCTGGGAGTGGTAAATCATCTTTGGCCTTCGATACCATTTATGCAGAAGGGCAACGTCGATATATTGAAACTTTCTCCGCCTACGCGCGTCAATTTCTTGGAGGCTTAGAAAGACCAGATGTGGATAAAATTGAAGGACTTTCTCCAGTAATTGCTATTGAACAAAAAACCACTAGTAAAAGTCCACGCTCTACCGTGGGTACCATCACCGAAATTTATGATTTTTTAAGGCTTTTCTTTGCTCGTGCAAGTGATGCTTATAGTTATAATACCGGTGAGAAGATGGTGAGTTATAGCGATGAGAAAATTCAGGAATTAATTTTAAAAGATTTTAATAACCGAAAGGTAAATATTTTAGCACCTGTTGTTCGTTCTAGAAAAGGACATTATAGAGAATTATTTCAGCAAATAGCAAAACAAGGCTTTGTAAAAGTAAGGGTAGATGGAGAGATTAAAGATCTAAGTCCAGGAATGAAAGTAGATCGCTATAAAAATCACGATATAGAAATTGTTATCGATCGCCTTAAAATTAGCGAGGAAAGTAATCTAGACAAGCGATTAAGCGAAACCATTGTTACTGCTATGTACCACGGTGAGGATGTTTTGATGGTATTGGATAATGACAGCGATGAAGCACGCTATTTTAGTCGCTCGCTAATGTGTCCATCAAGTGGAATCTCCTATCCTAACCCAGAGCCCAATAACTTTTCTTTTAATTCTCCTAAAGGAATGTGCCCAAGATGCAAAGGATTAGGAAAATTACATGAGGTTAATCTAGATAAAATTGTACCCAATAAAGAACTTTCTATAAGTCAAGGAGCTCTTGCTCCTCAAGGTTCTCAAAAACAAAATTGGGTATTTAAGCAGTTAGAATTAATTGCACAACGCTATGATTTTAAACTAACTGACTCTTTTTCTAAAATCCCTAAAGAAGCAGTAGATGTTATTTTTTATGGCGCCAATGAAAAATTTGAAGTAGCTTCTAAATCCTTAGGAATTACTAGAAATTATAAAATTGATTTTGAAGGTATTGTAACTTTCCTTCAAAACACCTTTGCGGATAATGAGTCTAAATCTTTAAAACGATGGGCCAAGGACTATATGGACCATGTAGATTGCCCGGAATGTAAAGGAACAAGACTTCGGAAAGAATCTTTATACTTTAAAGTAAACGAAAAAAATATCGCAGAATTAGCGTATATGGACATCGTAGATTTGGCAAAATGGTTCAAGAATTTACATAAAAACATTAGCGGAAATCAGTTAAAAATAGCGGAAGAGATTATTAAAGAAGTAAAAACTAGGTTGCAGTTTTTAATAGATGTTGGTCTTACTTATCTAGCATTGAACAGAAGTTCTAAGTCCCTATCAGGTGGAGAGGCACAACGTATTCGGTTGGCAACTCAAATTGGCTCTCAATTGGTTGGAGTTTTATATATTCTAGATGAACCAAGTATTGGTTTACACCAACGAGATAATGAAAAATTGATACAATCCTTAATTTCATTAAGAGACATTGGTAATTCTGTTATAGTCGTGGAGCATGACAAGGAAATGATAGAAAAAGCCGATTGGGTAATTGATATTGGTCCTGCGGCTGGAAAACATGGTGGAGAGATAGATTCGGAAGGTACTCCAAAGGAAATATTAAAGCATCAAACACTTACTGCCGATTATCTTAATGGAAAAAAAGAAATTAGCATTCCAAAAGAAAGAAGAAAAGGAAACGGAAAAACTTTAAGTCTTTCTGGAGCCAAAGGTCATAATTTAAAAAATGTGTCCATAGATATTCCTTTGGGAATGATGGTAGGAGTTACAGGAGTTTCGGGGAGTGGGAAATCCACCTTAATCAACGAGACCTTATATCCTATCCTAAATGCATATTTCTTTAATGGTGTAAAAAAGCCAATGCCTTATAAAAAGATTGATGGATTAAAAAATATTGATAAAGTCATCGATATCAACCAATCTCCAATAGGCCGTACTCCACGATCTAATCCGGCAACTTATACTGGTGTATTTTCAGAAATTAGAAGCTTATTTGCTAAGGTTCCTGAAGCGATGATTCGAGGATATAAACCCGGTCGTTTTAGTTTTAATGTAACTGGTGGTCGTTGTGAGACATGTAGAGGTGGTGGATTACGAGTGATAGAAATGAATTTTCTTCCCGATGTTTATGTAGAATGCGAAACCTGCCAAGGAAAAAGATTTAATCGAGAAACACTCGAAATTAAATACAAAGGAAAGTCTATATATGATGTGTTAGCGATGACCATTGAAGACTCCTGCAAATTATTTGAACTCATTCCGAAGATTTATAGAAAACTAAAAACCATAGAAGATGTAGGTTTGGGATATATCACCTTAGGACAGCAATCTACAACTCTTTCTGGTGGAGAAGCACAAAGAATAAAATTAGCGACCGAGCTTTCTAAAAGAGATACTGGAAACACATTTTATATCCTAGACGAACCTACAACAGGCTTGCATTTTGAGGACATTCGGGTATTATTAGTAGTTTTAAATAAACTGGTGAATAAAGGGAATACTGTATTAATCATCGAACATAATTTAGATGTAATAAAAACCGTAGACTATATCATTGATATTGGCCCAGAAGGTGGAAAAAAAGGAGGAAAGGTTTTAGCCTATGGAACTCCAGAAGAAATAATAAAATCGAAATCTAGCTATACAGCAAAATTTCTTAAAAAAGAATTACATTAGCATATATGAGAAATGAGAAAAATCCAAAGAATTGGAATGAAGTAAAAACAAATGACTCCTGGGGTATTTTTAAAATCATGGGAGAATTTGTTGGAGGTTATGAAAAATTAAGCAAAATTGGACCTTGTGTATCTATTTTTGGTTCTGCACGTACCAAACCAGACAACAAGTACTATAAACTTACCGAGAAAATAGCGGAACAGCTTACTGAAAATGGCTATGGAGTTATCACCGGTGGTGGCCCAGGTATTATGGAGGCTGGTAATAAAGGAGCACATAACGCTGGAGGAACTTCGGTGGGACTAAATATCACACTGCCTTTTGAGCAACATGACAATCCATATATCGATAGCGATAAGAGTATCGATTTTGATTACTTTTTTGTTAGAAAGGTAATGTTCGTAAAATACTCACAAGGCTTTGTAGTGATGCCTGGAGGTTTTGGAACTTTAGATGAATTTTTTGAAGCACTAACACTAATACAAACCCATAAAATTGGGAAGTTTCCTATTATTTTAGTTGGAACTGACTTTTGGGGTGGATTGGTGGATTGGATCAAGAAAACATTATTGGAATCTCACAACAATATAAGTGCTGAAGATCTAGATTTGGTACATTTGGTAGATACGGAAGATGAAGTAATAAATATTTTAAATGACTTCTATAAAAAATATAATTTAAGTCCTAATTTCTAATTAATCCCCGTTTGCATTTCAATTGAAACTAAGAAATTTTATATTATTAGTTGGACTTCTGTTGGGTATAGGTTCTCAAGCTCAGCATCAAATTACTATTGATGCAACTTTAGAACCTGAATTGAGAACGATTATTATTTCTCAAGAAATTGTTTATAAAAATAATTCAAAGCTTCCACTTCAAGAAATTTATTTAAACGATTGGGCAAATAGTTTTTCAAGTAAAACCACTCCCCTTGCAAAACGTTTTTCTGAAAATTACGAGAGTTCTTTTCATTTTGAACAAAACAAAAAAAGAGGACATTCCTCGATAGAGAGTATTGAAAATAACCAAGCAGAAATTTTAATTTGGCAACGAGGGGATGCAGCAGACATTGTAAGGGTAAAACTTGATAAAACCTTAGCACCTGGAGAATCCTATACCTTAAACCTTAAGTATAATGTAATTCTACCAGATGATAAGTTTACACGATATGGTATTACAAATAGTGGAGATTTTAAGATTCGTTATTGGTATTTGTCCCCAGCAGTATTCGATGGAGAATGGCATGCTTACAGTAATAAAGACTTGAACGACTCGTATCTAAGTCCTTCCACTTTCGATATTACTTTTAAGACACCAAATTATTTTTCAATAGTTTCAGATTTAGAAGTAGTTTCTGAAAGCATTTACGGTAACGATAGAATCACCAAACTCCATGGAGACCAAAGAATGCAAGCAAAATTGCACATTCTTAAAACTTCAGATTTCACTACCATACAAACAGACAAGTTAGAGTTACTAACCAATCTTACACATCAAAAAGTAACGCCCCCAATTAAAGCTTTGGTAGTGGATAGGGTTCTAAATTTTTTAGATGATAAATTAGGAGACTATCCATTTGAAAAAATGATGGTTTCTGAGATTGATTATAAAAGAAACCCGGTTTATGGTCTTAACTTATTACCAGAGTTTATCAGCCCCTTTCCTGATGGATTTGAATATGATATCGAAGTTTTAAAAATAATTAGTCGTACTTATTTAGAAAATACATTAGCGGTAAACCCCAGAGATGATCATTGGTTACTTGGCGCCTTACAGATTTATATTATGATGGATTATGTGGATACTTATTATCCAGATATGAAACTTGTAGGTAATCTAAAAAATCTATGGATAGTAAGATGGTTCCACGTTTCCGCATTAGAATTTAACGACCAATATTCTTTTTTATATATGAATGTTGCGCGAAATAATCTGATGCAAAAATTAACCACTCCTAAGGATTCTCTTTTAAAATTCAATAAGAATATTGCCAACGATTATTATGGAGGAAGTGGTCTTAAGTATCTTTCAGATTATTTAGGAGAAGATGCCGTTTTAAGTAGTATTAAACAGTTTTATATTGAAAACAAACTAAAACCAGTTACTTCTTTAGCTTTCCAAGAAAACCTTGAAAATCATACAGACCTGCCTATAGATTGGTTTTTCGAGGACTTTATAAATAATAGAAGTACTATAGACTATAAATTAAAAAAACCTAAGGTTAAAGGTGATTCCATAGAAATTGAAGTCGTCAATAACAGGGCTATAAAAATGCCAGTGTCCATTTATGGTATCAATAAAAAGAATGTCATTTTTAAAAAGTGGCTCGAACCCATTGATTCTAGTGTTTTTGTAAAAATACCAACTGCAGATGTTCGTAAAATTGCGCTAAATTATGATGGAGTTATTCCTGAATTTAACCAACGGAATAATTATAAAAAAACAAAAGGCCTATTAAACAGGCCTTTGCAAGTAAGATTATTTAAAGATATTGAAGATCCAAGGTATAACCAAATATTTATCATGCCAGATTATGGGTTTAATGTTTATGATGGTATATCCTTAGGGCTTAAATTTTATAATAAAACGGTATTGCCAAAATCTTTTCATTATCGCATAGAACCCTTATATGCTTTTAAATCTAAAACCATAGTAGGTAGTGGGTCCTTAGTGTTTAATCGTAAACCAGAATTTAGTAAATTATATAATATAAATGCTGGTGTTGCAGGTAGTTATTACTCTTATGATGATGGTTTATTTTATAAGAGACTTAGTCCTTTTGTTATTTTCTCCTTTAGAGATAAAACGGATCTTAGAAACAATAAAAAACATTTTGTAACCTTCAGAAACGTTACCGTAGATCGGGATGAAAATCCAAACAAACCTTTAGAAACACCAAATTATAGTGTATTTAATTTTAGATATACCTATTCAAATCCTAATTTGATAAACCATTATAGAGCGAATTTCGATTATCAATTATCCTCTGAATTTAGTAAGGTTTCTACCACTTTAAAATATCGAAAATTATTTCTAAATAACCGTCAAATTGATGTGAGATTATTTGCTGGAGTTTTTATTAAAAATAACAGCAATGCAAATGATGATTTCTTCAGCTTTGCTTTGGACCGTCCTACCGATTATCTTTTCGATTATAATTACTATGGTAGAAGTGACGATACTGGTTTTTTTAGTCAGCAATTAATCATCGCAGAAGGTGGTTTTAAATCACAATTAGAACCTGCTTTTTCCAACACTTGGATGACCACTGCGAATGTTAGTACTAATATTTGGCGATGGATTCATGCCTATGGAGATATTGGTTTAGTAAATAACAAAAATATAGGAACTGAAACCCTATTTGATAGTGGCTTAAAATTTAGTTTGATAGATGATTATTTTGAAATTTATTTTCCTATTTATTCAACCTTAGGTTGGGAAGTTGGTCAATCTCATTATGAAGAGAGAATTCGATTTATCTTTACTATAGATCCCAAAACACTTTTTGGACTGTTTTCTAGAAAGTGGTATTAATAAAATTTAAAAATATATGAATCCTTTTAATAACTGGAGATTAATAATTTTACTTTGCCTTACCTTAGGCTTAGCTCCTTTTTTTCCTGAACCTCATATTTACGGTAAAATTAATTGGATTATTGGCGGAGCAGAAGGAATGAAGCTTATGGACTGGTTGGATACTCTTCTACACGGTATTCCTTGGATTTTATTGTTTAGACTCGTAATTATTAAAAGGTTAGCCGCTTCAAAAAGCATTTAATTTCTTTGAATAATCTCTTTTTAGTAGGCTAAAAATTGACATTGCATAAAATTTCAATTTTCACTACTTTTGCAAAACCTAATACCACACAATTTTATGCAAACAAACCCACAAACAAACGGTAAATTATCATTCGAAGATTTTAAATCTGAAATTCTTAATGACTATAAAATCGCTGTAACCAGTAGAGAATGTAGTTATTTGGGACGTAGAGAAGTTTTAACTGGGAAGGCAAAGTTTGGTATTTTTGGTGATGGTAAAGAAGTACCTCAATTAGCTTGGGCTAAGGTATTTAAAAAAGGAGATTGGCGTAGTGGTTATTACCGAGATCAAACCTTTATGATGGCTATTGGGAAGTTAACGATCCAACAATTTTTTGCAGGGTTATATGGGCATACCGATATAGAAGCAGATCCAATGAGTGCTGGAAGACAAATGGGAGGTCATTTTTCTACCCATACGATCAACGAAGATGGTTCATGGAAAGATCTTACCAAACAAAAAAATAGTAGCCCTGATATTTCTCCAACCGCTGGGCAAATGCCTAGATTAGTAGGATTGGCTCAGGCTTCAAAAATATACAGAAACGTAAAAGAATTAGAAGGATATACTTCTTTTTCAGATCACGGAAATGAGGTCGCCTGGGGTACCATTGGTAACGCAAGTACGAGTGAAGGACTTTTTTGGGAATCCATTAATGCTGCTGGAGTAATTCAGATTCCTATGGTTATTAATGTTTGGGATGACGAGTATGGAATTTCAGTTCACGCAAAATACCAAACAACCAAAGAAAATATTTCAGAAATTCTAAAAGGATTTCAACGTACCGATAATGAAAAAGGATATGAAATTATTCGTGTACATGGTTGGGATTATCCAAGTTTAATTGAAGCATACCAAAAAGCTTCTACCATTGCTAGAGAAGAGCATGTACCTGTATTAATTCATGTAAACGAACTTACACAGCCTCAAGGACACTCCACTAGTGGATCTCACGAACGTTACAAGGACAAAAATAGATTGGCTTGGGAAAAAGAATGGGATTGTAATAAAAAATTACGAGAATGGATTATTGCTAATGATTTCGCAAGCGAAGAAGAACTATCTGGATTAGAAAAATCTATTAAGAAAGAAGTTCGTGAAGGGAAAAGTGCGGCTTGGAAAGCTTTTTTAGCCCCACAAGTTCAAGAACAAAAAGAAGCATTAACTTTAATTAATAATGCTGCTGAAAAAAGTGCCAATAAAGTTTTTATAAATAAAGTTGTAGAATTATTATCTTCTAAAAAAGAGCCTATACGAAGAGAAATAATTGGTGCAGCAAGAAAATCATTACGTTATTTAATTGGTGAGAATACCGTTGAGAAAAAACAACTTAATGATTGGATCGAAAACTATTTCGAAGTCATCGAACCTAAATACAGTGCGCATTTATATTCTGAAGCAATAGAAAATGCAAAAACTATTTCAGAAATAAAACCGATTTATAATGATAATTCTGAAGATGTGGACGGTAGAATTATTCTTAGAGATAATTTTGATGCTATTTTAACCAGACACCCAGAAGTGTATATTTTTGGTGAAGATAGTGGAGCGATCGGAGATGTAAATCAAGGCTTAGAAGGATTACAAGATAAATTTGGTGAAGAGCGTGTTGCTGATGCAGGAATTAGAGAAGCTACCATTTTAGGGCAAGGTATAGGGATGTCTATGAGAGGCTTACGCCCTATTGCAGAGATTCAATACTTAGATTATATCCTTTATTGTTTACAAATCATGAGTGATGATCTTGCAACAGTTCGTTACCGTACCAATGGCAAACAAAAAGCACCCCTTATTGTTCGTACTCGTGGGCATCGTTTAGAAGGAATTTGGCACAGTGGATCTCAAATGGGTGGATTAGTTCATTTACTACGTGGAATGTATATTTTAGTTCCTCGTGATATGACAAAAGCGGTTGGATTTTATAATACTCTTTTAAAAACAGACGAACCTGCTTTAGTAATAGAATGCTTAAATGGGTACCGTTTAAAAGAAAAAATGCCTTCCAACCTAACAGAAATTAGAACTCCTATTGGAGTTGTTGAAACAGTTAAAGAAGGAAGTGATATCACCCTAGTTTCTTACGGAAGTACTTTACGTATTGTACAAGAAGCAGCTATTGAATTATTACAAGTAGGAATTAACGCTGAAGTGATAGACATTCAAACACTATTGCCATTAGACATCAATCATGATTTAGTAAAAAGTGTTGCCAAAACAAATAGATTATTGGTAATTGATGAAGATGTACCCGGTGGAGCATCCGCTTATATTATGCAAACTATTTTGGATGATCAGAATGGATATCAATATTTGGATAGCAAACCCCAAACCCTAGCTGCAAAACAACATCGACCTGCCTATGGTACAGATGGGGATTATTTTTCTAAACCACAGTTGGAAGATATTTTCGAAAAAGTGTATGCAATGATGCATGAAGCAAATCCTAGTGATTTTCCAAAACTTAGATAAGCAAAATAGGATTTTTAAATAATTATCCTATATTTACAATACAAATCAAATAGATACGACAATGTTTTATTCTAATATTAATAATAACTTTAATAATACCCCTTAACAAAAACTTGTCGAGAACATATATGCGCCTGTCAAGTTTTAATTTGACAGGCTTTTTTTTTGTGCTTCGACAAGCTCAGCAACCAAAAAAAACAAGCTCAATAATAATAATAAAAAAAAAAAAATCATGTGCGGAATTGTATGCGCTTTTAACCTAAAGCAAGTCTCAGAGAAACTAAGACCTCAAATATTGGGAATGTCCAAAAACATCAGACATCGTGGTCCCGATTGGAGCGGTATTTTTAGTAATGACAAATCTATTATGGCTCACGAAAGATTGGCTATCGTAGATCCTACTTCAGGGAAACAACCTTTGTTTTCTGAAGATCAAAATTTTGTATTGGCTGCAAATGGGGAAATTTATAATCATTTAGAATTGCGTAAACAATTAGAAGACGAATCGAAAAACACTTATAACTTTCAAACAAAGTCAGATTGCGAAGTCATTCTCGCTTTATACCAAGAAAAGGGAGTTTCTTTTTTAGATGAGCTCAATGGTATTTTTGGTTTTGCCTTATATGATGTGTCTAAAGACGAATATTTTATTGCTCGAGATCATATGGGAATTATCCCTTTATATATGGGTTGGGATGAAAACGGCACTTTTTATGTTGCTTCCGAACTAAAAGCATTAGAAGGAGTTTGTACTAAAATTGAACTCTTCCCTCCTGGTCATTATTTACATAGTTCGGATGGGGAATTGAAACGATGGTACCAAAGAGATTGGCAAGATTATGGCGCTGTAAAAGAGAATGAAACTAATATTAAAGAGCTTCGTAAAGCTTTAGAAGACGCGGTACACAGACAGTTAATGAGCGATGTACCTTATGGAGTTTTGCTTTCTGGTGGATTGGATTCTTCCATAACCTCAGCAATTGCAAAAAAATATGCAGAAAAACGTATAGAAAGTGATGATAAAGATAAGGCCTGGTGGCCTAGACTTCACTCCTTTGCTATAGGATTGGAGGGCTCTCCAGATTTAGCTGCTGCAAGAAAAGTAGCCGATCATTTAGATACTGTACACCATGAAATTAAATTTACCATACAAGAAGGAATAGATGCTTTGCATGATGTAATATATCATTTAGAAACCTATGACATTACCACTATTCGAGCTTCCACTCCTATGTATTTATTGGCAAGAGCAATTAAAGCTATGGGAATTAAAATGGTGCTTTCTGGCGAAGGAGCCGATGAGATTTTTGGAGGCTATTTGTATTTTCATAAAGCTCCATCCGCAAAAGATTTTCATGAGGAGACGGTTAGAAAATTAGATAAATTACATATGTACGATTGCCTTCGTGCAAACAAATCATTAGCAGCCTGGGGAATTGAAGGAAGAGTTCCTTTTTTAGATAAAGAATTTATGGATGTTGCGATGCGTATCAACCCACAGGATAAAATGATTAATGGCGAACGGATGGAGAAATGGGTCCTTAGAAAAGCTTTTGAAGATCTACTACCCGAAAGTGTGGCATGGAGACAAAAGGAACAATTTAGTGATGGTGTTGGCTATAGCTGGATTGATACTTTAAAAGAAATGGTAGAAAAAGAAGTTACCGATGAGCAATTAGCAAACGCGCATTATAAGTTTCCTATTCAAGCTCCAACCAGCAAAGAAGAGTTTTATTATCGTTCTATTTTTACGAAACATTTTCCTAGTGATACTGCGGCTTGGTCTGTACCACAAGAAGCCTCTGTTGCTTGTAGCTCTAAAATAGCATTAGAATGGGATGAAAGTTTTAAAAACATGAACGATCCAAGTGGAAGAGCAGTTGCTAATGTTCATGATGATGCCTATTAAATTTTTACAGTTTATTATGGAAGCCATTTTTTATCAAAATTTGGCTTTCTTTTTTCTAAGAAAGCATCTCTACCTTCTTTTGCTTCATCAGTCATATAAGCAAGACGAGTTGCTTCTCCTGCAAATACTTGTTGTCCTACCATACCATCATCGGTAAGGTTCATTGCGAATTTTAGCATTTTAATAGAAGTTGGAGATTTTGCCAAGATTTCTTGTGCCCATTCAAAAGCAGTATCTTCTAATTCTTCATGTGGAATTACGGCATTTACCATTCCCATTTCAAAAGCTTCTTGTGCAGAATAATTTCTTCCGAGAAAAAATATTTCCCGAGCTTTCTTTTGTCCTACCATTTTTGCTAGGTATGCACTTCCGTAGCCACCATCAAAACTAGTTACATCAGCATCGGTTTGTTTAAAAATGGCATGTTCTTTACTTGCCAAGGTTAAATCACAAACTACGTGAAGACTATGCCCTCCTCCTACTGCCCAACCTGGCACCACACAAATCACCGCTTTTGGCATAAAACGAATCATACGTTGTAAGTCTAAAATATTTAATCGATGGTATCCATCTTCTCCTACATATCCTTGATGACCGCGAGCTTTTTGATCTCCACCACTACAAAAACTATATACCCCATCTTTAGAAGAAGGACCTTCAGCAGAAAGGAGTACTACACCAATAGAAGTATCTTCTTGGGCATCGTAAAATGCATCTAATAATTCACTGGTAGTTTTTGGCCTAAAAGCATTGCGAACATCCGGTCGGTTAAATGCAACTCTTGCCACACCATCACATTTTTTATAGGTGATGTCTGTATATTCTTTAGCGGTTTTCCAATTGGGAGAATTCATGGTTTCTATTTTAAGGTAAATATAGAAAAGAGTGCTGGAAAAACATCCACTTTAGACTGACAATTATCATAACTTTTTAGACTTTTCACTCGTAACTTTGAGTAAAATTTTGAGAAATAATATTTAAATTATTATTAAAATGGCAAAAGTAAAAGGAGCGATAGTTGTTGATACAGAAAAATGCAAAGGCTGTGAAGTATGCATGCCTGTTTGCCAAGACAATGTTATCAGCATGTCTAAAGAAGTAAATCGTAAAGGGTACCATTATGCATATATGAGCGATCCCAAAGCTTGTAACGGTTGTACTAACTGTGGTTTAGTATGTCCAGACAGAGCAATCACTGTCTACAGAATGAAAGTTTAACAGCATTTAAACAATAAAAAAATGTCCGAATTAAAATTAATGAAAGGCAATGAAGCACTAGCAGAAGGAGCTATTCGAGCTGGTGTTGATGCCTATTTTGGGTATCCCATTACACCTCAGTCTGAAGTGATAGAGTACTTAATGAGAGAACGGCCTGAAGAAAGAACAGGAATGGTGGTTTTACAAGCTGAAAGTGAAATTGCAGCGATCAATATGGTTTATGGTGCTGCTAGTACAGGAAAACGTGCTATGACCTCATCTTCTAGCCCTGGAATTTCATTAAAACTAGAAGGAATTTCTTATTTAGCAGGTGCCGAATTACCTGCTGTAATTGTAAATGTGGTTCGTGGTGGGCCAGGCTTGGGTACCATACAACCTTCACAAGCAGATTATTTTCAATCGGTTAAAGGTGGTGGACACGGAGATTACAAATTATACGTATTGGCTCCCGCTTCTGTACAAGAAATGTCAGATTTTGTAGAAGATGCTTTCGATATTGCCTTTAAATACAGAGCTCCTGTATTAATCCTTTCAGATGGATTAATTGGTCAAATGATGGAAAAAGTAGTTTTAAAAGACCAACAAGAACGTAGAAGTGATATGGAAGTTATTGAAAGTTGTGGCGATTGGGCAACAACGGGTAGAACAAACAGAGAACGAAATATAATCACTTCTCTCGATTTGCAATCAGAAAAAATGGAAGCTCGTGTTCATAGATTAATGAAGAAATATAAGCAAATGGAAAAAGAAGATTTGCGGTATGAAAAGATAAACTGTGAGGATGCGGAGTACTTAGTAGTTGCCTATGGTTCTAGTGCTCGAATTGCACAAAAAGCAATTGAATTGGCTAGAGAAAAAGGCATTAAGGCAGGTTTATTAAGACCTATCACATTGTTCCCTTTTCCAAAACAGGAATTATTTGATCTCGCAGGTCAAGTTAAAGGAATTTTAAGTGTCGAGTTAAGTACAGGGCAGATGGTTGAGGATGTTCGCCTTTCTGTAGAACATAAAGTACCTGTAGAACATTTTGGAAGAACTGGTGGTATTATTCATACACCTGAAGAAATATTAGAAGCATTAGAACAAAAAATAATAAATAATGGACGTATTAGACATCATAAAACCCGAGAATCGAGTATTCTGTAAATCAAAATTAATGACCGATACGGCTTTGTCGTATTGTCCTGGCTGTGGTCATGGTACTGCTCATAATTTAGCCATGGAGGTGATTGACGAGATGGGTATTGTTGAAGATACTATTGGTGTTGCACCTGTGGGATGCTCGGTATTGGCTTATGATTTTATGAATATAGATATGACCCAAGCTGCTCATGGTAGAGCACCTGCCGTTGCTACTGCCATAGCAAGAACATGGCCCGAGAAGTATGTTTTTACTTACCAAGGGGATGGAGATTTAGCAGCCATTGGTAGTGCAGAAACATTGCATACTTGCAATCGAGGTGAAAATATTGTAATCATTTTTGTTAATAATGGAATCTATGGTATGACGGGAGGACAAATGGCTCCAACTACTCTACCCGGAATGCGCACGTCAACATCGCCTTATGGACGTGAAATTGAAACCATGGGATCTCCATTAAAAATGACAGAATTAATAGCAAATCTTCCTGGCGTGTATTATGTAACAAGACAAGCAGTGCATACTCATAAGCATGCAAGAAAAGCAAAAAAAGCAATTAAAAAGGCTTTTGAAAATACACGGTTGAAAAAAGGGCTTTCCTTTGTAGAGATTGTCTCAAATTGTAACTCAGGATGGAAAATGAATCCAATTGAATCTAACGAATGGATGGTAGAAAATATGTTCCCTTATTTTCCACTAGGGGATATTAAAGTAAATGGTAAATTAAAATAACAGTTATGACAGAAGAAATTATTATTGCTGGATTTGGAGGTCAAGGTGTATTATCTATGGGTAAAATTTTAGCTTATTCTGGAATCATGCAAGATCAGGAAGTTAGTTGGATGCCTTCCTATGGACCCGAAATGCGAGGGGGTACAGCAAACGTAACCGTTATATTAAGCAATGATAGAATAAGCTCTCCATATTTAAAAGTGTTTGATACCGCTATTATTCTAAATCAGCAGTCCATGGATAAGTTTGAACATTCTGTGAAGCCTGGAGGATATTTAATTTATGATCCTAACGGAATTATACAACATCCAACTAGAACAGACATATATATATTCTCTATTGAAGGCTCAAAAATTGCAGCTGAAATGGGAAATAAAAAAATATTTAATATGGTTATTTTAGGAGGATTTTTAAAGGTGAAACCCATTGTAAAATTAGAGAATGTAATTGATGGCTTAAAAAAATCACTTTCTGAAAGATATCATTATTTAATTCCAAAAAATGAAGAAGCACTACATAAAGGTATAGAGAGTATTGTTCCATATAAAATAAACAATAAGGTTTTTTCATGATTTTTAATATTTCTTAAAATCTATATTACTATGAAAATGGTAAAGAGTTTATAATAAATTCTTTACCATTTTTTATGATAGTTAAAAGATTACTATTCTTATACACATTCTTTATAATATCGTAAAAATTGAATAACTTCGGAAAATTGTAATACTGTTTAATTTACAATATTGATTTAGTAAAAAAACAGTTATTAATCCAGTAGAAAATAATATAAATTCAAAATAAACAAAAATGAATAAACTAGTACTTAGTCTTGGAATAGCTTTTAGCAGCTTGTTGATAACAGCACAAGAAACCTACAAATTTACTCCTCTAATTGATATTGATGCCACTCCTGTGATCAGTCAAGGAAACACCGGAACATGTTGGAGTTTTTCTACTTCTTCCTTTTTAGAATCTGAAATTATTAGACTTACGGGAAAACAAGTCGATCTTTCAGAAATGTATAATGTTCGAAATACCTATCCTGTAAAAGCCGACAACTATGTGATGCGTCAAGGAAAAGCACAGTTTAGTGAAGGTGGATTGATCCATGATGTTTTAAATAGTACAAGAGATTTTGGATTGGTTCCTGTTGAGAGCTATAGCGGTCTTTTTGGAGATGCAACCAAACATAACCACGCTCAAATGGTTTCTACCTTAACTGCTATGGTGGAGTCTCATGTGAAAAACTCTAAAAATTTAAGTCCGAAATGGAGATCTTCCTTTGATGCTACTTTAGATGTTTACTTAGGTAAGAATATAACCGAATTTTCTTATGAAGGCAAAAAATACACTCCTCTAGAGTTTGCTAAAGAGATGAAAATAAATACAGCAGACTATGTAAATATCACTTCCTTTACACATGCTCCATTTTATTCAGAATTTATTTTAAACATCCCAGACAACTTCAGTAATGGAAGCTTTTATAATGTCCCAATTAATGATATAGTTGCTATTGTTGATAATGCCTTAGAAAATGGATATACTGTTGCTTTAGATTGTGATGTAAGTGAACGTACTTTCTCTTCGAAGGATGGTGTTGCTGTAATCCCATCTAATAAATTAAATAATTTAAAAGCACTTCATAGTATTTATCCTGAAAAAGAAATTACACAAGAATACCGCCAGCAAGAATTTGAAAACTTTAATACCACCGATGATCATTTAATGCACATTACAGGTACGGTAAAAGATCAAGATGGGAATGTTTATTATATGGTTAAAAATAGCTGGGGATCTAACCCAGAAAGAACTGCAAATGGTGGTTATGTTTATTTTAGTGAGGCCTATATTCGATTAAAAACAATAAGTATCACCTTACATAAGGATGCAGTAACTAAAGATGTGGCTCAAAAATTAAGTCTAAACTAATTTCTTAGAATATAAAGAGCATAAATTTTGAATGGATAAAGTTAAATTAGGCCTCAAGGAAAATTGGTTACAATTCACCATTTTAGTGATTGTAAATGCTTTTGTTGGAGGAATGGTTGGTTTAGAACGAACCATTTTTCCAAAGTTTGCAGAGGTTGAGTTTGGTGTTGCTTCCAAAACAGCAATACTATCTTTCATTATAGCTTTCGGAATTACCAAAGCCATTACCAACTACTTTACGGGTAAACTTGCCAATAGATTTGGAAGAAAAAACCTATTGCTCTTAGGTTGGTTATTTGCAATCCCAATCCCATTTGTTTTAATTTATGCTAGCTCTTGGAATTGGGTGGTGTTTGCTAATATACTTTTGGGAATAAATCAAGGATTGACTTGGAGTAGTACTGTGGTAATGAAAATTGATCTAGTAGGAGAAAAAGATCGAGGATTGGCCATGGGCATCAATGAGTTTGCTGGGTATTTTGCGGTTGGAATTGTAGCTTTTTTAACTGGTTTCATCGCTCAAAAATATGGAGTAACACCTTACCCCTTTTATTTAGGAATTGGAATTTCTATTATAGGTTTTTTATTATCCTTATTCTTTGTAAAAGATACCAGAGCATTTGTTGCTAAAGAACAGGAAACCACTGCGACAGAAAAATTAGATCATGTATTTTTAGAAACCTCCTTTAAAAATAAAAACCTAAGTGCTATTACACAAGCTGGTTTAGTAAACAATTTAAACGACGGAATGATTTGGGGTCTCTTGCCTATTTTACTATTGTCTTTAAATTATAATTCCAAAAATATTGGAATCATCGCAGCTGTCTATCCAGCAGTATGGGGAATTGGACAGTTATTTACCGGTAAAATGGCAGATTTATATTCCAAAAAGAAAATGCTTTTTTGGGGGATGTTATTGCAGGGAATCGCAATTATGTTTATCCCATATTTTACAAGTTTCTATTCCCTAATATTCATTGCAATTATCTTAGGATTAGGAACAGCTTTAGTCTACCCTACGTTTTTATCGGCTATTGCAGATGCAACATCTCCAAGACAACGAGCAGAAAGTATTGGAGTTTTTAGGCTCTGGAGAGATTTAGGTTATGCGATTGGAGCAATTATCTCAGGTATTATAGCTGATCTATTTGGGATTTCTTATGCAATCTCTTTTATTGGAGGAATAACTATTTTATCTGCTATAATCATTAAATTTAGAATGGAAAGTGACTAAAACTTATCTTTCTTCTTAATACTTTTATAAAATGAAAAAAATAATATTTTTAGGTTCTATATTAATTAGCATGGTATTCTTTTCTTGTAATTCTGATAAAAAACAAGAGGAGATTAATAAAATTACATTACCAAAAATTGAAAGAGATTTAAAGGAGGTTTTAAAAGATGGAAAATTAAGGGTTTCCACAACTTATAGCGGGACTAGTTATTTCCTATATCGCGGTAGCCCAAAAGGTTTCGAATATGAGCTTTTAGAGCGATTTGCAGAATATTTAAATGTAGAGTTAGAAATTGTAGTAGCTAATGATATAAACAATCTAATACCCAACTTAAATAAAGGAAAAGTAGATTTAATTGCTCACGGATTAACGATTACTTCAGAAAGAAAAGAAAAAGTGTCTTTTTCAGAATATATCTATTTAAGCCATCAGATTTTAGTTCAAAAAAAACCTGATAACTGGAGAAAAATGAAATGGAGCTCCTTAGAACGTTCGCTGATTCATGATCCCATAGAGTTGATAAATGACACGGTTTCTATAAGAGCAGAAACTGCCTATATGCATCGCATTAATAATTTATCTGATGAAATTGGAGGGGATATAATAATTGATACCCTACATGGCTCTATTACTACAGATGAAATAATAAAAATGGTAGTAGATGGAAAAATTAAATATACAGTTGCGGATGATAATATTGCCAAAATTGTTTCTTCCTATTATCCAATTTTAGATATTGAAGTACCTATTAGTTTTTCACAACGAAATGCTTGGGCAACTAGACATTCTTCTCCTTTGTTATTGAAGGAATTAAATAAATGGCTAAAGGAGTTTAAAAAAGAAATAGATTATTATGTTATTTATGATAACTATTTTGAAAACAAAAGAGATTTTAGAAGGCGAATTAAAAGTGATTTTTACAGTGCTAATGGGAATACTATTAGCAAGTATGATGAATTGATAAAAAAGGAATCCAAAAAAATAGGCTGGGACTGGCGTTTGGTTACTTCTTTAATTTATCAAGAATCGAGATTTGACCCTAAGTCTAATTCTTGGGCTGGAGCTGGAGGATTAATGCAAATAATGCCTGCTACTGCTAAAGAATTAGGAGTGAAAAATAGAAAAGATCCAACTGAAAGTGTAGTCGGCGGGACGAAATATTTATCCATTATCTGGGAACGATTTGAAGATATAGAAGATTCTATTCAACGTAAAAAATTTACCATGGCATCTTATAATTGTGGTCATGGACATGTATTAGATGCACAACGATTAGCCAAAAAGAGAGGCTTAGATAGTACCAAGTGGGATGATAATGTGGAGAAAATAATTTTAGAATTAAGTCTTCAGAAAAATTATAATGACCCAGTAGTTAAATATGGTTATGTAAGAGGGATTGAACCTTATAATTATGTTCAACAAATCTATGAACGATATGACCACTATAAGAAGTTTATCAAAGAGTAAGTATTAAATATTTTTCTTTAATAGTTTTCATCACTACTCTAGCCAAAGCTTAAAATCTTTTACTCGCTCTCTAGCAACTATTACTTCTTGTTCTGAATAACTATTCAGTTTTAATTCTAAACGAGAATTGGTATAGGAGATAATGTCTTTTATTGCATTAATATTGATGTAATATTTACGACTAATTCTAAAAAACAATTTTGGAGATAGTTCTTGTTCTAAATGCTCTAGAGTTGTATCCAACAAATAAGATCTCCCATTTGTAGTATGGGCATAGGTTCCTTTGTTTTCTGAATAAAAACATTCGATCTCATCAACAGATATCATTTTTAAATGCTGCCCTATCTTGGTAGTGAATCGTTTTTTATACTCTCGCTCTATCGGATTCCCCAATAACTTTTTAATATCATCAAAGTTAAGTTGCACGTTGGAAGCTTGAGGTTTTAATTCTTTGTACTTGTCGACTGCAACCAGTAATTCATCTTCGTCAATTGGTTTTAATAAATAGTCAATACTATTTAGTTTAAAAGCTTGTAATGCATATTCATCAAAGGCAGTGGTGAAAATAATAGAGCTTTTAATTTCTATGGAATCAAAAATTTCAAAGGATAGTCCATCACTTAATTGGATGTCTAAAAAAATTAAATCGGGATGTTCATTATTTTCAAACCAATGAATTGATTCTTCAACACTGTGCAGCATTTTATTTACAGTTAGCCCTACTTTTTCAAGCATTCGTTGCAACCTACGTGCAGATGGTTTTTCGTCTTCTATAATTAATACTTTCATATACTTCACGTTTTGATCGCAATAAAATTAAGGTTTTGATTATTATGATCTCTAAAATTTATTTCGTTTTAAGTCCTCATCTTCTTTATCCATATATTCTTTGATCTTTCTATCCTCCCAATTTTTTAATAAAGAGAACTTATCTTTATAAACAGATACCCAATGAAAAAAGAGTCCTATTCCCCAGAAGAATGGTGTTGTAAACATGGGCCATTTTGGAATTTTAATATCAGTAAATCCACTTTGAAAAACACCTAAGTTAACAATAATCAATATTAAATTGATTGTGATGTATACGGTAAGGTGCATGTAAAAGTCCTTTACTTCTTTTACTCTCTTTTTTGCTTTTTTATATTTTTCTTCGTTATAATTATCCATTATATTTATTATTTCCATCTGTTATTTGATTGCTTATTATCATTATCCATAAACTCTTTTATCTTACGATCTTCCCAGTTTTTATTCATATAAGGAACCCAGCCAAAAGCTTTAAAAGCGTGAAAAACGATTCCTATTCCCCAACCAAAAGCTACCCATAAAAACCAAGGGTTTCTCCATTCATCGATATAATAATTTAATCCTGCCATAAAAAGGATAAAAATCACGTAAGACATTAGGTTAGAATAAAACTTTTTTATGGCTGCAACGCGTTCTTTAGCACGCAGGTATTTATTTTCGTTATTAAAATTATCCATAGTATTATTTATTATAGTTATCAAAATCGTCTTTATCCATTAGTTCTTTCATCTTTTTTTCTTCCCAATCCTTTCCTAATAAGGGATTATAATTAAAGGTTTCCATAGCATGACCAGCTACTCCAAAGCCCCAGCCTAGTATTGGAAATATTGCCCAGGGAAAACCTGTGGATCTATAGTTTAAAAAGATAAAAACAGGCATCATCATTAAATAAATTGCAAAGTGAATGTAAAATCCTTTTAGTTTCTCCACATGCTCTTTAGCTCGTGCGTATTTTTTTTCAGATATATAACTTGTTTGTGTTTCCATAATCGTGATATTTTTTGTTAATATTGGGATAGAAATGCAAAATTCTTTATCCGTTTTATTTATTAAAACTGGTCTGTCTGTAAGCAAATAATAGCGCTGCTTGATATTTTTTAATCCAACTCCAGTACTAGCTTTTATTACTTGTTTTGGCTGGGAATTGTTTTTTACTATTAAATTACCATCCTCTTCCTGTATGGAGATATGCAGTTTTTTAGTAGGGGTAACAATATTATGTTTTACCGCATTTTCTAAAACTAATTGAAGAGAAAGTGGTACTACTTTAGCTTCGGGGTTGCTTAACTTTTCAGGTAATGAGAAAACAATACTGTCTTCAAATCGCATTTTTATAAGTGACATATATAAAGTTGCAAACTTTAACTCCTCTTCTACCGAAACTAAATCCTTATTTTTTTGTTCTAGAACATATCTGTATACTTTAGATAATGCAGTGGTAAATTTATTAGCAGCTTCAGGGTTTTCTTCAATTAAACTGGTCAATACATTTAAACTATTGAATAAAAAGTGAGGGTCCAATTGATTTTTTAAAGCATCGAATTTTGCAGAGGCTGTACCAGCAATTATTTTTTGTTCTTTTACTTTATTCTCTTGTTTATGCCTATAATAAAAGATTGACAATATAACATAACTAACTACTAATGAAATAGATAATGTAACGTAATACTCTTGTGGCTTTTCTTCTGAAATAAACTGAGTTAAGTTTCTCGCTCCAAAAATAACTTCGTGTACAATTCTAATAAAGAATACAGATATGGTAGTGATTCCTAGAACTCCAATACTAAGAATACCAATTGTTTTTAATGTGAAAAAAGTTAATTTAAACCGAATGAATATATACCTAAAGAAATACCCATTTGCCAAATACAAAACCACGGCGTATAACTGATTGTATGCAAAAATGATTAACAATTGTTTGATACTAGAGTATTCAAGTCCGTTAGAATAACGAATCAACCCTATTACTATAAAAACAACAATTCCTAATAAAAATGCTTTTCCAAATTCTTTTATAAAACCAGTCATCTATTTACAATTTTCTTCTAATATATTTTTTGCACGATCTAACCCTCCCTTAGGATAAAACTCGCCTTCTGGTTTAAAGTCTTTAAAAAGCTCTATCGCTCTTTTTACATCATTACAAAAAGGCTCAATCGAAGTCCCAAAAAACTTAGCACTACCAATATTCCATTCTGCATTGTTCAAGAGCACTCTTGGGTTATTAGGTGCTAAATTTACTGCCTCTTGATAAAGCATAGTTACTTTTCCTCCATATTTCATTCCATAAGTTGCTCCGTCGTAAGCTACCCATACGGTATGCCATAATGCTTCCAAAATTAATAGTTCTGAATTTTCTTTAGAAATAGCCTTTGCTTCCTTTAAAAAAACCATTGCTTTATCCATTTGTGTCTTTAGTTTTGCAGCATCTTTTTCTCCAAAACTTTGTATGGTTGTAATATAAGAAACATAAAAAGGAGGCAACCATTCTATAGGTTCTGCTATTGCAATACGTTCAAAAAGATTTGCCGCTTCATTGGCTTTGTTTTCCCCCCAAAGATCTAATGCCTTTTGCATTCCTTTTTGATATGGAGTTTGACTAATTCCTGAGAAGGAAATTAATGCTATTGTGATAAAAAGTAAATTTTTCATTTTATATTTTATGCTATCTACCAATTGCCTTTTGAAACTTTAACAGCTAAAAATAAGCTTATGTAAATTAAATTTATATTCTTTTCTCTATTTATATTCTTATTTCTTATTAAGTATTATAAAAACTATAGATTTATTTCTAAGGTTTTTACTTCTCCATTTTTAACTTCAAATTTTGCATCCTCCCATTTTGGTGGTCCAAATTTAGCAGGTGCATTATTAGAGGCACCTGTATCTTCTTTTGGATACATGCCCATAAAAAAGTTTAGTTCCCCATTGTCATCTTCATCGTGATAGCAAGAAATAGCATAAACACCATCTGGAATATCAGTAAAGGTTAAGCTTGCTTTTTTATCTGTTATTTCTGAAGAAAGGGATTGATGAGATTCTTTTAAAAAAGTACTTTCTTCATTATATAGTCCTACCATTACAGATCCTTTATTTGATTCAAATCCTGTTATATCTACTACAATTGAATTCTGTGCTTGTAAAAATAATCCTGTTAAAAGCATTGCGAAATAAGTTAGTATTGTTTGCATGTCGTAAATTTTATGGTTTGTTGTTTTTTAATTTCACTACAAATATCTAGTAAAAGCTTCGTTTGATAAAATCCCTTTTACTGAATTGTAATATTTTAATGATGAATTGTTAAATCCTTTAAAGCTTATCCAATTGATTATCGGTTTCATCATCGCTAATGGTCCAAAAGAAACCTACAAAAAAGAATTGATCGGCAGCTGGAAGCAATGCTCTACGGTCAAAATGACCATTGGCATCGGGAGTTCTAGAATACTGATATCCATTTATATTTGAAAAACCTAAGGCATTATTCACAGAAACATATAGAATCTTTTGAGGGCTAATTAAATAGGCCCAATTCAAACTAATACTATTATAGTTCTTTGTTTTTTCTTGTAAAAAACCATCTTCATTTGGATTGGTATAAGTTCTTCCACTCCCAAACAAATAACTAAAGCCAATTTGACTTTTCCAATCTTCAATCCAATATTTTGCTACTACAGATAGATTATGTGTATTGGCAAAAGATGGAGTTGCTGCTATTGGATAATTTTGATATTCTCTCTCCGTATCTAAGTAAGAATAACTCAACCAATAGTCAATATTATCTATACTTTTATTGTCTCTCCAAAACAAATCGATTCCTTGTGCATATCCATCTCCCTCACTATCAAACTCACTACTGAAAATTGGGTTTTCAGTATCGTAGGTAACTAAGTTAGTATAGTTTTTTCGGTACAGTTCAGCTCTAAATATTCTATTATCTGCTGTAAATTGATAGTTTAGAATATAGTGTTGTGTTTTTTGTGCTTGAAGATCTTGAGCAAATTTTAGCACTTCACTATTGGGCTGCTGATAAAAATCTCCGTATGCAACAGACAACTGACTGTTCTTACTGGTTTTAAACGCAAAGGAAGCTCGAGGGGAAAGCGTGAATTCTTCAAATAGATTACTGTATTCACCTCGTAATCCAAGTTTAAAGGCTACGTTTCTAGACAATATAATATCTGCTTCGGTAAAGAGTCCGCTAATATTGTTTTGATAAGCATAAGATGCATTAATGTTATCTCCTTTAAAATCTTCGGTGAAATCTGTTAAAAATTGTTCGGCTCCAAAAGACATTTTAAATCGGTTGCTAAAATGTTTTCTGAATTTTAATTTAAAATGTCCAGAATTTTCAGCATCGTTTATATCATCCTCTATTAATTCCACTTCAGTATTGGCGTGAGTGTAACTCGCTCCACCAAATACTTTCCAATCCTTAGCCAAAATTCCACTATAACTAGTGTTACTATAAAAATTATAATTTTTTAATTGATAATGAATTCCTTCAGGAAAATCAATATCCTCTTGAGTTAACTCGAAGTTAGTGGCATCGAAAGCTGCATAAACCTTTAATAAACCATTTTCAAATTTTCTTCTAAACACCGTTTCTCCAGACATAGCTTCAAAAGGTTTTTCCCAATCGTTACGGTCTGGAAACAAAGCGATATAAGGCGCTAAATTAATATAAGCAGCATTAATACTAATGGAGCTCTTTTCCCATTTTTGTGTATTTCCCAATCCCAAACCTACGCTCATAATTGCAATTTCTGTTTTTTCTTGAATAGGTTCATCTATGGTTTTTAATAATAAAACGGAAGATAAAGCTTGCCCATATTCCGCAGAATAACCACCCGTTGAAAAAGTGATACCATCAAATAGAAAAGGACTATATCTTCCTCTGGTTGGAGAATTATTAGTACTTGGAGTATAGGGAGTAAAAACTCGAATACCGTCGATAAAAATCTGTGTTTCATCAGCATCTCCACCTCTTACAAACAGTCTTCCATCTTCTGCTACTGTTGTGGTACCAGGCAAGGTTTGTAATGCTCCTACAAAATCCCCTAAAGCACTAGCCGTAGTTACTACATCTAAAGGCTTTAAAACGGAAACTTTACTATTATCACTAGCTTCAAAGGATCCAGCATTAATAACAACTGTTTCTAAGGAGTTGACATCTTCTCTTAAAATAATGCTTAGGTTATTCAATTGAGAAATATCCGCTACTTTGCTATAGTTTTCAAAAGATAAAAAGGAAACAACCAATGTTTGCACCCCTGTTTCTGAAGTTTCAAAAGAAAATGTTCCATTTTCATTAGTGGAAGTTCCATCATAGGTGCCCTCCAAATAAACATTGGCTCCTAATATTGGATTTCCATTATTTTCAGTAACAATACCAGAAATAGTAGTTTGACTTATAGCTGAAAAACCACTGAAGCAAAAAATAAGTAGCAATAGTATTGGTAATTTTGTTAGTCTCATTATAGGTTAATTTCGTTTTCTGGGGCAAAATTGTGCATTCTTTGCCTAATTTCTGAATAAATTAAACCGAACTGTAATATAATACTACTCAATTGTAGTTCTTTATATTATAAATAATAGAAGTACAATACAAACAATTGATTCATTGGATGTTAAATTGTTTTGTATATTTATTCCTTAATAACCTTTTAATTTATCCTAGATGAAAAAATTATACTTTTTCCTTTTCCTATTTTTTGTAAGTTTTATTATTAAAGCGCAAGATACTTTTTCCATAATAGCAGTAGATCCTATTACTGGAGAGGTTGGATCTATTGGTGCATCTTGTGTTACTGGAGCTTCCGGTCAGTTTGACACATGGGTAACAGATATCATCCCTGGAAAGGGGGGTGTAAACTCCCAAGCTTATATCTGTATTCCAAATACTAATTTACAAACTGCAATTGCAAAAATGGAAGAGGGTTTATCTCCTCTAGAAATTATTGATTGGTTATTAATAAATGATAATTGCAGTTCTCAAAATTTTGATCCTGAATATCGCCAATATGGTATTGTTGACCTTGATGGAAATGGGGACCCAAGAACAGCAGGTTGGACAGGGAGTATGGCAGATGATTATAAAGAAGATAGACAAGGAATTGATTTTAGTGTCCAAGGCAATATTTTATTAGATGTTAGTGTGATTGATAATATGACCACTAACATGAACAATACAGATGGAACCTTGGCAGACAAGCTTATGGCTGGTCTTCAAGGTGCAAATATACCAGGTGCAGACTCCAGATGTTTGAACAATGGCACCTCTTCAAGAGCTGCTTGGTTTGTAGTTTACAAAGCAGATGATGAACCTGGCAATCCATATTTAAGGATCGTTGTTCCAACTCAAGCTGTTGGTATAGAACCTATAGATATAATGCAAAATTTATATGATGATTTTCTTGCAGTTGAAGATTTTGATTTAAAAAGTAATCTCAAACTTTTTCCAAACCCAGCATCTGAGGAATTAATGATTTCTTATAACTCCTCCATCACTTTAAAAGATATCAAAGTTTATGATTTAAAAGGGAAAAGAATAGCTCAATACCAAGATTTTTCTTCTAATAATCATCTACATAAAATGGATGTTTCCGAATTGAAAAATGGAGTTTATTTTCTTAAAATTAAAAGTCTTCAGGGAACTACAACCCTAAGGTTTATAAAGAATTAATTTGAAAAAATTAATTGACAAAGGTAGATGAGTGATTCAGAAAAAATTTTAGAATATATTCAAAAGAACTCTCATTGGGAGAAAGAGTTAACTTTACTAAGAAGTATTTTTCAGAAAACAGAATTGAAAGAAGAAGTGAAATGGGGAATTCCTGCCTATACCTTAAATGGAAGTTTAGTTGCCGGTTTGGGTGCTTTTAAAAATCATTATGCCATTTGGTTTCATCAAGGAGTGTTTTTAAAAGATGCTCAAAAACAATTGTTCAATGCACAAGATGGCAAGACCAAAGCTATGCGCCAATGGAAATTTACTTCTGAAGACTCCATAGATTCAAAATTAATAATGGCATACATTTTAGAAGCCATAGTCAATGCCAAAGCAGGAAAAAAAATAAAACCACAGGCCAAGAAAGAAATAGAAATACCTTCATTACTTAAGGAAGCATTTAAAAAAAATCAACAACTAGCCAATCAATATAGTAAGTTAAGCCTTGGAAAACAGAGAGAATATTCAGAACATATTGTTAGTGCTAAAAGAGAAGCTACTCAAATTAGTAGATTGGAAAAATGTATTCCACTTATTCTAGAAGGTAAGGGCTTGTACGACAAATACAAAAACTGCTAAAGTTCTTATCTATAAAATAAATATTAATGAAATTGTTGGGGCATGGCTTAATCACGGAGGACCTCTTTCAGTTAAAATAAAGGAATAATAGTAAAAATAAAAATCCTTTGTAACAATCCATGACAAACTGCTACTAACATTTAATCAACCTACCATCATTGAACAAACAACTCGAAGAAAGTTTTGTAAAACAGCTTGAAGAAAATCAGAACATTGTGCATAAAATATGCAGATTGTACACACATGATCAAGATTCTCATAATGATTTATTTCAGGAAGTAACCATCCAATTATGGAGGGCATTTCCTAAATTCAGAGGAGATTCAAAATTTAGTACTTGGATGTATCGGGTTGCGTTAAACACTGCAATAACCCTTTACCGCAAATCTAAACGTAGAGTAAGCACACAAGACTTTGAATCTATTAGTTTTAAAATTAAAGCTGAAGAATATGACGAAACTGTAGAGCTGCAATTAAAGCAAATGTATAGTGCAGTAAAAAAGTTAAATGATATAGATAAGGCATTGGTCTTTTTGTATTTAGAAGATAAATCGTATAAAGAAATTTCAGAAACTTTAGGTATAACCGAAGTTAATGCACGAGTTAAAATGAATAGAACAAAAGAGAAATTACGTAAAATTTTAAATCCGTAACCTTTATGGATAATTTAGATATATTAAAAAAAGAATGGCAGTCAAGGGAACAAGAACTCCCTAAGATATCGTATAATGATATTTATAAAATGCTACTTAAGAAATCATCTTCTATTGTAAAATGGATTTTTGTTATTAGTGTTGCGGAATTACTTTTTTGGATAAGTATCCAATTATTAATTCCAGAAAAAAACATGGAGGTAATGAATGAAATGGGACTTGCTGATATATTATTTTATAGCAATTTTGTCCATTTTTCTGTATTTATATTATTTATTTTCTATTTCTATAAAAACTTTAAATCTATACAAGTTACCGACAATACCAAAATGTTGATGAATAACATTTTAAAGACAAGAAAAACCGTTAAATATTTTGTGTATTATAATGTTGGTATCTTTATTCTTTCAAGTATTGTAGTAGATTTCTTCTTATATTATAACAGTGAACATCTTTTTGAAATCATGGATTTTGCAAGTCAAGGGATTTCTCAAGAGAATTTTGCTTCCGTATTTATAATTTCACAAATTGTAGTGGGAGTAATAGTATTAGGGTTATTAATCCTTTTTTACTGGCTGGTTTACGGATTTTTACTACGAAAGTTGAATAGAAACTATTTGGAGTTAAAGAAAATGGATCATTAATAATTAATTTGAGTTTTGGGTGTAGAAATATTTCTATTCTAGCCTAAACACAAAAAATTAATATTCCCAACGTCTTTCCTTATTTTGCTCTTCTTCTTTAATTAACTCTGATTTTGGAATTACTTTTAATAAAGATGGGTGTTGTTCTATAGCAAACTGAAGTTTTTCAATGATAGACTCTACACTTTCATTTTCATAATCAATTTCCAAAGGTTCTTTAATAATAAAAGACTGAAGGATTCCTCTTTTTTTAATACGAATTCCTTTTTTATCAAAAGATCTTCTAAATCCATCAATTACAATAGGTACAACGATAGGTTTATTTTTTTTAATAATATGTGCGGTACCTCTTCTAATTGGTTTCCAAGGCTTGGTAGTTCCCTGAGGAAAGGTAATTAACCATCCATCATTTAAAGCAGTCGATATACTACTTACATCACTCATCTTCACCTGTCTATTCACTTCTTTACCCTCAGCTCGCCAAGTACGGTCTATACTCACAGAACCTCCATAAGCCATGATTTTAGGTAACAAACCTGACTTCATAGTCTCTCTTGCAGCAACATAATACAGATTAAGTTTTGGACGCCATAGATATCCTACATTTTTAATGTTATCGGTTCTACCGCTTAAACTTGCATTAAATACGTGAAACATTGCCACTACATCTGCAAAATAAGTTTGATGATTAGAAACAAATAATACATTATTGGGAGGTAAATTTTTAATTATTTCACTTCCTTCAATTTTTAAACTATTAAACCCCTTAAAACGTCTATGAGAAACTGCTCCCAATATTCTAATAAGCCAAAGTTTTAAAAATAAAATATGCCCAAAAGGATTTCTTTTAAATAGCCCCATAATCTAGTTTTCAATCTTCATTTTTCAGTAGAGTTTTCAGTTATTATATTTAAATAAAATAACTAGAACATTAATTTTTCGTAGTAATGAAAGTATCAAAATGCCCTTCTACACATAATAAAATTACAAATGCGAATATACAAAAATACACATATTACAACAGTTCTTTCAACATTTCCCGTACTTCATTGAGCATCATCGCTGTTGCCCCCCAAACGAGGTGTTTGTTCATCATAAAAGCAGGTACTTCTATGTTTTTTGCATAAGAAGTAGATAGGGTTTGTATCGTTTTAATACGATCATCCATAAAATGTAACAATGGTACTTCTATTAATTCCTCTACCTCTTCATCTTGTAAAATAAATTGAGGTGTTTCTGTTGCAATACCTACAAAAGGTTGTACAAAAAAGTTGCTTGGAGGAATATAAATTTCGGTAAGTTTTTTTAAAACCGAAACGGATTCTCTATTAACTCCAACTTCTTCTTCTGTTTCCCTCAATGCTGTTTCTTGTAAAGAGCTATCGCTTTCTTCATATTTACCGCCCGGAAACCCTATTTGTGCAGAATGAACCCCTTTATAGGTCTTTCGTAAAATTAATGCTAAATGTGTTTTATTATCTATCGCGGGATAAAACAAAGCCATTACTCCTGCCCTCTTAGCTGTGTTTTTTTTATAAGCGATTCGTTTTAATTCTGCTAATCTATCCATAGGAGCCATTTTAAATTGTGCTGTCTCTCCTGGAAGTTGCATTTTTGTTATTTTTACAATCTTCTTTTCAAATTCTTGAAATATCATTTATGAAAAAATTACTTTTATTTTGTTATCTACTATTTGGCTTATTAAGTTGTGAAGATACTAAAAAGGCTACTGTCAAAAACAATTCGAATATTAATATTGAGTCTTTAGACAAAAAAGACATAAGGGATTCTATTCCTGCCGAAACGAATGAAAATGACATTCCTAAAAAGAAAATATACCCAAAAATTACACCCGATAATGTAGTCGAATTTTTAACTGAGTACGGTGCCGATAATCCTGAAACCAAGGTAAGAATAATTACAGCCCATGGAAACATTGAGATTCAGCTTTTCAAAGACACTCCTCTTCATCGCGCTAATTTTATTTATTTGGTTAAGCAGCAATATTTTGACAATACTTTTTTCCATAGAATAGCTCCTGGTTTTATAATTCAAGGTGGTAATAGTGACCTTAGATCGACATCGCAAAAAAGAAATGCGCTTTCCTCTAAATACAGATTACCTGCAGAACTTGATACGGGAAGAATTCATAAATATGGAACCATATCTGGTGCCAAACATTATCGGAAAAACCCAGATAAAATGTCTGCACCTTATGAGTTTTTTATATTTATTGGACCAAAAAGCAGTGCCAATCATCTTAATGGTGATTATACCGTGTTTGGAAAAGTAACCAAAGGCATGGATGTTGTCGAAACAATTGCAAATCTACCAGCAGATAAAAAAGAATGGCCGCTAGACAATGTATATATCAAGGCTGAAATTATTGATTAAATTAATACTCCTATATCTAAAGAATAGATTTATTCCTTTAATTCTTCATTGTTATATAAGGTAGGTAAGGATAATTTAAAAGTTACAGCCAATACTCTAATTAAAATTACCAGAGAACCAGAAATCAGTATTACAGCATCATCTGGTAAAGAAGTGTAAAGCAATCCAAAATAAGCAAATGCACCCACTATACAAGCAGTCGCATATATTTCTTTTCTGAAAATTATTGGGATTTCATTACATAAAACATCTCTGATTACACCCCCAAAACAAGCAGACAGGGTTCCTAATGCTACACATATAAGAGGAGGAAACCCAGCTGCAATTCCTTTTTCAACACCAATAATAGTGTAAAGGGCAATCCCAATGGTATCAAATAAAAATAAAGATTTACGAATATAGCCTAGCTTTCTTCTAAAAATTATTGCCAAAACGGTAGCGCCTGCAATGGTATAAATAAATCGAAGATCATACATCCAAAAAACTGGAGCATCAATAAGAAGATCTCTTGTTGTTCCGCCCCCTACAGCTGTTACAAAAGCAATAATAAATATCCCAAAAGGGTCCATTTTCTTTTTTACAGCAGTCAAAACTCCAGATATGGAAAAGGATAGTGTTCCTAAAATATCAATGATTAACAATAAACTCATTGGGTTTGGTATAAAATTACAACTGGTCGTTAAATAATGACAGTTCAGAAAAACAGATTATTATCGTTTTGCAAAACATATCATATTTGGGGTATAAATCTAATAAAAACATCCTTATGAAAACTTTTTTACTTACAATTACATTTGCATTAACAAGTTTATTCTTAAATGCACAATCGAGCACTGAAACTATAACAGAGGGAACCACTCTTAAAGTAACTGTAGCTTTAAACGGTTCTGGAGGTCATATTCTCTTTGGGCTGCATAACGAAAGCACCTTTATGAAAGCGCCCCTAGAATCAGCAAGCAGTGAAATTATTGATGGCAAAGCTACAATCACCTTCAACAATGTGATGCCAGGAACTTATGGAGTAATGGTTGTACATGATAAAAATGATAATAAGCAAATGGATTTCGAGCCAAGTGGAATGCCTAAAGAATCCTACGGAATGTCTAATAACGTTATGAGTTATGGCCCACCACAATGGAACGATGCCAAATTTGAAGTTTCTACTACAGCATTAGAAATAGACATAAGACTTTAGTAAAAAAATCATTCCTCCAAATTTCTAAAAGTCCAATATCGATAAAATATTGGACTTTTTTTATATAGATATAATCTAATCTTGTTTCAAATAGAATAGATTTAATTGATTATTACTTACCTTTGTATCAAAGCAAATCATTATGACTATTACTCAGTTAAAGTATGTATTGGCAGTAGCTGAATATCAAAACTTTACTAAAGCAGCAGAAAATGTTTTTGTAACTCAGCCTACCCTTAGTATGCAAATTCAGAAGTTAGAAGAAGAATTAGATATTCTGATTTTTGATAGAAGTAAAAAACCTATTTCACTAACAACAATCGGAAAGAAAATCGTAAACCAGGCCAGAAACATTGTAAACGAATCTGAGCGAATGCAAGATGTAGTTGATCAAGAAAAGGGATATATAGGAGGAGAGTTTAAAATTGGAATCATTCCTACGATTATGCCAACCTTACTACCAATGTTTTTAAAGAATTTTACTAATAAATACCCAAAGGTTCAACTTAGAATTGAAGAGTTAACTACTCCTGAAATCATATCAAAACTTAACGATGGTCATTTAGATGCAGCAATTGCTGCTACACCATTAAGTCAAGAAAAAATAAAAGAAAGAGTACTTTACTTTGAACCCTTTGTTGGCTATGTTCCAGAAAATCACCGTTTGTATTCCAAAAAGAAATTAGATAGATCGGATTTGGATATAAATGATATCTTATTATTAGAAGATGGACATTGTTTTAGAAATGGCGTAATTAATATTTGTAAATCATTAAAAAGTAATAGTTTTGGAGAATCTTTTCAATTGGAAAGCGGAAGTTTTGAAACTTTAATTAAACTTTCTGATGAAAATTTTGGAATGACTCTACTACCCTATTTAAATACTTTAGAGATTTCAAAAAAGCAAACAGAACACTTACGCTATTTTAATGAGCCCAGCCCTGCTAGAGAAGTTAGCTTATTGTATAAAAAGAGTGAATTGAAAATGCAAATTATCGATGCATTATACGATGTTATTTCTGGAGTGATCCGTGGAGCTATAGCTTTTCAAGATATAAAAGTAGTTAGTCCACTTAAATAACAAAAACTTCTTAAAATTAAAAAAACCTCTTCACAAAGTGAGGAGGTTATATTTTTATTTTAGATAAATTAAACATTGATTTAGTTGGGGTTCCTGAACGAGTAAGCCATTGATCCAAATTTTTAATTCCTCAATTTCGTGGGGAAGTAATCGGGTTAAAGCTTTTTCTAACTCCTTACAGAATAAATTAACATCAAAACTTACTTTTTTAAGTACTGCTTTGGTGTAATCAAACATTGCTCGGGCCATTTTAAATTGAATTAGGTTAAGTATTTTTCTTGTATAGGCTTTCTTGTTTTTAAATTCTGATATAAATATAACCAATAAAATTCTAAAATATTCTTAAATGTTGATAAGTTTAGGAATTCTTTAACCAAATAAAGGCCTCATCCCTTCCATTAAAACATAGTTAAAACCTTGTTAGGACTTGACTTTTAATGTCCATTCAAATTCGAATACTGAAACTATAACCCCTTGTTTATCAACACCTTCAGACTTCACCCAGCAGGTACACCCTTCTCCACTTTCAATCGCATTATCTATTGCTTCTTGTATGATTAGTCCATCCAAACAAGTAAAAGTAATTCTACCGGTTGCCTTTTTTAAAAAGGAAGCTTTATTTTTTGCAACCAACATAGAGATGCGCTGATCACTATCTTTTATAGCACTCATTACCAATGCACCAGTACTTAACTCTGCGGCCATACCTTGCACTGCCCAAAACAAAGATTTAAAAGGATTTTGGTTGATCCATCGGTGCTTTACACTAACAATACATTTTTCTTTTGTGATGGTCTTTACTCGAATCCCCAACCAATATGCGGCGGGTAATTTAAAAAAAGTAAAAGCAGTAATTTTTTTGGGAGCTATTGGCATTATGAAATGTTTTTTACGAAGATAAATAATAATTTTCTTTCTTAAAGATTTACTTTTTACAAGTAATTCATGAGAGTACTATATAGTGTAAAACTAATAATAGAAATATTGCTTCAATTAAACATTCAAAATCAATCCTCTGAAAAAAATCGATACTATAAATCATTAAACCTCATAAAAACAGGACTTAACACCTTATATCCTGCACAGTTCTCTTTATAATCAACCTCTTGATTATGTTAAATTTATGTTAAATTTAGTACTATGCGTAACAAAGTACCATCTTAAAGACATATATTTGTATAAGAAATTAATATACAATGGATACTACTATATCAGAAAATCAAAAAAATGTTGGCGCCTTAGTGCACCTTTCCACCTTTAGCAAGTTCTTTTTTCCTTTCGGAAATTTTATCGCTCCATTATTATTATGGACCTTTAATAAAGAACATAATTTTATAGATGAACATGGTAAAGAGGCTGTAAACTTTCAACTAAGTGTTTTTATATATTCCTTAGTAATTGGATTAATCTGCCTTCCATTTGTATTAATTTTTGCAACAGATTTTATTTCATTAATAGATACTTTAGATCATAGTATAGGTCATGTATCTTTTGGCGACCTAAAGAACCTTTCGGGATATATTATTGTAATTGGTATAGCAGCCACCTTATTATTCGGGCTTTTTGTTTTCGAATTATACGCTGTGATTTCTGCAACCATGCATGCTTCCAAAGGGAAACTATATCATTACCCATTAAGCATATCATTCATCAAAACAACCTCCCAATCTGAAGTACAAGGAACAGGAACAAATCAATCAAAAAATGAGCACGTTAGTTAATTTAGTATTAGCAGTGGTTTTAAATTTATTTTCTTACGGAAACATCCCTAATACAGATGTTATAGCTTCCACTCTTGAAATATCAAGAACTGAAAAGCATCAAGCTTTTCAACTGGAAGACCTAAGAACTCACTATTTAATCACTAAAGAAGAAGTAGCCCAACAGACAATTGGAATTCATTAAGCTTCGGCTGCGCAAAGTAATCGGAGTATTAAAAAAAGAAGCGCAAGAATAAAAGAGAATAAATGTTTAAGATGACATTCATCAAATTAAAAGCGAACAAATGAAAATTGAAAACACAAAAGCACAAATGCGAAAAGGGGTCTTGGAGTATTGCATCTTGTCTATTTTAAAAGATGGAGAAGCATATACCTCAGACATCCTAGAGACCTTAAAGGGCGCTAAAATGCTTGTGGTTGAAGGAACAATATATCCTTTGTTAACAAGACTGAAAAATGCAGGACTGTTAGCATATCGCTGGGAAGAATCTACCAGCGGACCACCTAGAAAGTATTATGCACTTACCGAAACCGGAAAATTATTTTTGAACGAATTAAACACAACTTGGAGTGATTTACAACAAGCTGTGAAAAAAGTAACCAGCGAAAAAACAAAGAAATGAACAAGACAGTAAACATAAATTTAGCAGGCACATTTTTTCATATAGATGAGGATGCTTTTGCAAAGCTTACCAGATATCTTGACGCAATAAGACGTTCTTTTTCAGATCCAAATGGACAAGACGAAATTATTAAAGATATTGAAGCTAGAATTGCTGAGCTCTTTTCTGAAAAAATAGAAGAATCTTCACAGGTAATATCCATCAAAGAATTAGATGAAGTTATTGCTGTAATGGGACAACCCGAAGATTATGTAATCGATGAGGAAATTTTTGAAGACACTCCTCCATACGAGCAAACAAGAACAAGAACTAGATCCTCTAACAAACAATTGTTTCGGGATATAGATAATAAATTTATCGCAGGGGTTTCCTCTGGATTAGGACATTATTTTAACATTGATGTCATTTGGATTCGTTTGATCTGGGTAGCATTAGTATTATTAGGTTGGGGAGCACCAATCCTTATTTATATCCTATTATGGGTATTGGTTCCTGAAGCTATTTCTACTTCAGATAAGTTAAAAATGACTCGTGAACCGATAAATATTTCGAATATCGAAAAAAAGTTCAAAGAGGGCTATGATACCGTTGCTGATAAAGTAAAAGATGTAGACTATGAAAAACATGTAGATTCTGCAAAAAAAGGAGCTTCTGGATTTTTTAGCACCATCGGTAAACTTTTTGTGGGAATCATAAAAGTTTTTGGTAAGTTCTTCGGAATCTTATTAATTATCATATCTCTCTCTACTTTAATAGGACTTATTGCAGGGTTATTTACCACAGGAACTTTTGGATTAGTTTGGGGAAACCATGAACTAATGGATTATGTTAATGTAGTAAATATAGGTGACACACCATTCTGGTTACTTTCCCTTCTTACATTTTTTGTAGTTGGAATACCGTTTTTTGTATTATTTATACTTGGACTAAAACTTTTAATCAACAACTTGAAATCTATTGGTACTGTAGCAAAAATTGCATTGTTTGTGGTTTGGATATTCTCTATTATTGGATTAGGAATTCTTGGTCTTAGACAAGCTACAGAACAAGCTTATGATGGTGAGTTTATCACAGAACAAGTCTTGCCAATTAAAAAAGGGGATACATTAAGAATCACTATGGAAACCAAAAACAAATACGAACGTAGAAGTCGTAGAGGAAATGGGTTCGAAATAAAATTAAATGAAAATGATGAAAAGGAGATTTACTCCAACGACATTCGTTTAATTGTTAGATCCACTAAAGATTCAATTGGTAACATCTATATTGAAAAAAACGCAGAAGGAAATTCATTTATCGATGCAAAAGATAGAGCTGAAGGTATAAATTATGACTTTACTTTCGATAATAATACCCTAACTCTAGATGGACATTTTACCACTAGTCTTGAGAATAAATTTCGGGAACAAGAAATAAAGATCATTGTTTATTTACCAGAAGGCAGTGTATTATTTGCGGATGATAATACTTATAGTTTTCATAGAAATAGTTCTAGATACGAAGACATTCTAGATAATGGAGATGAGGAGCATTATCTCTTGATTAAAAAGGATAAAACCTATTGTATGGACTGTCCTTCAAGCAAAGTTAATTTCGAATATAAATCTTCTAACGGTAACTGGGAGGATGATGTAAACAATGAATTCAATGAAAAAAGAGAATCTGAAGAAGGAAATCATATTATCATCAATGAAGATGGCTTTGATATCAATATTAATGAGGATGGAGAATCTGTTGAAATAAAAATAGGAAACTAATAACTATATATTATATAATATATAGAATAACATTTAAAACAATTATCATGAAAACAATCAAAATAATTTTAAGTCTAATTCTAATAGCTACTCTAACTTCATGCCAATACGATTTGAATATTGGACAAGTAAACGGAGATGGAGATGTAATTACTGAAGAAAGACATGTAGACCAAGACTTTGAGCAAGTAAGAGGATCCAGAGGCTTAGATGTATATCTTACAGAAGGTAACGAAAACAAAATCGTTGTTGAAGCGGACGAAAATCTATTAGACTTGATTGAGACCACTGTAAGTAATGGAAAATTAACCATTACTTCATCCAAAAATATTGGAAGAGCAAAGGCTAAAAAAGTACACGTAACTTATGTAAAACTCACTAATATTGAAGCAAGTAGCGGGTCTGATGTTATTGGAAACTCTGTAATTAAAAGCGAAACTCTTACTTTAGATAGTAGCAGTGGTGCTGATTTAGAAGTCGAGGTTTTTGCTAAAGATCTTTATGTAGAAACCAGTAGTGGAGCAGATATTGAAGTAACTGGAAAATCTAGTACTTTATATGCCAATGCCTCTAGTGGTAGTGAAATAGATGCAAAAAAACTAGAAGTAACTAATTGTAATGCTAAAGCCTCTAGTGGTGCAGACATTACCGTTACCGTTAATAATAAACTAAATGCAAAAGCTTCAAGTGGAGGCGATGTAAAATATTATGGAGACCCAGTATCGGTATCCAAAAAAGATAGTTCTTCTGGAAGTATTCGAAAAATGTAACTTATTTAATCCAACTAACTTATTACGTCATTCTTTCTTATTTAGAATGACGTTTTTTTTTAAACCATTATCCAATGCTAAAAAAATCGATACTTATACTTGGCGTATTAACGCTACTAACACAAATCACCTATAGTCAGGTTTCTAAAAATTCTGAATTATATCTTCAATTACACAAAATGGACAGTCTTGTTTTTCAGGAAGGCTTCAACAAGTGTAATCTAATTTCTTTAGAGGAAACAATTGCTGAAGGTTTTGAGTTTTACCATGATGTTGGTGGAATTCAAGAAAAGGCAAATTTCATGGAAAGCATGAAAAACAATATCTGTTCAAGTCCTGAAAGAAAACCTATCAGAAAATTAGTAAAAGGTAGTATAGAAGTTTTTCCTCTTTACAACCAAGGGGAACTGTATGGCGCAATTCAAAATGGAGAACACGAGTTTTGGATTCAGGAACCAGACAAGGAAATATACCAAACTGGAACAGCTAAATTTTCAACCACTTGGTTGCTAATAGAAGGAAATTGGATGATGAAAAATGTGTTGAGCTTTGATCATAAAGCTTCTCACTAATTGACTAACTTTGTGTTTGCATAATTCTTTTAGATTAATATGAAAATACAAGGACAAATTGTCGATATACCGAACCGACGAATTTATAAGGGGGAGGTTTCTCTTAAAAATGGAAAAATTGAATCTATTATTGAAAAGGATCATTCTGAAGACCAATATATTCTTCCTGGCTTTGTAGATGCACATATTCATATAGAAAGTTCTATGTTAGTGCCTTCAGAGTTTGCAAAAATTGCTGTAAGCCATGGAACGGTTGCAACCGTTTCAGATCCTCATGAAATTGCAAATGTATTAGGGGTTCCTGGGGTTGAATTTATGATTGAAAACGGAAATAAAGTCCCTTTCAAATTTAATTTCGGTGCTCCTTCTTGTGTGCCTGCTACTTCATTTGAGTCGGCTGGTGCAGTGATAAATTCCGAAGACATTAAAACACTTCTACAAAAACCGGAAATAAAGTACTTGGCTGAAATGATGAATTACCCTGGAGTTTTATTCCAAGAGGAAGAGGTGATGAAAAAAATAGCTTGGGCAAAACACTATAATAAACCTATAGATGGGCATGCTCCAGGACTAAGAGGAAAAGACATCTCTACCTATATCGCAGCAGGAATTACAACAGATCATGAATGTTTTACTTTTGAAGAAGGGCTCGAAAAACTTCAAAAAGGAATGAAAGTAATTATCAGGGAAGGCTCTGCAGCAAAAAACTTTGAGGCACTTATCGATTTACTACCAGATTATTATGAAAATATGATGTTTTGTAGCGATGACAAACATCCCGACGATTTATTAGTCAGTCATATCAATAAACTTTGTGCAAGAGCCATTACAAAAGGAATGGATCTTTATAAAATATTACAAGCAACTTGTATCAATCCAGTTAAACATTATAACCTAGAAGTTGGATTATTAAAAGAAGGAGATCCCGCAGATTTTATTGTTGTGGAAGATTTAAAAGAATTTAAAGCATTACAAACTTATATTGATGGGGAATTAGTCTTTTCAGAAGGAATTTCAAATATTAAATCTGTTCCTTTTGAAATCTTGAACAATTTCAATACTGATAAAAAGAAAGTAGGAGATTTTAGATTCAATTCTTCTTCAAAAAATATTAGAGTTATTGAAGCTTTAGAAGGAGAATTAGTCACTAACGAACTTATTGAAGATTCTTTAATTGTGGATGGAAACCTTGTTTCGAATACAAAAACTGATGTTTTAAAAATGACGGTGGTTAATAGATATCAGAATCAAAAACCAGCTATTGCATTTATTAAAAACTTTGGATTAAAAGAAGGAGCCATCGCTTCATCCGTTGGCCATGATTCTCATAATATTATTGCAGTGGGCGCAAGCGATGAAGCCATATGTAAAGCAGTAAATTTATTGGTGGAAGCTAAAGGAGGAATTTGCGCAGTATCCAATTCCGAAGAAAAAGTAGTTCCGTTACCCGTTGCGGGAATCATGAGTGATCAAGATGGGGAAACTATTGGAAAAGACTATGCCTTATTAGATAAAATGGCAAAAGAGATGGGCTGCACTTTAAACGCTCCATATATGACGCTTTCTTTTATGGCGCTACTTGTTATTCCTTCTTTAAAGCTTAGTGATAAAGGGCTTTTTAATGGGAGTAAGTTTGAGTTTACATCTTTAGACAACATATAAAGTCTTTTGTCATTCAGAATGAAGCGAAGAATCTCAATACTCATATTATAAAGATTCTTCAGTCATTCCTCCTTCTGAATGACATTAACATTCATATAACTGTAAAGAGGGAGGATTTCAAATTATATAAATTTTTGTAATTTAAACCTATGAAAACCATAGGCACACACAATTATTATGTTTACATCCTCACAAATAAATTAAAAACGGTTCTCTATACTGGGGTAACAAATAATTTAAAAGAAAGATTATATCATCACAGAAATCCATTGCCCTTTTCTAAAGCATTTACTGCAAAATATAAATGTTTTTACTTAATTTACTCCGAACACTTTTTTAAAATTGATAATGCCATAAAAAGGGAAAAACAAATAAAAGGCTGGAGTAGAGGAAAAAAAGAAATAATTATTTCAGAATTCAATTCTAAATGGAACTTTTTGAACGATAAAATATAAAGATTCTTCGCCTTCGACTCTGAATTACAATTCGCTATAAATGTCAACACTCTCTGTAGAACACTGTCATTCAGAACGCATTGAAGAATCTCATTATCACAAAATATAGATTCTTCGGTCGCACCCTTCGACAAGCTCAGGGAACACCCTCTGAATGACAATAAAAGCATAAAAATAAAGACTATTCAAATTAATGAATAGTCTTTATTTAAATTTAATTGAGATTCTTCGCTACCTAAACTTCGCTCTGAATGACAACTTATACTAAAGCTCCAAGATATCTTTCAGAATCTAAAGCTGCCATACAACCTGTTCCTGCTGCTGTAACCGCTTGACGATATTCTTTATCTTGAACATCACCACAAGCAAATACACCCGGTAAGTTGGTTTTGGTAGATTTTCCTTTGGTAATTAAATAACCAACATCATCCATATCCAATACGTCATTAAATAATTCTGTATTTGGTTTATGTCCAATTGCAATAAATACTCCAGTCACATCAATAACTTGCGTTTCTTGTGTTTGATTATTTATAGCACGAACTCCTTCCACTACACTCTCCCCTAAGACCTCATCCAATTCGGTATTATATAAAACGGTAATGTTTTCTGTTTTTTTCACTCTGGTTTGCATAGCCTTAGAAGCTCTCATAAAATCTTTACGAACTAACATCGTAACCGATTTACATATATTAGCTAAATAGGTTGCTTCTTCCGCTGCTGTATCTCCAGCACCTACGACAACAACATCCTGTCCTTTATAAAAGAATCCATCACAAGTTGCACAAGCAGAAACTCCTCCACCTATTAAACGTTGTTCGCTTTCTAAACCTAAATACTTTGCAGTTGCACCAGTTGAAATAATTACTGTTTCTGCTTCTATTTGCTTAGTACCATCGACAGTTACTTTATGTATCCCTCCTTCGTCTTCACTAAAATTTACGGCAGTTACCATTCCAAACCTTACTTCGGTACCAAAACGTTCCGCTTGATTTTTAAAATCTTCCATCATCGCTGTTCCATCTGTCCCTTTTGGGTAACCAGGATAATTATCCACTTCGGTAGTAGTCGTTAACTGACCTCCCATCTGTAATCCTGTGTACATTATTGGGTACAATTCAGCTCTTGCAGCATAAATCGCTGCAGTGTATCCTGCAGGCCCTGAACCAATAATTAAGCATTTTATTTTTTCTGTAGTATCTGACATAGTATATTTTTTTTTCTGAAAACAAAAGTACTCAATTTATCAAATGCAAAAGTTAAATTTTATTGAGATTTATTATTCTATTATTAACTTTTCTTATTGAGTAAACGTCTAAAGTTTCAAGTATTTTGAAGTGCCTAAAATTAGAGCTATCTTTTGATTCAATAAGAATGTTTCAAAAAGTGTTTAAGTAGGTTTTAACTGAAGACACCATACTTTTAATATTAAAAGATATTTGAAAAATAAGTATTATAAAAATTACTATAAATTTTATAATTCCAGTTTATTCTTTGTTCCCTGCCTGCCGTTAGGCAGGTTGATTCTAAAATCGTTGCGGTATTATACTTTAAGTCGGATACTAATGATATTTTACACTTAAGGCACTTATAAATTTAGCGCATTTTAATTACTTTTAATTTTCAAAATTCTTACTTTTAATTTTTCATTATTTAATATAGAAATATAGATGATATTCATTTTTGCTTAACTATATTTCCAACAAAAGAAAACAACTCCTATGAGTAATTACCATATCAAACATCTTGAAGAGTATTTTAAAGTATATCGAAAGTCTGTAAGAGAGCCCGAAATATTTTGGGAAGAAATTGCAGAAGAACATTTTTTATGGCGCAAACGATGGGATAAAGTATTGTCTTGGGATTTCAAAAAACCTGAAATAAGTTGGTTTGAAGGTGCTCAATTAAACATTACCGAAAATTGCATTGACCGTCATCTAGTAACTAAAGGGGATAAAACTGCCATTTTATTTGAACCTAATGATCCAAATGAAAAAGCACAGCACATAACTTATAATGACCTTTATAAAAAAGTCAATCAATTTGCTAATGTTCTAAAACAACAAGGCGTAAATAAGGGAGATCGTGTTTGTATTTATCTTCCGATGATACCCGAGTTAGCAATTTCACTTTTAGCTTGTGCTCGTATTGGCGCAATACATTCTGTAGTATTTGCCGGGTTTTCTTCCACCGCATTATCGACAAGAATTAACGATTCCGATTGTAAAATGGTAATTACTTCAGATGGATCTTATCGAGGTTCAAAAACTATCGATTTAAAAGGAATTGTAGATGAAGCTTTAGAAAGCTGTCCCGATGTAAAAAACGTATTGGTTGCCAAACGTATCCATTCAGAAATATTTATGAAGGAAGGAAGAGACCAATGGTTACAACCATTATTAGATCAAGCTTCTACAGAATGTGAACCAACATTAATGGATGCAGAAGATCCATTATTTATATTATACACTTCTGGGTCTACTGGAAAACCAAAAGGGATGGTACATACCACTGCTGGTTATATGGTATATACCGCATATACTTTTAAGAATATGTTTCAATATAAAGAAAATGATGTGTATTGGTGTACCGCAGATATAGGTTGGATTACTGGGCATAGCTATATTGTTTATGGCCCATTAGCAAATGGTGCGACTACAGTGATTTTCGAAGGCGTTCCTAGTTATCCTGACTTCGGAAGGTTTTGGGATATCATTCAAAAACATAAAATTAATCAATTTTATACTGCACCTACAGCTATTAGAGCTTTGGCAAAAGAAAAAATAGAGTTTGTAGAATATTACGATTTATCCTCTTTAAAAGTTATTGGCTCTGTTGGAGAACCCATCAACGAAGAAGCTTGGCATTGGTACAACGATAATATTGGAAAACGCAATAGCCCAGTGATCGATACCTGGTGGCAAACTGAAACTGGCGGAATTATGATTTCCCCCATTCCTTATGTGACACCAACAATTCCAACCTATGCTACGCTTCCTTTTATTGGAATTCAACCTGCTATAATGGATGATAAAGGAAAGGAGTTAAACGGAAATCAAGTTGAAGGAAGACTTTGTATTAAATTCCCTTGGCCTTCCATAGCAAGAACCATTTGGGGCGATCATAAAAGGTATAAAGAAACTTATTTTTCAACTTTTGAAAACAACTATTTTACAGGAGATGGCGCATTACGTGATGCAACAGGCTATTATAGAATTACTGGTAGAGTAGACGATGTTATTATTGTGTCTGGTCATAATTTAGGCACAGCTCCAATAGAAGATGCAATTAACGAACATCCAGCAGTTGCTGAATCCGCAATCGTTGGGATTCCTCATGACATAAAAGGAAATGCATTGTACGGTTATGTTATCTTAAAAGAAATAGGAAATACACGTGATCAAAACAATCTTCGTAAAGAAATAAACCAAATCATTACCGAGCATATTGGTCCTATTGCTAAGTTGGAAAAAATTCAATTTACCAATGGATTACCAAAAACCAGAAGTGGTAAAATTATGCGTAGAATATTGAGAAAAATTGCTGGTGGTGATACTAGTAATTTAGGAGATACTTCTACCCTTCTTAATCCAGAAGTTGTCAAAGAAATAATGGCAAATGTTTTATAAAAAAACTATTACAATTTAAATGGAATTAGATTTTATAGATAATGTCAATGAATTTGGCGAAAGTGTAGTAAGACTTTATAATTTTGATAAAAGTGAGGCTATCCAATTAAGAGACTTGATCATTCAAACCATAATTCTAAAAAAACAACGATTAGATCTTTCTAGTTTAGAATTTATAGAGCCTCGAAATTGCAATTTAATTTTTGGTCTTTTTAAAACAGATGAAGGAATATTAAGCAGTGATAATCAAACTTTTTATTGTGCCTTAACTCTAGAGGGGTATATGAATATGCTAAAATTAATAGAACCCTTCTGTCATAAAAATACAAAGGGGCATCAATATTTATACGATATTGACAACCCTATAGATTTTTTATTTTCTCCTGCTGGTACTTGGTAAGTTTATTTATTAAATAGCCAATTCCTTTTCCACCAAAGATTTAATTTTCAAAGCCTTTTCAAAATGATCCAGTTGTTTTGTTTTAATCCACCAAGTGGCAGCTTCATACAATAAAACTGGGTTTTCATTTTTATTCGAAAAAAAAGCATAAAAAGACAAACCTACATTGGATCCTTTTTGATTTATCTTTTTATCACAAACTTCGATGATTTTATTTCGCAATTCAATCGTCATTTTTTAAAACCGTCTTTTTTTAGAACGCCTTTTTTTATCATGTTTTGGATCTTTTGCACCAAAGCCTCTTGTAGTAGTCTTTTTTGAATCATTGGATTTTCGATTTCCAGAATTCCGGTTACCTCCACCTCCACCTTGTCCGCGCTTAATTGGTTTTGTGGAAGCATTAGGGTCAGGTTCAAAGCCTTCTATAATTTCAACAGGAAATTTTAAGCCAACTAATTTCTCAATATCTTTCAGATAAGATGTTTCCTCTGCACATACCAAAGATAAAGCCTCCCCTTTTGCTCCTGCTCTACCCGTTCTTCCAATTCTATGTACATAGTCTTCAGAAATATTAGGCAATTCAAAATTAATAACGTGTGGTAATAATGGAATATCCAATCCCCTTGCTGCGATATCTGTTGCAACCAAAACCCGAATAGAGTTATTCTTAAACCCTGCCAAAGCTTTGGTACGTGCACCTTGCGATTTGTTTCCATGAATAGCAGATGCAGTTATTCCCGCAGCTACCATTTTTTGACAAAGACGATTTGCACCATGTTTCGTTCTAGTAAAAACCAAAACTTGTTTCCAATTACCATCAGAAATAAGTTTAATAATAAGCCCTGTTTTTTTGTCTTTAGCAACACGATAAACTTTTTGTTCTATCGCATCAACAGTAGTGTTTTGAGGAGCAGCTTCCACTAAAACTGGACGGCTTAAAAACTCATTCGCTAGTTTTTTAATTTCTTTTGAAAAGGTAGCTGAAAACAATAAATTCTGCCTTTTATTTGGCATTAAATCTATAATTTTTCTAATGTCTCTTAGAAAGCCCATATCCAACATTCTATCTGCTTCATCTAAAACTAAAATTTCAATGTTAGACAAGGATAATAATCTTTGATTTTGTAAATCAAGCAAACGACCAGGAGTAGCAACAAGAACATCAACTCCCCTACGAATCGTTGATACTTGAGGTCTTTGGTTAACACCTCCAAAAATAACGGTAGAACGAATGTCTATAAATTCGCTATATGACTTTACATTAGCATGTACTTGTGCTGCTAGTTCACGTGTTGGAGTCAACACTAAAGCACGAATAGGGCGTTTGCGTAATTGCTGTCCTTGTGACAAAATCTGAAGCATAGGCAGGGTAAATCCTGCTGTTTTCCCAGTACCGGTTTGTGCTGAAGCTAAAATATCCTTACCCTCTAAAATTAAAGGAATTGCTTTTTCTTGTATTACTGATGGAGTAGTATAGCCTTGTTTTTCTACGGCTTTTAATAAGGCTTTTGATAAACCTAAAGAGTTAAATGACATATAAGATTTTATAAAAAGGAATAAGAAATTGTCCCTTTTTTATTTGTGGCAAAGATACAAGATAATTAATAAGGTTTATCCTTACAAATAGCATAACATTATATAATTGTGCTTTTTGGAGACAAAGAAGCTGCTAAGTAAATACCTTTCTATCAGTAACTTAAATAATTAGTCTTAGAATAAAATAATATTTTGTTTAACTTATAGCTATATTTGTTAAACGTTTTGTATTTTTGTATAATAATATTTTAAACTATGGCAAAAAAGAAATCAATTACAAGCACAGATATTATTTCATTTTATATGGAATACTCCTTAGAGTATAATGAACATCCCAAGTCTGTTTATAGTTTTGCGAAAAAATACAATTTTGAGGAAGAAATATTTTACAAATATTTTGGAAATTTCATGTCTATAGAACAAGCTATTTTTAAAGTGTTTTTTGACAATACTTTATCTATTTTAGAAAAAAGCAATGATTATTCCAACTATGGAGCTAGGAATCAATTGATAAGCTTTTATTATTCTTTTTTTGAATTATTAACTGCAAATAGAAGCTATGTCGTTTATGCATTAGATAGCAAGATTCTAAAAGATATGTATTGCTTAAAATCCCTAAAACAAAGTTTTACAAAGTATATAGAAAATTTAGACATCGGTCTTCTTGAAACAAAACAAGACACTATAGATAAAATTCAAAAAAACACTTTAAAAAAGTCTGCTTGGGTCCAATTATTAATTACTTTAAAATATTGGTTAGAAGACACATCTCCATCCTTTGAGAAAACAGATGTATTTATAGAAAAAACAGTAAATACAAGCTTTGACATTCTAAACATCAAACCTTTAAAAAGCATTATTGACCTTGGAAAATTTTTATACAAAGACAAATCCTTTATGAATTAATGAAAACTATAGACAAAATACCTACATCAAAAATTCAACGAGCTTCTAAATTATTTCAAACAGGAGCTAAAGTTGGGGTGAATTATATAAAGTATTATGGGGATAAAATGGTTAATTCTGAAACAGATGCCAAAGATCGCCTTAATCAAAATAATGCAGAGGACATATATGATGGATTGAAAAACTTAAAAGGTTCTGCTTTAAAAGTAGCTCAAATGCTAAGCATGGATAAAAGTATTTTACCTCAAGCATATGTAGACAAGTTTTCATTATCACAATTTTCTGTACCACCTCTATCTCCTCCTTTGGTAATAAAATCTTTCAAGAAGTATTTCGGTAAAGATCCATACGAGTTATTTGATACTTTTGATGCAACTTCTGTGAATGCAGCCAGTATTGGTCAAGTTCACCAAGCTAACAAAAATGGGGTTAAGCTTGCTGTGAAAATTCAGTATCCGGGAGTTGCTGAAAGTATTTCATCAGATTTGTCTTTAGTTAAACCTATTGCCACTAAAATGTTTAATCTAAAAGGGAAAGATTCTGATAAATACTTTAGGGAAGTAGAAAACAAATTAATTGAAGAAACTAATTATATTCTAGAAGTTGAGCAAAGTAATATTTTAGTAGAAGCATGTAAAAAGATAAAGAACTTAGAGTTTCCAAATTATTACGAAGACCTATCCTCTGAAAGAATCATTACAATGGATTGGATGGAAGGTGAACATCTATCAGAATTTACAGCTCACAATAAGGATCAAAAACTATCCAATAAACTAGGACAGGCACTTTGGGATTTTTATATGTTTCAATTACACCACCTTCGAAAAGTACAGGCAGATCCACATCCTGGAAATTTTTTAGTATCAAAAAAAGGAGCCTTAGTTGCTATAGATTTTGGTTGCATGAAAGAAATTCCAGAAGATTTTTACAAACCCTATTTTGACTTAGCCAAAAAAGAGAATATTAGTAATATAGATTTCTTTACAAAAAAAATGTATGAACTTGAGATTTTGAAACTAGAAGACTCTAGTTATGAAATAGAATTTTTCACAAAATTATTTCATGAATTATTGAGCCTTTTTACACAACCATTTCAATCGGAAACCTTTAACTTCTCTGATCCTGAGTTTTTTGAAAAAATTGCTAATCTTGGAGAGAAATTTAGCAAGGACACACAATTACGCAAAATGAATGGCAATAGAGGTTCTAAGCATTTTATTTATATGAACAGAACTTTTTTCGGCTTGTATAACCTGATGTTTGATTTAAAAGCTAATGATATTAAAATAAATAACTACAAATCCTATATATAGTTGAAATTATGAAAACAGTATTAATAATTGGAGCTAGTAAAGGAATAGGGAATGCTTTATTAGCAAACTTGTTACCAAATAATACTAAAGTGATAAACCTTAGTAGAACTCTTCCAAAACAAAACCATGAAAATTTAGTGAATTTTCAATGTGATATTTTAAAAGATGACTTGCCAAATATCGATGCAATTGATAGTTTGGTATACTGTCCTGGAAGTATCAATTTAAAACCAATTTCAAGACTAAGCTTAGATGAATTCAGACAGGATTTTGAAATAAATGTATTAGGAGCAGTTAAAGCAATAAAACACTATTTACCGCTTATTAAAAACGGTAATAATCCTTCTATTTTATTATTTAGTACTGTAGCAGCTAAACTTGGAATGCCCTTTCATGCTAGTATTGCTACTGCTAAATCTGGTGTAGAAGGCCTAGTAAAATCATTAGGTGCAGAATTAGCACCAACCATAAGAATTAATGCAATTGCTCCAACAGTTACCAAAACCGATTTATCATCAAAAATTTTAAGAAATGAAAAGATGATAGAAAATATAACTCAAAGGCATCCATTAAAAAAAATATTAGACCCAGTTGAAGTAGCTGATATGGCTACTTTTTTAATCTCAGACAAAGCAAAATCTATTTCAGGTCAAATTTTTGAAATTGATTGTGGTATAGTTACCTTTAAAATTTAAATTATGAAACGATATATAATATTAAGCCTTATGCTTTCCTTTTTCAATAAATCTATTGCACAAAACAAGCCAATAGCATCTGTTTATGAGATTCAAATAAATCAATTAAATGGAGAACCATTAGATTTATCTTTATACAAAGACAAGTATATTTTATTTGTAAATGTAGCTTCTGAATGCGGTTTTACAGGTCAATATGAAGATTTACAAAAGCTATACAGCACCTATATCGAAAACTTGATGATTATTGGGGTTCCTAGTAATCAATTTGGGGCACAGGAACCAGGAACTGCAGAAGAGATACAAACCTTTTGTAAAGCAAATTACGGAGTTACTTTTATAATGACTGAAAAAATTGATGTTAAAGGTGATAATCAGCATCCACTTTATAAATGGTTAACCGATAAATCTAAAAACGGGAATACAAATTCTACTGTAAAATGGAATTTTCAGAAATATTTAATTGGGAAAGATGGAGAGCTTATAGATTATTATTATTCCATTACAAAACCCTTAAGTAGCAAAATCACAAAACACATTATATAATTTTATAAAATGAAACTTTACTCTCTAATTATAATCTCCTTACTTATTAATTTTGGTGCATTAGCATTAGGGGGATGGTTAATGAATGATGGACCAATGACAGAATGGTACATAAATTTAAACCAAGCCCCATGGACTCCACCGGGATGGGTTTTTGGAGTAGCTTGGACTATCATAATGATTTGTTTTTCAGTATTTTTCGCATTCTTATATAAATTATCACTTAATCTAAATTTAATCCTATTATTCTCCATTCAATTATTTTTAAATATAATTTGGAATTACGTTTTCTTTAACCAACACTTCATTGGTTTAGGACTAATTGTAATTATTTGTTTAACTATAATTATTGGTGTGTTTTTATTTTCATATCATAAAGACTTAGGCCTTAAAAGTTTGCTAATTCTGCCGTACCTATTTTGGCTACTTATTGCTACTTCCTTAAATGCTTATATTTTTTTAAATAACTAAAAAAATATTATTACCTGATAATTCTTATGAAACAAGCAATAAATATTTTTTGGTTTCGTCGTGACTTAAGAATTAATGACAATATTGGTTTATATCAGGCCTTACAGAGTAACGCAAAGACACTACCCATTTTTATTTTTGATTCTGATATTTTAGATCAATTTAATAAAGATGACCCAAGAATAACTTTTATACACGAAAGTCTACTTTCTATAAAACAGGAATTACAAGAAAAGTATAAAAGTGACATTCTATTATATCATGGAAAACCTATTGATATATTCAAGGAAATAACATCAAATTACACTGTTAGCAACGTATTTACAAATCGTGATTACGAGCCCTATGCGATAAAAAGAGACAATACCATAGAAGCCTACCTCTTAAGAAAGAACATTGCATTTACATCTTTTAAAGACCATGTTATTTTTGAGAAAAATGAAATTACTAAAGAGGATGGCAAGCCATATAAAGTATATACTCCTTATATGAAAAAATGGAAAACTACTTTTAAAACTAACCTTATAAAGTATTATGAAACAAAACCATATTTAAACCAATTGGTTAAAATAAAACAAACTAATTTTCAATTAGAAGATTATGGTTATGTAAAATCGACTCAAAAAATAAAAAAACTAAAAAATATTTCCATTATTATTCAGAACTATGATGCATCAAAAGATTTTCTATATGAAGACAGTACTACTAGAGTTGGGCCTCATATACGATTTGGATTAATAAGCATCAGAGAGTTAGTTCAAATGTCCATTACAGCTAACAATGAAACATTTTTTAAAGAACTAGTTTGGAGAGAATTTTTTATTCAAATTTTATGGCATTTCCCTGAAACAATTACCAAAAGTTTTAAACCTTTATACGATACCATAAAATGGAGAAATAATAAAATGGAATTTAACGCTTGGTGTGAAGGTAATACTGGTTACCCTATCGTGGATGCTGGTATGAGACAATTAAACAAAACTGGTTTTATGAATAATAGAGTTCGTATGGTAGCCGCTAGTTTTCTTTGTAAGCATCTATTAATCGACTGGCGTTGGGGAGAAGCATATTTTGCTGCAAGATTACACGATTATGAAATGGCGAGTAATATAGGTAATTGGCAATGGGTTGCTGGTAGTGGAGCAGATGCGGCACCTTATTTTAGAATTTTTAACCCGATAACACAATTAAAGAAATTTGATAAAAATTTAGATTATGTGAAAAAGTGGGTGAATAATTATAATGACTCAAGTTATCCTCCACAAATAGTAGACCATAAATTTGCAAGAGAGAGATGCCTAAAAACCTATAAAGAAGCAATAAATAGTTCCAATTAAAATAATTTGCCATAAGCATTGCATATGGCATATTTTAGTCGGGATGAGAGGATTCGAACCTCCGATCTCTGGTCCCCCAGACCAGCACTTTAAACCGGACTAAGCTACATCCCGAAAATCATTTACAAAAGTATATAATATCCAAAATCTCACAAGTAAGTTTGAGATATTATTTTTAGGAAAAAAACCGTATTTCTCACTACCTTTGTAAAAACCTTTATTTATGCTTATTATCGGAATTGCTGGGGGAACAGGTAGTGGTAAAACCACTGTTGTTAGTCAGATTATTGAAGAACTCCCTAAAGATGAAGTCTGTGTTATTTCTCAAGATTCCTATTATAAAGACACTAGCCATATGCTATTTGACGATCGTGTGAAAATAAATTTTGATCATCCAAAAGCTATAGATTTCGAATTATTGGTAAATCATTTAAAAGAACTTAAAAAAGGGAATGCTATAGAGCAACCTATTTATTCTTTTGTAGAGCATAATCGTACTGGAAACACACTTACAACGCATCCTCGAAAAGTTATTATTGTAGAAGGAATTCTAATTCTAACCCATCCAGAAATAAGAAAATTATTCGATATTAAAATTTATGTACATGCAGATAGTGACGAACGCTTAATACGTCGTTTAAAAAGGGATTTAGCAGAGCGTGGAAGAGATTTAGAAGAAGTTTTAAATCGATACCAAACTACTTTAAAGCCAATGCATCAACAGTTTATTGAGCCTACCAAAGAGTATGCAGATATTATCATCCCTACCAATCGTTATAATACTGTTGCGGTAGAATTAATTCGGAAAGTAATTAATCATAGATTATTAGAAAATTGAAAAAGAAGATTTCAGAAATAAAAAATAATAAATGGGTGAAAATATTTAGCAATAAGTATTTTCTTATCGTTTTATTGTTTTCTATCTGGATGTTTTTTTTCGACACCAATTCTTATTTTATTCATAATGAATTAAACAAAAGCATCGAAACTCTTGAGAATAATAAAGAAATCTATAGAGGTGAAATTAAAGATGACAAGGCTTTTATAGATAAAATGAAAGATAGTAACGAAGTTGAAAAATATGCTCGCGAGAAATATTACCTTAAAAAAGAGAACGAGGATATTTATATCATAGAGCATCAAGATAGTATAAAAAACAAAGTAGAGAATGAGTGATTTTTTATTTAGTGAGTTTAATGAAGTTTCTGCAAAAGAATGGAAACAAAAGGTTCAAGTAGACTTAAAAGGTGCGGATTATAACGATACATTAATTTGGAAAAATCTTGAAGGGATAGACGTTAAACCCTTTTACCATCAAGATGATGCAAAATATAGTTCTTCAGTGGATCTAAATCACCCAAGTGAATGGAATATTGCCCAAAGTATATTTATCGATGATGAGGCCATTTCAAATCATTTAATAATTAATACTACGGAAAGAGGTGCGGAAGCAGTTGTTATTACTGCGGAAAAGAAATTCAATATTGAAAGAGTATTTGAAAATTTCCCTTTTGAAACTTGTAGTATCTACTTTAATTTAAAATTTCATGCGGAAGATTTTTACATTCAATTATCTCATTTTTTTTTAGATAAAAAGACATCCGTTTATTATAATATAGATATTATTGGCAACCTTGCCAGGACTGGAAATTGGTTTCACAATTTAAACCAAGATCATGAAATTCTAAGAAATACGATTCAAAAGATTTCAGATAAAAATATACTAAGTGTAGATGGAGCACTTTATCAAAATGCTGGAGCAAATATGGTACAGCAAATTGCATATTGCCTTGCACATGCAAACGAATATTTAAATTATTTTACTTCAGAAAAAAATACAGGAGAAAATCAAAAATCTCTGACCATCTCTTTTAATCTTGCAGTAGGAACTAACTATTTTTTCGAAATTGCAAAAATTAGATCTTTAAGAAAGCTTTATACTATTCTTGCGAAAGAGTACGGTTTAACAACAGATTGCCACATTGTTTCGATACCCACTAAAAGAAACAAAACTTTATACGATTATAATGTAAATCTACTTCGTACTACTACCGAAAATATGAGTGCAGTACTAGGTGGCGCCAATACAGTTTGCAGTTTAGCTTATGATTCTATTTATCATAAAAGTAATGAGTTTGGAGAACGTATAGCTCGAAATCAATTGTTAATTTTAAAAGAGGAAAGCTACTTTAAAGCTTCAGATGATCCCTCTAGAGGTTCTTATTATATTGAGAGTTTAAGCCAACAAATGGCTGAAAAAGCACTAATTCTTTTTAAGAATATAGAAGCTAGTGGAGGCTTCTTAAAACAATTAAAAGAAGGTGTTTTGCATCGAAAAATAAAAGAAAGCGCAGAAAAAGAACAACAGTTATTCGATAATGGGGATCTGGTTCTACTAGGAACCAACATGCATCCTAACGAGAATGATCGAATGAAAGACGATTTAGAATTATATCCATTTTCTAAAATAAAAGCCAGAAAAACTTTAATAGCTCCAATCTTGGAACGAAGGCTTGCAGAAAAAAAGGAAACAAAAAGAGTTAATCAAGAATAAAAAGAGATTATTTAATGAAAAATATATTATTCTCATTGATTTTTATTACAGCTATTTCTAGTTGTACAGAATCATTTCCTTATAAATATCAAGACGAGAAACAAATTATAGAATGTTCACAAATAGACTCAAAATTAATCCATGAGGCATTGTATAGTTTTAAAAATGATATAAGTAAACATTATTTAAAAGAGATTAAAGAAAAAGAATATTTAGACTTTATTTACTCCTACAATCAATACATTTATAAGGGTGCAATGGGAAATGTAGGTTTTAATGAAATTGCTTCAAATCACACACTTCTTATTGTTAATGAACTTAAAAAAGATGGAAATTTATTTATAAAAGTAGAAGGAAATAATAGATTAAATTATCAAAATGAATTTGTACAATGTTTAATAAATAGCATTAAAACCGAGGATATAAAAATTAAAATAATCAATCTTATAGATGTGGATTATTTAAGCCCCGAGGTTATGGTTGAAAATTATCTTAAAACTAGTTTAGATACGCATGTCGACCCTAGTTATTTAATGTTTGTGGCCTTAGACACTTACTATCTCCGATTATTAGATATAGAAATACCAGAAAATAAATAAAATGGCAAGAAGAAATCTTCAACATATCGCATTAACTAAAAGCAATAGTGAAAAAGATTTTCCAGCCTTAGCACATGAAAATTTTGTAGCTGGAATATCCCCTTTTCTTAGAGGGCCCTACTCTACTATGTTTGTTCGTAGACCTTGGACTATTCGCCAATACGCAGGGTTTTCAACTGCTGAAGAGAGCAATGCTTTTTATCGTAGAAATCTTGCTGCGGGTCAGAAAGGACTTTCGGTAGCCTTTGATTTAGCTACACATCGAGGATATGATAGTGATCATGATCGTGTGGAGGGAGATGTTGGAAAAGCTGGTGTAGCTATAGATAGTGTGGAGGATATGAAAATTTTATTCGATCAAATTCCATTAGATAAAATGAGTGTTTCTATGACTATGAACGGTGCTGTTTTACCCATATTAGCATTTTATATTGTGGCGGCAGAAGAACAAGGAATCTCTCCTGAATTACTATCGGGTACTATTCAAAATGATATTCTTAAGGAGTTTATGGTTCGGAATACTTATATTTATCCCCCAAGTCCATCGATGAAAATTGTGAGCGACATCTTTGAATATTCTTCTAAGAATATGCCTAAATTTAATTCTATATCTATATCGGGCTATCATATGCAAGAAGCTGGTGCCACTTGTGAAATTGAGTTGGCCTATACTTTAGCAGATGGTTTAGAATATATTAGAACCGGAATAGAAGCTGGAATGGATATTGACTCTTTCGCTCCAAGATTATCTTTCTTTTGGGCGATAGGAATGGATCATTTTACAGAGATTGCCAAATTAAGAGCCGCAAGAATGTTATGGGCAAAACTGGTGAAAAAGTTCAGCCCAAAGAATCAAAAATCTTTAGCATTAAGAACCCATTGTCAAACCAGTGGTTGGAGTTTAACAGAGCAAGATCCTTTTAATAACGTTGCCAGAACTTGTATTGAAGCTTCGGCAGCTGCTTTTGGTGGCACACAATCTTTACATACTAATGCCTTAGATGAAGCGATTGCATTACCTACCGATTTTTCAGCTAGAATTGCTAGAAACACACAAATCTATCTTCAGAAGGAAACACAAATTACCAAAACTGTGGATCCTTGGGCTGGTAGTCATTTTGTGGAAAAACGAACAGAAGAAATAGCAAATAAAGCTTGGAAATTAATCCAAGAAGTAGAAGAATTAGGAGGAATGACAAAAGCCATTGAGGCAGGTATTCCGAAATTAAGAATTGAAGAAGCTGCGGCAAAAAAGCAAGCTAGAATAGATTCTGGACAAGATATAATCGTAGGTGTTAATAAATACAGATTAAAAAAAGAAGATCCATTACAGATTTTAGATGTGGACAATCAAAAGGTTCGACTATCACAAATTGAACGATTAGACCGCATTAAATCGGAAAGGGATTCTAATAAAGTAACAGAGACTTTATTAAAATTAACTCAAAGTGCTAAGACGGGTGAACAAAATTTATTAGATTTAGCTATTGAAGCTGCTCGAGAGAGAGCAACTTTAGGTGAAATTAGTGATGCTTTAGAAGAAGTGTTTGGTAGACATAAGGCACAAATTAAATCGTTTAGTGGCGTGTATAGTAAAGAAATTAAAAAAGACCCATCCTTTAAAAAAGCAAGAGAACTTGCTAATAAATTCGCAGAATTAGAAGGAAGACGTCCTCGAATAATGATTGCTAAAATGGGGCAAGATGGTCATGATCGTGGCGCAAAAGTAGTCGCTACAGGTTATGCAGATGTTGGTTTTGATGTAGATATTGGTCCTTTGTTTCAAACTCCAAAAGAAGCTACACAACAAGCAATTGAAAATGATGTACATATTTTAGGGATTTCCTCTTTAGCTGCAGGACATAAAACATTGGTTCCGAAAGTAATTGAAGAGCTTAAGAAATTTGGTCGCGAAGATATTATGGTTATCGTTGGTGGTGTAATACCCCATCAAGATTACCAATTTTTGTTTGATGCTGGTGCAATTGCTGTATACGGCCCAGGTACTAGAATTAGTGATGCTGCAATAGACTTGCTAACCATTTTGATTGATTCCATTGACTAAACAGAGAAAATATAGCATTAAAACAGAAAGACTTGGTATACGTAATTGGCTGCCAAGTGATATAGAACCTTTTTCTGAAATGGGTCAAGATGTAGAGGTGATGAAATATTTTCCAGAACTTCGAAGTAAAGAAGATTCGAAAAATTTTATTGCCAGAATGCAAAATCATTTTGAGACTTATGGGTTTTGTTATTTTGCAATGGATGTATTAGAAACTGGAGAATTTATTGGTTTCACTGGTATTTTAAATCAAAATTACGAAAGTAAATTCACTCCTTGTGTGGATATTGGTTGGCGTTTAAAAAAGAGTGCTTGGGGAAATGGTTTTGCTACTGAGGCAGCAAAGGCTTGTTTAGATTTTGCTTTTTCCAAATTAAATCTAAATGAGATTTATTCCTTTGCCACAATTACCAACAAAGGATCTGAAGCAATAATGAAAAAAATTGGAATGAATCATATCGACACTTTTAATCATCCCAGTTTGATTAATCATAAGGAATTAGAAAGGTGTCTTGTTTATAAGATAAATAAAAAATAATATATATGGATTACAAGCAAAAAATGTTGCGAGATGACGCTCTTAAAGGAAAAACAATTGTTGTCACAGGTGGAGGAAGTGGATTAGGAAAAGCAATGACAACCTACTTTTTAGAGTTAGGAGCCAATGTAGTTATCACTTCCAGAAATATAGAGAAACTTCAGTCCGTAAAAACAGAATTAGAAGCTCAAACTGGAGGAAAAGTACTTCCTATTCAATGTGATGTTCGAAATTATGATGAAGTTGAAGCTATGGTAAAAGCATCAAATGATGCATTTGGTAGTGTGGATGTTTTACTAAATAATGCAGCAGGTAATTTCATATCTCCCACGGAACGTCTTTCAGCAAATGCATTTGACACTATAATTGATATTGTTTTAAAAGGGACAAAAAACTGTACCCTAGCATTTGGCAAACATTGGATTGCAGAAAAAGAAACCAATAAAGTAGTATTAAACATTGTAACTACTTATGCTTGGACCGGTTCTGCTTATGTAGTTCCAAGCGCTACAGCTAAAGCAGGAGTTTTAGCAATGACAAGATCTTTAGCAGTTGAATGGGCAAAATACGGGATGCGTTTTAATGCAATAGCACCAGGTCCTTTTCCAACAAAAGGAGCTTGGGATAGATTATTACCAGGGGAGTTAAAAGAAAAGTTCGATTTATCTAAAAAGGTACCTTTAAAAAGAGTTGGTGAACACCAAGAGTTAGCAAATTTAGCTGCTTATTTGGTTTCCGACTTTTCAGCTTATGTTAATGGGGAAGTAATCACCATCGATGGTGGAGAATGGCTTAAAGGTGCAGGACAGATGAATTTATTAGAAGAAGTTCCTGAAGAAATGTGGGATATGTTAGAAATGATGATTCGTTCAAAAAAGAATAAATAGTACTATTTTGTTTTGAAAAATAAACTATTTCTATTCTTATTTTTAATGCCTTTAATCCTTTTCGGGCAAGAGGATACAGACGTTCAAACAACAGATGCAAATAAAAGGGCTTCCTATATTACTTTTAGTGTGAGCCCATTTCTTCTTTTTGTAAGTCCTTGATGGAATTTTGAATATATAAAAAGTGTAGATGAGAAGATTAAAGTAGGGGTTACTTTGGGTATAGGGGCTAGCAGTGTTATATTAGACACTTATAGTGCCAGCTTCTCCAATTATTTTATTTGGGAAGTTCGACCAGAAGTATATATAATTCACAACCCAAAAAGTAAAGTTAATATCTATAATTCTATAGAGTTACTCTACATCAATGAGAATGCTGAAGTTAATAATAGTTACTATATATCTGAAAATGATTTCAATATTCATTTTAAACAAGCGGATTATAACCGTCAAAAGTTTGGGGTTTTAGCCAATTTTGGAGTTTTCGTTCCATTTTCTAGTCATTTTGGAATGAATTTTTATGCAGGGCTTGGTATTAAATGACGTCAAAATACTTATTCTAATGTCATTCAAGCTGAAATAGTTCCAAATCACGAGGATCATTTTTGGAGATCTTATTTTAGAAAAGTAGGGCTGAAAATTGGATTCCAACCTAATTTTGGAATAAATCTAAATTTAATACTTCAGTAAATTATTTTTAAATAATAAATTTATTTAATTTCTTGTATTAAAAACACTCCATTAAGTTTATGCTTATGCCTTTAAGAACATACTAAAAGCATTAAATTTAATTGTTGATTACCTGTTAACAAAAATCGTTTCAAATCCACTTAATTAATTGTATTTTTAACTCATAATTTTGTTATTTATTTATGGGAAAAATAATCGCTATAGCAAACCAAAAAGGAGGGGTTGGAAAAACAACTACTTCTATAAATCTTGCTGCTTCTTTAGGAGTATTAGAAAAGAAAGTATTATTGATTGATGCAGATCCACAAGCTAATGCATCGTCAGGTTTAGGTGTTGATATTGATACTGTTGAAAATGGAACCTATAGACTTTTAGAACATGCCATTGAAGCAAAAGATGCTATTATACCAACTAATTCACCTAATGTAGACATCATCCCTTCCCATATAGATTTGGTAGCTATAGAAATAGAATTAGTGGATGTTGAGGATAGAGAATACATGCTTAAAAAAGCTATTGCTCCAATTTTAGACGATTACGATTATATAATTATAGATTGTGCTCCATCCTTAGGATTGTTAACATTAAACGCACTTACCTCTGCAGATTCTGTTATTATTCCAATTCAATGTGAATATTTTGCATTGGAAGGATTAGGGAAATTATTAAATACGGTAAAAAGTATTCAAAAAATACATAATCCAGGTTTAGATATTGAAGGGCTTTTATTAACGATGTACGACTCTAGACTTCGACTTTCCAATCAGGTTGTGGAAGAAGTAAAAAAGCATTTCGATAAAATGGTTTTTAAAACAATCATTCAACGTAATGTACGTTTAGGAGAAGCACCCAGTTTTGGAGAAAGTATAATAAGTTATGATGCAGGAAGTAAGGGTGCAAATAACTATTTAAGTATGGCTCAAGAATTAATTGAGAAAAACACCCCAAAATAAATGGCAAAAGCAACTAAAAAACAAGCTTTAGGTCGTGGATTATCAGCCTTATTAAAAGATCCTGATAATGATATAAAATCTGCGTCCGATAAAAATGCAGATAAGGTTGTTGGAAGCATTGTAGAATTAGAATTGGAGAGTATTGAGATGAATCCTTTTCAACCTCGCTCTAGTTTTAACGAAGATAGTTTAAGAGAGTTAGCTTCATCGATTAAAGAACTAGGGGTTATACAGCCTATTACGGTTAGAAAATTAGGATTTAATAAATTCCAATTAGTAAGTGGTGAGCGTAGATATCGTGCTTCAAAATTAATTGGCTTAAACAAAATACCTTCTTTTATTCGAATTGCCAATGATCAAGAATCTTTGGAGATGGCTTTGGTTGAAAACATTCAAAGGCAAGATTTAGACCCTATTGAGATTGCATTATCCTACCAACGTCTTATTGAAGAAATTGAAGTTACTCAAGAAGAATTAAGTGATCGAGTTGGAAAAAACCGATCTACAATTGCAAATTACTTGCGTTTATTAAAATTAGACCCAATTATTCAAACGGGAATGCGCGATGGATTTATCAGTATGGGTCATGGGCGTGCTTTGATCAATATTGATAACTTTGGCAATCAATTAGATATTTACGAAAAAGTAATTACAGAGAACCTTTCCGTTCGAGAAACGGAAGCATTGGTAAGACAATTTAAATCCCCTACTGAAAAAAAGAAAGGCGCTAAGAAAAGTGAACTTCCCTCTTATTTTAATTCAGCAAAAAAAGAACTTTCAGGACTACTAGATAGTGGAGTTTCTATAAAATTAAACGATAGCGGAAAAGGTCAGATAAATGTTTCATTTAAAAACAAAAAAGATTTTCTTCGCATCTTGAATATTTTAAAAAGTGAAAAGTAACATTTTCTTTATTTTATTTATATTTCTTACCTCCATAATGGTTGCTCAAGAACTTGATTCTCTTTCTGTTAAAAAAGAAAACGGATTAATTATTGAAGAAACTGTAATCACTAAGGAAGAGTATAATCCCCTTGCTCCTGCAAAAGCTGCATTTTATTCGGCAGTTTTGCCTGGCTTAGGACAAGCATACAATAAAAAATATTGGAAGATTCCAATTATTTATGCAGGAATGGGCGTTGGCATCTATTTTTACATACAAAACGATGAAGATTACGATCGTTTTAGAGATGCATACAAAAGTAGATTAGCTGGTTTTGAAGATGATGAGTTTTGGGGAGATGGCGATGATCCATTAGTTTCTACACAACGATTGATAGATGCGCAAAAAGATGCTACAAAAAATAAAAACTTAAGTATTCTTGTAACGAGTATTTTTTATTTACTGAATATTGTGGATGCCAATGTAGATGCACATTTACGACAATTCAATGTTAATGAAGATCTAAGCTTAGAGCCAAGTTTCAATATCAATCCAGTCAATGCTCAAAGCAATTATGGGCTCTCTCTTAAGTACAATATAAAATGAAGATAGCGATATTAGGATATGGTAAAATGGGAAAAACCATTGAGAAACTGGCCTTACAAAAAGGACATACCATTCTAGTAAAGTCTAGCAGTACTTCTGAAAATATTGATATTTCTGAAGCCGATGTGGCCATAGAATTCTCCACCCCTTATGCAGCAGTTAAAAACATTGAATTATGTTTAAATACTCAAATTCCAGTGATTTCTGGTACTACAGGATGGCTAGAAAACTATGAAGAAATGATAAAGTTATGTGAAAAACGTAACGGAAGTTTTATCTATGCGTCCAACTTTAGCGTTGGCGTAAATTTATTTTTTAATATCAATGAGTATCTTTCAAAATTAATGGAACCTTGGAAAGAGTATCAGGTTTCTATAGAAGAAATTCATCATACACAAAAAAAGGATGCTCCAAGCGGAACGGCGATAACCTTAGCAGAAGGGATTTTCAAAAATTCAGAAAAAAGGGAATGGAGCTTAGAAGAAGATTCAGAACAAGAACTAAAAATTACATCACAGCGTATTGAGGATGTAAAAGGAACACATATTATAAATTATAATTCAGAAATAGATACTATTTCCATAAAACACGAAGCGCACAAAAGAGAAGGTTTTGCAATAGGTGCTATCCTTGCTGCCGAATGGCTTCAGAATAAAAAAGGAGTGTATAGCATGAAAGATGTGCTAAAACTTCCATAAAATAACAATTATGACATTTACAACCTTATTACTTTTTATATTAATAGTTCAATTAATTCACTTTGCAGGAACTTGGAAGCTTTATACTCTCGCAGGAAGAAAAGCTTGGGAGGCATTAATACCAGTATACAATGCAGTAGTTTTAATGAAAGTTATTAACCGCTCTCCTTGGTTAACTATTTTACTATTTATTCCAATAGTAAATCTAATTATGTTCCCAGTTGTTTGGGTAGAAACCTTACGTAGTTTTGGGAAAAACAGCAATTTAGATACTTTTTTAGGGGTTATAACCTGTGGTTTATATATTTATTATATCAACTATACCCAAGATGTAACTTACATCAAGGACCGAAGCTTAAAACCAAGGACATCTGCTGGAGAATGGACAAGTTCCATTTTGTTTGCAATAGTTGCAGCAACTATTGTTCATACTTATGTGATGCAACCTTTTACCATTCCAACTTCCTCTTTAGAAAAAACATTATTAGTAGGAGATTTCTTGTTCGTAAGTAAATTTCATTATGGTGCTAGAGCACCAATGACGGCTGTTTCCTTTCCAATGGTTCACGATACTGTTCCTGTATTAAATAAAAAGTCTTATTTCTTAGATCCTCAACTTCCATATTTTAGAATTCCAGGTTTTCAAGAAATCAAAAGAAATGATATTGTCGTTTTTAACTGGCCAACAGATACTCTAATCGACATTAATAATCCTGCAAAAGGTTTTAAGGTAAAACCACTAGATAAGAAATCGAATTATGTAAAACGTTGCGTTGGGATTCCTGGAGATTCGTTAGAAGTAATAGACGGTTATGTGTTTATTAATGGAAAGCAAAATGAGATACCAGAAAGAGCAAGACTACAGTTTTCATATTATGTTAAGACTAATGGACAACTAAATCCTCAGCTTTTAAAAGACCGTTACGACATTACCGATCGTTATAATTATAATAGAGAAAACGGTGTTTATGGCTTTGCAGCTATTTCAGATGAGTCTGTAGCTTTATTAAAAAATAATCCGAAAGTAATTGAAGTTATAAAAATTGAAAATGAAAAAGGAAAATGGAGCCCTAGTGTATTTCCACAGGATCCAAGATTTCCTTGGAACACTAAATTTTTCGGACCACTTTATATTCCTAAACAAGGAGCTACTATAGCTATTACCATCGAAAACATTCCTCTTTATAAACGAGTTATTGAAGTTTATGAAGGAAGCGAATTAGGGATTAATAATAAAATTTCTCAATCGGGTACGCAAGTATTCCTAAATGGCTCTGAGCTTACCGAATATACCTTTTTACAAGATTATTATTGGATGATGGGTGACAATAGAGATAACTCACAAGATGCACGTATGTGGGGTTTTGTACCTTTTAATCATGTGGTGGGAAAACCAGTATTTGTTTGGATGAGTTATGATAGTAACGCACAAGGATGGGATAAAATACGTACAGAACGTCTATTTACAACCGTTGGTGGTGAAGGAGAGCCTATTTCGTTTTTTAAGTACTTTTTAATTTTATTAGGAGCTTGGTTTATTTTCGATTTCTTTAAAAAACGTAAGAAAAAAGCATAATATAGATATGAGTTGGATAAAAACGATTTCTTATAAAAATGCGGAAGGAAAATTAAAAAGCATCTATAACAAAGTTAAAGGTCCAAACGACAGTATAGACAATGTATTATACATACATAGTTTGCGCCCTCATTCCTTGGTAGGTCATATGTCCCTTTATAAAAACGTTCTTCACAATTCAAACAATACCCTTCCAAAATGGTATTTGGAAGCTATTGGAGTATATGTTAGTTATTTAAACCAATGTGATTACTGTGTTACGCATCATTTTGAAGGATTTAAAAGGCTTTTAAATAATAATGAGAAAGCTTCCGAATTTATGGACGCTATAAAAAATAATTCTTTAGAAGTTTATTTTGACGTAAAACTATATGAAGGAATAAAGTATGCGGAAACACTAACCAATTCCATGCATACCCTTTCAAAATCAACAATTGATAAGCTTATAAATTTGGGTTTTTCCGAAGGAGAGGTTTTGGAAATAAATCAGGTAACCAGCTATTTTAATTATGCCAACAGAACTGTAAATGGTTTGGGCGTAACTACAAAAGGGGATATTATTGGACTTTCTCCTAACGATAGTGACGACCCAGATAACTGGAGTCATAAGTAGACCATTCTATGAAAACTATTCTTATACATCCTACTTACTTTCCTTCTATTGTTCAGATGGCAGCTATTGTACAAGCTAAAAATATTGTATTTGAAGTTTCTGGAAATTACCAAAAGCAAAGTTATCGAAGTCGAGCATATGTAGCACATAGCAATGGGAAGCTATTGCTTAGTATTCCTGTAAAACATTCGGAGGATGGTAAAAAATTAAAAACAAAAGAAGTACAAGTCGAAAATGCTTTTCCTTGGCAAATACAACATTGGAAATCCCTAGAATCTGCTTATCGAACCTCTCCCTATTTTGAATATTATGAAGATGATTTAAAACCTTTGTTTTTTAATAAGGTAACTTCATTATTAGAATTCAATTTAAAAGTCTTTGATTTTATCTGTGAACTTTTAGATATTGATATCACTTATACTTTCACTGAAGAATACTTAAAAGAACCAACACAAACCGATTTGCGTTTTCTAGCAAATTCTAAACTAAAAAAAAATTATCAGTTAAAACCTTACTTTCAGGTTTTGGGTAGTAATTATGATTTTATACCGAATCTTTCTATTCTAGATTTACTTTTTAATGAAGGAACCAATGCCTTACAATATTTAGAGTCCCAACAAATAGATTTCTAAAACAATACTACCATTCTACTGTTGTACTAATTGGGTAATGGTCTGAAAAGGTAGTTTTAATGTTTTCAAAAGAAAGCACATTTAAATCTTCCGATGCCAAAATATAATCGATTCTTGTTGGGAAGGAATCAAATAAATAGGTAGTTCCTAAACCATTTCCTTTTTCAGTAAAAGCATCCTTTAAATTATTAGTCAATTTATGATACACATAAGAAAATGGAGTATTATTAAAATCTCCACATAACAACACAGGGTATTTAGAATTCTTTTGATGCTTTTTAATTATTTCCGCTTGTTCTTGTTGCATTTTAAAAGCATTCGATGTTCTTTTAATAAACTTCTCTTTATCCCCTTCCTGCAATGAACTTATGCTAGGTGTAATACCTAAGGACTGTAAATGCAAATTATAAACCCGAATAGTATCCTTATTTTTTATAATATCTACATATAAAGCATTATTACCTGTATTTTTAAAATCGAAAGTCCCTTTATTTATAAATGGATATTTTGATAAAATAGCATGACCTAATTTCTCGCTATTTCTAAAATATATAAACTGATAAGGATATGCTGAAAAATCTACTGCATTATCGGCATAATATTCTTGAATACAAATAATATCTGGTTGCTGAGAACTTAAAATTTCTGAAAACTTTTTTGCAACAATTTCCGGTTGAGGGTTATCTTCATAGCCATTAAACAAATGCACATTATAAGATAATACCCTAAGAGATTTTTCTGAGTTATAATTCTTACTTTCAGAAGAAAATTGGAAAAAAGAACCGAAATGAAAGTGAGCAATAATCAAAACAATTAAAGAGATCACAATTTTCCGTTTCAATTTAACCAACCAATAAATAACAAACAAAAGATTTAGTATAAGCAAAGGAAAAACTGCTAAACTCAATAAAGAAATTGTAGGAAAGCTTTTAGGGGGTACATATGGAAGTATAAACGAAAATACTAGCAGAAATACAACCACTAGGTTGATCCAGTATAAAATTCTATTAAAAAGCCCCAACTTTTTTTTCAAATCTATCTCTTGTTAATTATCCTTTCCGGCTTTAAAAAGAAAATCCTTTTCTGCCTTCGTTAAACTTTCATAACCACTTTTTCCTATTTTATCTAAAATCGCATCAATCTTTTTCTGATGCTCTACTTGTGCGGAGTTTTTAGATGCTTTAGCTGTAGTTTTATGCTTAGTTCTATGTACTTTTTTAAAAGGCCTCTTGTGCTTTGGTTTAAATTGATTTAAAAACCAATCTATTATATTTTCAAACCAAATGCCAATATCATTTCCTTTTGCCAATTGTCTGGCATAAACATATCCAAATAAAGCACCACCCAAATGAGCTATTAAACCACCAGCATTTCCTGAAGAAGGCAATTGTATCAAATCAAACAACACCACAAAAAGTCCGATTTGCCATAGTTTAATTTTAAACATGAAAATTCGAACAACAGTATTAGGAGTATATACTGCAATAAATATCATGATAGCTCTTACTGCAGCCGAAGCCCCTAAAAGCCCTCCATACTGTCCATTAAATACAGGAAATAGATTGTATGACAATACATATAAGAGTCCTCCACTAATAGCTCCTAATAAGTAAATGGTCATAAATCGTTTTGTACTAAACAAATTGATTACATAAGTACCAAACCAATATAAAATATACATATTCCAGAACACATGCCAAAAACTAAAATGCAAAAAACTATAAGTAATTAGAGACCAAGGCTGCGTTAATAGAGAGAAAAAATCGTTTGGCAATACCAACCAAGCTGTTAAATCTCCAGGAGGTATTTTAAAAAAGAAAGAACTTAAAAAAACCAATAAAAATATAATTGTATTAATTACAATAAGCTTTAATACAATATTGGCTTGTTTAAATTGGTATGTTAGGTTGTTTGTATCCAATACTTTTTTGTTATTGAGGCTCTTCGCTATGCTCAGAGTGACATTTATATTCTCTTTTCACTATTCACTTTTCACTTTTCACTTTTCACTTTTCACTTATATAAAATCAATTCCAACGATGAGAATCAAAACTATTCTTTTTCCAATACCAAGACATTATAAAACCAAATAATGCACCTCCTAAATGTGCAAAATGTGCAATTCCTGTACCGGCTCCAGAGATTCCGAAAAACAAATCACCAGCTAGTATTAAGGGTATAAAGTATTTTGCTTTAATAGGAACTGGGAAAAACATTAACATCAATTCAGAATTTGGAAACATCATCCCAAATGCTACAAGAATTCCATATATGGCACCTGAAGCGCCAACTGCAGGAGTATTAAAAGAGTTATATGCAGATTGTATCACCTCTACAGAAACCGTATTTAATATACCAGAGTTATATTGTCCTGTTGTAAACAAGCTTGATATATCTGCTTGACTCATTCCAGCATTAAAAAGAATATCTGTAGCAGATTCTACCTGATAATAATTTACTAAAGTATGTATCAATGCCGCTCCGAATCCAGCTGAAAAGTAAAAAAACAAGAATTTATTTCGTCCCCATATCTGTTCTAAGGGAGAACCAAAAGCCCAAAGAGCATACATATTAAATAAGATATGCATAATCCCTCCATGCATAAACATATGCGTTAAAGGCTGCCATAATTGAAAATTAGGATTTTTGAAAAAATATAATGAAAACAACCTATAGGCTGTTTCACCTAACATTTGTGTTCCTATAAAAAAGATAACATTAACTATGATTAATGCTTTTATAGTTTCTGAAATTCTTCCCATTTATTTAAATTTTTTATCTAAATCTGACACATCTAAGGTCATTAGTACAGGTTTATTTGTTGGTGATATAGTAGGTTCCTTACAGGCAAAAAGTTGATGAATTAAATGTTCTTGCTCTTCTAAAGTTAAAGCTGTTCCTGTTTTAACTGCCAAACTTTTCGCTAAAGACTTAACTAACAAATCATTTTGACTAAAACCAGCTTCAGGCAATTCGTTTTTAATATCACTTATTAATTGCTCTAATACATTTTTAATTTCACTTTCCTTAACGGAGACTGGTATTCCACTAATTTCTACCTCCTCTTTTCCAAACACAGAAAAACCAAAGCCTGTATGTTCTAATTGCTCTTGTATGTTTTTTATTAGCTCAATATCCAAAGTTGAGAATTGTAATTGAAGTGGAAATAAAAGTTGCTGACTAATTGCTTCTTTTACAGTAATATTTTTTAATAAGCTTTCATACAAAACTCTTTGATGCGCCAAATTTTGATGAATTACCATCAAGCCACTTTTAATAGGGCTGATAATGTATTTATTCTGAAGTTGGAAAGTGATATCACTAGGTGCATTGCTTTCTGCTTCAAAAAAACTTCCTGTCAGCTCTTCACTTTCAAATTCTATAGATGCAACATCCAGTTGACTTTCTTCATTTTTTAAGCCCACATACATTGCCTCCCAAGATGTATTTGTAGCAGAATTCGCCTGTCTTGAAACATATCCTTTAGATGGATTATCCTGTTGAATAGAAAATTTTGAACCACTAAACTTGGTTTCTCTTTCAAATGGATTAAAATTTCTATCTACCTCAATAGTAGGTGCCACCGGACTTTTTTTATCGTATTCATAAGGAGTATCTAAATCTGAATCCTTCTTAAAATCTAAAACTGGAGCAATACTAAACTGCCCCAAGCTATGTTTTACAGTTGCTCTAAGCATTGCATAAATAGAATGCTCATCATCAAATTTAATTTCAGTTTTCGTTGGATGAATATTAATATCGATAGACTTCGTATCTACTTCTAAAAACAAGAAATAACCAGGATGGGCCCCTTCTTTAATCAAGCCATCGAAGGCAGAAAGTATGGCATGGTGCAAATAATGACTTTTAATATACCTGTCGTTTACAAAAAAGAACTGTTCTCCTCTACTCTTCTTAGCAAATTGAGGTTTTACAACAAAACCATCCACTTTTACAATATCTGTTTCTTCTGAAACAGGGACTAATTTTTCATTGGTCTTTGCTCCAAAAATGTTTACAATTCGCTGTCTAATATTGGAAGACGGAAGGTTAAAAACAGGAGCCCCATTATTTAACATTATAAACTCTATCTGAGGATGTGCTAATGCTACTCTATGAAATTCATCTATGATATGACGTGTCTCTACAGAATTACTCTTTAAAAAATTCCTACGAGCAGGAATATTATAAAAAAGATTCTTTACTGATATTGTTGTACCCGTTGTTACTACGACTGCCTCTTGCGAGGTAACTTCACTTCCCTCAATGCTTATTTCTGTACCAATTTCTAAATCTTCTGTTTTGGTTTTTAACTCTACATGGGCAATCGCTGCTATAGATGCCAAAGCTTCTCCTCTAAACCCTTTGGTATGTAACTTAAATAAATCTTCGGCTGCACGTATTTTTGAAGTCGCATGACGCTCAAAACTTAAGCGTGCATCTGTGGTACTCATTCCCATTCCATTATCAATAACCTGAACCAATGTTTTACCAGCATCTTTAATAACTAGTTTTATAGTAGTTGCTTTAGCATCTATTGCATTTTCTAGCAACTCTTTTACAACAGAAGCTGGGCGTTGTACAACTTCTCCAGCGGCAATCTGATTGGCTACATGATCTGGTAATAATTGAATGATATCTGCCATTATACTATTTGAAAAAAATTGACAAATCGAATTCAATGATGAAAAGGAAAATAAGAATGAAAATAGAGAAAATAAGTAGTACTATTTTATTTGATCTTTTATCTGATGAAGTTTTAAGTTCTTCCAAAACTGCAGTAAACTTTGATTTTAAGCCATTTTTAGATCCAACTGTAGTTCTAAATTTATCAAATTTATGCTCTATTTGATACGGGTTTCCTTCCCCATTATCATTAAAATAACGTGGTTCGTATCCATATTTTTTATTCTTTCGAGATTTTAGCATTCCCATAAATCAAATGTACTTAATTTAGATTAGTTTTTTAAAGGTTTTAACAGCCTTAGTATTAACAAATGTTATACCATTAGTAATTTTTGCTATAAAGATTAATTAGCCCTTGTATCGAGTGTATTTAATACAAATCGCAGTTCTGAATAAGAATATTTGTTATCTACTTTATTTTTTAAATCAGTCAGGCCTTCAAATTTGACACTTTGAATACTCTTTTTAATCTCCCTATATTTTTTTTCTGAAATAATGTCGAATATAGATACTTCTCCAGTTTCTATAAATGAAGACAAATGAACTTCGATGGTTCCAATTACTAAATCTCTTTTTAATGCTATATCAGAAATAGTCATCCCCTTTTTAAACATTTCAAGGCTTACCAACTTTGTATTTTTTTTTTTTGGTTTTGTCTCTTCTACTTTAGTTTCTTTAATCTCAATATTATTTTCATCTGCATATTCATTAATGATTTCAAGAATTTCCTTACCATATTTTTCTATCCTCACTTTACCCATACCATTAACAACTTTTAATTGTTTTTTGTTTAGGGGGAGCATTTCACACATTTCATAAAGCGATCGTTGTGTAAATATTTGATAATGCGCAAGGTCTTCTTCAGTAGCGATTATGCTTCTTAAATTCCTAAGAGCATCAAATAATAAAGGATGGTCTGTTGTAGCTTTAAATTCCTTTTTTTCCTTTACTTTTTCTGTTTTCTCTGCTTTATTTAATATTGCTTTCGCTCTTAATTTCAAATATTCCTCTATGGAAAACTCATCTACCAAACCCTGTAAACAGTATAATTTATTTGCAATAATTGCTTCCATAGATTCCAAATGCCTTTCAAAATCTTTTTTTAGGAATTTATCTTCTGTTGAAAATGTGATAGCTACAAATGGCTCTTTAATTTTCTCCTTTGTATGTTGGATATAATAGACAATTGCTTTTTTAATTCTTTCCTGAATAATAGTATCTTTTTCGGGAGAAGTAATGTTTTTTGACAAGTCGATTAATTGGCTTTTAAAACCAGCATTTACCTTTAGAAGACTAAGTATTCCCTCATCTTTTAATTGTTCTAGAGGTGCAATTATATTTCCTTCAAAACTGTTTTTATTGGTATAATAAATATCGATAAGTCTATTTATGGGAAATAATAAAATGTAGTAGTTTAATAATTCTTCTATTAAATTTAATTGAAAGGTTTTTTGGGATTGATTCAATATGATTTCATCCGGTTGATTTTCAGTAACATTATCATTAAATACAATAACTCTGTTATCTGTAATAATACTTTCATTATTTATAGGACTCATTAACACCAGCCCTTCTAATGTCTTACACCTACTTAAAGCAACATATGTTTGTCCGTGAGCAAAAGAAGATTTTGCATCAATAATTGCTCTTTCAAAAGTAAGCCCCTGACTCTTATGAATAGTTATTGCCCAAGCAAGTCTCAATGGAATCTGAGTAAAAGAACCGATTATATTTTCTGAAATCTCTTTTGTGTCTGGATGAATGGTATAATTAACATTATCCCATTTTTCAGCAGTTATTAATATATTTTCTGAATCATTAGGGCACTGAACAGTAACTTGATCTCTGTTCAATGAAATGATTTTTCCAATCTTACCGTTATAATATCTTTTCTCAGGACTGCTATCGTTTTTAATAAACATCACTTGTGCACCAACCTTAAGTTTTAATTCTTCAAGGGTTGGATAAGAATACTCTTGAAATTTGCCGTCAATATCCGCTTGAAATCTTTGAGACTTAACTTCAAGTTTATTTAATTCAATTTCATTTATAGTATTGGCACGATGATTATGAGTAGTAAGGGTAATATATCCTTCTTCATTTTTAGGTGAAAAATTTGGGATATACCTATTGTTTAATTCTTTAGCTGATTTTTCTGAAAGCTTATTATTTCGTATTTCGTTTAGTATTTCAATAAATTTCTGATTGTCTTGTCTATAAATATGCTTCAACTCAATACTTATAGCATTTGATTCGTTAAAAGCATGGCTACTAAAAAAATAGGGCGTTTTATAATGTGGTCTTAACATTTCCCATTCATTGTCTTTAACAACGGGAGATAGCTGTTGTAAATCTCCAATCATTAAAACCTGGACACCTCCAAAAACTTTATTTCTATCCTTATAGCGTCTTAAAACTTGATCAATACCATCTAATAAATCGACCCGAACCATACTAATCTCATCAATTATTAATAAATCTAAAGATTTAATAATATTGATTTTTAATTTACTGAATCTAAATTGAGATTTTGAATTGTTCGAAAAAGTGGAACCTGGTATAATAGGTCCAAAGGGTACCTGAAAAAAAGAATGTATGGTAACACCTTTTGCATTAATAGCAGCAACACCTGTTGGCGCTACAACAACCAATCTTTTTAATGAATTTAATTTTAAATTGTGTAAAAATGTGGTTTTCCCTGTACCTGCCTTTCCTGTTAAAAAAATATTTCTATCAGTTTTTTCAACAAAATCCCATGCTAGATTAAGCTCTAGATTTTTTTGCATGATTTAAATATATTGAAGGGAGTTTTTCTAAAACCAAAGGTACTAAATACCACTGATTTTTAAAAAATAATAAATACTAAAACTTTGCATCTTTTCGCAATTGAGCCATTTTAATTGCTGCTATTGCTGCTTCGGTTCCTTTATTGCCGTGAATTCCTCCACTACGATCGATAGCTTGTTGAAGGTTATTATCTGTAAGTACACAGAATATAACAGGAATATCGCTTTGAACATTTAAATCTTTTATTCCTTCAGAAGTTGCCTGACAAACAAAATCGAAATGTTTGGTTTCTCCTTCTATTACAGAACCTATTGCTATGACAGCATCCAGCATATCGAAGCTTTGTTGCATTTTTTTACAACCATAAACCAATTCGAAACTACCTGGAACATTCCATCTAACAATATTTTCCTTTATTCCTCCACAATCCAAAAAGGCATCAAAAGCTCCTTGGAATAATCCTTCGGTAATATTAGGATTCCATTCAGAAACAACAATCCCAAACCGAAAATCTTTCGCGTTTGGGATTGTTGTTTTATCGTAAATGGATAAGTTTTTATTTTTTGTTGCCATAATATAAGTGCCTAAAGTTTTGAGTGTCTAAATTAATAAAATTAATTTCAAAATAAAATTCATCTTTAAACCACTTAGATAAATATTGAGAAAAATCAGTATCTCACATCACCTCTAGTGCACATTTAACTTAATTGCACTTTAAGTACTTTTTACTGCATTGCTTCCGCTTTTCCTTTATATAAATTTGCTTTAGGTGCTTCCGGAGATTTTGGATAATTATCAGCTATAGCATTAAAATGCTTTAAAGCAACATCTGTCTTTCCTAAATTAATAGCAATAATTCCTGCTTTTAATAAAAATCTTGGTGTAGTAACATCATTAGCTTTCATAGAAGCAGCATTCTCATAATACTTCAATGCATCTTCAAATTGATTTAATTGTGCAAAAGCATCCCCTATGGCTCCTTTAGCTAAAGGCCCTACAACATCATCACTAGCCTTAAAACTATCCAATTGAGCGATAGCTTCTTGATAGTTTCCTGTATTTAAATAAGCAATACCTGCATAATACTTAGCCAAATTAGCTGCATTAGTACCGCCGTAATTATCTATAATATCTAAAAATCCAAATTTTCCATTACCTCCCTCAAGAGATAAGTTAAAAAGTGAATCTTTTGAAGATGCCACTAAGGCTTGTTCATAATAAGTTTGTGCTTGAAACATTTCATTCATAGCTTCTGTTTCCTTTGGCTCTTGAATAAATTGTTGGAATCCTAAATACGCTAAAACACTTATAGCAACTACTCCTACAAATATTAATATCGCTTTTTGGTTTTTTTCTACCCACGCTTCTGTTTTAGATGCTCCCTCGTCTAAGGTACTAAATACTTCTGCCGTTGTACTTTCTGCCTCAATTTTATCAAGCTTTTCGGCTTTAGTCTTTGGCTTATTACCTTTTTTCTTATATGTTGCCATAATCTATACTTTGTTAAGTGTGCAAAAATATAATTTTTATTAGATATTAAAAGCACAACTATTTATTATTTTTCAATAATTTGCAAGGGATTAAAGGTAAGCCTTTTTTAAAGGAATTTATCGCCTAAACATAAAGCAACTATTTGATTACTATGATATTAAACAGCTTATCCCTTCTTAACTATAAAAACTTCGAAACGGTTTCTTTTCAGTTTGATCCTAAGATAAATTGTTTAGTGGGCAATAATGGGGTTGGAAAGACGAATGTTTTAGATGCGATTTACCATTTATCTTTCGGAAAAAGTTATTTTAATCCAATTACGAGTCAAAACATAAAACACGGGGAGGAATTTTTTGTTATTGATGGCAATTACACAAAATCTGAAAGAGAGGAAAAAATAATAATTAGTGCAAAGCGTGGGCAGAAAAAAATCATTAAACGCAATGGCAAACCCTATACTCGCTTTAGTGAACATATTGGTTTTTTACCTCTGGTAATTATTTCACCTGCAGATCGTGACCTCATCATTGAAGGTAGTGATACTCGTAGAAAATTTATCGATGGAGTAATTTCACAAGGAAACTCAAAATACCTTCAATCGTTAATTAATTATAATAAGGTTTTAGCACAACGAAACTCTCTTTTAAAATATTTTGCTGTAAACCACACCCATAATCAAAGTACTTTAGATATCTATAATGAGCAAATGCATGAATTAGGCTCTTATATTTTTGAAAAGCGACAGGAGTTTTTAGAGGAATTTATGCCGATATTCTTAAAACGATATCAATCCATAAGCAATGCTAACGAATCTGTTTCCTTAATTTATAAAAGTCAGTTGCAAGAAAAGGATTTGCTTAGCCTACTAAACGAACATACTCAAAAAGATAAATTATCACAATACAGTAATTACGGAATCCATAAAGACGACCTGCTTTTTGAAATAGACGAGCATCCCATTAAAAAGTTTGGTTCTCAAGGGCAGCAAAAATCCTATTTAATAGCATTAAAACTCGCACAATTCGATTTCATTAAAGACCATAATAGGGTGAATCCTATTTTATTAATGGACGATATTTTTGATAAGCTTGATGAAAAAAGAGTAGAACAAATTATAACCTTGGTAGATAATGAAGATTTTGGACAATTATTTATCAGTGATACTCATGGAGACAGAACTGAAAACATTATAAAAAAAGTACATCAATCCTACCAGATGTTTACTCTGTAAAGAATTTAAAAGAATGGCAAAAAGAAGAAAAGGTGAAAACAACACGATAAGTGACGTTTTAAAAGGCTTTATAGATAAAAACAAATTACAAAAAGGTCTAGATAAGGTTTCGATACAAGATGCTTGGAATACTGTAATGGGTACTGCTATTTCAAAATACACTACTGCCATTATATTAGAGAGAGATGTATTGTATATTCAATTGAGTTCTTCGGTATTACGAGAAGAATTAAGTTATGGAAAATCCAAAATAATTAATCTCATCAATGAAGAGATGGGTAAAGAAGTCATTACAAAATTGGTATTGCGGTAATATATAATATTGAAATCTACTTGTCATTCAGACGACTGCCCCTTCGACAAGCTCAGGGAACGCCCTCAGAATGAAAAAAAAATGTCCTTAATTTCTTAAGGACATTTTTAATAATTTTATATCGGTATGTCTTAGAACATATCTCTTCCTGAAAAATGAAAAGCACCTTCGATAGCTGCATTTTCATCGCTATCAGATCCGTGAACTGCATTTTCTCCAATAGAAGCTGCATATATTTTTCTAATAGTTCCTTCTGCTGCTTCAGCAGGGTTTGTTGCACCAACCAAAGTACGGAAATCTTCTACTGCATTATCTTTTTCTAAGATTGCTGCAACGATAGGTCCTCTAGTCATATACTCTACTAACTCACCATAAAATGGACGTTCGCTGTGAACTTCGTAAAAAGTTTTAGCATCGTCTGTAGTCATTTGTGTAAGCTTCATAGCAACAATTCTAAATCCTGATGCTGTAATTTTTTCAAGTATAGCTCCAATATGTCCTTTTTCAACACTATCAGGCTTTAACATTGTAAACGTTCTGTCTGTTCTCATTTTTTGTAAAATTTTTTGCAAAAATATGGAATTAGATTTCAATTACAAGAAATAGTGGATTAAATATTAAGTTTTGATAAACGCCTAATTCAAAAGAAAAGTTTTATAATTTAACCTGTTCTCTTATTATCCAAGTTTTTCTTTAAAAAAGGATATCGTTCGATTCCAAGCTAATTCAGCTGCTGCTTTATCATATCTAGGTGTTGAATTATTATGAAATCCATGTTTTACCTCTGGATAAATATATGCCTCATATTGTATCTTATTTTCAATAAGTGCTTTTTCATATTCTGGCCATCCAGCATTAACCCTTTCATCTAATGCCGCAAATTGCAATAATAAAGATGCCTTAATTTGAGCTGTTTCTAAAGCGTTAGGTTGTGTTCCATAAAAAGAAACCGCAGCAGAAAGTTCAGGTAATTTAGTTGCCATCATATTGGAGATCCATCCACCAAAGCAAAAGCCTACTACACCTATTTTACCGATACAATCCTCATGAGATAAAAGGTAATTATACGCAGCAATAAAATCTTCCAGCATCTCCTTCTTATCTCTTTTCTTTTGCATTGCTCTTCCATCATCATCATTTCCAGGATAACCCCCTAAAGGCCATAAGGCATCAGGAGCTATGGTTATAAAACCTTCCAAAGCAGCACGTCTACTAACGTCTTCTATATATGGATTAAGCCCCCTATTTTCATGTACTACAATTATTCCTGGTAATTTGGATTTAGCTTCTTTTGGTTTCGATAAAAGTGCTCGAATTTCTCCACCACCTTTAGTTGAATTGTACCTCACATAATTTGAAATCAGTCTAGGATCCTCTTCTTCTACTAAAATAGAATCTAAATAGTTTGGCATTACAAAACTTAGCAGGGAAGAAACCGTAATTCCCCCAATAGCAAATAGAGATAGCTTTTCAATAAATTGCTTTCTATTTAACTTGTTATGCGCATAATCATCGTAAATATCAAAAATCTCAGGGTTGATATTTTCTTTCTCTAATTTCTTCATTATCTATATTTTGATTAATAATGTATTCCGATTATGAGCCGCAGTTCTCTATATTCTCGAGAACCGTTTTATAATTTTCACTTAATTGACTATTTAGTTGGTTTAAAAAACCTAAAATATTCATCAATTCTTTAAGTTCTCTTTTTTGAAGTGCATCTGAAGCCTTATTTATTTCTTTTTGAACAAGACGTTGCAAGCTATACATACTTTCCAGGTCGTATAAGCATTCATAATCAAATTCATTTAAAATACTCAAGGTTTTAGTGGTATCCCAGGCAATTTCGTTTAGTATTGGTATTTCGAGTAGAATATGAGTACCTCCACTATATCTATATATTCCATTTTCTATAGGAATAGAATCTGTAACTAAATAAAATCCTGGGTATTTAGTGTTCAATTCTTTTATTTCTTTAGGGGTAGCTAGCAATAGAGAAGTGTTCTCGGCAAATTTATTTTTATATTCTGAATAGGCTAATAAAATTTGATGGTTTTGTTCTTGCGCTATATCTAGTTGATTGCTATTATTTATTACCTCCTCTGTTATTTTAGTAATTGCCACCTTTTTATCGACAATTGCTTTCTTAGAAGCGTTCCAATTATTAAACCAAATCGCAAGGTTGATACCAATAAAAATCAATAGTATTTCTCCTAAAACATATTTCCAGTTGAATTCTTTTTTTCCTAATTTAAAAAATCTCATAAATTTAATCTGTTTTAATTCTAAAGCCTTTTAGCTATTTTAGTACCAATCCATGCCATAGGAATATAAGCAACAAGAATATCTGCAACAGCAAACCAAGTTGGCCCGGGTAATATATAATTAACCACAATACCTCCAATTAAAAACAAAACACCAATTATCAATGCCATTTTCATTTTATGGCTTGCAGCAACCTTATAAGCAATGGCTGCTCCTACGAGTGTTCCTAATGCATGTGCTAAAAATGGAAAAACAAAATATTCAAAATCTAAAGTTGGTAGAACTTCGGCAAAAGCTTTTCTGTCATTTGGGTCAATACCGTCAATTGGGAAAATGCTATGACCAGTAATTATTAGACCCATATTGATTATGCTGCCTCCAAACCAACCAGCGATAACTGCTAAAATATTTTTTACTATTGGATTCATAATTATATTTTTAGGTTAGTAATTAATGTGATTACTTTCAATTGAATTTGAAAGATATAACAATTTAATTACTCAAATTTTAATTCCCGCCTATTGAAGTACCAAAAATTCCAACTGCAAGTTCAGCCCAAATAAGAAGAAGTATTATAAAAAGAACAATAGAGATAGCAATTCGGTATTGGATATTCTTTATTTTTTTGATGATGAGATCAAAAATAAGCCCTGTAGAAAGAAGAAGAGTACCTGCGATAATAAAGTCAATTAGAGTCCATTCTACCTCATCTGTGAACTGCATTGCAATTAATGGGGTGAGTAATAAGATTGTTATTATGAGGAAGATAACTTTAAGTCCTTTATTCTTCGTATTCATTAAATTATAAATCAATTTTTTCTTTAACTATCTGGTAAAGCATCAAATTCTTCACGCTTGCTATTCATCCAATTTGCCATAGCATTAGAATCTGCTGACACCATCAATTCTTTCATTTTATTCATCGCATCCAGGTGAGGTTTATCCTTTTCTTGAAACATTTTCATACCATGCTTTTTACTTAGCTCCGAAATTTCTTCAAAAGTATCGGCATGAAATTCCATATTGCAGGCTCCACCTAATTGTTTGCATGCCATTGTTTTCATTTACGTGATTTTTATTAAAACTAAATTTATATGAGTTTTTAAAGATAAGACAAAGTGAAAACTTTTATTCCTTTTTCACATCACAAACTAAAGCTCCTAATACTAGAGCCCGATTTAAATACATTGGGTTATTTTGCACCAAATCAATTTTTACAACTAATATTAAAGCTGGATCAATATATTCATTCAACAAACTTGCTTTTTCTTTGATAAGCTGTATTATCAGTCACAATGGGTTTTCTGCTATTTTTTATACACTATAGATTTTTGTTCCCCAAAGCCTTCTGAAATCATAATATAGAATTCTATTTGCTGTTTTAGATTGATTTCTTATAAACAGAGACCCCCTCTTTTATCGTTTCTAAGACTATGATTTCCTTAATCTCTTCTTCTGAAACCTTTAAAGGATTTTTATCCAAAATAACCATATCTGCTAATTTTCCTTCTTCTAAAGTTCCTTTTGTACCTTCTTCAAAATGTTGGTATGCAGACCAAATTGTTATTGCTTTTAAAGCTTCATAAGGAGTTAATTTTTCATCGGCCCCAATCACTTGACCAGAGCGAGATTTTCGCTCAACAGAGATTCCTATCATACGTATTAAGTTTGGTAATGCAACAGGTGCGTCTGTATGTATAGTAATTTTCAAGCCTTTATTTAAAGCTGTTCTAGTTGGACTAATTTTATTACCCAAACTATCCCCAATAATTTCTTTATGCCAATCTCCCCAATAAAAGGTGTGCAAAGGAAATAAAGACGTTATAATATCTAATTCTTTAAAAGCATCTAATTGATCTTCTCTTACATATTGGCCATGAATTAGCACATTTCTTCTGTCATCATTTCCATATTTATCAACTACTGGTTTCATAGTTCTTATCATTTGATCCATTGCTGCATCCCCATTAGCATGGGTTTGAATTTGCCAATTATTTTTAAAGCCTTTTTCATAAATAGCAAGAACCATACTGTCCTTTGGGATAGCAGGATATCCTAGATAACCTTCTTTAGCACCATCTGGTGGAATTAAATAGGGTTGAGTTCTCCAAGCAGTTCTTCCCTGTGGAGAACCATCTAGAGTTAATTTCATTCCTCCAATACGATAGTGGTTATCATAGATTTTACTATTCCATTTAGAGCTCATGTATTTATCTACAAACAAATAATCCACATAGCTTACAACATCTAATTTTAGCTTGCCCGCTTCTGATGCGCTAACAAGCATTTCATGGTTTTCCATAGCTCTACCTTCTTGTGCAGTGGTATATCCATAAGATAATGCCATCTCTTGGCCTGCTTCAAAAAATAGATCTGCTGCTTCTTTTGTTGCTGGGTTTAGTATTTTAAGCATATAAGGAATTGCTGCTAATTCTTCAAGAACTCCATTTGGTTCATTTCCATTTTCTCTTCTAATGATACCACCTTCAGGATTTTCTGTTTCTGAAGTAATATTTAAAAGCTCTAAACCTTTAGAATTTACAACCGCAAAATGTCCTGAAATATGTATAATCATTATTGGGAATTCAGTAGACACTTGATCTAGATCGTGCTTTGTTGGAAAGCGTTTTTCTTCTAAAACAGAATCATCAAAGCCCATTCCAAATATCCAGCCCGTTAATGCTCTATTTTCTGGAGTATTCCATGTTTTTAAAATATTTATTAGGGTGGGGATATCTTTTGCCCCAGCATCTGGTGGTGGTAATATTTTCGCACCAATTGCTTGCGCTGAAAAGGAGGCAAAATGTGCATGAGCATCAATTAATCCAGGTAATAATGTACTTCCTTTTAAATCAAAAAAAATAACCTCCGGGAAATCATTTAAAGCCTGTTCCTTAGTACCAGTATATACAATTTTTCCGTTTTGTTCTACAACAGATTCAACATAGGTAGCTTGGGAACCTTCCATGGTAATGATGTCTCCATTAAAATAGATGGTACCGCTGGTTAGTTTCTTTTCGCTATTGATAGTTTTTTTATCCTTTTTACAGGAAAAAAACATTAATAGTAAAACCATAAAACATGCAAATAATTTAAATTTCATAATGTTTGTTTTTATTATTATTAGAGCTTGAAGTTTTCTTAAACTTCGGTTTTATTCTGGTGAAATAGGTTCACAGATGCTTTGTTTTTATGGATTACAATAAGGCAGGACCATACAACCCAACTAGCATCTAAACCAAAAGTGATTTTTTGTATAAATGGAAGATAATAGAATCCTATTTTAGTCTCAAAAATAAAAAATACGATGATACTCAAGGCATAGCAGAGATACGCTAGTTTTTTTAAACCCTTATTTTTGAAATTTTGAAGCTCTATAAAAAAAGGGATTAATGCAATAGTACCTAGAATACCAGTGATGGTAACTATTAAATCATGATATTCTGTGTACATAAAAATAAAAACCGTCATGGATGCTATACCAAAAGAAGCTATCAATATTGTATTTCTATTTTTCACATTGAATATCTTCGGTAAGATGTAAAAAAAAGTAATCATGGTGAAACTCAGAATCAAATGTGAAATGATTGCCAAGAATCGAGCATTATTTATAATTCCGCTTTGAGTGATTGGATTCATGGTATCACACAAAAAATTATGATAAAAGCTATACCCATTCGCATGCGGTTGATTAATAGACCCACCAGGATATGTAGAGGCAGCAAATGCAAAAGCTATGATATATAATCCTAATCCGAATATCGGGAAATAGGGTAAATATTTTTTAGCCAATATTTTCATTCCATTTTATAACTCAAAATTATCACTTTCCAATTCTACAATAATCTCATTTCTACGATTAAAAAATTCAAAAGGTGGATTGTATCCTAAAAAGTAAAATCGTTTAGTATAAGCTATGCCCTCTTTATCTAAAGCAGATTTTAGCTTTTCCATATACGATTCTATTTTTTCATCATTAGCCCAACCACCAAATACAATAGCGGCTACTGTTTTTGCAGGTTCTTCCCGAAATTTTATCTGCGATTGCTTGGGTTGAGGAAGCGTTTCTTTATTAAATTTCTTTGGAACCATAAACATCATAGTAACCGAGTCTTCCAAAGACATAGCCACTGGTGAAGTCATCGCTATTTTTTCATTCTTTTCATTTCCACCAAAAATGTATCCTGCTAATATAGAAAAACCTTCACTAGAAACATCTTTAAATTTATTTCCTGAAAGTTGAACGGTACTAAACAAACTGGCTTCATAATTCCTTATTTCAAAACCCTTATACTCTTTATTTAGGGCATAGGGATAGGTTTCAATATTTTTTTGCTCATTTAAAGCAAAAAGCTGAATAATAATTATAATTAATAAAATTACTCCAAGAAAGATTAATGAATTTTTCATAATAAATGAGTTTTACATAATTGTATTCCAAATTTATGCTTTTAGCAATAGTAAAATTCTATAATTATGTTCAACAACATTATAATGCCTTTAATAGACCATAATCTGTCGTTCAATGAAATTTTTAATGTTTGATTAATCTATTGACGACAAAAAGATATAAGTATTTAAACCCATATAAAACAAAGCCGGCAAAGAAATCCAAATACTATCTTTTAATTTCATTCTAACTATAAAGCCAAATAACATAAGCAATGCAAGACCAAAAGATGAAATCGTTAAAATGGAATTGAATTGAAGCCCTACGATTAAACCTGTTGCGCCCAAAAATTGGGATGCCATTATTAGAAGGCCAAATTTCTCTAAACCAAACCTTTTGAATTCTCTTTTCATTTTAGTGGATATAAAATAGTATCCGGTATAAGCAAAAAAAGAAAAACTTGATATTAGAATGCATATAATATTTATATCCATATATTATTACGATATAGATCTAAATGCTATAAAAACACATAAAATCAAAAGAATCAAAGAAGGCAAATGTTTATTAAAAGGGTTCCTTACTTTGAAGTGAAAATATTGAGCTGCAACCATAAACAGGCCCATAAGAATAGATGGTATAAGAACTAATGAGGGATACCAAATACCTACAACAAGTAAAGTGGCCATAGAAATTTTAGTTGCCCCTACAAAATTTCGGGTTATATCACTCAATCCAAACTCTTTAAATTCTTCAACTACATTATGAAACCTGAATATCCAAACAAAAGCAACAGAAATTGCTAAAGTCATTTGTACTAATTTTGTTAGTTCTTCCATTTTATTCTATTTTTAATTAACTAATTATTTCTTTGAAAAAGATTGCTAATACCTGCAGAATCGAATTTAAAGGCAGTATCATTTTCCGACTTATCTAATTTTTTATCCACCGTTAAAGCCCATAAAACCATCTCCATGCAGAAGACTTGATCTTTCTTGTTCAAATTTGAAGCATATTCTTCAATGAGGTCTATTAAAGGGGATACGGTTTTAAGATTCGAATAAAATTCATTGTCTGTATCTGTGTAATTCAATTCGATAAAATTATTATCGAACCAATTAATCAAGTCTGTATAGGGTGTTTTTACTCCATGCTTTTCTAGTTTTGGAATATTAGGAAATACCTTTTCAAACTGATTTATCACAGCACTATCAATAAGTGCTTTCGCTACTTCATCGGCACCTTCTTGTTCGCCTTCATATACTAGTTCAATCTTACCAGTGATGGATGGAATAATAGACATAAAATCTACTAAGCGAATTGTTGTTTTATCTGAATCTGTTTCAATCAATCGTAATTTTGCTGCTGCCATTAAGTTTTCCATCGCACTAATAGTTAAACGAGCACTTACGCCACTTTTGGCATCTACATATTCGCTATCACGAGCTACAAAAGCCACTTCTTCCAATAGATCTTTTGCTAATTCGGGAACTTGAATTGCCAGTTTATCTACTTTTGAAATCTTCGCTTCTTGTTCCGTAATTTCACGAGCAAGAGCAATTGATTTTGGGTAATGTGTAAATATCTGTGAACCAATTCTATCTTTTAGTGGAGTAACAATACTACCTCTATTGGTGTAATCTTCTGGATTTGCAGTAAAAACGAACTGAATATCTAGTGGCATTCTTAGTTGAAAACCACGTATTTGTATATCGCCTTCTTGTAATATATTAAACAAGGAAACTTGAATACGTGCCTGTAAATCTGGGAGTTCATTTAGAACGAATATCGAACGGTTGGCGCGAGGAATCATTCCATAATGCAATACGCGCTCATCGGAATAAGGCAACTTTAAAGTAGCTGCTTTTATAGGATCTATATCCCCAATCAAATCTGAAACATTAACGTCTGGAGTTGCTAATTTTTCAAAGAAACGGTTGGAACGATGCACCCAATCAATCGGAGTTTTATCCCCATGTTCCGCAATTAAATCTCTTGCATATTTGGAAATGGGCTGAAATGGGCTATCATTAATTTCAGAACCTTTAACAATAGGCATGTACTCATCGAGAAGATCTACCATACTTCTTGCTATCTTAGTTTTTGCCTGTCCACGTAAACCCAATAGATTGATGTGATGGCCAGCAAGAATCGCCTTTTTTAATTGTGGCACAACGGTATCTTCATAACCAAAAAGCCCTTCAAACACTTTCTGCTTCGCTTTAATACGCGCAATTAAATTTGCTTGAATCTCTTCATTTATCGATTTGTCTATATATCCCGAATCTTTCAATTCTTTAAAAGTGATTTCTATTTTCATATATGCTTATATTCTTTTAATTCTATTTTTCTCGTAATCTTCAAAAATCATTTGCCCTAATCCTGATAGCCCCGTTAAAAAGGCTTTTCCTTTATTTTGTGCTGTAAAAAGTTCCACGAATTGTCTTAGATATGGGTCTTGTGCAATCATAAAAGTAGTGATCGGTATTTTTAATTTTCTAGCTTGTGCAGCTTTGTTTAGGCACTTGGAGACAATCCTTTCATCTAAACCATTACTGTTTTTGTAAAACTCTCCCGAAGGCAAGCGTATACAACTTGGTTTTCCATCGGTAATCATAAATATTTGTTTGTTCGTATTTCGTTTTCTTCTAAGAATGTCCATTGCAAGTTCTAGTCCAGCAACCGTATTAGTATGGTAAGGCCCTACTTTCAAATAGGGTAAGTCCTTGATTTTTATTGGCCAAGCCTCATTTCCAAATACAATAACATCTATGGAATCCTTAGGGTACTTTCGGTGAATCAATTCAACCAATGCCATTGCTACTTTCTTAGCTGGAGTAATACGATCTTCTCCATATAAAATCATGGAATGACTAATATCAATCATAAGCACTGTACTCATTTGCGCTTTGTGTTTCGTTTCCTCAACAATTAAGTCGTTTTCTGTTAAGCGCAAGTCTGATATTCCATTATTAATTTGTGCGTTTTTCAAGCTTTCGGTCATATTAACCATCGCTAGATCGTCTCCAAACTGAAAGGATCGATTTTCACCATCTCGCTCATCTCCTACTCCTATTTTTGTAGTACGGTGATTACCTACTCCACTCTTTTTTAATTTTCCAAAAATCTGATCTAATGCATATTCTCGTAATGCAGACTCTAATTTTGCAGTTAAAATATTTTTTCCTTTACCGGCACCAAATTTTCCATCCTCTGGATCAATTTCTTCTTTTATATACCCGCGTTTTTTAAGATCCTCTTCAAAATCTTGGAGCGTATATTCATCATTGAATATATCGTATTCTTTGTCAAGGGTGTCTAGCCATTGGAAAGCTTCCTCGATATCCCCTGAAGTATGCGTTAGCAAATCTTTAAAAATACCAAAAACACGTTCAAAATGCGATACGTTTTCAGCTATATGCTTACTAATCGTAAAACCCTTTCCAAAATTAAAATCTATACCCTCCATATTCACATTATTCTTTACGCTACCAACAATCTAAATTACAATTTTCAAAACCTTATACTAGCTGGTTTGTTTAGTTTCTATTATTTTATTTAAGATTATATAGTTTCCTTCTTTATTTTTATAAAGGAATTCAATATCATTACACCAAATACTAGTATTAATATCTTACCTATTAATAATCCAAAACCATAATTTGTCAATTTATAAGAATAAAGTAAATAATAAGCAAGTTGTAAATAATAAAGTAAAGCTATCGCTATTAGAGTGAACCAAATAAATATTAACATTTTCCGCATAATTTGAATTTAAATTACCGAATAACAATAATTAATAAAGTTATTCGACTATTATTAAAATTTATTTCTCAACTTTTGTGGTAGTTGGTGAATATATACCCCAAGTTAGGGCGCTTAATAATCCATCTACAAAAGTCATTTCTGTGGTTACACTATAATTTTCAACACCATCAGCCATATTTGTTGGGTCAGAAATTTTTCCATCTACTAATCCAAAAAGGAAATAGTTGTTTTTTTCTTTTGTTTCAACGCCAGTTTGAGATCCTTCTCCAACCATATACTTCTGTGTATAACAAGAACTCATTAACATGGAAATTGCAACCGAAAGCATTATAACATTTAAAGTCTTTTTCATAATCAAATAATTAATAAATTGCGCCTACTTCGATTTTTATTGGTCTCTTCAGCATATTCTGACCAGTAAGTTTATGGTTAAAAAATAATTATTGAATTAAAATAATTGCATCAAATTCATTTAGCTATTCTTTAATTGATAACAAAAATACAAAATGTTTAACTAATTATCTATTTAATTAAACAATATCTTTATGTTTTTAAAATAAGCGTGAAGTATTAAAGCTTAAAGAAGGTACTTTGGAATTGTTAACAGTTTTAATATTAATCAGAAGATTTTATTAAAACTCAGCATTTTTATGAAATATTACTTTTTGCTTGGTGGTAGGATGTGTAAATTCTAAAGTGTCTGAATGTAGATATAACCTGTCCGATTTTTTTCCATATAAATCATCCCCAACAATAGGGATATTTAACCCTAAAGCATGAGAAGCATGCACTCGTAATTGATGTGTTCGCCCAGATATTGGATAGAAATGTATTTTCGTCTTTCCGTTTTCCCTTTCTATAACTTCCCAATTTGTCTCTGCAGGTTTTCCATGTTCATAACAAACCAATTGTCTGGGTCTATCGTCTAAATCCACTCGAAGCGGTAGATTAATAGTTCCGGAATTATCTTTTACAATTCCATCTAACAAAGCTGTATATCTTTTGTGTACGGTTTTTTTAATAAACTGACCTTGTAAATCCTTATGCGCTTTTTTGTTCTTTGCTAAGACCAATAATCCAGAGGTAGACATATCCAATCGATGGACAATAATGGGTCCTGAAATGTTTTTTACTCCTTGTTTAATCCTGGTATATACAGAATCTTGAATGTGAATTCCTGGAACCGATAAAAACTCTGCTGGCTTGTATACTACTATCAAGCTTTCATCTTCAAAAATAGTTTCGAGTTCTTTTCCAATAGCAGGATTTTGCAACATAGGATTTTTATCCATATCTATACCTTCTAACATATGTGTTAATATAGGTTTGCACTTTCCTTGGCAAGCTGGATAAAACTGTTGATGCTTTCTTATTTCTTTATTTGGCGATTGTCCCCACCAAAATTCAGCCATGGCTATGGGTTTTAAATTCTTTGAAAAAGCAAATTGCAATAATTTTGGGGCAGCACATTCTCCAGAACCTGCAGGTGGAAATTGTTCCGATGTTTCCGCAAACAATTGACTTAAGTTTTTGCTTTCTTTTTTTGAATTTAAAAATTGATATTGTTTAAATAAATATTGTTGTAATGCTGCAGATTTTGTTTTACGCTGTTCTTTTAATTTTGATATTTGATTGGTAAAAACAGAAAGCTTTTCCTTGATTGTGGTTAAAGTATGTTCCCAATAACGGTTTACATTATTGAAAAAATATTTAGCCTCTAAACTTTCTTTAGCCAACGTTTCTTCCAATTTCGCATAAGCGTCTAAGGACAGCCTAGAATGCGCTTTTAATCTTCTATAATTCCGATCTTTTTTAGCAGCTTTTAATTCCTCTTTCTTTTCTTGAATATCAAGGTCTGCTTTTTTATTTTCTGAATGGCATTGTGCTAGTAATGTTAGATAATCTAAATTGCCTTCTATAGATTCCAAATCCAGATTAATTTGGTTTAACACCTGTTCCTCTCTTAAGAAATAGGAATCTTTAGTAAGCATATCATAAACTGGTGGAACAAACTTTTTATGAATATTTTGCTCTGCTAACTTACCTGAAACGGCTGTGATATAACCAATTTCATTTAGTTGATTTTGCACTACCAATACTCCAAACATTTTTCCAATTACCAATCCTTTTTTTGAAGGATCTAGACCAAAATTATGTTCAAAATCGGTTTGTGTTTGCAAATAACTTTGCACTTCGCTTGCGGCTAATTCACATAAAGGATGTGGTTCATAATAAAACGGAAAAGTAAACTTTGTCGGGAGTTTTATCTCGTTTATAGAAGTAGTGAAATATTGAAAATGTTCTTGCACAAAGCTTGGAGTAAAATTCTGAGCAAATATACTTTTTTAATACAGTAAAAGGCAAAATCTAATTTGGGCCTCAGGTTTGGTTTTAATCAATTAACAACCCTCATTAAACACTTCCCAATTAAAAGTAATTTCAGTTGGGTGTTTTTCAATAACGTATTCCGCTAAAATGCTCTCTAGTTGCTCATTATTAAAACCATAAATGCTCTGCATTTCATTATGTCCTTTTTTCCATAATTGCTTGAATTTTTCAATTCCATAAGTATCTATCAGGTATTTACATATAAAAGCACTTTGAGTATAAGCAACCATTTCTGGGTTCCCATAAAAATTATTTGCAAGATTATTCAAGGGGATGACTTTCTTACTCTGAATAAAATATTTGTAGATTTCTGTTAATGAATAATTAGAGCAAGTTCCTCCAGAATAGGTAGCAAGCCCTTCATTCATCCAGGTAGTTGATTCTGGCGGAGTACCCCACTTATACATCGTTATCATGTGCATCATTTCATGCTTTATAGGCGAACCTTCTTCTTTTAGTAAAGTGAAAAAAGTATTTCTATCTGGAAAAGCCATTCCCTGTGCTCCCATCCCAGTATACTTCAACATTTCTTTTCTGGATGCTACAAATTCAACATCCATTTTATTTGTAAAATCTGTTTCACTAATCAATTTTAGATTTTCAGTAATAGAGTTTTGACACTCTTTAATTGCTGAATCTCTTCTAGAAATATCAATTTTAGATGAAAAGTAATAGGTGATATTATCCACCGTTTTTTTCTCTCGAGTAATTTTAGACCATTCTTTATTTTCTTCAGCTATATTGGAACAACTAAGAATAAATCCAACTAAAATAATACTTGCAATTTTTATTAATTTCATTTTCGGAATTCTAAATAATCAGTACTTACAACGGTTTAAAATAGGATTAGTTGCAAGATCATTCATTAGAATTATTCAGAAGAGGTATTAGATTTTTTAAAGTTTATTTTATTGGTTCCCATTATTAAAAGCCATAAACAAATTCCAATTTCACCTATAGAAGCTGGTAAACCAACAATAGTTGAGAAAACTGTTTTATAGAAACCGGTATAAAGAAAGCCTCCAAAAAATGTAATTAAATAACCAAAACAACCAGCCATTAATAGTATTCCCAATAATTTTGGAAGAAACCCAGATTTATAAACTAAATATCCAAAGGGAAATAACCAAAGACCCCAGAATATTTGAGAGAGTTCTATTCCGTTATTATAGTAATCCAAATGCAACATCACTTGAGTTTGCAATTCTGCTATTTCTAAATCTTTTAAATATTCAGCTTTAGAAATCAATGTTAAGATCGAGAATTTGTTCAAAATATTGATAAAAGAAATAGGGATACTTACTAATGCAAATAGCAACATAAGGCTTGCGTAAACTTTATTTACTTTGTGTAGGAGTTTGTATAAAACCAATGGCAAAAGTAAAAAAGCCAAGAAGGTTATGATACCGCTCACAATTCCCAAACGGAACAGAAATTCTGAATTTACAATATTTTCTAACGTTTTTGAAGCATCTTTCCAATCTATAAATTTAGATGGAATATATAGAAGATTAATAATCCCACTAATTATTAGAATTAAATAAAGGATTCCTGCTGCTCTTGCTGTTTTATTTCTTGATGTCATTTTATTTATTTAAACCTATTATTCTCTTGGCCATTTCCAAGCATACCAAACAATTAATGCGGTTATAATACTTTCTAAAAATGCTAAAAACACATAAAACAAATACCATTCATGAGTTGAATAAATACCAATTAAGACCATCATTAAAGTAAATAAAGTTCCAAATATGATATTAAGAATTCGGTTTATTTTTGGTTTGAGTATAATGGATGCTGCAACCATCACTGAGGAAATTGACATAACTATAGATGCTATTAATAATTTGACTGGACTGTCTAAATTATTCTCGCCTGTAATTAGGCTGTCTATTTTATCTGGCGTATACAGCTCAAAGTAGTCTCCATATAAATAACATAAGGTTACTGATGCCCATAATGCGGCAAGTTTGATTTTGATGTTTACTTTTGAGTTTTCTAACATAATTTTTAATTGGTTTGATTTTGTAATCAATATAGCACTATAATTAAGAAGACGCTAAATAGTTCCAAAAGGTTGCCTCAGCTTTGGTAAAACTATTTTTTATTTGGACCTTAGATAACGTATATATAAGTTCACCATCTATTGAAACGATTTATAGACACCTGCAAATCTAGTGGGTTTTTATAATATTAAATTACTCATAGCTAATGTGGAGTGAAATTATGTCTCTGTATGTAGGAGAAAAGTATACTTAATTATTTTTTGTTTTTTAATTATTAAGATTAGAATTTAGATAAATAATAAAATAAGTTTGTATACTTCTTAAAAACGATTATTTTCGCTAAGTTATTTTATTTGTGTGTATACCTCACATTAAAAAAAATCATAAACTAAAACCAACAAAGATGAATTTAAAATCTACTATTTTATTTGCTTTTATATGCTTTACATTTGGTATTGCAAATGCACAAGATGTTACTGATTGGGACAGAGAAGTGCTAACAGGACCAAATTTAGTGAAAAACTGGAGTTTTGGTGCAGGAGTTAACATCGTTGATGATTATGCTACTGGTTATGGGTTTTATATAGGTGATAACTGGAATTTTTCATCTCCATTTGCATTATCTGCAGAATATCACCTTAGTAATGCATTTGGATTTAGTGCATTATTTACCACAAATGAGTATAAAGAAGGTAAAATAATTGACGGTAGAGCTATTGTTGAAGGTTATGAAGCAACTTATTTTGCAGCAGACATCGCAGCAAAATTTTATTTAAGAAATTGGTTTAGAACTCCAGTACTGGATCCTTATATTTTTGTAGGTGGTGGATATACTACTATTGGTGAATATAGAGCGAGTTCAGTGGATAATGATTTTAATCCTGAATCCGATGAGCTTGATGAAGATGGGAATTTAATGGTTGAAGAAATTGGACGATTTACTGTTAATACAGGATTCGGTATGAATGTCTGGATTTCAAATCATTGGGGATTGATGGGTGCGATTACTGGTAAATGGAGTGTAGAAGACGAAAAATATATCTCAAATCAAATACAATATACAATGGGTGTTTTGTACTTATTAAAAGAATAGTAAAAATGACCCTATTAAATATTAAAAAAGTTTCTCTTTATCGAGAAACTTTTTTTGTTTCACTACTTTTAATAATAAAATTATATTCGAATTTATCATCATCGTATTTACAAATTAATCTACAAAATTTTCAGTATCCTTTAATGCTTTTATGAACTCTACAAATGGTTTTGTTAGGCTTCCCTAAAACAAGGTGTTTAATAAATAAGTGGAAGGTTACGATAAGAAATTCAGCTGCAGAAATGAACCCTTATACTAACAGGGGGCTTTTATTTTATTGATAAAAATTATTTTCATCTACAACAATTGTTGTCAATTCAACGGTATGTCCATCAGGGTCTTTTGTGTAAATAGAATGAAAATAATGATGGTCTTGAATATTAAAATCTAAATTCAAGTCCGTATATTTCATTTTTGCTTTCTCAAAATTCTCATTAGTCACATTAAATGCAAAGTGATCTATTTTTACGTTTCTTGAGTTAAAATCCAATTGAGCATCTTTAAGGTTCGCTGGAAACAAAGCTATACCTGCTTTTCCTGAAAGCATAAAAATTGGAAAATCTCCCCATTTTGGAAGCTGGTATTTTTTTAGACCAAGAACTTTCTCATACCAAGCTATAGAAACATTTATATCCCTCACTCTTATAGCTACGTGGTCTAAAAATTCAATTGCTATTTCATTATTTCCCATATTCATTTAACGGTATTGTAAAACGAAAGTGGCGACTGCGGGCAGCAGTAAAGCTGCTAACGAAACAGAAGCATCGGCATAGCCGTTAGTTCGCTTTTATCAGAATTAAAGATAGTTATTTATTTGTGCAAAACTTTAATACAACAAAATTCTTAGGCATTTACCTTATAGATTATTACGCAATGAATAAGTCAGTCCTTAATAAATTTTACTACTATATTTTTATTATTGAACTGTAGTTTTACAAAATAGAGTCCTTTTGATAAACCTGAAACATTAATTGTAGAATGCAATTGGTCCATTCCATTATTTTCAAGAATCAACTTCCCTAAGAGGTCGTAAACTAAAAGTTTGGTCAGGGGTATTTTAGATTCAACAAATAGGAATTCGCTAGCCGGATTTGGATAGATATCTATTTGAGTCAATTCAAAGTCAGATGTCTTCAAAGGATTAATGCTATAGTAAGCAATGTCTCCATCACCGTTCTCAATAGTCAGATAAAGGTCAGTACCATTTACTTCAATTATATAGTTAAATGGATTTTTAGCTAACCATAGATCGACATAATAAAATGATTCATGTAAATTCATATAATTAAGATGGGCCTGAGGGCATCCCATATCAAGTAGTATTGCTGGAGAATCATCCAAATCAAACGTATCAGTGCCAGAATATATAATTCCACCGGAAAGGGCTTCTTCACAACTCGGATGTCCCATATTGAAATAAGATTCAGAAAAATAGAGAATGCCTTGAAATCCTTCTGAAGGAGGATAAACGTCAATGTCATCTATATTGATTCTTTGTATATACCAATCATAATCATAAAGCAGAGGATCTTGAGAATGTACAAATTGGTATGACACCAAGAATATGATAACTAGAATTTTTTTAAAAAATGGGGTTTTTATTTGTTGCATAACGTCTCGGCTATGGTTAGTACGGGAATTAAAAGTAGTGAACTTTCAATTAATCACTTAGCCAAAACCTTTTATTTTGTTTAATATTTTCATTTTTAAAGCCAAATCAAAAATTTGGCAGTGTTGGTAAATAGCACTGAACTTTCGTAAATCACTGTCCGCCCTATTTGCTATATACCGTGTTAGCCACTTTATTTTTATTCTTTCCTTTCAGCAATATCAATATCGTGTCCATATTTGGGTGTTGTGATTTTTATTTCGCGTTCTTGTCTATTTTGTATCGTTATTTTCAATCCTTTCTCAAACAAGGTTTCA